>Ga0315288_10000832_pt1 | contig 39286 bp, 27 predicted proteins | sample YL17G11_20_MG_FD_203454 | JGI IMG/M metagenome (GOLD analysis project Ga0315288, IMG submission 203454) | Sediment microbial communities from Yellowstone Lake, YNP, Wyoming, USA - YL17G11_20 | ecosystem: Environmental > Aquatic > Freshwater > Lake > Sediment | place: USA: Wyoming | collected...
GGAAACCGCCGGAGCCCCGGCTTCAGCCGGGGGAGTAGGGGCTCAAGGGCAGGGGCTTCGTGCCGCCCGACTGAAGTCGGGCCTCCGAGGGCGCCTCCGAGGGCGCCTCCGAGGGGATCCCAGCCGGGCAGCCGAGACAAACGAGGGCGTGGAGCCACTATGAGGAGACCTCTCATGCCGGCACGATCGCGGATCGTTCTCCCACTTGGTATCGCCGAGGGCCATCTTGGCTTCTATCGCAAAGGCGACCTACCACATCTCGACGTACCACGCCTGATCCAGCTCATCACATTCCGCCTACACGACTCGCTGCCAAGCCGCCATCGCGGCGATGAAGGGGGACGCTGGATAGACGAGACGCTCGACCGAGGCCTAGGCGAGTGCCTACTGCGAGGACCTCGCGCGGCCACCATTGTTGCGACGGCGGTCGGGGCACGACACGGCGCCGACTACACACTCATTGCCTGGGTCGTCATGCCCAACCATGTGCATGTCCTCGCCGAGATGCCCGAGAGCATGTCACTGGCGGAGGTGGTGAAGGGGTGGAAGGGAAGGACTGCCCGGCTCATCAACCTCGAGCACGGCCGCTCCGGACGGCTGTGGCAAGCGGGGTACTACGACCGCTTCATACGCGATGGGAAGCACCTCGACGCAGCGACCGCGTACGTCGAGGCTAACCCCGTCAAAGCAGGGCTCTGTGCGCGACCGCAGGACTGGCGCTTCAGCAGTGCGTGGCGTCCCGAGGCAACGAGCGGGTCTGGGGCGCCAACAGAGCCGTAGGGTTAGGCATGCCCGACTGAAGTCGGGCCTCCTAAGGGCCTCCGAGGGGCCCCCGATGGGGCCCGCCGCCGGAGCCCCGGCTTCAGCCGGGGGAGTAGGGGCTCAAGGGAAGGGGCTTCGCGCCGCCCGACTGAAGTCGGGCCTCCGATGGTGCCTCCGGCCGGGCCTCCGGCGAGCACGCTACAGCCCGAACCACTCGCGGTAGGCGTCAATGCATGCGAGGTAGTTGTCGAGCCGAACGTCCTCGTGGACCACGTTGCTCGTCATGAGGATGTGCCCGCCCGACCCCCAACCGGCTTCGATGCACTCTCGCGTGTGGGCACGGCATTCGTCCGCAGTGCCCCGTGTGAGGATGAACCGGATATCGAGGTTGCCGATGAGGCATATCCGTTGGCCGAACCGCTCCTTCAGCGTGCCCAAGTCCATGCCTGCGACGTAGTCGATCTCGCCGAAGCCGTCTACGTCCGTGGCTATGAGGAAGTCATCGATCACCGGCCAGAGGTTGCCGTCGGAGGTGTTCGTGGCGTAAGCGCCCAGCGTGTGCACCTCGTCCGCTTGCCGGCGGATCTCCGGCACCACGGACTCGCGGTAATGCCGCGGCGAGATGAACGGCCCGGCGTCGGAGGCCATGTCGCCGCCGAGCCCAATGATGCCTGCGCCGTTCGCGATGCACTGTTGGACGAGCTGGACCACACGGTCGGAGCAGCGCCGGTAGAAGGAGTGCATCAGCGCGGGCCGCGTGTGGAGCCAGGTGAGCTGGGTCGGGCTCAGTGTGCACACCGGCATCCCGTAGCAGGAGCTATAGATCGCCAGGCCCAAGCCCTCTTCCTCGAGGATCCGCCGGATCTCGCGGAAGACGATGAAGCCGTCCGGGTCCTCGCTCGGGGCGAAGGGCGCTTCCAGGCCGGCGGCGAGCTCTGCGGCCTCCTGCTCGTCGGTCTTCGGCGGGCGGGGCGCGGAGGGCGTCACGCTCTCCCATTGCACCCACCCGCTCGAGTTCACGAACCCGACCGAGCCACCCAGGCGCCACCGGCCGGGCGCGACAGGCTGAGGCCGCTCTGCGGGCGGGCCGCCGTTCGGGCCGGCGGCGACCATGTCGAACCCGAGCATCTTCGCGAGGTCGACGATGTCGCGAGCCTGCTGCAGGCACATCTCGCGATGAGCTCCATCGGCCAGCATCCGCATCTGCGCGTCGAAGTTCGTCGCAAGGCACGGCCGACCCAGCAGCGCGTCGGAGTGCGGCGACTTGATGAGCCGCTCGAAGAGCGGGGTGCGGTCCGGCTCGCGGTGGGACATGGCGGCGAGGACCCGCTCGCGCCCGGTCATGGCACGGCCTCCCATCGTCCTGGCCCGTGGAGTCATGGGTCCCGGCGTAGGCAGGGCGCACGTCGCTCAGGGCCGAACCTGCCCCCAACGTGCGAGAGGCAGGTCCACCCATGCAGAGTACATCATGCGGCGGCGTATGCGCGGCGTGGATCACGGTGTGGACACTCCTGGCGACATGCCTGGCCCTAGGCCAGGAGGCGCCGGAGCCCAAGGAGGACCCCATGGCGGGCGATGTGCCGGAGAACCTTTACACCGGGGAGCTGGTGAGCTACCCGGGGGCGTACAGCTTCCTGATCGGCAAGCAAGGCATCATTCTCGTCAGCGACGCGGAGCTGGAGGCTCTGTCCTCCGATCCGGATGCGGTCATCGACCTGTCGCTGACCTTCGACAAGCAGGAGGACAGCCTCCGAGCGATCTGCGAGCGAGCGAAGGCGGCCGGGCAGCGAACGCTCCTGATGTCCTTCGACCACTTCTTCGCCCAGTACCGCCCCGGGCAGCAAACACCCCGCAAGCTCATGCCCGATACGGATGAGTACATTCAGCACATCGCGAAGATCGGCGCGTTCGCCAAGGACTACGGCCTGGCATTCGAGCTGAGCCTGCTCAGTCCGTTGGAGATCGGCACCGGGTACCGTGCGCGCACCGGCGAGTCCGGGCTCTGGATGCACTACCGCAAGGGGGTTCGGGACGCCACGACGGGGCAGTTCAGCGTCCAGCTCTGGCGACAGCGGCAGTGGGTGAACAACAAGGGGCCCTTCGCCATCGAGGACGCCGGCGTCCGCGTGTTCGCGTTCCGCGAGCGCCGCGTGCCCGGTACTCCCTACCTGGCCGTCGCCCCGGAGGACATCGTCGAGGTTACCGATGCGACCAGCGTCGAGGTGTGGGAAGGCGCCGCGGAGGGCAACGCCGTCCGCATTCGCGTCTCCGGGAACGGCCGGACCGATGTCGGACCCCTGGACCGAGTGCTCGTCGTCCAGAGCTATCGCTCGCCGGAGATGGACTACTTCAGCGGCAACGCCCTGCCGTTCCTCGTCGACCTCACGGACCGGTATGTGGATGCCGGCGTGCGCTTCAACGGCCTGTACGCAGACGAGATGCACATCCAGCAGGACTGGAACTACTTCGGCCACCACGATGGCGGTGAGTTCGCCCTGCGGTATGTAAGCGACGGTCTCCGGAAGCGGTTCGCGGCAACCTATGGCGCGGAGTACGAGGACCTCGCCAAGTACCTCGTCTACTTCTGCCATGGACAGGAAGACTCGCGACACGACCTGGACGCCAAGAGCGAGCTGATGCATGTCTTCGGCCCATCGCCCGAGGACATTCGACGGACGGCGCTGTTCCGCGCGCGGTACTTCCGGATGCTGCAGGACGGCGTGGTGGATCTCTTCGTCGCCGCGAAGCACCACCTGGAGCACCGCATGGGCTACAAGCTGGAGAGCCGGGCCCATGCCACGTGGGCGGAGAGCCCGACCATCGACAAGTGGGAGGTCGGTCAGGATTACCTCGCACCGAACCAGTATGACTACACCTCGAACTTCCAGTGGTCGTGCACAGTCCACCAGGCCGCCGCGGCGTGCCACGATTACTTCAAGTGGGGCGACTACCTGACGGGAAACGGGAACGATCACTCCGAAGGCGGATGGCTGGACCGTGACTACTTCGCGCTCGCACTCGGGTGCTCAACGGGCATCATCAACGAGGTACCTTACTCCTACGCCGCACACTGGGGCAGCCCCGGCGCGATCGGGGCACGCCACGGATGGCTGGAGGACACATTCGGGACATCGCACTCGCCCTACCACGGCATGGTGCACAACATGCAGCACCGGGATGTGGACGTCCTCTTGCTGTACCCACTGGAGCTCGTGAGCACCGATGAGCGGTTCGGCTCGTGGACGGTGCAGTACGGCTATGCGAACTACATCACCACTGCCAAGCTTCTCGAGCTCGGCACCGTGCGCGACGGGGCAATCGAGATGGCCGGCCGACGGTTCACCACACTGGTGGCGCTCTTCGAGCCGCACCCGCCGCGCGAGCTGCTCTCGATGATGCAAGACCTGGCGGCGGGCGGCGGGAAAGTGATCTGGTCCGGCCCTCCGCCGCTGCTCGCGTGGGACGGGACGCCGCTACTCGAGGAGTGGGAGGAGCTGTTCGCGGCCGATTTCGACCCGCGTTGGCATGGCGGACGGATCGTGCCCGGGCGGCGAGTCGAGTTCGAAGGCGCTCTGGCCGGCACTGAGCCGCAGATGATCTTGACCGACCTGCTCGTCGATCACTCCTATCCGGCGACGCCGCGTGAGGGCGGCGAGGTCGTGGCGCGCCTGCAGCACGATGTGGTGGGCATTCACCACGGCACGGCCGGCGGCGGCAGCCTGACGTTCCTGGGTTTCCGGCCGCGCGATGACCAGTCGCAAAGCCTGGGCTACGATGTCCGCACGCTGTTCGAGGTGCTCAGCAAGCTTGGTGCCTACCCACCAACCGGAGCCTTCGAGGGCGTGAACGACAACACGGAGTTCCTGTCGCGGACGGGGCCCTACCTCACGTGTCGCTTTCCCAATGGGTCCATCGCCGTGGCGCCGCACCTGCGGCAGTATGAGGAAGGCTGGGGCGGTGGGTTCGCGCGGAAGCCGGAGGATGACGCGAAGATTCTCGAGGACAACCCACCTCCCTCGCCCGACATCGCCCTGTCGGCCTACAAGGTCAACGGCCACGTGGTAGACTACACAGGTCAGGGCGTGGTGGGCTTCCGCATGGATGACACGGGCGATCTCACGGCGTTCGCGGGGCACCACGCGTCGAGCATCACGGTGGACGGCAAGACGTGGGAGTTCGCGCCGGAGAAGGTCGGCACCGTCTTCTTCGCACCGGTCGAAGAGCGTCGGCGCGTGGACGGGGGAGCCACCATGGTCCTGTGGACGGATGCTGCCGGCGAAGTGCGGGTTCCGCGCAAAGGCCTGCCGGACAGCGTCACTGTGTACGCCGAAGGCCCGGCGGCTGGAAGCCGAGGCACGGAGATCGCTGCGCGCACGGACGGCGACGCTCTGGTGGTCAATGCGGGCGATGCCGGCAGGAACCGGTGGCTGTACGTGGTGCCGCAGACGTGATCGCATCGCGCTTGCGAGAAGGGCTCCCGGATGACCCGACATGGAATGTACGTAGCAGTGATCCATCTAGCGATGGTGTCCTCAGTCCTGGGCGGAGTGGGCTGTGACTCCTCGGCCGCGCCCACGCGCCATGACATCACATCGGCGCAGCTCCAGGAGATGCTCCAGGACGCAGACCCTCTCGTACTCCTGGACGTCCGTACGGCGGAGGAGTTTGCCGCGGGGCACATCGAAGGCGCGCTGAACCGCCCGGTCGAGGACATCGAGACCTGGTGGAGCACGCTCGACCCCGAGGTGCGGACAGCGGCGATCTGCAAAGGTGGCGCACGCAGTCGCCCGGCAGCTGACACGCTCCTCACCAAGGGCTTCACGGACATCTACAACGTGCTCGGTGGCATGGACGGGTGGCCGGGCGAGACGGTAACGGGAGCCGAGTAGGCCGCGAGGAGTAGCCATGCTGGACCCAAGCATGATGATCCATCGGCTTTCGGAGATCGGCGTCGCGTTGACAAGCATCCGCGACGTGGACCACCTCCTCGAGCACATCATCGAGGAGGCGTGCCAATTCGCCAACTGCGATGGCGGGACCCTGTACATCCAGGAGGGCTCCAGCCTGCGCTTGGCTGTCTGGCGGAACGAGACGCTCCGACGGCGCGACGGCCGGGGCGGCGGAGTGGTCCACGAGGGAAGGTTCATCCCCGTCTCCGAGACGTGGATGGCCGGCTACTGCGCAGCAACGGGCCGCGCCGTCAACATTGGCGACGTCTACGAAATGCCCCCCGGTGCTCCGTATGGTTTCAACCCGGTGTTCGACCAGGAGAACGACTATCGCACGCAGTCGATGCTCTGCGTGCCGATGACCGACAACGAAGGCAACATCGTCGGCACACTGCAGCTCATCAACGCCCTGGACGCCGACGCGAAGGTGGCCACCTTCCCAGCGGAGATTGAGCCCCTGGTTCGGTCCCTGGCATCCCAGGCCGCCGTCGCCATCCGCAACGCCCAACTTCACAAGCAGCTCCGCGACGCTCACATTGACACGATCTTCCGGCTGTCCGTGGCGTCCGAGTATCGGGACCAGGAGACATCCCGGCACATCCAGCGCATCAGTGCCTACAGTCATGTGATCGCCCTGCAGCGTGGGCTAGGCGCGGCCGAGGCCGAGATGATCCGCGTGTCCTCGCCGATGCACGACATCGGCAAACTGGGTGTGCCCGACGCGGTGCTCCGGAAGCCGGGGAAGCTCACCGACGAGGAGTTCGAGGTCATGAAGCAGCACACACTCTTCGGTGAGCGGATCCTGCAGGGCTCGAACGCCGACATCCTACAGCAGTCAGCCGTAGTGGCGGTCACGCACCATGAGCGGTGGGATGGCCGGGGGTACCCGCGGCATCTGGCGGGCGAGTCGATCCCGCTGTCCGGGCGTATCGTCGGGCTCGTCGACGCCTTCGACGCCATCTCCTCGAAGCGGGTGTACAAGCCCGCGAGGGGTTTCGAGGAGTCCGTTGAGATCCTGCAGCGCGACACCGGCACGCACTTTGACCCCGAGTGTGTTGCCGCCCTCACTGGGGCTCTGGACCGCGTCTTCGCGCTCTACTCGAAGCTGAGCATAGAGGAGGGGCCCGAGGAGTTCCAGTTCCTCGCGGGACAACCTGCCGAGAGAGGGACGCCGTGACCAGACGAGCGGTCTGTTCCGTGCTGTGGTGTGCACTCATCATTGGGGGGCGCGGCTGGCCTGAAGCGCCTCTGCTCGAGCCGCTCCCAGGTAACCTGGAAGGCGAGTGGCGGTTCACGACCGACCCCGCTGGTCGCGGAGAGGGCCAGGGGTACGCGGCCGCCGACCTCGACGACTCCGCGTGGCGCACCCTCGCCGTCCCCGGCTACTGGGAAGCGCAAGGCGTGACCGAGGGTGAGGCCGTGCCCGTGCCCGGAGTGCAGTACACGGCTTACGACGGCACGGCATGGTACCGGCTTCGTTTCACGGTGCCCGGCGACTGGGCCCGCGAGCCGATGGTGCTCCACATCGGTGGCATCGACGACTTCGACCGCACGTACGTCAACGGTCAGCTCGTGGGCGAGACCGGGCGCGATGTTGTCAACCCTTCGACGCGGGCCCGGAACTACCCCGTACCACCTGATCTCATCTCCTATGGCGACGAGAACGTCATCGCCATCGAGGTCACGGACGGCGGGGGGCCGGGTGGCATACACCTCGGCCCCGTGACCCTCCTGGCTGAGAACGCGATCGAGAGGATGGCCGGTCTGATGCAGACAGACAACCTGCCCCTGGAGGATCGCTTCAGGACACCTCCCGCGAGCCGGCGCATCCTCCAGATCGTCCACAGCCTGCCCAAGGACGAGTCCGCCCATGAGGCATTCCTGCTCAACCTGATCGGACGGGGGTTTGGCGGCATCGTCACGAACGTCCACTTCGACGACTACCTCAAGAGCGAGGACAACTGGCGGTCGTTCGAGCATGGGGTGCGGATGGCGAAGGGGCTTGGTATGGCCCTGTGGCTCTATGACGAGCAGGGCTACCCCAGTGGCACGGCCGGCGGCCAGGTCCTCGAAGGCCATCCGGAGTGGAGGGCCCACGGGCTGCTCGTCGCGCGGGCGGAGACGTCGGGCGAGCCTGTCAGCATCGAGCTACCCGAGGGCGACCTGATCCTCGCCACGGCCTGCCGGCGTGCTGGGGCGGGGGTCACGCTCGACGGAGCCGTGGACCTGTCCGCTAGCGTCGTCGAGCGGCGGCTCGCGTGGAACCCCGAGCCGGGAGTGTGGTCCGTGTTCGCCTTCGTGGACAACCCGATCTACGAGGGCACGCACGCGACAGCGAACGTCTTCAAGTACCAGCCGTACATCAACATCATGGACCCCGTGCCGGTCCGGCGCTTCATCGAGATGACGCACCAGGAGTACGCGCGGCGGCTCCCCGATCTCGCCGAGCTGTTCGTGTCCACGTTCACGGACGAGCCGTCGCTCATGTCGGTGTTCATCCAACCGCAGCCGCTCCCCGTTCTCCCGTGGGTGCACGATCTCCCGGAGACCTTCGCCGCGGCGAAGGGCTATGCGCTGACGCCCCTGCTGCCTGCCCTGGTGGCGGATGCCGGCAGCGTCGGGCACCGGGCCCGTTGCGACTTCTGGGATCATGTGGGTCAGCGAGTGGCGGATGCGTTCTTCGGGCAGATCCAGGACTGGTGCCACCAGGCCAAGATACCGTCCGGCGGGCACCTGATCTGGGAGGAGGACCTGGCGGGCCATTGCGGGTTCTACGGCGACTTCTACCGCTGTGCCGAGCGACTCGACTACCCTTCGATCGACTGCCTTACCTCGGTACCGGCCCAGGTCCCCTGGCACATCGCCAAGCTGCTCGGCTCCATCGCGCATCTCCACGGCGCGCCCCAGGTGATGTCCGAGACATCGGACCACGTCCAGCGCTATCGCCCGAAGGGCGACGAGCGTCCCGTTGTCAACGTCACGCCCGATGAGATCCGCGGCACCTGCAATCGTCTCTACGTCGCCGGAGTGAACACGACGACATCCTACTACTCGTGGCTGGGCATCACGACAGAGGACCAGCGGGAGATCAACGAGTACGTCGGCCGCCTCGGGGTCATGCTCACGGGCGGGGAGGCCGTCGCCGACATCGCGGTTGTCTACCCCGTGGAGACCGTCTGGGCGGAGATGACCCCAGCCAACCAGGGGACCACATCATCGTCGGCGGTCCGCGAGATCGACCGCATCTACCGCGAGGCCCAGAACCGCCTGTTCGGCGCTCAGCGCGATTTCGAGGTGATCAACACAGCAGCCATATCCGCGGGCGCGGCGGCCGATGGCGTGCTCCGCTGCGGCCCGCTGGCGTTCCGCGCCATCGTCCTTCCGGCCATGCACACGATCCCCGTGAGCGCTTGGGCGCAGATCGACCGCTTCGCTCGGTCCGGGGGTATCGTCATCGCAGTGGCCGATGTACCGAGGAACTCCATGGCCGCGCGTGATGACGAGGAGATCCTCGAGGTCTCGCGAGGCTTGTTCGGCATGGAGGACATTGCGGAGCTGGCGTCATCCACGGACATACGGGCGCACGCGGTCGGGGCCGGCGCTGCGGTGTTCGTCCCTCGAGGCATGGAACCCACGCTTCCGGCGGCCCTGGCGCGGCTCCTGCGGCCAGACGTCGCGGTCGACGCCGCCCCGTCGCCCCTCCGCTACGCCCACCGCCGGCTCGACGGACGCGAGGTGTACTTCATCATCAACGACAGTGCCGAACCCGCGACCGCCCGAGTCCGGTTCGCCGCTAAGGGTGGCGGTGCCGTGTGGGACCCTCACACCGGCGTACAGACCCCGTCGACGGCGGTTGAAGACGGCGGCATGTCGAGTGTCAACCTGTCTGTTCGAGGGTACGGCTCGGCGTTCGTGACGTTCGACCAAGCTTCGCCCCGGGAGCGGCTGAGGGTCGGCGCCGAGCTGACTGCCGGGGTGAGACTGGTACCGCTGTCGGAACGGCAGGCCGGGCCGGTCGAGTGGTCTGTGGGTGGCCCGGCACACGTTCGGCACACATTCCAGTCTGGTGTGGAGGTAGCGGGGGTTGCCGGGTGCGCGGACCTGGATGCCACGATCGACCAGGGCGGCATTGACAGCTTCTGCTTCGCGAACCGGAAGACGCCGGGCCTCGACCTGAGTGACGTCGCCGGCTGGCGATTGCGGACGTATGTGCCGGAGGGGCAGTCCGCGAGCACCCCGATCCTCGTGATGCTCCACGAAGAGGGCGGTGGCGTGTTCTTCTCCGCGGCCACTCGGGACCTGGCCACACCCGGCTGGAAGGAGTCGACCGTCTGGCTCGACAGCTTCACGCTGGGCCCGTGGTCGGAGGACGGCAACGGTCGCCTCGACCCGGCGAAGGTGACGTCGATCTCCGTTGGCTGGGGCGGCTACTTCGGCCGCGACGCGGAGCGGGTTGAGTTCGCGTTCCGCGAACCCGAACTACTCCTGCTGGACATCAACCGGTAGGCGCCCCGCGAGCTGCCGCGGATCACGGTTCTGCTGCGACAAGGGGAGGGATCAGGTCGGGCTGATGCGCGAGAAGGCGCGCGAGCTCGAATGCGTGGTCACCGAGTATCGCTGCGAATGCGGAGACCACAGTGGGGTCAAACTGCGTCCCGCTGCACTCCCGCATTACCTCCAACGCCGTGGAGCATGACCAGGGCTCACGGTACGGCCGGGCCGTCGTCATGGCATCGAACGCGTCGGCCACGCCGACGATGCGCGCCATGAAGGGGATGGCATCGCCCTGCAGTTGCTCGGGGTAACCGCGGCCGTCGGGACGCTCATGGTGGGAACGGATGATCCAACGCGCTTCCTTGAGGAACTCGGAGGATCCGGCGATGCGGAACCCTACGGCCGGATGAGACTCGATCAAAGCGCGCTCTGCGGCGTCCAGCGGCCCACGCTTGAGCAGCACCGAGTCGGGGACACCGATCTTCCCCACATCGTGCAGGATGGTCGCGTGCCAGACGAGATCGATGTCTTCCTCGGAACATCCCATCGCCCGAGCGATCATGACCGAGTACTCGGCCACGCGCTGGGAGTGGCCGGACGTGTATTCGTCGCGGGCCTCCAGGGCCAGCGCCAGAGAGTTGATCAACCCGGAGTACGACTGCTTCAGGACTCCGTACAGCCGCGCGTTCTCCAGGGTGGCACCGGCCTGACCGGCGATCGTGGCGAGCAGCTCCAGTTGGTCGTACGCGTAGCGCCGCGCGGGATCGCGGGTGTAGACAGCGATGGCGCCGGTCGGCTCCCCCTGCACGGAGATGGGAGCCGCCATGACGTGCTCGCGGCGGATCCCTAGCGCGGCGAAGTGGTCATCGAACCGCTGGTCGAGTGCCGCGTCGTTTACCATCAGCGGGTGGCGGACGGAGACACACAGCCCGGTCACCGACCTTGCGAGCGGGTACGCCTTGCCCCGTAAGGTCGGCGAATCCGGGTAGGCGGCCTCGATTCGCAGCCGAGCGCGATCCTCGTCGAGGCGAAACAGTGCAGCGCCGTCGGACGAGGTGAACCGCGTCGCCGCCTCGAGGAGCATGGCGGCGAGCCGATCCGCGTTGGCGAGCTGGGTGATCGCCTGGCCTGTGGCCACAAACGCCTGAATGGTCCGCGAGAGGTGTTCGTTCTGTGCCTCAAGGCCGCTGAGCCGCACGGTGGGGTAGGCGAGCCCGACGGCTCGCTGGATCTCAAGCAGATCCGCCGAGGAGTAGGTGTTCGGGGTCCGCACACAGGCCAGGGCCAACGGGCGGCCGCCGATGACAATTGGCAGCGCAATGATGCCGCCCTCGCCCTCGGAGCGCGCCTCGAGGTCGGGGAAGTGCCGCGGACGCCCGTCGCGGAGTAGCCACTCCGCGATGCCATCCTCCGAGTAGACAGCCAGCGTGCGTGCCAGCCGCTCGCTTCGCTCGGCGCCGGGCGCCGGCGTCAGCGTGCCATCGGCGCCGACCTCGAGGAGCGCGGCCTCCTCCGCCGCCAACGTCGTACGGAGGAGAGCGCAGATCTCCGCAGCGACGCGCTCTCCGGCGCCCGCGTCGGTCAGTAGCGCCGCCACACGGCGCTCATGGCGCTCCAACTCCTCAGCGACCTCGTCAGAGACACCATCGTCATGCAGCGGGTCTCCCTGTGGCACCTCAGTCCGCCAATCCCGTGGCGAGGACCGAGCAAGCGCTGAGCTCGCCCTGAAGGCGTTTCTGCAGGATGGGCATCTCGCTGAGAGTCAGGTCACGCTTCAGCCCTCGCATAGTCTCCCAGCAATCAGGATGGATCCACCCTTCCCAGGACACCTCCGGCGCGGCATCGTCGCTGCGCAGGGGCCAGGCTTCCCCCTCGTCCGCTCCCGCCGCCCGCGCCAGCAAGTCCCCCACATGCGTCACCGCCACCGTCGACGCATGGTACGACGCATCCGCGGAACCGTGATGGTGCCCCGCCGCCCACTGGAGCTGCTCCGGCAGGTTCCACTGGTCGGCCAGCCACCAGCCGGCGTGGCAATGGGTACAACCGAACTCGTCCAGCTCGGCCTGCAGGATGTCCACATTCTCCTCCTGCCTGCGCCGGGCAATCCGCCGACAGTGCTCGGGGAGAAGGCGCGCGAGGACGAGTCGCCCCATGTCGTGGAGCAGGCCGGCGACGAACATCTCTCCGGGGACGCCCAGGCCCAGGTGCTTCGCGGTGAGGCGCGACCCGGCGCCGCTGGCCGCGCTATGGTGCCAGAAAGCGACGGGGTCCACGCCACAGGAGCGCTGATCGATCCTGAACTGCCCTGCTACGGTGGCGCTGATGATGGCGGAGCGGAGCGCGCTCATCCCCATGATGACGACTGCGTGGCTGACGGTGGTGATCTGGCGGGACATGCCGAACGCGGCGGAGTTGACAACACGCAGCACGCGCGCGGTCAACGCCGGGTCCATGGAAACGGCATCGGAGACCTGCTTCGCCGGGACGTCAGGAGACCCGGCTAGCTGGATGACCCGAGCGGCTGCCGCAGGGAGCGACGGGAGGTCCTCGGCCCGTCTCAGCAGGTCAGCGACGGCAGTAACCCCGTGCGCAAACGCCTCTGACGCGGCCGCAACCGGGGTCTCCGCCGCATCCGCGTGAGCCCGGCTAGCTTCGCCATTCGCGGATGTCGAGGAGCCCCGCGCCGACGGCGGCCGAAGAAAGTGGTCCCGCATGCCACACCCCCAGAACACGCTTACCGGCGCCGACATCCTGTGTCTACCCGCGCGCACCACGGTGAAGCTCACACGACGTCGGCAACCGGCAGCAACAACACATCTCATCAACGACTAGAGCATGTACCGTTGTTCCACTCCCGGTGCTCGCGGACCTGCCAGTATCGCTTCGTTAGAGGCAAGTCCATGACCATAGATGCACAACCGCGTGTCGTGTTCGGCGGAAACGGACCCCGGGACAGCCATCGCTCCATCCGCCTGCGGACGACCTAGCGCATCTCCTGGCCACCAGTGACGTTGATGGCCTGACCGGTCATGTAACTGGAGTCGTCGGACAGAAGGAAGACAACGAGGTTGGCGACATCCGTGTAATCAGTGCCACGGCCGAGGGGCACCTGCTCCGCATACTTCCGCCGCACTTCCCCAACAGTCAGCCCCCAACGCTGCGCATACTGCTCATAGAGGCTGTCCGTCCAAAGCGGCGAGTCGAGCAGATTGCCCGGACATACCGAGTTGACGCGGATCTGGTGAGGCGCCAGCTCCAGCGCCAAGCTCTGCGTCAAGCCGATCCCGCCGAACTTGGAGGCGGCATAGGCGCTGTTCCGGAAACTGCCCTTCTTCCCCGACTTGGAGTTGATCTGGACGATGGCGCCGCGACCTTGCGGGATCATCGCCGTCGCGGCTGCCTTCGCGGCGACGAAGTAGCCAACGAGGTTCACGTCGATGACCCTCCGCCACTGCGCGACCTCGAACTCCGTGATCTCACCGGAGATGAGAATGCCCGCATTGCTCACCAGGATGTCGAGATGACCCCACTCCGAGACGGCGCAGCCAACGGCAGCCTCCATGTCCTCCTCGGAGGTGCAGTCGGCTCGCACCCCCACGACCGGACCGAGAGTGGCTGCGGCGATCGCGGCTGCCGCATCCTGCACTCCCTCATCGTTGATGTCCGTGATGAGGACCCGAGCGCCCTCCAGAGCGAGCCGCTCAGCCAGCGCCCGGCCAAGGCCTTGCGCCCCGCCGGTCACGATGGCGGACCGGCCCTCGAGCCGCCGGCCCACGGGCGTCTCCGCCAGATCGCGCTCGATCAGCCGCTCCTCCGCCTCGCGGGTCCATTCACCGCGGGGGTTGAGCGCCTCCGCCACGCCGGGCAGGGGCCGATGAAGCGCCTCCAGCGGCGTGAGGGCCAGGTCCGGGATCTGCGGGAAGATGACGACCTTGCCCGCGAACCGACCCTCCTTGACTCCCTTCAGCCCCTCCCAAGCGGCATTCAGCCCGCCGATGGCCGCCACCGACCGGTTGGGCGATAGCTCGCCGCTCTCACTCTTGCGGAGCGTGAACTCGAGGTCCTCGATGGCGGACCCGCTGGTGCCGATGAACCGCACGTTCCTACGGTGGACACCCGATAGGTCGAGGCGAGCCATCGTGCCCCGCGGCAGCCCGGCGAAGATGTTCATCACGCCATCTCGCCTGAGGTAGGGCGCCGAGGCGGAGACGAGCGCCGCCGCCGGGGCCAGGACCAGGACGTCGTCGAAACCCTCAGGCGCAATGCGGCGTAACTCCGCGTCGAACACGTCGGGACCCAGATCCTTTGGGTTCAGGCAGATCAGCTCGATGCCGCGCTCCTGAGCCGTGTCGCCGTAGCGTTCAGGGATCGTCCCCAGTCGGGCCGCGTCGATATCGGAGGCCACGACCACCCGGGGCGCAGCTCTCAGCTCAAGGGCCCGCTGCACATGCATCTGCCCCATCGGCCCGCCCGCGCCCACCACCCACGTCCGCCCGCCTTCCACGAGGTCGACACGCGGGTTGCCGCCGTAGGCGTCCGCCACGCAGGGCGTGGTTGTGCCCACATACTGCGTCGCCTCATAGTGGATGCGTCCCACGTCGACCTCGACCTCGGCGGATACCGGGTCAGTACCGAGCAGCGCGAGCACCCCGCCCTTGGCGAGGCGCTTCGCCGCATCCTCGACGACCGCCGCCTCCGTGACGCCGAGCAGGATGATGTCGTCGAAGCCTGTCCCACCGGTGTGAGCGTCGGCCAGCGCGGATGGGATCGTACCATCGGCGACGACCACCTCGGCTCCCGGACACTGAGCCCTCACAGCTTGGGCCACCGCGTCGGCCACGCCCGCGAGCACGACCTTCGCCGGACACCCACCCGACGTCATGGACTCGCCCAGCTCGCATCCACCGGCACCCAGGATGAGAGTCGTCCCATCGGGCACCAGATGTGAGCGAGGCCGGAAGCGGAATGCGGCCTCGACGCAAGCCCAGGGCTCGGCGAGCGCGGCCTCGGCGTAGCCGGCGTTGTGGATGGGGATGAGGTAGCACCCGTGGTCGCCCGCGAGCACCTCCTTCCCGAGCTTCACATACTGGCAGAGCGCGCCCGGGAGCTGGTACCCGAACGCGAGACCAACGCCCTTGTAGTAGATGTCGGCCTGAACGACGAACCGGTCGCCCGGCTGGTACTGCGCGGTCAGGTCCTTGCCGACGCCGACGATCGTCAGCGCCACCTCGTGGCCCATGATGACCGGGTTCTCCCGGAGGTTCCGACCGCGAAGGCGCGCGTGCTCCGAGCCCTGGGAGAGGATCTTGATGTCGGAGAAACACAGCCCAGCGGCATCGATCCGAGCCAGCAGCTCGTCAGGTCCGAAGGTCGGTGTGGGGATGCGCACCGGGCGCCCGAACCGACCGAAGTTCGCCAGCCCGGTGTCGTAGAGCTCCCAGGCCAGCATCGTCTCGGGCACCGCGTCGCGGCCTGCTCGGTACTGGTCGATAAGTCTGCCCATCGGTCCAAGCTCCTTGCCGAACGTGCGCCGCGTGGGGCGCGGAATCGGGTCCACGCGAAGGAGTCTACGCCCGCGAGAGCAATGCCTGGCGATAGGCTTCGTCTGGTCGGGTGTAGATCCTCGCGAGGTTCTCAGGGGTGAGGAAGCTCGGCCCGCCCAGCGCGTAGGTTCCCAGCAGCGTCCGGGCCGCTTTGATGGCCATGGCGGTGATGTTCTCGACATCACGAGCCTTGGCGCCGAGCGCGATGAGCCCGTGGTTCTGCATGAGGATCACCTTGGGCGCCGCGCCCCACTCCTCGATGTACTCGAGCGCGCGATCGCGCACCTGCCGCGCCAGTGGCGGGCCGGGATCGGTGTAGGGCACATAGACCGAAGCCGGGCCGCAGACGACGATCTCGTCGGGGAATAGCCGACGCGTGGCGATGGTTTCGGCGCCCTTCGAGCAGAGAATGGCGTTGACCGCTGTGGGATGGGTGTGCCCTATGTAGCAGACGCCTTCGAGGCTGAGCAGCAACGCATGGAGCACCGTCTCGATCGACGGTCGCAGCCCACCGGGGTCGGCACATGCGGCCTGTAACGCGTCTTTGATCTCGTCATCGGTCAGGTCGCCGGCCTCGAGAAGGGCGAGCACCGGCGCCATCCGGACCTCACAGAACTCCGCCGCGGAGATCGTCGGAAGCTGCGTACCGCTCGCCTTCACCAGGAACCTGTCGTCGCCGATCCGGGCGGAGGTATTGCCCTCACCAAGGATCGCCGCGTCCATCTCCGGGGACCCGAGCCTGCGACTCATCTCGACCAAGCTGCTGAGCACTTGTTCTCTATCCACCATGAACGACCACCCATCCGAGGAATGCCGGCGGGCCGGGCCTGTCGAAGGAGCTAGGGCGCGCCGCTGGCCCCCAAGGCGACCCACAGTATCGCACTTTTGGCCGCGCCGGCGCTAGATGAGGCCAGCGGCATAGCGGAGGAACCCACCGGGGCTGTCGACCGTTCCGGTAGAATGAGCGTCGGTCGGGCCGCCGTGGCGAATCGGGGCACGACTCAGACGCGAACGAGGAGTAGTGACGATGGCCGGTATCAACTCCCTCACGGACGCCGACTTCAAGACGAAGGTGGCCAAAGCCGCCCGCCCGGTTGTGCTCGACTTCGGGGCGGAGTGGTGTGGCCCGTGCAAAGCACTGGCGCCGATCATCGAGGATATCGCGGGCGAGATGGCGGATGCCGCCGACTTCTACGCGGTCGACATAGCCCACGCGCCGGAGGCCGCCGCGCAGTATGGGATCATGTCTGTACCGACCGTGGTCATCGTGAAGGACGGCGAGGAAGTGGACCGCTCAGTGGGCTTCCTACCCAGATCCCGAATGAGCGCGTTCATCGCCTCCCATGTTGGCGAGTAGGCGGGTGTTCGGTGGCGGCGAGGTGGGGTGGTGCGCATGTATGAGCTTTTGTCCGGGTGGTCGACGGCACTGGAGGGCAGCTTCCGCCACGCGCTGGAGGTCGGCTCGCCGCTAACGTTCGTCTTCGCGCTGCTCGGCGGGATGCTCGCCGCGGCGACCCCTTGCGTCCTCCCGATGATCCCCGTGACCGTCACGACCATCGGCGCCCACACCGATGGCGATCGCCGACGGGCGCTGACGCTGGCGACACTATTCGCCTTCGGGATCGCGCTCAACTGCGCGGTCATCGGCGCCGTTGCCGCCGCGCTGGGCGGCAGCGTCGTGGATGTCGCCCGGAGCCCATGGGCGACCGGCATCGTCGGCGTCGTCTGCCTGGTGATGGCGCTGGCGATGTTCGACGCAGTGAGCGTGCCCATGCCCGGGTTCCTGCAGCGGTTCCAGTCGAAACAGCGTCTCCGCAAGGGCTACGCGGGAGCGCTGGCTTCGGGCTTTGTGTTCGGCGTGCTCGCATACGCCTGCCTCGCGCCCATCGTGGCCCTCATCTCCGGGCTCGTGTTCCGCACGGGCCGTATCGCCTATGGCTCCGCTCTGATGGGCACCTTCGGGCTCGGGCTGGGCGTGCCGTTCATCCTGCTGGGCGCGTTCACCGGAGCGATCACGTCGGTACTCAGGCACGGCCAGTGGATGGAGCGAGTGAAGCGGGGCTTCGGTTGGGCGATGCTCGCCCTCGGGGCCGTGTTCCTCTTCCAGGCCGGCAGCCAGCAGATGAAGGCCGCTCTTGCCGCATCGACCGCGGAGGCCGGCGGGAGGCCCGACTGGAGGCCCGACTTCAGTCGGGCATACGCGGACCTCCCGGGTCCCCGGCTGAAGCCGGGGCTCCAGCCGGGACTCCACCAGGTCAGCGTAGCCGGGATGCCGACGGTCTCGCTCGTGACCCCCGGGTCCGGCGATCCCGTCCAGGTCGGCCAGGAGGCCCCACTCTTCACGTGGACGGACTCCGTCAGCGGCAGGACGGTCAGCCTGGAGGATCTCCGAGACAAGCCCGTGTGGATCAGCTTCTTCGCGGAGTGGTGTCACAACTGCGCGGAGGAGGTGCCTCTCCTCAACCGGATCAAGCAGCAATACGGTGACCGGATCCGCGTCATCGGTGTGGACTACGGCGATGACCGTGCCGTCGTGCAGGAGTGGGTGAAGCAGCATGGCGTCGAGTATGGCATCCTCCTCGATCGGGGCGAGAAGGTGCTCACGGACGGCTACGGCCAGATAGGCGTGCCCTACAACGTGGTGATCGACACGACAGGCACCATCCGGTTCTCCTCCACCGGCACGCCGAAGGACCCGGACCAGGTGATCCGCGACGCGCTCGACGAGTAGGGTACCGACCCGCCTACCCGATACACAACGCGAGTACGCGTTCCTCGGTGGCCTCGTCGCGGGACAGCTCGCCGACGAAGCGTCCTTCGTGCATCGCGATGATCCGGTCGCTCAGGGAAAGCAGCTCGGGCAGCTCGGAGGAGATCATCAGCACGGAAGCCCCCACCGCCACCAGATCGCGCATGAGGTCGTAGATGTGCTCCTTCGCCAGCACGTCAATGCCACGCGTGGGCTCATCGAAGATGAACACGCGCGCATCGCGGTTGAGCCAGCGGGCCAGGATCACCTTCTGCTGGTTGCCGCCGCTCAAGGTGCGGATCGGTTGTGTCAGCCGAGAGGCGCGAATGTCAAGCCGCCGGGCCAGGCGGGCCACCACGTCCCGCGCGCGTCGCCAGAGGAAGAAACCGCCTCGGGCCGCATTTCGGAAGGAGGGGACCAGCACGTTGTCCACGACGTCCATGCTGGGGAAGACCCCGGCGCCCTTCCGGTCCTCGGAGATGTAGGCGATGCCGAGCCCGATGGCCTTCGCGGGCGAGGTGACTCGCACCGGCCGCCCGTCCAGCCACACACGGCCGCGTTCCATGCGGTCCGCCCCGATGATCGCCCGCGCCAGCTCCGTCCGGCCCGCGCCCACCAGTCCGGCGAGGCCCAGGATCTCGCCCCTGCGCAGCGCGAACGAGCACCCGCGCACTCGGCGGCCGACGTGGATGTCCTCCGCGCGGAGCATGACATCGTCGGTCACGCACGTCGTGTCGCGCGGCTGGACCTCCACATCTCGCCCGACCATGAGGCGGATCACGTCCGCCTTCGTCAGCGCCTCCACGTCGTGCGTGCCCTGGCTGACGCCATCCTTGAGCACCGTCACATTACGCGCCAGGCGGAAGACCTCATCCAGCCGGTGTGAGATGTAGATGACAGCTACGCCGCGCTCCGCGAGGCGCTCGATGACGGAGAACAGCCGCCGCAGCTCATGTTCGGTGAGCACGGCGGAGGGCTCGTCCATGACGATGACGCGTGCGTCGGTCGAGAGCGCTCGGGCGATCGCGACCATCTGCCGCTGCGCCACCGTGAGGCGCGATACGGACACACCCGGCTCCAGCTCGGCGCCGAGGGCGGTCAGTGCCTCCTCGGCCTCCCGTCGCAGCCGCGCACGGTCCACGAACACGCCGCCGCGCGTCGGCATCCGCCCGAGCAGGATGTTCTCCGCGGCGTCGAGCGACGGGGCGAGCAGAAGCTCCTGGTGGATCATGGCGATGCCGAAGCGTTGGGCCTCATGGGGCGAGCCGACGGACACCGGCCGGCCGTCGAGCGACACGCTCCCGCCATCGGCGCGCAGCGCGCCGCAGAGGATGCGCATCAGCGTGGACTTGCCGGCGCCGTTCTCGCCGACGAGCGCGTGCACCTCGCCGGCCTCGACGCTCAGGGACACACACCGAAGCACGGCCACGCCATGGAAGCTCTTGTCGATCTCGCGCATCTCGAGCAGCGGCATACCCTCACCGGCCTCCCGGTTCGGCTGCATACGGAGCCGGCCCTGCATCTGCACCGAAGGACCATTGGGCATCTGCCTCGAAGGGGGTACCAGTCGGCGCTGGTCGTCGACGAGTACGCGCAGGAGAATGGCCCGTGAAGTCCGAGACCGAGTACCTCCACTTCGAGACCAAGAAGCAGCGCGACTACATCGACATCACCGAAGAGGTCGAGAAGGTCGTCCAGCGGTCGGGCATCGAGGAGGGCATGGTGCTGGTCTCGGCCATGCACATCACCGCCGCCGTCTACGTGAACGACCACGAGAGCGGGCTCATCGCCGATATCGACGAGTGGCTGGAGCGCCTCGCCCCCTTCGACCCGAGCTACCGCCACCACTCAACGGGTGAGACCAACGGCGACGCCCACCTGAAGAGCCTGCTGATCCACCACGAGGTGATCGTTCCCATCACCCGGGGAGAGCTGGACCTTGGCCGGTGGCAGCGAATCTATTATGCCGAGTTCGATGGCCGGCGCCGCAAGCGCGTCATCATCAAGGCCATGGGGGAGTAGACCAATGGAGATCCGTCCCTACCGCGAGGAAGACCGAGAGACGCTGAAGCAGCTCACCGCGGCAGCATTCGAGGGCGTCTCCATCGACCGGAACATCGAGGAGCAGTTTGGCCTCCTGAACGGCACGGACTGGGCGTGGCGGAAGGTGCGCCACATCGACGCCGACTGCGATGCCAACCCCTCCGGCGTGCTCGTCGCCGAGGAGGGTGGGGAGATCATCGGCTACATCACCTCACGCATCGACCGCGCGACGTGCATGGGCTGGATCCCGAACATGGCCGTCGCGCCGGGACGGCAGGGGCAGGGGATCGGCCGGAAGCTGCTCGTGGCTGCGCTGGACTACTTCCGCCGCGAGGGCATGAAGCACGCGAAGATCGAGACGCTCGACCAGAACGCCATTGGCGGGCACCTCTACCCATCGCTCGGCTTCAAGGAGGTCGCGCGGCAGGTTCACTACGTGATGGAGTTGTAGGGAGTCGGTGACAGTCACCGGTTCTCGAACGGAGGTCCTGACCAATCATGTTCGCGCTCACGTTGGGCCTTGTATCATCGGCCACGCTGCCTGCCACAACCGCCGTTGGCGACGTTGCCAACGCGGCGCGCCGGCGCTTGGACGAGCGGCTCGAGTGGTTCCAGGACCTGCGCTTCGGGCTGTTCATCCACTGGGGGATCTACAGCCAGTGGGGCTGCATCGAGTCCTGGCCGCTCGTCGAGGAGGACGCGTGGGCCCGGCCGGACGGCCTCGCGTGCTGGGAGGAGCGCGGGCGGGACATGGAGCGGTTCAGGCGCGACTACTTCGCACTGAAGAGCACGTTCGACCCGACCGCATTCGACCCAGCGCTATGGGCTGAAGAGGCGAAGCGCGCGGGGATGCAGTACGTAGTGTTCACCACGAAGCACCACGATGGCTTCAGCATGTTCGACACGAGGCAGACCGACTTCCGCATCACCGCGCCCGGCTGCCCCTACAGCCGCAGCCCGCAGCCGGACGTCGTGCACTCGGTCTTCGAGGCCTTCCGGAAGCAGGGCTTCGGGATCGGTGCCTACTTCTCGAAGTCCGACTGGCACTGCCCCTACTACTGGTGGCCCGGCCCCCCGGCCCGGACACGCAACCCGAACTACGACACCCACGCGGAGCCGCAACGCTGGTCCAGGTTTGTCGAGTTCGTCCGCGGGCAGGTCGAGGAGCTGATGACCGACTACGGGCCGGTGGACATCCTCTGGCTGGACGGCGGCCAGGTGCGCCCACCGGACCAGGACATCCGAATGGACCGGCTGGCCGCAATGGCCCGCTCCCACCAGCCCGACCTCATCATCGTCGACCGCACCGTCGGCGGGGAGTATGAGAACTACATCACGCCGGAGCAAGAGGTGCCCGAGGAGCCGCTGACCGATGTGGTGTGGGAGAGCTGCATCACGATGGGCACGCAGTGGTCCTACAGGCCGGATGACCACTACAAGTCCACCCACGAGCTGATCCATCTCCTGGTGGGGATCGTGGCCAAGGGCGGGAACCTGCTGCTGAACATCGGCCCCGGGCCGGACGGGCGCCTGCCGGATGTGGCCGTAGACCGCCTGCGCGCCATCGGCGCGTGGATGGGCGTGAACGCGGAGGCGATCCACGGGACGCGCCCGATCGCGCCCTACCGATCCGGCGACTTCGCCTACACGCAGAAGGGCGGCTCGGTCTACGCGACCTACCTCCCGCCCGAGGGTGCGGACGAGCTGTCCCGCCGTCTGGTGCTGACCGGCTTCACTCCGCCGCCCGGCGCCCGCGTGCGGCTGCTTGGCACGACACGGGACCTGGCGTATGAGGTCGCGGCAGAGGGCGTCGTGGTGACCGTCCCGGAGGGCGTTGCCGCCTCGCCGCCCTGCCGGCATGCGTACGTGCTGCGCTGGTCCCGCTAGCTCGGCCCAGGCTCCGCGACACGCGCCGAGGGAATCAGCGGGTACCGCCCGAATCTCCAGAGTAGCTCAAGCTCATTGCGATGGAGGGGCGGCCCATGCGATCACCGATGACCCGACGAGAGATGATCCGAGGCGTTACGGGGGCGGCGCTCGGCGGGGCGCTGGCGGCGGGGGGCGCGCGGGCGAGAGCCCAGGGCCGCCCGAGCGACCGGCCACCGAACATCATCTTCATCCTCGCCGACGACCTCGGCTATGGCGACCTCGGCTGCTACGGCCAGCAGGTCATCCAGACGCCCTGCCTCGACCGGATGGCCGCCGAGGGGATGCGGTTCACCAACGCATACGCCGGCAGTACCGTGTGCGCGCCCTCGCGCTGCTGCCTGATGACGGGTCTGCACACAGGTCACGCCCGCGTGCGTGGAAACGCGCGCGTGCCCCTGCGCCCGGAGGATGTCACAGTGGCGGAGGTGCTAGAGGGGGCGGGCTACGCGACCGGCATCGTCGGCAAGTGGGGGCTTGGCGAGCCGGACACGACGGGCGTCCCGAACCGCAAGGGGTTCGACGAGTGGTTCGGCTACCTCAACCAGGGCCACGCGCACAACTACTACCCGGACTACCTCTGGCGGAACGAGACTCCGCTCCCGCTTGAGGGCAACCGCAACGGCGCCCGGACGCAGTACTCGCATGATCTGTTCACGGCCGAGGCGCAGGACTTCGTCCGCCACCACGCGGAGCACCCCTTCTTCCTCTACCTGGCCTACACCATTCCTCACGCGAACAACGAGCTGGGCGCGCAGACGGGCGATGGCATGGAGGTGCCGGACTACGGCGACTATGCGGATCGCGACTGGCCCAACCCGGAGAAGGGCCATGCGGCGATGATCTCGCGCATGGATGGGGATGTGGGGGCGCTTCTGTACCTGCTCTCGGAGCTCGAGATACACGGCGACACGGTTGTGTTCTTCTCGAGCGACAACGGTCCGCACAAAGAGGGCGGAGCCGACCCGGAGTTCTTCCACAGCAGCGGCCCGCTGCGCGGTTTGAAGCGCGACCTCTACGACGGAGGCATCCGCGTGCCCCTTCTGGCCCGGTGGCCCGGAGTGGTCCCTGGCGGTTCGCAGTACGATCACCCATGCGCCTTCTGGGACTTCCTCCCAACCGCCGCCGATCTGGCCGGAGCGAGCGGGCCGGATGGGCTGGACGGCGTGTCGTTCGGTCCGGCACTACGGGGCCTGCCGGCGTGGCAGCACAACTACCTCTACTGGGAGTTCTACGAGCGCGGGTTCCAGCAGGCGGTGCGTGTGGGGGACCACAAGGGTCTGCGATTGGACCTTGGGGCGCCCATCGAGGTATACGACCTCGCGAAGGACATCGGCGAGAGCACCAACATCGCCGCCGAGAGTCCGAGGGTTGTCCAGCGCATCGAGGCCATCATGTCGGAGGCGCACGTCGACTCGGCGGAGTTCCCGATCCAGGGGTAGTTCCGTCGACGGCTCCGTGGGAGGGGATCACCATGGGATCGAGGGTGAGCGCAGCGTGCGTGTGTCTGGCGTGCTGGGTGCTGGGGGACATGGCGGTGGCGCAGCCTCTGAGCCTACTTGGCCGGGACGGGCAAGCCATAGCGCGTGAGGGAGAGTTCGGGCTCTGGCAACTGCGCTTCCGTGATGGAACCGTCCTCTCTGCCGCGGACGTGCCCGAGGCGGCCCGCAACGTCACGGAGACGCCCAATGGCGCGCGCATGTCGTGGGACGCTGAAGCCGCCGAGGTCACCGTGACGTCCGAGGTCGACGGGCGAGGCGCCGTTCTGCACGGCGAAGTGACTCCGAAGCGCGGTACCGTGCTCGAGTTCGCGCTGCCGGCCCGGCTCCGGTTCACGCCGGAGGAGGTCGAAAGGCTCATCTGTCCGGCGGATGGGAACTTCGGGGTCGGGTGGGCTCTGAACTCGTCGTTCTTCCGCGAGCAACTGACCGATTCGCCATCGGGATGGACGGCCGAAGCCGCCGGGCCGGCAGGGTACGAGGCGCTTTACGGCGGGCCGCTGCAGCAGCGGGCCGATGTTGATCCGCCCGTGGTGTTGCGGCCGACTCCGGATGGAGAGACCTGGCTCGGGGCGGACGTGGCCCGGCGCATCGCCGGCGCTCAGGGCGTGGTGAACCGTCCACCCGCCACTGGCCAGGCCGACCTCGTGCTCGCCGACAGCGATAACGGTCCCTACCTCTCGGCCAAGCGTTTGGGCGAGGGGATGGTCTGGCGCGTGGGAGGGGCCGTGCGCGACGAGGACGCGTCGCTGGTTGCCGCGATGGTCGGCGCGGTCGCGACTCGACTTGCCGAGGGATCGGAGCGCCCGACGATCGGCCTCGTTGCCCTAAGGAGCGGGCCGGAGCGCGGCGGCTGGGCCGCGGTCAGGATACGTGTGTGGCGCGATACACTACGCGCCGCCGCGGAACGCGCGGGGCGGCAGCTCACCGAGCTCGACAGCCCCGCGAGCATGGTGCAGGCGCTCGCCGAGGGCCGCTGTGTCGCCGTACTCAACCCCTACGGCGAGCAGATCCCCGTGCCGGACGGAAGTGATACCTCAGCCGTCGTGGCGGCGATCCGGAGCTTCGTCGCCGCCGGCGGCAACTGGTTCGAGGTGGGCGGCTACCCGTTCTTCTACGCCATGCGGCCCCAGCGCTTCCTCAGCTATGGCTACGAGCATCCCGCCGGCTTCGCCGACTTCCTCCACATCGACTCGCTCCACGGTTCCCTGTCGGTCTACGGTGTGCAGCCTCGCGACTGGGCGCCATGGTCGGCGGCTTCGGATACGACGCACATCCTCGTACCGAGCCGTTCCTCCTGTGGGGGCGATGCCCGGGGCGGGCATGCCGGCCGCGCGTTCATCACCTTCGCTCCGGTGGGGCAGACATGGCACGCCCCGCCCGTGCGCCTGCTGATCGGGGAGGACGTACCGGCCGCCCTGCGAGCCTACTGTGAGGACAACGGCATTCGCCGGCGCCTGGATGAGAAGATGCCGCCGGAGACGCTCGCGCGCTTCAAGCGCGCCGTGCTCCTCTACTACGGTGGCAACGCGCAGGAGAAGACGCGCTATCTGGACCGCCTGCCTGTGCCCACGCTCATCCACTTCGCGGACTACCTCAAGGGCGGCTTCGACAAGCAATACCCCGACCATCTCCCCCCCCACCCGAGCTTCGGCACGCCTGAGGAGCTGAAGCGGTTCTTCGACCGCGCCCACGAGCTGGGGCACCTCGTGATGCCCTACACGAACCCGACCTGGTGGTGCGATCACCCCCGCGGGCCGACCTTCGAACGCGAGGGCGAGGCCCCGCTACTCCGGCAGCTCGATGGCAACCTGAGCTACGAGCTGTACGCGGCCAACGACGGCTACACCGTGTGCCACTGGCACCCAGCCGTGCGCGCTGCGAACGACAGCACGGTGCGGCAGTTCACCGAGGAGTTCCCCGTCGACGTGCTCTTCCAGGACCAGAACGGCGCCCGCGGGTTCCGGTATGACCTGAACCCCGCCTCCCCCACACCGTACGCTTACACCGAGGGATTGCTCTCAATGGTTGGGCAGGACTCCCGCGTGGTGCCACTGTCCACCGAGGCCGGGTGGGATGGCGTCGTGAACTTCCAGTCCCAGCTCTGTGGGCTGAGTTGGGGCTTGGTGCCGACGGAGGGCGGTCCGGAGTGGCGGACGCTCATGCGAGACCAGTACCCGCCAGGCACGTTCACGGTCTACCCCGTAGCCCAGTACATCGCCCACGACAAGTGCGCGATGCTCTACCACGACCTCGGCCAGTTCGTCACGAACCGCGAGGTGCTCTCCTGGGCGCTCGGCCTCGGGTTCAGCCTCAGCTATCGCATGGCGGCCGTTTCGCTCGACGACGAGGTGCCCACCGAGTGGCTCCGCTGGCTCGACCGTGTGCAAGGGTCCGTCTGCGCGCGCTACGTGGGCGAGCCGGTCCGGGGCTTCGAGCATGACCGGTCCGCGGCCGTCAGCCGCGACGACGACGGCGTCATCCGAGCGGACTACGGTCCCGTCCACATCGTCGCGAACCTGGGGCCGGTGAGTCGGGAGACGGATGGCCTCTCCCTGCCGCCGTACGGGTTCGTGGCCCGGGCATCCGGCGTGGAGGCGGGATGCGTTCAGCGGATCGCCGGCCGCGACTATGGCGACGCGGGACTCTCGTACGTGGTCGAAGAGGCGAATGGGCAACGCGAAGCCTGGGTCTACGCGCCGGCGCGGACAGAAGTGGCGATCCCCTGGGAGGGCAACCTCCATGGGGAGATTGTGATCGACGGCGCGGCCCGCGTACCAGCGTCCACCGAGGGCGGCGCCTTGGTCCTCACGCTGCCTGATCGCCCGGGGGAAGTGCGCGTATCACCGCCCGAACGTCTTGCGGGGCTCCCGCCCGTCCGGTGGCCGGGCGGCGTTCCCGCCGTCGGTGTCCTGAACGTCCCCGGGCTCGTCCCGGTCTGGACAAGGGTCAGCCCAGGCGACTGGCTGGCGTCGCTCCAAGGATCGGCGCTCGCGAAGGACCTGGCCGTCCCGATCCGGCCGATCGACTCGGTCGAGGCCCTCGTCGCCGCGCTGACGGCCGGGCCGGAGCAGTGGCTCGCCATCGTCAACCCCTATGGCGAGGGCTTCCCCGCGGAGGGCGAGGGGCAGTGGCGCGACATGCTGAACCGCATCCGCACGTACGTGCAGAACGGTGGCTGCTGGTGGGAGACCGGCGGGTTCAGCTTCCATGGCGCCTACGTCCGCCGGACCGATCGCTGGGAGCTTCTGCCGGTGGGGCCGGCGGGGATCGCGGGGCTCGATGTGCCGGTCGGCGGCGGAGATGTCGAGCAGGCGCCGGAGCCCCTCCGCGTGAGCGAGGAGGGGGTAGGATGGCTGACTGACGCTTCCCAGGCGCTGGTCGCCCGGTCCTCGAGCGCGGTGAACCGGGGCCTCCCCGCGGACACGCGCGATCCCGGGCACGTGACGGTTATCACGGGCCCCTCTGGGGACTTCGTCGGCGGCTACCGCCTCGCGGGCTGGGGTTGGCTGTGGCGCATCGGTGGCCTCAACCCCGACCCGCAGGTCAGCGAGGCCGTGGTGGCCGACGTCCTGGCCCGGCTTGCCTCCAGCGCGCCGCTCCCGCCGAAGCCACCGCAGGTGCGGCGGCTGTGGCACTTGCAGCCCGCCGCATAGCGATTGCCGGGTCTCCTGACCCGCCCCCCTTGCGGCGGCGAGCCCCCGCGGCTACGATTCCGTCACCAGAGTCGTCCGCAATGCGCACGGTGAAGCCGCGCGCAGTCAGGGTCGTCATCCCACGGCTCAGTGGCTGACGACGAAAGGAGCCCCTGAATGAACGCTAACAGACGTCCTGGAGCCCTCGACAGCCACCCAAGGCTCAAGCGTCGCGCCACGGAACCGCCGCTGCCGGCACCGCCGCCGCCGCCCCACCGCCGGAACGCGCTATGGTGGGTGGCTGCCGGTCTTGCCGCGGTGATCCTCGTGGCGGTCTCGTCGTGGGCAGTGCGTTCGGCGCGCGCCCGGGGCGCATCGACAGGCTCAGGGGCAGTGGACACCGGAGACGTGGCCCGGTCGGGTGCCTCCGGCGAAGCCGCCGAGGGGCCTGCGGGTGGTGACGAAACAGTGGCCGAAGGCGAACGGCCTGGCCGCTCGCCCAGCGAGACTATAGGCGCTGCCGAAGGCGGGGCCGAGGACGCGGCAGCGGCCGGAGCCGAGGACACGGAGGCGACTGCGAGCGATGAGGGGGCCTCGGCCGGCGCCGAGCCGGACACCGAGGGGAACCGCTCGCCCTACTTCGCGCCCGGCGAGAACCACTTCGGGCGCGGCATGGAGGGCGCGTCAACATCGCGCGTCTCGCCTGCGGACAGCCCTTCTGGCGAATGATGCCGCAGCCTGGGTGACGCCACGCGGCGCAGTGGCGCCCGCTTAGAGCGGTGCGAGGTAGTCCAACCCAGTCAGGGTCTTGTAGCCGGGCTTGCGTACCACCCATGCCCCGGTTCCATACTTGCTCAACGCCGCGGGGAAGGCCGGCGGCGGGAACTTCACAACGTCGCGGCTGTAGGCGTAGGTCCTGTTGTGCGGGTTGTTGGGGTAGAGCGACGGGTAGGTCGCCCAACGGCCCATGGATGGCGTTGTGTTGCTGATGAACGGCCCCAGCGTCATCAGGTGCCAGATGGCTTCGCTCGCCGTGTAGCCGCCGTTCCGCGGCTGAAGCGTCAGCTCATTCCACCCGTCGGCGTTGTTCGTCTCAATGACGCCGTTCATGTTCAGGTCCCAACCCGTAGCCCCGGCCGTCACCGCCGGGTTCGCTGTCGTGCTCTCTACGTTGATCTGGCCGTTGACGGATGCCAGAGCGACTTCGGCTTCGAGGATGCGCGGGGCGTCGATGGCCATACGGACATTGTCGCGCGCCACAAGTGCCACGTTCACGGGGTCGCCCGTGCCGGGGCGGTCATTGGACGGAACGCGGCCGTCGCGGACGAAATCGCCGTTCGTCGTGCCCCCGTACGTGTTGCCCGCCACGAATCCGTCGTCCGTCGCAACGATGCTCACGCTCTTCCTCTGGAGGGTACCCTTCACGCGAACGCTGGACAGGCCGGACGAGAGGACCGACCCGTTGGATTGGACGGTTCCCGCGAAGACCACCCCGTTGAAGCCGGCGGGGATCGCCACGGAGGTGGTCGACCACGTCCCTGAGTTACTGGCGTAGGAATCGGCCCGGTGCGTGCGGCGTCTGAGAGTGAGGGTTCCCGCCTGGGCGAAGTTGACGCCCGTCAGGTCCATCTCGTAGTCATAGCCGCCGGGGAGCTGTATGCCCCCGCTCTGCGCCGAGGCCTGGGTGTTCTGGAACCAGTTTGAGTCCGTGTCGAGGCGAACGCCGCCCAGGCCGCTCTTGGGCTGACCGGGGAGACGGAAGACGCGGTTCTGCGCCGCGTCGTTCCCCCGGTTGAGGATCGCGTCCCCGGCCTCGACGCGCCCGCCGAAGTATTGGTTGACGCCGTTGCCGAAGTCCAGGTCATCGCCCGCATAGACGTCGCCGTCGGTCCGGAACGCGTTCCCGAACGGCAGGTCCCCCGTCCGGCTGAACCACGAGTAGTTCAGGAGGCTGTAGGAGAGGAGCTGGCCCTCGACCACGATCTTCGCGCCGCCCTCCAGCGACCCGTACCCGCGAACCATCTTCTCCTCGCGCTGGTACGCCCCCTCGGCGACGGCGCGAACCGTCCACTCCCACCGGGCGTCCTCCCCCGCCAGGCCGTCCACCTCGCCGGACGCGGTGTCGCCGTCCACGAAGACGCGACCGGAGTCGACCTCAGCGTCCAGTACGCGCTGCGCGTAGAGGTAACCCGCCTCGGCGCGAGCCGACGCGATGGTCTGCCGTTCCAGGAAACGGGCCGTGCGGTACGACGAATCCGCGAGGGACACCATGGCCAAGCCGGCGAACATCATGACGACGAGAGCCAGCAGCGACAGGCCGAGCGCCTGCCCGGACTCATGCCGGCTTGAGACTGACCTCTTCAACATCCCCGTCACCCCCTCTACGTGTCCATGAGCGGGACAAACCCAGGCACTTCCGTGCGCCCTCGACCGATCAGGTAGTTCCTTGGCTGCGACGCGGCGTCGGGGTTCTTCGGGTCCAGAAGCTCCGCCGCGCCGGGCATGAATGCCGCGTTGTTGAGCAGCACGACCGAGCGCGTTACGGCCGTCACCTGGCGCGCATGGGGGGCGAGCCCCGCATTGGTATCCGGATTCGCCACCGTGGTCACCACGAGTCGCACCGCATTGGCCAGGCGGCGCTCATGCCGGTTCGCGCCCTGCTCGGGGATCTCGATGCGCACATAGTCTGCGGCGTCCTCGTCGTACTCGACGTAGTAGTACGTGAGCTCGATGTCGCTGACCTGGCGTGTGAGCAGAACGGGGTCATTCCACCCGCCGGCCCCCTTGTCCCGCGACTCCAGCCACAGGTAGGAGCCATCCGCCCTCTTCTGAGCCTGGTCATTGCCTCGGTAGACATGCACCTTGCTTCCGAACTCGTCGTTGTCGGGAAGGAGCTCGGCCGCCTTCGCGGATGTGTTCCATGGCATGAGGTAGAACTCGATCTCGTCCTTCCTGTTGACATCCACTTCCACCGAGAGGCGCAGCAGATCCCGGAGCTTGTCCGTGACCTTGGCAGCCTCCTGCTGGGCGATCCCCTGCATGACGGTCTGGCTGTACGTCCTCGTGGCCATCGAGAAGATCACGAGGATGGCCCCGGACAGAACGGCTACGATACTGGTCACGACCAGTAGCTCGATGAGCGTCAAGCCGCGTCGGTTTCGTCGCATCGTCCGCTCCCTCCCGCCCTATGTCAGCGGCGCTCCGACGATGGTCTCCAGCTCGAGATGGCCATTGCTCCGCTGGTTCCAGTCGACGCGCACGCGGACGCGCTTGAGGTCCGCGTAGGTGGGATCGACCTCAGCCGTGACCGCCACGTGCATCAGGCTGCGCCCCTCGATGCTCGTGTCATACTCGTTGGAGGCGGGTATCTGGTCAAAGGGCAGTCCGCGGACCTCCTCGAGCGCCCGGCCTGCAACGTCCACGGCGAACATGCTGTCACGCGCGCGGCCATTGAGGGTGTTCGACATCGAGAACAGGCCGAGAAGCCCGACGAGGCCGATACTCAGGACGACCATCGCCATGAGCAACTCGAGTAGCGTCATGCCGCGTGCATGTCTGGTCGACACCGCCAACGCGCTCCCCTCCGATCCCATGCCGGAGTGACGTGTCACATCAATCCCAACCGCCGGGTCCGGCTTGGCAGAGCCTTGCCCAAACGGCCGCGAGAGGGATGCACCCGATTCCAGCTATACCACACTTCAACGGCAGGCTTGCGCAGAGCGGTTCGTTTACACCACGTTTTGCCCTGTAAGTGATCGTACAATGCCCGACGTGCGAGCGGCCCGACCGAGCTTGTACTGAGTCTGCAGGTGTCCCTCTCCCGCCCCGCCGAACAGACCGAGCGTGGTCGTAGTCGCGGGCTCCTGCCGCGCAATGGGAGGCGTCTGTCATGGTATGGGAGTTGCTCGTGCTCGGTGCACCGGTCGTATGTCTGGGCGCCGCGGATCTCGGACAGGCGGTGTCCGAAGACGCCGCCGTCCGCTGGGGGCCGGGCGAAATCGTTCTTGAGAACAATGTCGCCCGGTATGAGCTCGACCTGTCCGACCGGCGGATCGCGCGCCGATCGTGGGTGAACAAGCGAACCGGGTGGGATTTCCTGCAGGGCACGCCCATCGAGGACTTCGCCGTCAGTATCGACGGGGTGCGGCTGTCGAGCGCGGAGCCTGGGTGGGACGTCGACCGGCCGCGGTGCCACCTCCTAGAGCACGGCGAGCTTGAGGTCCGGATCGCTGCCTCCCGTGATGGGATCCGCGTGACGCGGTACTACATCGTCTACCCGGGGATCAGTCTCCTACGGGGATGGCTCGAGGTGCGCAATGACAGTGACCGGACGGTCACACTGGCCGATCCGCCGGTCCAGACGGTATCCCACCGAGGCGCGGACCTCGAGCTGAAGTGGATGAGCGGCGCCGAGCTGTTCGGTGACTCCTGGCGGATGAGGACGGAGCCGGTCTCGTGGGAGGAGCGTACGTTCGACTCCTATGACGCGCCACCCACTGCGGCCGAGGCGAAGCTGCCGGGCGATGGCGTGGATGCACGCATCCTGCTCAACGGCCAGCCACTGTGGCCCCCGGGCGAGTGGGCGCATTCCGCCCACTCCGCCGATGTGAAGACGCACGACGTCACGGCGCAGCTTGCCGCCGGCGACCACTTGATGTTCGTGCTCGGGCGCCACGGCAACATGACCTGCGACACCACCGAATGGGACCCGACGATGTCCTACGATGGAGGACCGACCTGCCGCGCGGCGGAGGGGTTCAGCACTGAACAGGGCAAAGGCGGATGGTCCTACGGCTACCTTAGCGACGCCGGTGAGCTCCGCGACCTCACCTACGCGGATGTGCCGGGGCGCTACGGCGAGCGGTGGCGTCTCGACCCGGCTGTCATCGAGCCGTTCATCTCCGCGACCGAGATGCACCCCGATCCACGCGGCTGTGCAGTTCGCATCTTCACCGCGCCCCAGGGCGGGAAGGTCACGATCCGCGGTACCGTCCGCAATACGGGCAACGCGGGGCCTCCGGGCCCCGGTTTCCGGATGGGTACCCAGACGTATGCACCATGGTTCTGTCTCGTTCATCCGCGGACCGGCGAGGCCGCCTACATGGGCTTTGACTGTATGGCCCACTGGCGAGCGCGTTTCCTCAACCAGGGGCGCTCCGGCACCACGGCCGACATCCGGCTGGCCGGCTACTCGAAGCCGCTCCAGCCCGGCGAGTCCGTGCGGACGCCGCTCGCGTTCACGGGGCTGTTCTCCCGCGACCTCGACGACATGGGGCAGGAGATCCTGGAGTGGCAGTACCGCTACCTCTGGGATTACACGCGCGAGCCCTGGTTCCCCGGTGTGCGGATGCTGGGCTACTGGATGAGGGGCACGAACTGGGGCTCCCATGGATGGGTCGGCGGCGACGGGGACCAGGAATCGGCCTACCGCAAGATCTTCCGGACCGCGGACTTCATGCGTGCCGTCGGCGGGGACACCTACCACCGCGACTGGGGTTGGTGGGACCGCGCGGGCGACTGGAACGGGCCGGACTTCCGCTCCTCGGGCGAGTACCTCCGCAAGTACGACATGGGGCAGCTCATCTATGCATTCATCTACACAGTAGACAGCGAGTCTTCCGTCGCTCTGGCCCATCCGGAGTGGCTCGCGAACCCGAACACGCTCGACCAGTCTATGGATGAAGTGGTCAGCTACGAGGTCGACCTGCTCCACGAGTTCGCCAAGCGCTGGGGACCATACCAGTGGCGCAATGACAGCAGCCCCATCGCGCCGCGCGCTGGCGACGACACCGTGTTGCTCGCGCAGCAGCAGGGGTTCATGGAAGTCCTCAGACGGTTCCTGGACCGCCACCCGGACTGCGCCTTCCAGGGCGTTAACGGCGGTGGCATGGCACTGAACTGGGAGTACCTCGGCTATGCGAGCGGCTTCCAGTTCACCGACGGCCAGGCAGGCCCACTGGCCGGTTACTACGCCACGTACCTCTTCCCGCCGGACAAGATCAACGACATGCCCGACATCTGGGACCCGGCCCGGTACGACCCCGCAACGTGGCGGTCGCTACTGTGCACGAACTTCGACATGACCGGCGACACTTTCGACCCCGAGAAGCTGGAGGGCCTGCGGGACCTGATCGACGTTTACCACTACCTCGCCTCACGCGGGGTGGTAGGCCGATGGGTTCGCGTCTATCACCCGGTCATTGAGGGTGATGACGAGACGATGTACCTGCAGCGGCTGAGCTGGGACCGGAAGCGCGGCATCATCATCACGAAACACCGGATCGCCGGTACGGTCACGATCCGGCCCAAGGGCCTGCTGCGGGACGAGACCTACGAGGTTGGTTTCCATGAGTCACGCGACGCACTCGCGAGGACGGGCGCAGAGCTGATGGCCGATGGGCTCACGCTGACGGACCCCGCCCCCGGTGAGCTCATCTACCTCAACCTACCGGACCATCCGGGCAGTTCCATCGATACGGCGCCGCCCTCGCCGCCGGAGCGCGTCCAGGTTCGCAGGGCTCAGAACATGGGCGTGCCTGGTGTGGAAGTCTCGTGGGGAGCGGCCAAGGACGACCACTGGGTGAGCCACTACACGGTGTGGCGCGACGGAGAGTGCATCGACCGAGTGGCCAAGGGTACCTACTGCTTCGACCACTCCGCCGGCGCCGACCTCGCGGCCGAGTATGCGGTGCGCGCCGTGGACGGCAGTGGGAATGCCTCCGAGCCCTGTGTCGCCGAGCCCGCCGATACGGCACGGATGCTCGTGTGCGATGACGCGGCCGGCGACCCGCTCACGTTCTCGGGCGACTGGACGCGCGAAGAGGGCTTCCCCCCGGCGTACCGCGGCACGCTGTCCAGCGCCGATGCGGCGGGCGCCTCCTTCTCGGTCCGCTTCGTGGGACAGGCGGTTACCTGGCATTCGCGCCTGGGCGCGCAGGGCGGGATGGCGCAAGTCGTCCTCGACGACGGAGATCCGGTCACCGTGAGCTGCTACGCGGCGGACGAGATCCCCGGCTGGCCCATCTTCGAGCATACGTGGCCGGAGGCAGCCGAGCATGTCCTGCGCGTGGAGGTACTCGGCCAGCCCGATCCCCGCAGCACCGGCAGTCGAGTGTGGCTGGATGCGGTTGCAGTGGCGCCATAGCGGTGTCCTCGAATGGAGACTGGACGCGATGGCGAGAGCGATCGTCACCGCGGCCGTTGCGCCACGAGGATCATCTGGTCGGAGCTGCGGGCGTCGAATGGGCGGCCGTCGAAAGCGCCGTACTGTTCGATTGGCGTGAGACCGGCGGCGGAAGCCAGTGCGGTCATCTCCTCGGTCGTCCAGGCGCGATGCTCGGTCTCCGCAGCGCTGAGCGACCAGGAGTCGCCGGAGCGAGCGAGCTTGAGGATGGTGAACCTCAGCGGCGAGCGGCCCAGGTCGAAGATGCGGACGAAGAGCAGCTCCCCATCCGGTGTGGGGCGGCGCTGGGGGCCCCAGAAGCGCTCACCCCTCAGCGCCATCGCACGGTAGTTGAGCTGCTGGACCACGAGGATCCCCCCCGGTCGCAGAAGGCGGGCGAAGTCCTCCATCGCGAGGCGGGCGTCGTCATCGGTCAAGACGTGCGGGAACGAGTTGCCCAGGCATGTCACCCCGTCGAAGCTGCGGCCGAGCCTTGAGTACGTTGACCCGAACGCCCCCTGGGCCCACGCGATATCGCGATCCCCGTACTTCCGTCGGCACGTGGCGAGCATCTCCTCGGAGATGTCACAGCCGACCACCTCATAGCCCCACGAACTGAACGCTGCTGCGTGCTCGCCCGTCCCGCACGCCGTATCGAGTACCGAATGGACGCCATGTTCCCCGAAGAGCCTTCGAAGGAAGGGGCCCTCGCGCGCGAGCCGGTCCTCCCAGTCGATGATAGTGTCGTAGTCCCCGCCAAGCTGGTTGTAGAAGTCATCACTGCTCGTCACGGCAACAGCTCCACGCAGTCGACATCCACCCGCGTGCCCTCGACATCGCACGGGTCCAGCCGCAGCCGCTCGGTCAGCCCGCGCCAGCCTGGGCACGCGCGGAGGCCTATCTCGTACGTCTGCCACCTGCCGTCCAGCTTCACCGGGAACGTGACCGACTGAGCTTCGCCCCACTGATGCTCCGTCGTCACCCAGAAGAGCTGGGCGGAAGACATCGCGACTGAAGTCGCTCCTACGGGCGGCGTGAGCCGCATCCGGAGCCGTAGGCGCGCGAACCGGTCACAGGCAAGATAGGTGACCGGACTGTAGAGCTGTGGATCGCCCGAGTTCGCGGTTGCGGAGATGGCGCCGAGCCGATGCTCGGGTGCGCTCGCGCCCATGGTGTACCAGCCCTCGACACTGTGGTCGAAGCCCCACCGCGACACCGCGGGCAGCTCCATGGGGAAGCACGGGGCCGTGACGCCGCTCGTCGCCGGAGAGACGCCCTTCGGCGGCGTGGAGCCGGGGCAGAAGGCCTGCCGAACCTGATCGAGGTAGGCGAACTGGTACTCCTCGCTGGGTTCGAGGATGGAGCCCTCGCCCCACTCGTTCCACGCCTCGATCATGACCACGCGGTCGCCATTCACGTGGTCTCGCGCCCAGGTCAGCGACTGCTTGAACAGCTCGGGCGTGCTCCCCGTGCGGATGAGGTCGCCGTCCTTCAGCCACGGGCGCCGGTCCCAGCCCGGCATCACCGTGGGCCAGAAGCGGCCGCCCGTGATGTTCCGCCAGTGCTGCCAGAGGCCGCGGCCCTGCTCGATGAGGTGCTCGTAGGTGGCCTCAGCGTACTTCCCCGGCCCGTTCACGCCGCTCCCGGCATAGGGGTAGTTGTAGAGGCAGAATGCATCGACGCCGGCGGCGAAGGAGTCCTTCACGGCCTGCTCGCTCAGGATCTCCCCCTCGCAGAAGACGAGGTACATGCCGGGCAGCCCGGCGTCGACCATCCGCTGCTCCATGTCACCGAAGGCTTGCTTGGCCGCTTCCGGCCCCAGTGTCTTCACGAAGCTGTAGCCCGAGAGGATCCACACCACGGGCTTGTCCTGGATGCGAAGGTACGACGGATGTCGGAGGTACTTCTCGAGAGCCACGTCGAAGAACGCCTCCAGCTCCGCGCGATTCTGCGTCTCTGCCGCCGCGTGGTTGCACCAGTTGAGGCAGAAGCGGAACCGGTCGACGTAGTCCGACTTCAGGAAGCCGTCCAGAGCCGCCTCGAGCGCCTCCGCACCGTCTCGGATGTAGTAGTCGAAGGCAAAGAAGGACACCCCGTGCTCCAGCGCCCACTTGATATGCCAGTCCGCGACCTCGGGCTCGCCCTCCCGGTAGTAGCCGAGTAGCGGGTGCTGCACGCCCGGGTTCGCCTTGATGCAGTACCACCGGTCCTCGGTCGACCACCCCGGGAAGTAGTACGCGCCCACGAGCATGTCCGCCTCCCGCGCCTGCGGTGGCGGTACCTTGGTCTCGGCCCGAACCGGCACGGACAGGCCGATGGCGGCCAGGCCAAGCAGTAGCCCGACGAGCGTGAGTAGCGCGTGGGTGCTTGCCATGGTCTCCCCTCAATGCCGCCCCAGAGGTGGTTCCCAGCCGCCAGGCCACGCTCCTGCAGCTCTCGCCCAGACAAGACAGGGCGCCCATCTCCACGGGCGGCCGGAGGGCACGGCAGGGCGGGCCAGGAACTGGACGGCAAGCCAGGCACTCGGAGGCGCCATGGACATCGGACACGCCGCGAACGCGCAGGTCATCGCCCATCTCTCGGCACGCCGCGCCCAGGCCCCGCCGCTGGCGGATCCGGACAGCGTGGAGCTCCCGTACTACCGACTCGGCAGCCACCCGGACATCGTCGAGCGCGTGTGGGATGACTTGGGCGTGTTGCTCCCCTCGGACGCTCGCAAGATCGTGTGTGGGACGCCGGGGCTCGTACACCCCGAGTCCGGCGTCATCTTCGCCCTGGCATACGGGACACGCTACGTGCTGCGCCTGCCGGGCGAGCTTGCCGAGGAGGCCGTCCGTGCCGGGGCGCCGACGCTCATGCGATGGAGCGGCGGAGAGGAGACGAACGCACGCGAAGCCCTGGGCGAGGGCTGGGTGTTCGGCGCCTGGCTGAACCAGGAGCCGGAATGGTTGCAGCAGGCATACGACATCGTGGGTGAGCCGGGGTTCGGGAGCTGAGGGGAATGACATGCACCCAGACAAGGGGAAGAGCGCCCGTTCCCGCCTACCGCGCGACCTGCCCTTAGCGCGGGCTATCGGGCGAACTGGGTGAGCATGAGGTTGCCCTCGTCCTCGAATGCGAGCGCTTGGCCGTCATGGGACCAGGTCAGGCCGTAGGCATACTTGCGCACGGGCAATGCCCCCAGGTTGGCCGCCCTGCCGGTGTACATATCGACGCACCATAGGCTCGAGGTGCCCGCGTATTCGACGGTGACGACCATCAGGCGGCCGCCATCGCAGACTGCCGGCTGCTGGACAGACCCGGCGATGGGCGCTTCCATCGGCTCGAAGCTCGGCCCAACGGTGGCCCCCAGGAGTACGCGGTCCGACCGGTCGAAGTACTTCCCGTCCCCGCTCACGTCCCGTCCAGCGGCGCCGCGGGTGTAGACGCGGTTGCCATCGGGCGAGAAGCGCAGTGTGCTGAAGTCCCACCCCTCGGGGTTGCGGCTCTCGAAGACCCGCCACGACTCATCTGCATGGGCATCCCACACATAGGCCGACTCAGCCGGCTGGTCCGGCGGCGAAGCGATGTAACCGATGCGCTTCCCAGTCGCGGCCCAGGTGAAGTCCCGCACGTTGCGAGCGATGATCTGCCCCTCTCCCTCAGGCTCGATGAGGGACAGCTCACCGGCGTCGGAGATCACAGCGATCCCCGTGCCCGTCGGAGACCACTCGTAGCGGAGTAGGGGCTCGGATAGCAACTCCTGGGGCGCCTCGCCGGGAACAACGGACCACAGCGAGTGCCCCTCCATGACGCTGCAGGGGGCCAGGTAGGCGATACGCTGCTCGTCCGCCGACCAGTGCAGCTCACCGTACGGCGATGCCTTGTCGACCACGAGTCTGGGCGGCGCGTCGCCGGCGACATCGGCGACCCACAGCGAGGCCTCATACTCATCGCCCTGCCGGAACACAACCTGCCGGCCGGAGGGCGACAGCACCGGGTCCGTGCCCTTGATGTGTATGCTCGCTCCGGTAACGGCCGGCTGCTCCGAATGGCGGTCGATGTCGGAGCCGTAGTCGGGAGAGCAGATCACCGGCGTGCTCCCGCCCGACCAGGCGAAGGACCGTGATAGCGCGGGCCCGATCTTGGTCGTCAGTGTCATCGTCCGCTGGGAGCCGTCGCGCTGGACGAGGTAGACGTAGTAGCGGTGCATTCGCCCCTTGTCGGGGATGGCGTCAAGCACGAAGGCGATCCAGGAGCCATCCGGTGAGAACGAGATGTCATAGAGGTACTCGATCGAGCGGAAGATGCCTTCGCCCATGATGTCGGGAATGGCGGCGATGTGCGCGGTGTCCTGCAGCTTCAGGCCGGAGGCGTCGAGCCCCTTGAGGAAGTCCGGCTCCGCGCCATAGTAGGCCGACCAGGCCACGGGCGCGGCCACGGCGAGCATGAACACCACCACGATGACGTGTGCACCGATCCGAGTCGTCCGCATTCCAACCTCCTCATCCCAGGGACTCGCATGTTAGACGACCCAGACGGCCC
>Ga0315288_10000833_pt1 | contig 39224 bp, 34 predicted proteins | sample YL17G11_20_MG_FD_203454 | JGI IMG/M metagenome (GOLD analysis project Ga0315288, IMG submission 203454) | Sediment microbial communities from Yellowstone Lake, YNP, Wyoming, USA - YL17G11_20 | ecosystem: Environmental > Aquatic > Freshwater > Lake > Sediment | place: USA: Wyoming | collected...
GGATCTGTGAGGGGTGGGTTATCAATTAGCCATGGAACAAATATTGTGACACTTCCATGAGGAAACGGGAAGAAACGGGGAATACAAAGCTGTTCCTAAAGTTAAGAGATACCCATCTACTCGACTTTCTATTTACTCCCTTTGAAACCCTTTATTTGAAAGGCTTTCAGACCCCCCCTCAGGAATGCCCTTAAAACGCACGGAGAGTGCCTTTAAACGTACTTCAATTTTCAAGGTAATTAAGTTTTAGCCTTTTTTGACCTCACCGAAACTCTGTAACCCTTATAAATAGCCACTTTTAGATTTTGAGATGAGGGAATTTTAGTCAAAAAAGTGCCGTTTTTGAGGGATAGGAGTCAAATCTTTACAGGTTGACCGAGAATTTAAAAAAATTGTACTTTTAATCAGAGATAGCTTATCATGGCCGTGATGCCCTAGAAGTTATTCAAAAAGATTCAGGGATTAATTTGAAAAAATTAAAAGTTGATGGAGGAGCAGTTAGAGACAACTTCTTAATGCAATTCCAATCAGAAATCCTGGGAGTTCCAGTGGTGAGACCTCAAGTGACAGAGACAACTACCCTGGGCGCAGCATATCTTTCTGGTTTAGCGGTTGGTTATTGGAAAGACAAAGAGGAAATTGCTAAAAAATGGAAAGTAGACAGAGAATTTAAATCTAATATGGATGAAAAAACAAAAGAAAAATTATATTCGGGGTGGAAAAAAGCAAGAAAGCGGTCTTTAAACTGGGAGAAATGGGGAAAAGAAGAATAAATATATATTTTTAATTTTCAAATAATATTTCAAAAGATTTTTTTGACAAGAAGGATTATCTTGTGATAAAATTAAATGCAATCGAATGCATAATTACAAAAAATACTTCTTGGGCTTCTTACATTTTTTTAAAACTTATTATTTATCGGCAAATGAAATTAAATGTTAAAAGTTCAGATATCGAGTTAAGAAACTTTCAATTAATTAGAATAAAAAATAGGTTTAGAAAAAATTATTTAAATATAATGCAAACGTTCGCGTAATAATATTTAAAAATTACTTAGGTTGATACTAAAAATCGATTTGAGAAGTAGTTGTTAATAATATTTTTATATTTGAGAGGAGAAATAAATTAGCAGCAATATTTGATGGTAACGGCAGATTATTCTTAAAAGAACGTTCTAAACCTACTTTACAGAATAACTTTGATGTTTTAATTAAAGTTAACGCAGTAGGTATTTGTGGAACTGATTTGCATATTTTAAAAGTTCCAGCTGCTCACACAGCAGCTATAGGAGCTATTCTTGGACATGAATTTACTGGTGAAATTGTTGAGGTTGGAAAGCACGTTTAGTGTTATCAAAGCAGGCGAGTTGTTCAAGGATGCTACCCTTTACATTCCTAAATTTGGCATGGCAGGAGGCGGTGACACACTAGGGTTGATGAAAAATGCTCCGCATCCGGCAGCAGGCTTACTGCTTATCAACTACATGGTATCAGACGAAGGCCAGCAGCTTTTCATGGATGTGATGAACACTTATCCCGCAAGAACAGATTTAACCGCAACGAGTACCCTCCTCAAGCCTGAGGATATGCAATACAGACTTGAAGAGATACCTGCTGCCTACAAGAGTAAGTTTATCGAAGACTTTGTCAAAAATGTACTGATGGTCAACTAAACTAAGTTAAGCTTTAATTTGCCCGAGGCAATTTTCTTATCATACTTTGCCTCGGGCAAATTACCAATTATCTATGAATGGGTGGACAAAAAATATGGAAAAAGTATTAATAGGAATAAATTTTCCCGACAAGACAAGGGTTGAAAATTTAGAAGCTGCCTTACAGCAAATTGTGAGCAACGGCTATGATTGTGTTGAATTTTGCCTTAGCACTTACCCCTTAGTTGCCGGTGGAGAAATACATTGGGAATATGTCAACTACGTAAAAGATATATTTGAAAAATTCCCGTTGAAATATACCGGTCATATCGGAGTGGGACTTGAGCTCCGGAACATTCATGAACTTGACTTGCAAAAAAGTGTACTGAAAGCCTCTATTGATATTTGCAGCGTATTAAAGCTCAACCCGCTTACGCTTCATTTTGAGCAATCCTCCATGTATCTCCAAAAGGAAAAAGCTTTTTTAGAGGGACATATCGAAGCAGCAGATTATGCCGCGAGTTTAGGCCTTACGCTGTGCATGGAAAATATTGAGGTAGAGCATCACACCAGAGTCCTGGAAATGATTGACAAAGTAAACCGCAATAATTTCAAGATGACTTTGGATACAGGACATTTAAACCTTTCCACCACGCATTTTGGCTATGATTTTAAGATGGCAGTAAAAGAATGTGCTCCATACGTTGGTCACATACATCTTAGCGATAACACTGCATCCTTTGAGGAAATGCGTCTTACAAATTTCCCATTGTATAAAACCTTGCCAATGGGTTATCGTATTGCCTTTGGAAGAGGTGATATTCACCTTCCTCCCTTTTGGGGCAAAATACCTATGAAATGGGTGCTTGAAACGCTTAATGATATCGGTTTTAGTGGAGTTTACCTGTGTGAATACGAAAACGAGCTATATGTTCCATTTCAAAAAGGGATACAGCAAAATGTGCGAAAAATTGTAATCGATATACGCGCGCAGAAAAGCAACTGGGAGGGAGTGAAATAATATTGTGGTAGTTAGTCTTTCAATCAACAGTGGCTGCAAAGCGCCTCGATTGTAATATTCTTGTTATTCATTCCGAATGGGCGCAAAAACTATTTCAAAAGCTTTAGGAGGATAGATGACATGATATTTCTAGGAACCGGCGCCGCAGAATGCTTTCCCGACCCTTTTTGCTCCTGCCCGGCCTGCACAAAGGCATTGCTTTCCACCGACCGGAAACTGAAACGCCGCAGAAGCAGTCTGTTGCTCAATCAAAAAAACCTCATTGACTTCGGCCCAGATGTTATGCACTCCTGTGGGGAGTATTCCTGCTCCCTTGCAAAGCTTGAAAACGTTTTTATAACTCACTCCCATGAGGACCATTTAGATATTTGGAACATTGGTTTTATGCAAATGGCAATTACAAAAACAAATCCCATATCTCTATATATGTCTAAAGCGGCTTACAAAGGACTAGAGACTGTTCTTAGCGTCCTTGAAGAGCTGCCGGACAATAGGCTTAAGGAAAAAATACGTACAGAACGTCAGTATTACAGTTTCGTTCCTCTTGAGCCCTATACAGAGTACAAAATAGATGATATGCGTGTCATTGCCGCAAAGAGTAACCACAGGTCATTTTTCCCAGATGAATATAGCTTGAATTATCTTTTCGACACGCCGCGCGGAAAGCTTTTTTATGCCTGTGACACGGGTCGGTTTTTCTCGGAAACCGTTGAGCTGCTAAAGGAGCAGGCGCTGGATATTCTTGTAATCGAGGGCACCTTTGGTGCAACGCCGCTTTCGGTGTCCGCTACACATTTGAATACCGAAACATTGTGCGAGATGATTGACAAGCTAAAGCGCAATGGCGGTATCACTTGCAATACGCGCATCTATGTTACTCATATTTCGCACAAGGGTGTTTTCACTCATTACGATTATGAAGAGCATTTGCAAAAGCGATATGGCAAAAAAATTTCTGTGGCATATGACGGTATGAACGTGGCATTTTAGACAGGTACCTATTTATTTTCCCTAAATGCAGTAAAGTCAATTCTATCATAAAATATTATAAAAAAATTTTTGACAAGAAGGATTATCTTGTTGTAAAATTAGATTACCTGCAATCGAATGCATAACTATAAAATTACCATAACTATAATTATATAAATTTTATAGAAAACGGCTCTCATTATCTCTCACCATTTTGTACTTGTAATTAATTCAGAAGATAATTTTAACCGGCAAATTAAAGTATAAGTAATTTCAGAAATTTAAAATTGAAAAAGTCACTCAATTAAAAAATAAATAAAAAGAGTTTTTTAGGATTTAAATTATTATAATGCAATCGTTCGCATAATTTTTAAAGAACGAAAAAATTAGAATACAAGTTTTGTCTACTGATCTTTTTAGTGTGAATTAAGATCAACTCCTACTGAAAATGCGGTAAAAAAAATAATCCTGCGAAAATTAGATAAGCATTTTTCTTGAAGGGGTAGGGAGTTGATGAAGGGAGGTGAGATAAAGAGAAGACAATTTTCCTTGAATATTTTAGAATTTGAAATATTTTTTAGGAGGTAAAAAATGAAACGTAATTTAAAAACTGGTTTGTTTATTTTTTTAGTGATTTTCTTGTTGTCGAGCATCTTCCTATCTTCTTTTGCAGCAGAAAAAGAATATAAAATTTATGTAGTAGTCCATGGTGGTATTGCGGACCCATTCTGGAAAGTTTGCGAAAAAGGGGCACTCGATGCAGGGGCTCTATATCCCGATTTAAAGGTAATTTATACTGGACCTGCAGAATTTAAACTTGAAGAGTTTATGGCCTATATAGAAGCAGCATTAGCAAGTAAACCCGATGCTTTAGTCTGCACCTTGACTGCACCTGAGGCTATGGATGAATCTCTTCGAGCAGCTATTGCCAAAGGTCTACCGGTAGTAGCTATCAATGCACCAGACCTTAGAGAACCTGTAGAATCGAGGATACCTGTTTTAACCTATGTTGGTGAAGATAGCTACTTTATCGGGGTGCAAGCAGCTCTTGAGACATTAAAAAGATTTACTCCCAAACGAGCAATATTCGCTAACCACCATCCAGGAGCCACAAACATCGAAGCAAGGGGAAGAGGTTATATAGATACCCTGAAAGCAAAAGGGGTAATTGTAGAATCTCTGGACATTACTGACGATGCAGTTAAAGGAGCCGAGATGGTAGCTGCTTATTTAAAAGCACATCCCGATACTGATGCAATTTTCTGCTCAAACACTCTTCGTACCGAGACGATTATCCCACGTTTAGAAGCAGATGGGATAAAGGTAGGAGTAGATGTAAAGATCGCTCAAATGGATTGCTCCTCCAAGATACTTGAATATATTAAGGAAGGTAAGGTAATGTTTACCATGGATCAGCAGCAATACTTGCAGGGTTACCTGGGAGTAGTATTTGCCTATTTAAATGCAAAGTATGGATATATTCCTCCCCCAGCTCCAGTATCCACAGGACCAGCAACTATAACTGCAGAGGATATACCCTCTTTGGGAAATTTGGTCAAGGAAGGATATAGGTAAGCATTAAGAGGTAAAAGTAATGAATAAGTGTTGGGTGGTATCCTTTAGATACTACCCAACACTACATTATTATTAAGGTATTATATAAGATTTATTTATATTATTTGATAAGGAGGAATTGATGAAAGAGCCAGCAAATAGTATAAGAATTGAAAACAGAAAGCAAACTTTAAGTTTTTCTCAGATACGTAGATGGCCTGAATTTGGAGTGATACTTGCTTTCCTGGTATTATTAGCAATTTTTTCTATTTTTTCATCAAATTTTTTAACCTTACGTAATATTACCGGAATACTTACTATAGTTTCAGAATTAGGGATTGTGTCTATCGGTGTGGCTTTTTTAATGATTGCTGGAGAATTCGATCTTTCAGTGAGTAGTGTTTATGCCTTCTCAGGTTTCCTCTTTGTAACCTTAGCTAATAAATATAATTCACCATTAGCCTTTGTTATCACCTTGGTTATAGCAGCCTTTATCGGATTTTGTAATGGGATAATAACCTTACGCGCACGTATTCCCTCTTTTATTGCAACTTTAGGTATGATGTTGTTACTAAGGGGGTCACTTTTGGCGGTTACCGGAGGTGAATCGGTTAGTTATTCTAGTGATGCCATTATGCCAACCATATTAACCCGATTTATGGGCTTTGGTTTTCGGCCTTCTCATATTTGGTTTCTTGCACTGACCCTGATTTTCTCAATTATACTTACTAATACACGTTATGGAAACTGGGTATTTGCAACTGGCGGAAATAGAGAAGTAGCCAGAGCAATGGGAGTAAATACCAATAAAGTAAAAGTAACCAATTTTATGTTATCAGCTCTAATGGCATCATTATCAGGTTGTATTGTAATTAGTAGATTTAATCTGGCCAACGCATCATTTGGAACAGGAATGGAATTGGAAGCAATTGCCTCAGCGGTTATTGGAGGGACTTTTTTAACCGGAGGTTATGGAACAATCATTGGGGTATTTTTTGGAGCATTCCTTATGGGCATGATGAGGACTGGTCTGGTAATGATAGGAGCACCGGCCTATTGGTACCAAGCATTTGTGGGAGTAATTTTAATAATAGCCGCGACCATCAATCTTAAGCTGAGACATTTAGAGATGTGAATGGGTGGCGGGACGAAGTAATCTCGACGAGATTGCCACGCTTCGATAAATTGAAACTCGCAATGACATAAGGTGAAGGAGGATCTTAATTTATGCAAGAAGTTACCTCATTAGCAAAAATGGTAGATATAGAAAAGAATTTTAGAGCGGTCCAGGCCTTAAAAAAGGTCAACCTTGAGATTCGACCGGGAGAAATTTTAGGGCTGTTAGGAGATAATGGGGCAGGTAAATCTACTCTTATAAAAGTCCTTGCCGGTGTTTTTCCTCCAGATGGAGGTAAAATCTTCTTTGAGGGCAAGCAAGTAAGCTTTTCATCCCCAAAAGTTGCGCGAGTATTGGGGATTGAAACAGTTCATCAAGCGCTATCATTGGTAGAAGTAATGAGCATCTCCAGAAACTTTTTCTTGGGAAGAGAGCCAACCAAAAAGATAGGCCCAGTGTATTTACTGGATAAAAAAAAGATGAATGAAGAATGTGAAAAGACTGTTTCCAGTTTGGGCGTAAGGGTAAGGTCAACAGATGAATTTGTATCAATTTTGTCTGGAGGAGAGAGACAAGCAATATCCATAGGAAGGGCTATGCATTTTAAAGTTAAACTTCTCATTCTTGATGAACCTCTAGCTGCTTTATCAGTAAGGGAGACCAGAGAAGTACTTAGGCAGGTAGAAAAAGTAAGAGAGTCAGGAGTTTCAGTTATTTTTATCACTCACAATGTGTATCATGTTTATCCTGTCGCGGAAAGATTTGTGATGTTAGATAAGGGGATAAAAATAGGAGAGGTTTATAAAAAAGATGCCAGCCCGGAAGATATTATTGAGATAATAGCCACTGGAAAGATGTCAGAGACATTAAAATCTTGAAAATTAGAATAAAGGTTCCTAATTTTCTACATATTTTTGGGGGATCTAAGAATGAAGGTAATAATGAATTCTCGAGAAAGGGTAAGAAAAACCATTAACCATCAAGAAACCGATCGTATTCCTCTTGATTTAGGTTCAACTTTGGTAACTGGGATTCAGGCAAGTACTTACGCTAAGTTAAGGCAGGCTCTGGGTTTAAAAGATAAATTAGTAAGAATAGCCGATCCTTTTCAGATGCTTGGTGAAGTTGACCTGGAGGTAATCGAGAAATTAGGAATTGATACCATAGGATTATGGCTTCCTACCAATGTATTTGGATTTAAAAACGAGAATTGGAAGCCCTGGAAGCTATTTGATGGTACTAAGGTATTAGTACCTGAAAAATTTAGCACCAAAAGGGACGATGAAGGGAATATTTATCTCTATCCTCAAGGGGATAATTCAGTTCCTCCTGGTGCGAAGATGCCCCGAGAAGGTTATTATTTTGATCTTTTAGTACGTCAAGAGCCTCTTGATGAGAGAAACCTAAATCCCGAGGATTGGGCCAATCAGCAGTATTCAATTTTTTCTGAAGAAACATTAAAATATTTAGAGAACAAGGCGGATGAACTATATAAAAATACAGAACTTTGTATCATTGGAGAATTTATTGATGCAAGCTTTGGAGATATTTCTATGGTGCCAGGTCCAGCCCTTAAAAATCCTAAAGGGATCAGAGATCCAATAAGATGGATTACCGCTCATATTGAATATCCCGATTATATCAAGGGAATCTTTGAACTACAATGTGAGATAGCACTGAAAAACTTGGAACTCTCTTACCAAGCAGTAGGAAATAAAATAGATGTAATTTATGTTAGTGGAACAGATTTGGGGACTCAAAATGCTCCCTTTATATCTCCTGATATGTATCGGGAATTTTACCAACCCTTTCATAAAAGAATAAATGATTGGATTCACAAGAACACTTCCTGGAAGACCTTCTATCATAGTTGTGGATCTATCGTTGCTTTTTTAGATGATTTTGTAGAAGCAGGAGTAGATATTTTAAATCCGGTTCAGACCTCAGCCAAGGATATGGACCCAAAAATATTGAAGGAAGAATATGGAGATAAATTAGTTTTCTGGGGTGGTGGGATAGATACCCAGAGGACACTCCCCTTTGGTACACCTGAAGAGGTAAGAAAGGAAGTCAACGAGCGCTGCCAGATATTTGGGAAGGGGGGAGGTTTTGTATTTAACACCATACATAACATACAGTCAAAAGTTCCCATTGAAAATTTGATGACTATGTTTCAAACTGTAAAGGAATTTAAATTTTAATTATCAAAAGGAAAAAAAATGCAATATTCATTATGTATAGATTCGATATATCCGCAAGAGAGTTTAAAGGAAAAATTAGAAAAAATTAAGCAGGAAGGATTTAAATTTATTGAGTTTTGGGACTGGAGAGATAAAGATCTTGAAACCATTATAAATAGTGGCTTGAAAGTTACAAATTTTAGCGGAAATAGAATATCATCTTTAACTTTAGATAATCAAGAAAAAGTTATCCAGGAGATAAGTACTTCTCTTGAGGTCGCCAAAAAATTAGGGTGTAACCGGATTATGTTATTATCAGATATTTTAAAAAATGATGGCAGTGTAGAGATTAGCACAAAGAGCAAGGAAGAAAAGTTACTTCGTTTGTATGAAAATTTGAAAGCGTTGGTCAGAATAGCAGAAAAAGAACAGATCTTATTAGTAATTGAACCCTTAAACACTATAAAAGATCATAAAAATTATTATTTGGATAATTTTAAAACAACTCTGGAAATGATTCAGTTGATAAATTCGGACAACCTAAAGATATTATATGATATATATCATATGCAGATTATGGAGGGAAATATATTAGACACTTTACAGAAGCATCATCAATCTATTGGTTATATTCACTTGGCAAATGTGCCTTATAGATGTGAACCCTGGATTGGAGAACTTAACTATGAATTTATCCTTAAAGAACTCTCCAAAGTTTATTCTGGGTTTGTAGGTTTTGAATTTTTTGTTAAAGACCAAAAATTTACTTACGAAAAACTATTTCAATGGATTCAGTCAATTAAGTTGTAAAAAGAATAAAAATTTGTAGATAACAAACCTGAACTTAATTTGCCGGTTTGTAAAAATTTTATATAAAATAAAAAAAACATCCGAAAGAGGAAGAGATATTTAAAGATGGTAGAAAATAACAGAGAAATCAATTCAAAAGAATATGAAGTAGTTTTACTTGGACATTTCGCGAAAGACTGTGAAATTGTAAACGGAATTGAAAAGGAAGTTATTGGAAGTGCAGTATATCATGGTGCTTTCCCCTTAAAAGCAATTGGAGTAAATGTTGCCATAGTAACCAAACTTGCTAAAAAGGATTTTCCATTATTAGCAGTATTTAAAGATGTAGGTATTCCTGTATTTGCCTACGAAACCCCTGAAACTACCGGGATAAGAAATATTTATTCTCTAGATGACCCAGATAACCGTCAAAGTTATTTTATGAGATTTGCTGGTTCTTTCCGCGAAAAGGAATTTCCCAATCTTCATACCAAAGTTATTCATATTGCTTCCTTAATGCAAAAAGAAGTTCCAATTACTATGATCAAGAAGTTATCAAAAATAGCATTACTTAGCATCGATGCTCAAGGATTTATGAGAATAAAAGTAGAAGAAGGGACCCGACTGGTCTTAGAAGATTGGAAAGAAAAAGAAGAAATCATTCCTCATTTAAAATATTTAAAGGTAGATATAGCAGAAGCAACAGTTTTAACCGGGACCTCCGATTTGCATAAAGCAGCTAAGATATTAGCAAAAATGGGAGCAAAAGAAATTTTACTTACTCACCAGGAAGGGGTTCTTTTGTATGTTAATGATGAGTTTTATCAAGCCCCCTTCAGCCCCAAATTTTTAAGAGGACGCAGTGGAAGGGGAGATACCTGTATTTCTACCTACATAGGAAAACGACTAACCTTGGAACCATATCCCTCGCTCTGTTTTGCAGCTGCTTTGACTACTTTGAAGTTAGAACACCAAGGTCCTTTTAGAGGGGATATAAAAGAGGTAGAAGTTTTGGCTAAAAAATTTGAACAGAAAGAAAAAATTTTAATTTAACCTAGATATTTTAATTGTTTTAAAAGATTAACAATAGTAAAATTATTTTTATTAGATATCTTATTTATAAGAATGATGGAATAATATTTAAAATAAAAAGAGAGGAAGTGTAGGTTATGGAAAAAGTAAATGTAGGTGTAATTGGTGTGGGTAGAATCGGCAGATTGCATGCTCGTAATTTAAAGTACCAAGTTCCGGGCACCAGGTTATTAGCAGTTGCCGATGTATTTGAAGAGAGCGCCAGGGAAATAGCTTCTCAATTAGAAATACCAGTTGCTGAAAAAGATTATCGAGTTTTATTAGAAAATAAGGACATTGATGCAGTAGTAATCTGTTCCTCTACTGATACCCATGCTCAAATAATTTCTGAAGCTGCTGGAGCAGGTAAACACATCTTTTGTGAAAAACCGATTGCTTTAGATCTTGACAAAATTGATCAAGCCATCGCTGCAGTTAAAAAATCTGGAGTAAAGCTGCAGGTAGGATTTAACCGCCGTTTTGATCCCAGTTTTAAGAAAGCCAAAGAATTAGTGGTAAAAGGTACGATAGGTACACCACATCTGGTACGGATAAGCAGTAGAGATCCTGAACCACCACCGATAAGCTATGTGAAAGTATCCGGAGGAATCTTTTTAGATATGATGATTCATGATTTTGATATGGCTCGCTTCCTTTTAAGTCAAGAAGTTTCTGAGTTAATGGCAGTGGGCAGTTGTTTGGTAGACCCGGCCATCGGAGAGGCAGGAGATATTGATACAGCAATAGTTACTCTTAAATACGAAGGTGGTGCCTGGGGGACTATAGATAATAGCCGTAAAGCTGTTTATGGATATGACCAGCGGATAGAAATTTTTGGGTCAGAAGGCTGTATAATGGTGGGAAATCCCAAACCCACAGAAGTAACCGTTAATAGTGCTAAGGATACTATAAGCGATAAACCTCTTTATTTCTTCATAGAACGATATCAAGACGCCTATTTAGCTGAAATGGAAGAATTTATTAAATGTATTCAAGAAAACAAAGAGCCATCGGTAGGTGGATTTGATGGTAAAATTTCTGTTCAGATGGGATATGCAGCCAAAGAATCTTTAACTACGGGAAGTTTTGTAAAAGTAGCCAAATAAGAATTAGAGAGGAGAGAGAGAAGGAAAGAAAGATTATGAACCCAACTATTAGGGATGTAGCCGAATTAGCGGAGGTCCACCCCTCTACCGTATCTCGGGTAATCAATGGTGATTCTCGAATAAGTGAAAAAACTAAAAACAAAGTTCTTTTAATCATTAAAAAATTAGGATATACGCCCAATGCCATTGCTCGGGGGTTAAAGACCAAAAGAACTTATACCTTAGGTATGCTCATTCCTGATATTACTAATCCCTTTTTTGCAGAGTTAGCTCGAGGTGTAGAGGATGCAGCGAACGAAAATGGATTCAATATCATTTTATGTAATTCAGATGATAAACTAAAAAAGGAAAGAACTTACCTGGAAATATTAAGGGAAAAAAGAGTTGATGGTTTAATTTTGGGAACAGCTCATATCAGAGACAAGAGTATCTTAGAATTAGAGAAGAAAAAATTCCCTTATATATTAATTTCACGAAATGTTGAGAGATTAAATAAGAATTGCATAATCATTGATGATTTAGCAGGTGGAATGATGGCTACTGAATATTTAATTAAATTGGGTCATCATCGAATTGCTCATATTACTGGTCCCCTTAAGACCAGGTCGGGGCTAAATAGATTAAAAGGTTATCAATTAGCTTTGAAAAAACATAAAATTGAATATAATGATGAATTAGTAGGAGAGGGTGATTTCAGAATAAAAGGCGGCTATCAGGTTATGAAGAGATTTTTAAAATTAGCCAAACTACCTACTGCTATATTTGCTGCCAATGATTTACTGGCTTTAGGGGCTATGCAGGCTATTCAAAAAAAGAATTTTCATATCCCTGAAGATTTTTCAGTAATAGGTTTTAATGATATTGAATTGGCATCTTTTGTCTATCCCCCTTTAACTACTATACGTCAACCGATGCAGAAAATGGGAGTTTTAGCAGTGAAGATGTTATTAAAAATAATAGAGGAGGGAGAATTTAATCAAAAAAAGGTTATGTTAAAACCTAAATTAATCATAAGAGAATCTTGTAAGAAAATAAATAAAATATAAATATAAGAAATAAATTACTAAATTAAAATTAAAAAAAGGAGAAAGAAAAAATGAAAACTGTTACTTTGTATGCTGATTGGAAACCTAAGCCAGATTTTAAATTAGGAGTAAAGGATATTGATAGAAAACTTACTTATTTAGGGAGTAAAGTTTGGAAAAATCCGGTTTTAAAGATTGTACAAAAGGATATTCCCAAAATTGGCCCCACAGAAGTGTTATTAAAAGTTAAGGCCTGCGGAATATGCGGAAGTGATGTGCATATGGCTCAATCTGATGATGAGGGATATATCTGGTATCCCGGGCTTACTGCTTTTCCGACTACTCTGGGGCATGAATTTTCAGGAATTGTTGTAGAGGCAGGAGAAAAGGCGACTAATAAAAGAACTGGGAAGAAGTATGAAGAAGGGGAAGCAGTAACTGCTGAAGAAATGTTCTGGTGTGCATCTTGCCGACCCTGTGCTGATGGATATCCTAATCATTGTGAAAAATTACAGGAGATTGGTTTTAGTTGCGATGGTGCTTTTGCAGAATATGTTAAAGTTGATTCACGCTACATTTGGAGCCTGGAAGAGTTAAAGAGGGTTTATAAGGGAGATGACTTATTCCTGGCTGGTAGTTTAGTTGAACCAACTTCAGTTGCCTATAATGCGGTGATAGAGCGAGGAGGAGGGATAAGACCTGGAGATAATGTAGTTATTTTGGGTGGAGGACCTATCGGGCTTGCCGCTGTGGCAATATTAAAGAAAGCAGGGGCATCGTTAGTAATATTATCTGAACCTTCTGAGTCAAGGGCAAAATTAGGTAAGAAGATAGGAGCTGATCATATCATAAATCCAGTTAAAGAAAATTTTGCTCAGCGAGTTTTGGAGATAACCGGAGGTTTGGGAGCAAAATTGTATTTAGAAGCTACTGGTCTACCAGATAGAGTATGGGAAGGCATTGAACAATCTATCTGGGAAGGTAAAATGGTTAATAGCACCGTAGTAATTGTAGCCCGTTCAGATAAGAAGATTCCCGTAACCGGAGAAGTTTTTCAAGTAAGAAGGGCCTCTATCATTGGTTCTCAGGGGCATTCTGGGCATGGAAATTTCCCGCGAGTAATAAGTTCTATGGCCTCTGGAATGGATATGACTCCACTAATTACTAAAAAAATAACTCTGGAAGAGGTCCCAGAAAATATAGTCTTATTGCGGACTGATAGAACAGAATGCAAAATAACTTGTGTGTTTAAGTAAAATGAAAAGGAGAAATTAGAAAATGTCTGATCATAAAAAAAATAATAGATGGTTGACTACAAACTATCCCCAGATAGTCTTTGAAAATAGTCAAGTTGGTCGATTAAAAAAAGAAATTTTTGATGCACCAATGAGCAAAATTGAGGAGATACTCAAAGAATATAAAATTCCTTCTGCTTCAGAATTAGGGAAGGCAGGGAGCTATATTCAAACTACTCCTCGTATGCATGTCATTGAAAACAGGCGTAAAAATGATTTTGTCTTTGTACCGGTGGGATGTACGGAATGTCACGGTGATTATGCCAATACCGGCCTGGATACTTTTATGGTCACCCAGATTTGCGAAGGAGTTCGCCGTTACATAAAAAATAGAGATGGAGTAGGCTGCAGCTTAGCTTTACCTCCCTTAAATTATGGTGGGCACCCCTATCATCACTGTGGTATGGCTGGAACTATTATTATGCCCGAAGATGTGGTCCGTGAAACTATGATTAATGTGATGTATGGACTTTGGAACGATGGTTTCCGCAAGCAAATGTGGGTGAATAATCATGGCCAATTATGGATATTGGAATCAGCATTACAAGAATTTTGTAAACGATATCAGTTGCCTGGTATTTATCGGGTCATTGATTGGCATCGGGCAATTAGAGAATTCTTTATTCCTATTGATCGTGAAGATAGTATAACTACTGATTTTATTCATGCTGACGAATCCGAAGCTTCGGTGGCTCAATTGTTATTTCCGGAGATGTTAGATATGAAATATGCGGTGGATACGGAAGGGGAATCTTTATTACCAGGTGGTCATTTTGATACCTCGGTTGACCCCTATCGCCGTCCTCAATTGTGGCAGCAAGGAGAAGGCCAATCTGCCATTGAAAGAGCAGCAGTTCCAGAAGGAGTAGTAGGCTGTCCGACTCGAGCGAGTGCTGAGAAAGCAAAACGTCCTATTGCAGTAATTTTAAAATATTTAACTTTAGTCCATGATGAGGTTATGGAGACCTATCCGGCTGGGAAATTACCACCCGTGGAAAAGATTAGTCTACGTGATCCTAAAGAAATGGAACCTTTCTTAAAAGAGCCGATGAGCAAAGGCTGGAAATCTGTTTTTGAATTACCTTATATCGGGCAGATACAAAAATAGCGGGTAGCGTAGAGCGTTTAGCAAGTAGGGGCGTATTGCAATACGCCCCTACAATTTCTTGTATGATATTAATTTTAATTATAACAGGAGCATTGATTAATGAAAAAAAGTATAGTAGTTTCCACTCAATCTACTAAATTTTCAGCTTTAGCTTTTAAAGAAGATTTTGAAAAGAGTATAAAGAAAGTAGCTGACCTTGGTTTTGATGGAGTAGAATTAGCAGTTAGAGACCCCAAGAATCTGGAAGTGGAAAAAATTATTAATTTGTTGAAGGAGTGCAAGTTAGAAGTCCCGGCTATAGGTACCGGGCAAGCTTACGGAGAAGAAGGTTTGAGTTTTTCCGACCCTAATGAAATGGTTAGAAAAATGGCAGTGGAAAGAATAAATGATCAGATAATATTTGCTTCCTATTTCAAAGCTCAAGTGATTATTGGTCTAATAAGAGGGAAGATCGAAGAAAGTGTTGATCGAGAAAAAGCCGAAGAATGGACTATTGATTGTTTGAGAAGATGTGCTGAACGGGCAAAAGAATATAATATAAAGCTCACCTTAGAGCCGGTCAATAGATATGAAAGCAATTTTATAAATACAATTGACCAGGGAATTAAGTTTATTAAGCGTGTAGGAGTGTCAAATTTGGGATTATTGGCAGATACTTTTCATATGAATATAGAAGAAGTATCAATAGAGGATAGCCTTATCCAGGCTAAGGATTATGTCACCCATGTCCATTTTGCCGATAGTAACCGTTGGGCACCAGGTTGTGGCCATCTCGATTTTGCGAAAATAGTTCAGACTTTAAAAAAGATAGACTACCAGGGTTATATCTCCACAGAAATACTTCCCTTGCCTGACCCGGATACTGCCGCTAGAATTACCGCCGAAACCTTGAATAAATTAAGATTAATACAAAAAGGAGGACATTTAGTTGAATAAAATTCTTGAGAAAATCGGTGAGCTGGGGATTGTACCGGTGGTTAAAATTGAAAAAGCCGAAGATGCTCTTCCTCTTGGGAGAGCACTTATGGATGGTGATCTCCCCATTGCTGAGATTACCTTCAGAACTTCTGCCGCAGAGGAGTCAATTAAAATCTTAAACCGAGAACTTCCCCAGCTTTTAGTGGGAGCAGGAACCGTATTAACCGTCGAACAGGTCAAAAAGGCAGTTTCTGCCGGTGCTAAATTTATTGTTTCACCAGGTTTTAATCCAAAAGTAGTAGATTATTGTATAAAAAACAGCATTCCGGTAACCCCTGGTATAAATAACCCCACCCAGATTGAGATGGCTCTGGAGAGAGGAATTGAGGTAGTAAAATTTTTTCCTGCTGAAGCATCAGGGGGATTACCACTTCTTGAAGCTATGTCAGCACCTTATACTGGGATAAAATTTATTCCCACCGGAGGGATTAGCCTGAATAACTTATCTTCTTATCTTTCCTATAATAAAGTACATGCCTGTGGGGGTAGTTGGATGGTAAAGCCAGAACTCATCTCTTCGGGTAATTTTAGTGAGATTACCAGACTTACTCAGGAAGCAGTTTCTACCATGCTGGGTTTTGAATTTGCCCACCTAGGAATAAATGAGGAAAATAAAGATAAAGCTCTTGATTCTGTAAACCTACTTTCACATCTTTTTTATTTTCCTATAAAAGAAGGAACGAGTTCTATTTTTGCTGGGTCCGGATTTGAGGTTATGAAAAACCAATATTTGGGAAAGCATGGTCATATTGCTATCGCTACTAACGATATTCGTAGGGTAATAGCTTACTTAAAAACAAAAGGAATTTCAATTCTTCCCGAAACTGCGAAAGAAGATAAGGGTAAACTTAAGGCAGTCTATCTAGATCAAGAAGTATCAGGTTTTGCCATTCATCTTTTACAAAAATAGTTTTTAAAATGGAGGAGGCAATGAAAAAGTATATCACTTTTGGTGAAATAATGTTGAGACTAAAACCACCCCATTGCGAAAGATTTTTTCAGAGCCCGCTTTTGGAAGCTACCTTTGGAGGGGGGGAGGCAAATGTTGCCGTTGGACTGGCCCGATTTGGTTTAGATGTAGCCTATGTTTCGGTAATTCCTAATAACCCAATTGGAGATGCTTGTGTTAGAGAACTAAAAAGACAAGGTGTAGATACTTCACTTATGGTGAGAAAAGGAAACCGGTTGGGTATCTACTTTTTAGAGAATGGGGTTAATCAAAGACCCTCAATGGTTATCTATGATCGTTCGTATTCAGCTATTGCCGAAGCAAGACCTGGTGATATTGATTGGGATAAGGTATTTAATGGGGCAAGTTGGTTTCATATTACGGGGATTACTCCAGCTATTTCTCTTTCGGCCTCAGAGCTTTCCCTAGAAGCAGTAAAAAAAGCGAGAGAAAAAAGCATCACTATTTCCTGTGATCTTAACTTTAGAGGAAATTTATGGAAATATGGGAAATCTGCCCCTGAGGTAATGGGTGAGCTAGTTAAATATGTGGATATTGCCTTGGGAAATGAAGAAGATTGTCAAAAATCTCTGGGGGTTAAAGTGGATGTAGATGTCGAATCAGGGGAACTTCAAATACAAAAATATAAAGAATTAACTGATAAAGTTCTTAGTTTATATTCCAATATCCAGAAAATTGCTATCACTTTAAGGGAAAGCCATTCTGCAGATTATAACGGATGGTCAGCAGTGCTTAATAATCGGAAAGAATTTCTTGTTTCAAAGAAGTATGAAATTCATAATATTATAGATAGAGTAGGAACAGGAGATACTTTTGCCGCCGGTTTAATTTATGGTATTAACAACTTAAATAGTGATAAGGAAGCCCTTGAGTTTGCAGTAGCAGCATCTTGTCTCATGCATTCTATCCCTGGTGATTTACCTTTACTTTCGGTAGAGGAAGTAAAAAGCTTAGCTGAAGGAACAGGGTCAGGCAGAGTACAAAGGTAGGACTGTTACTAAAATTAAATAGGTTAAGCTTTAAAATGTTTTTCCCTTAAGACAAATTCAGTAAAAACTACCCCCAAAGTATTGACACAGACATACTATTTGGAGTACTTTTTTGGTGAGGCAATTCGGAAAATTGTTTCGAGCGGACAGATGTCCTATAATGGAGGGGTTAGAACAACAAAAGCGTTGATGTATGAAAATCAAATGCGGTTATTCAATTTAAAAGGAGAAATTAATGAACAAGCAGGAAATTTTAAAGTATTTTAATAAACATTATGGGGATAGGTATATTGTTTACACTTCTTCTATAAAAAAGTTAGAGAGAGAAAATTATTTTTTTATAGTAAAAGATAAAAAGAAAAAGTATCTTGTAGTATCTTCTGTAGATGTTATTGCGCGAAAATTTGAAGGCAGCGTTTTAGAAGAAAAAGAAGTAAATCAGAATGAATTGATCATCAAGATATGTAATTTAAACCATCATAATCTTGATTTAATACGAGAAATATTCCCCTATCTTAATCCTTCTTTTTGTGGCCTTCGGGCTTCTTTTGGTACTGGAGACCGTTTAGGTATAGCTACTCCAGCCCATCTTCAGGCTTTTCGAGGTAAAGATATTTTTTCGATTTTAGCTCAGCAATCGGTTAGAGAGATGGCTCGGACGGAGAGAAATTGGCAGAAAGTATTAGACGATGCGATTTGGGGATGTTTTGAAGCCGGGTATGAAGGCCCATTTGGGGCAGATGCTGACCATGTAAAAGAGATAAAAGATTTGAAAGATGCAGTAGATTGTGGTTATACCATGTTTACTTTAGATCCTTCTGATTTTATCAGAAAAGATTTATCAAAATTAAGTAAAAAAGAGATAAATAATCTTTATGAGCAAATATCTGAAAGAAAAGATATAGAAAGTTTATATTTAAATAAGACCTATAAAATTAAAGAGCAAGAATTAAAATTTGACGAGAAATCATTAAAAGAAATTATACTTACTTATTCTGAAGCCTTAAACCATGTGCTGAAATGTTACGAATTTTTGAAGGGTTATAAAAAGAATGATTTTGATTTAGAAATCTCTGTTGATGAGACTCCGACAGTAACCTCTCCTTTGGCCCACCTCTTTATCGTTCTGGAACTTAAAAGAAAGGGAGTAGATTTCCAGAATCTCGCCCTCCATTTCTTGGGAGATTGGCAAAAAGGAATAGAATATATAGGTGATGTAAAGCAGTTTGCTAAGGAATTTTATTTACATGCAGCTATTGCTAAGAAGATTGGAGGATATAAGCTGTCTCTTCATACCGGGAGTGATAAGTTTTCTGTTTATCCTATCTTTGCTCAGGAAACCGAGGGGCTTTGTCATATTAAAACTGCTGGGACCAGTTGGTTAGAGGAAGCAAAGGTTATTGCCATGAAAGACCCCGCTCTTTATCGAGAAATTCATCAATTTGCTTTAGAGAATTTTGAAAAAGATAGAGAATCTTATAATTTAACTACTGATCTTTCCCGTATACCCGGCATAGATACGATTACTAATGATGAATTAATAAATCTTTTTAAACAGAATGATTCTCGGCAACTTATTCATATAACTTATGGCTCTATTCTAATAGCAAAAGATAGCGAAGGAAAATATATTTTTAAAGATAGAATCTATAAAATATTATTTCAATATGAAGAGGACCATTATAGAGAAGTTTCTAATCATATCAGGAGACATTTGGAACTTTTAGTTAGTATATAAATACAGTAACAAGTAATGTGTAATAAGTAATAAGTAAATACCGGGGCGGATAAATCCGCCCCCTACATCAAAAAATACATTGTATACTAATAGTTGAGATTGCCACGCTTGCCTTGGGCAAGGCAAGCTCGCAATGACAGAAAGATGGACAATTTTTAATAAACTGGTAAACTCAAGGAAGGAGATAACAATGAAGGAAATTTTAAGTATGTTTAGCTTAGAAGGGAAGACTGCGGTAATTACTGGCGGTGCTGGTATTTTAGGTTCTGCTATTGCCAAAGGATTAGGTAAAGCTGGGGCAAAAATAGCCCTGTGCGATATTGTTAATGCCGATAAAGTTGCCCAAGAATTAGAAGTAGAGGGAATAATAGCTAAAGGATATGATATAAATGTAATGGATATAGAAAAAATAAAGACCTGTCGAGATGAAGTAATTAAAGATTTTGGAAAAATTGATATTTTGCTTAATGCCGCAGGTGGAAATATAAAAGAAGCGACTACCTCAGAAGAACTTAAATTTTTTGATCTTCCCTTACCAGCCTTAGAAAAAGTAATAGGACTTAATCTTTTTGGAGGAGCAATTCTTCCTTCTCAGGTTTTTGGAAAAGATATGATAAAAAACAAAGAGGGTGGGTCTATTATAAATATTTCATCTATGAACGCCTTTCGACCCCTTACCAGGATTCCTGGGTACTCCGCAGCTAAAGCAGCGGTGAGTAATTTTACCCAGTGGTTAGCGGTTTATTTTGCTCAGGAGTATAATAAAAATCTGCGGGTCAATGCCCTTGCCCCCGGATTTTTTCTCACTGCTCAGAATCGTTTCTTACTTACTGATAAGGAAGGAAATCTTACTCCTCGAGGTAATACTATCATTGCCCATACCCCTATGGGTAAATTTGGTGACCCAGAAGATTTAATTGGAGCGTGTGTCTGGCTTGCCTCTGATGCCTCAAAATTTGTAACTGGTATTATTGTTCCTGTAGATGGAGGATTTAGTGCCTTCTCGGGAGTCTAATTCGTATCGAGTATCGAGTATATAGTATATAGTGAAGAGAAAGAGCGTAGAGCGTGTAGCGTTTAGCAAAGGAAATAGAAGTCAGTAGACAGAATTCAGAAGTCAGAAGAAAAAAAGAAGATCAGATAAAATTAATATGTAGTATAGATTATAATAAGTAAGGGTTAATGTGTAGGGGTTCGATTCATCGAACCCCTACGTTCCCCCTGAAAAAGAAAGACGGGTCGGATAAATCCGACCCCTACCCGGAATACCATACAAAAGGGTTTTAAATTTTTAGTTTCTTAACATTAATACAGGAGAGGAGAGAAATGAAAAAACAAAATATTGGATTAATTGGTTTAGGGGTAATGGGTGAAAATTTAACTTTAAATATGGAGGATAAGGGTTATTCTGTAGCTGTTTACAATAGAACCAGCAGCAAAACAGAAGATTTTGCCCACGGTTTAGCAAAAGGAAAAAATATATTACCCGCCTATTCTTTAGAAGAATTTGTAAATTCTTTAGAAAGCCCCCGTAAGATGATTTTATTGGTAAAACAGGGGAAACCAGTTGATGATTTTATTGCAAAACTTATCCCTTTATTAGATAAAGGAGATTTGATTATAGATGCTGGTAATTCTTATTTCAAAGATACGATTAGACATAGTAAGGAATTAAGTGAAAAAGGATTATTATTTATTGGTACAGGTATTTCAGGAGGAGAAGAAGGGGCTTTAAAGGGGCCCGCTGTAATGCCCGGCGGGCAAAGAGAAGCCTATAATCTGGTAGAAGATTTATTTAAAAAGATTGCTGCCAAAGCTCATGATGGTGTCCCTTGTGTATCCTATATTGGACCAGATGGGGCAGGTCATTTTGTTAAGATGGTACATAATGGCATTGAATATGGAGATATGCAGTTACTCGGTGAATGTGTTTGGGTTTTTAAAAATGCCTTAAATATGAGTTCAGAGGAGATGGCCCAGATTATGACCAGCTGGAATAGTGATGATGACCTTCTTCGTTCTTATTTAGTAGAGATTACTGGGGATAGCATGAAAGAAAAGGATAAGAAAAGTGGAGAATATTTAGTTGATCGAACTGCTGACATTACTCGAATGAAAGGAACGGGGACCTGGACGGTGCAAAGTGCTTTAGAACTGTTAGTTCCTATACCTTCTATTACTGCAGCGGTTTTCTCTCGAGAGATGTCCCAAGATAAAGGGTTAAGGCTAAAAGTCTCAAAAAAATTATCTGCTTTTAAAGAAAAATATGTGGGAGAAAAAGAACAATTTATCCAGATTGCCCATGATGCCTTATACTTGGCCAAGGTTTCCTCTTATGCCCAAGGAATGGCTTTATTACAAGCAGCCTCCAAGGAATATAACTGGGACCTTAACTTAGGGGAAATTGTTCAAGGATGGAGAAGTGGCTGTATAATCCGAGCTCAGTTTTTAGATGAAGTTACCAAAGCTTATAAAGAAAATCCGGAACTACCCAATCTTTTATTTGCTCCTCGATTTGCAGAAGCAGTTAAATATAAGCTTAAAAAATTAGCTAATTTCATCGATGTTGCCCATTGGGTAGGGGTACCTGTTCCAGCTATGAGTAACGCTTATGATTATATCCTGCAACTGGCTAGTCCGGTAATGATCTCTGCACAAGTATCTGCCTTACAAAGAGATTATTTTGGGGCACATGGTTACTTTAAGCTTGAAGGATTAGATAATCCAGCGGTAATGACTACCAAAGAAGGAAAGATAAGGGAATTTCATACGGAATGGATGCTACCCGAACGTCCAGAAGAGGAAGTGACAAAATAGTATATAGTCGATAGTGTATAGTATATAGTGAAGAAGACAGAAGACAGAATTCAGAAAACAGAAAACAGAAGTCAGAAGCCAGAATTCAGGAGAAAATAGTAAGGAATGATTAGTAAAAGGGATTGCCACGCTCCCTACGGTCGCTCGCAATGACTATTTACCATTCACTAACGACTAATTAAACGGAGGTTAGGTTATGTTTTTTATCGAGAATCTTCAAGGTGAGTTAACGAATGAACAATTAGAGAAAGTTGTAAAGGAAAGCCTAAAAGATTTTAGTTCTGTAAAAAAAGTTTTATTGATTCATCCTGATTATACCAGAACAGACTTTACCGCTAGGTTAGTTCCCCTTATCTATCAAGAACTAAAGAACAAAGGAATGAGCCAAATTGATTCTCTAAATGCAGGAGGCACTCACCGAGCAATGACCGAAGAAGAGATTCGGAGCAAGTTAGGACTTTCCTCCCATTTTAATTTTACTCATTTTTATAATCATAAGTATAGTGACTCCCAACAACTGGTAACTATTGGTGAGATTTCTGTCTCTTTTGTAGCGGAAAAAACTAAAGGAGAGCTCTCTCAGTCTATTCCGGTAGTGGTGAATAAATTAGTTACCGAAGATTATGACTTAATTATTGCCCTTAGTGGGACCTTACCTCATGAATCAGCCGGCTACGCCGGAGGATTAAAAATATTTTTCCCGGGAATTTCTGGACCCGAGGTGATAGATTTACTCCACTGGGCAGCGGTGCTTATAGGGATTCCTCGAATTATTGGCACGATCGATAACCCTGCTCGAGAAGTTATAAATAAAGGTTCTTCTTATATATTTAACCAAATAAAAGCACCAACAATTTCTTTTAATATGGTTTTTGAAGAAAAAGAAGAACAACAGGTGATCCCTAAAGGATTATATGTAGGAGAGGGTTTTAATGGTTTTATGGAAGCTTATACACAAGCAGCAAGAGCAAGTTCTCAACTTCAGGTGGTTTATATAGATAAACCTCTTGAGTTTGCTGTCCAGGTTATTGATAAAAGTTATGATGAAATTTGGACTGCCGGGAAAGGTTCTTATAAGCTACAGAGTCCGGGAGTAATAGCCCCGGATGGAGAGATTATTATCTATGCCCCCCGTATAAATTGTTTTCATTCTAGACCAGAGATGGATCTTGCTCTAAGACAGATAGGTTATCATGGTAAAGATTATGTGAAGAAATATTTAAAAACAAATCCAGAGTTTTGTAAAAATATAGCCGCTCATGTGATTAATGTAAGGGGATCTGGAGATTTTGACCTTATTTCCGAGAAAGAGAAATTTGCCTTTAAAGTAACCTTGGCTACCGGAATTTCTAAAGATATTTGTGAATCAGTGGGATTAGGTTATAGGAATCCTGATTCAATACGTAAGGAAGATTTTGTTGGGCCCGGGAAGCTCTGGATTCAAAATGGGGGGAAATATCTTTATAAAATAAAATAAAGTATCGGACGAATCTAAATTTAAGCTGTGCAATCTACTTCTAATCTGTGCAATCAGACATGAAAGGAGGGGAATAAATAGATGAAAAATGTAGTTATCGCCCAATCAGGTGGACCGACTACAGTAATAAATAATAGTATCAGAGGAGCTATCGATGAATTAGTTTCCTCAAAAAAAATTAGTAGAATATTTGGGGCCAAAATGGGTATTCTTGGTGTGTTAAAAGAGGAATTAATTGACCTCTCTGCTCAGGAAACCGAGCAAATAGCTTTGTTAGTAGAAACTCCATCTGCAGGGACAATAGGTAGTTGTAGGTATAAAATAAAAAATGATGAGGATTTAGCCCGTATTGTAGAGGTTTTTAAAAAGCATGAAGTTGGATATTTCTTTTATTGTGGAGGCGGAGATTCAATGGATACCGCTAATAAACTAAGTGAATTAGCCCAAGGAGAAAATTTGGAACTAATCTGCACCGGTATACCTAAAACTATTGATAATGATGTAGGAGGACCATTACAGACTGATGGAACATTTGCAGTATGTGATCATGACCCCGGGTATGGAAGTGTGGCTCGAAATTTAGCTGTTAATGTACTGGAGGCAAATGAAGAGAATAAGGCAAGCTATACCAGCGACCCGGTTTTAGTCATCGGAGTGATGGGAAGAAAGATTGGTTTTATCCCCGCTGCAGCAAGATTAGCTGATCCAAAAAGAGAAATACCTTTACTAATAATTCTTCCAGAGTCTCTGCCTAAAGATGATTATCAAAGTAATTTAGAATTTATTGCTGAAAAAGTTAATGAAAAATTAAGTAAATATGGAAGATGTATAGTAGTAATTGGAGAAGGAGTGGAATTAGGTGATCTGGGGATACTCCGAGATAGCTTTGGTCACACCCAGTTTAGTGCTTCTAAAAGGACAGTTGAGCAATTACTAATTAATTATCTAAATGGAACAGATAGAAAAGATAATAAAGGGAGGGCACAAAGTAGGCTAATAGTAAGAGGCATTGCTCGCTCGGAAAGACCAGGAACCCGTCAGAGAAGAGAGATTACTTATGTATCTAACGTTGATAGAGAAGAGGCCTATCAAGTTGGTGCTTATGCGGCCCGAATTGCTCTATCTGGAGAAAATGGTTTTATGTCAACTATAATAAGAAAACCAGGAAATGTTTACAATATTACTTATGATAAGGTCCCCTTGAAGGTAGTAGCTAATTCAGAAAGGGAATTTCCAGAAGAGTGGATTGCATCGGATAGAATAGATGTAACTGATAAATTTATAGAATGGGCTTTTCCTCTAATTGGTAAACCTCTTCCCGAATTTGCAAAGTTCAAAGAAATATTCGCCCCTAAAAAATGTGGAGAATATATACCCGTGGAGTATAGATAAATAAATTAAGAAAAGGAGATGAAACGATGGCCTTGCCCAGACTTACCGAAAGACAGATAAAAGAAGACCCCGAACAACAATTAAGAAACTTTAAAAAGACTAAAGATTTTTTAGTAGCAATAGATACCGATGGTTGTGTCACTGACAATATGAATGGAAAACAGATGTTAATTTTTCATCCTCAATTTATGGAATTTTATCAATTATGGGAGATTGAATCTTATTTTAGAGAAGTTGCTGAATACTACAATCTTTTTTCTGTGGACCGGGGTTGCAATAGATTTATTGCTATTCAGCTTACCTTAACTGCTCTTCAGGACAGAAAGGACGTTCAACAAGAATTATTGAAAAAACATATAAAATTACCGAATATAAAACCTTTAAACGAATATATTGCCTATGCCAAGGAGAATAAATGGGGATTAGGGAATCCGAGTTTAGAGAAATTTCTTAATCAAAATCCTAAAGATTTGGATATATATAAACTTTTAGGGTGGAGTGAAGCAGTAAATAGAATGTTTCCTCATATTTCTGCCAAAATTCCTCCCTTTGATAAAGTTAAAGGGTGTTTAGAATTAATGGCTCAAGATGCAGATATATTAATTGTTTCAAAGACACCATATCTAGATTTAGCTAATTATTGGGAGGCTCAAGGGATCGCTAAATATGTTCAGATTATCGTCGGTCAGGAAATGGGTTCCAAGGGGCATCATATTGAGGTAGCAAAAAAGGCTGGCCAATATGAAGATGAGCAGGTGTTAATGATTGGTGATGGTGGGGGAGATTTAAAAGCGGTAAAAGTAAACAAGGGGCTTTTTTATCCGACCGCACCTGGCGTAGAACAGAAAGCTTGGGATAATTTTCCTGATGCATTTCAAAGATTTGTAAAGAGAGGATATAAAGGGGATTTTGAAGATAAGCTTTTAGAGATATTTAATAAAGCACTGCTTACTTCTCCTCCCTGGCAGCAATCAGGGTATGATCATACAAAATCGTATAGCGAGAAACAGGAGTTGCGAAAAACTCTATATAATAAATTTAATCCCCAAGGCAGGCTGCTTATATTATAAAAGGTTAAATAATTTTGAAAAATTCTAATTTTTTAAAATTATTTATAAAAAAAAGAAGGGAGGTTAATAAAAAGTGTAGTATATTATATACAATACAGGAATATAAAAATTATATATTCTGTATGGTAAAAAAATCATAAAAAAATTAAATAAGGAGGTTTTTTATGAAAAGGTTAACTTTAACACTGTTATTAGTCATGGTTATGGTAGGTAATGTGTTTGCAACGGGTCTGGCAGCAAGTAAGGTGCTTCATATGTATACAGCCTTTGATACAGAAGAGGCTAAATATTATATTGATGCCTTTAAAAAAGAAACTGGAATCGATGTAGAATGGGTGAGAATGTCGTCTGGTGAGGTTGCAGCTCGAATGGAAGCAGAATCCGTAAATCCCCAAGCCAGTGTTTGGCATGCCGGCTCTAATACAGATCATATAAACGCTGCTAAAAAAGGATTACTGGAACCTTATAAACCTAATACAGATTTCGAATTGCCAGAATCATTTCATGCTAAAGATTGGGCTTGGACCGGATTTTATACCGGTGCCATTGGGTTCGTTTCTAATATAAATTTTTTAAAGGAACATAAGGTAGAAGCTCCGACTTCCTGGTCTCATCTTTTAAACCCAGCTTTTAAGAAAAACGTTGCTATAGCTTATCCGTATACTTCTGGTACTGCATATACTACTTATGCTACTCTCATCCAAATGGTTGGACTGGAAAAAGCTCTGAACTGGTGGGAAGAATTGGATAAACAAAGTATTTTTCAGTATACTAAATCAGGAACTGGATGTATACCGATGGTTGGATTAGGTGAAATAGCAGTGGGAATTGCTTTTTCGCACGATATCGTTGCTAAAGGCATAAATGCAGGATATCCGGTAGTTATGACCTTCCCCTCAGAAGGAACTGGTTATGAAGTTGGAGGCCTTTCTTTAATTAAAGGTGGTCCTGAACCGGAATTGGGTAAGCAATTTATCGATTGGTGTTTTACTAAACAAGCACAGGATTTATTCCAGAAATATAGCCGTTTGCCTATTAATCCAAAAGCAACAGTTGCCGAAGGTGCTATAACTTTAGATAAAGTAAAATTAATCGATTATGACGCCATTTGGGCAGGCGAAAACAAAGATACATTGGTAACTGCCTGGAGAGATAGAATTGGACAATAAGTAAATTTAGTTAACCAGATAATAGAGAAATAATAATCCCTGTTACGAGTTGATTATTTTAGTAGCAGGGATTATTATATTATCACCACAAATATTATAGGATTGAAAATATGAACAGTTCAAATAGAAAAATACAGGAAATCATAGGAAATCTCCGTCTGATATGGAAAGAACCACTATTATTTGTATCTATACTGGCAATTTTTTATTGCTTGATAGTATTTGTGGTATTTCCCATCTTTCAAGTCTTTAAAACAAGCTTAATTATTGATAAGCAATTGAATTTTTCCAACTATTCAGCAATTTTTTCCAAAAGATATTATTATCAACCCTTCTTTAATAGTATGCTTTTAGGGATATATACAGCCACCTTGGGGACTATAATTGGGTTTATTTTTGCTTATGCCCTTACCAGAACTCCAATGCCCTTTAAAAATTTCTTTCGGGTAACTGCGACGTTCCCCATTATCTCCCCACCCTTTGTAGTTGCACTATCAGCTATTCTTCTCTTTGGGAGGGCAGGAAGTCTTAATCCTTTTTTAACTAAAATTATTGGTGACTATACCATATATGGGCTAGGAGGATTGATACTTGTTGAAACGATTGCTTATGCCCCTACTGCCTTTTTGGTCCTTTATGGCATTCTTCAGGCTATTGACCCATCCTTAGAAGAAGCCTCTATGGATTTGGGAGCATCGAGAGTAAAAGTGTTTTCTACCATTACTTTACCTTTATCTACCCCGGGTATTGCCAGTGCCTGGCTTTTGGTATTTATCCAATCTTTAGCTGACTTCGGAAACCCTATGGTTATTTCTGGAAATTATCGAGTTCTTTCAGTGCAGGCTTTTTTGCAAATTACTGGGATGTACGATTTATCTCGGGGTTCTACTCTGGCGATACTTCTGTTCATTCCAACCATAGTTGCTTTTTTTCTGCAAAAATACTGGGTTTCTCGAAAATCATATGTTACAGTTACCGGAAAGCCTACCGGTGCAACTATTAAGCAGTTGGAATGGTATATAAAACTACCGGTTTATACCTGTTGTATTATTTTTACCGGAATTGTTTTTCTTTTTTACGGAACCATCGTTCATGGTTCTTTTCAGACCCTCTGGGGAGTTAACCCCACCTTAACTCTAAGACATTATGTAGAAATGTATCAAGTAGGTAAAGATTATTTAATTGATTCTATAGTTCTTTCAGCTGTGGCTACACCTATAGCCGGTATTATAGGCATCTTTATCTCTTTTCTGGTAATAAGGAAAAAATTTATTGGTCGCGGTGTAATGGAGTTTATTTCTATGCTTACCTTTGCTGTTCCTGGGACTGTAGTTGGAATAGGATATATCTTAGCTTTTAACCAAAAAACTGTGCTACTTCCTTTTATAATGACCGGAACAGCTTGGATTATCATCATTCTTCTTATATTTAGAAATATGCCAGTAGGAATACGTTCTGGAATTGCCGCTCTTCAGCAAATTGACCCTTCTATTGAGGAAGCTTCAACTGACTTGGGTGCTGATAGCAATACTACTTTTCGTAGGATCACTTTACCTATGATTGCCCCTGCTTTTTTCTCCGGTCTTGCTTATAATTTTGTGAAAGCTATGACTGCTATCAGTGCAGTAATTTTTGTAGTGTCAGGTAAATGGAATTTAATTACTATAGCTATACTGGGTTTTGTGGATAATAGTAGGTATGCACAAGCAGCAGCGATGTGCAATTTATTGATTGTAATTGTATTAATTGCCTTAGGAGTTATTCAGCTAATAGTAAATCGCATTGGTAAAGGGGTAAGAACTGTTGACATTATTGGCTAATTATTTAGAAAAGGAAAGGATTTTTTATGAAACAAGATTATCTTGTGCTTAAAAATTTAGTAAAAATTTTTGGAAGCGGAAAAGAAAGTGTTACAGCAGTAGATAAGGTGAATTTAGAAGTAAAAGAAGGGGAACTAGTTACTCTTTTAGGTCCATCTGGGTGTGGAAAAACTACTGCCCTTCGGATGATCTCTGGCTTTGAGCTTCCTACTTCTGGGAAAATCTTTATTGATGGGGAAGAAGTAACTACTACTCCTCCCAATCAGCGACCCACTACTATGGTATTTCAGAATTATGCTCTATTCCCCCATATGACTGTATATCAAAATATTGCTTATGGATTAAAGATTCATCGGGAGAAAGAAAAAAATATTCGAGAAAGAACAGAAACTATTATGAATTTGGTGGGTTTAAAAGGATTAAATAATCGATCTCCATCACAACTTTCTGGAGGTCAGCAGCAACGGGTTAGTTTAGCTCGTTCTCTAATTATGGAACCAAAGGTACTACTGCTTGATGAACCTCTTTCCAATCTCGATGCCAAGATGCGAGTATCCACCAGATTAGAGATTCGTAAATTGCAGCAAAGGATTGGTATAACCTCTATCTATGTTACTCATGATCAAGAAGAAGCAATGACGCTTTCCGATCGGGTCGTTATTATGAGATATGGCCAGATTCAGCAGATTGGCACCCCTCAGGAAATATATACCCATCCGGTTAATCATTTTGTAGCTGATTTTATCGGTAAAGCGAACTTTTTGGGGGGAAGAGTGGTAAATATTATATCTCAGAATGAAATAGAAGTTGATATAAAAGGGGTAAAATATAAAGTTTATATATCAAAAAATACCTTTTCAGAAGGAGATAGAATTTTTCTGATTATTAGACCTGAATCTGTAGAACTAGAACCTAAGAAATCAGATGCCATTACTGGTATAATCAGTCAGGTGATTTATCTTGGTTCTAGGATGGTGTATGAAATTGAAGTGGATAAGAATCTCCTTAGTGTAGAGATTACTAACCCTCAGGAGCATAAAATTTATTCTAAAGGAGAGGAAGTAGCTGTAATTTTAAAGGAAAAAAGTTTACATATTATACCTTATGAAGAGATTAAAAAATAGTTATTTTTGTTATGGTGTTTGATATGAATTCACCAAATAAACACCTGCTTAAGATTGATATTGGTGAATTAGTTTAAACTCTATATTTAGTTTGAATAAGGTGGTTAACCTCTTCAATTGTTCGCTGAAAAGGATCTTCTGCTTCCATCTTTAAGCTGGTTACTGCCGCAGCCCAGATTATTGCTTCTTGCGGAGATGCGCTTAGACGTTTACATAGAAATCTTCTTTAACCAGACGGGTAACTGCGGCTACTTTTAGTCCCATTTTTACAGCTACATTAGAACCATAGTTAAAGGCTCCGCCATCCACCACTCTGATGCCTGAAGAAGACACAATTGTGTCTTTAGTATAATGTCCTATGAAGGCAATGTCATAAAACTTTTTAGCGTTTTCCACCTAATCATCTCCATTAAATATAAACAGAATATATTAACTTTTCCTTCTTTATCTCGTCATTACAAGGAGCATCGAAACGAGAGAGCAATCCTCTAAAATATATCATTTATTTTTTTTGTTTGTCAAATAATATTAGGATTTTAAAAATTAAGTTGACTATTAAAAAAAAGGGGTAGATAATATAAAATAGTGAGATGTATTTACTTAAAAGAATTTAGAAAATTTATAAAATTAAGCAGGATTTTTAAAAATTATATCGAATGTTTTATGGTGAAGAATAGTAAATAAATATTATTTTTTAATGAAGTAATCGAAGAAGTGAAAACTAAAAAACTTATAAGAAGGAGGTGAAATAGCATGGTGAACACCTGGTATTGGATTATAGGAATTGTAATTGTAGTAATAGCAATATATCTAATCTGGGGTAGAAAAAAGAAAAAAGGGGAGAAGTGAGCTTCTTAATTAACACAAGATGGTAGAATTACTTAGTCTCAAGCTGTCGGTAATTTGAAAAGCCTTTGCAGCTAATATACAGAATGTGGAATTTATAAAATAATTAATGAAATGAGCAGAACAAGAGAGGGCATTTAAAGCCCTCTCTTGTTTTTGGGAATACTCAGTGGGATTACGGTTTAGTCTGGGTGACTTTGGTTTTAAAAGTTAAAAATGGGAAGGTTTTAATTAAGCGACACTCAATACGTTATACACGATACGAAATAAAAAGAAGATAGAAGGGAAAAATTGAGAGTAGAAGAAATTTTAACTGGAAAAGAAGGAGGGAAATTATTTTTATTAGGCAACGAAGCTGCTGTCCGAGGGGCTTTAGAAGGTGGTGTTTCGGTGGTTTCTACCTATCCTGGTACCCCTTCTTCTGAGATAGGAGATGTGTTTTATAAAATTGCCCAGAAAGCGGGAGTATATTTCGAATTTTCTTCCAATGAAAAAGTAGCTCTGGAAGTCTCTATTGCAGCAGCTGCTGCTGGATTGAGGTCTTTCGCTTTTATGAAACACGTAGGATTGAATGTAGCCGCTGATTCTTTTATGAGCGCTGTTTACACCGGAGTAAAAGGAGGAATGATTGTTTTATCTGCCGATGATCCTTCTATGTACTCTTCTCAAAATGAACAGGATAATAGAATTATGGCTCGATTAGCTGGAATTCCACTACTGGAACCCTCCAATCCGCAAGAAATAAAAGATTTAATGAAATTTGGTTTTGAATTATCCGAACAATTTAGTATTCCTGTGCTTATACGTACTACTACTAGAGTATCTCATATGAGAGGGGTAGTTAATTTAGATCCAGTCGTCCGAGGGAAAGAAAAAGGATTTTTCTCTAAAAATCCCAGCCAGTATGTGGTAGTACCTGCTCATGTAGTAAAATTGCGAAAAGAACTGATCGAAAAATTATGTAAGATTAAAGAAATTGCCGACAGTTCCCCCCTGAATAAAATAATAGACCAGGGAGGGAAGACGCTCGGTATTATCACCAGTGGAGGGGCTTTTAATTATGTAATGGATGTGGTTAGCGAGAATGATTTAAAGGTAAATATTTTAAAGCTAACTTTTTCACATCCTTTCCCCGAAAAATTAGTTTTAGATTTTATAAACAGTGTGGATAAAATATTAGTAGCAGAAGAAGTAGAACCGGTAATGGAAAAAGAAGTCTTAGCCATCATAGGTAAACATAATATTAAGAAAAAAGTGTTTGGTAAATTAGATGATACTCTTCCCCGAATCTATGAATATAATCCCGATATTATATCTGCCGGGATGGCAAAAATAACCGATAAGATTTCAATAAAAAAAGAGAAATCTACTACTGAGCTCCCTTTACCTTTGCGGCCTCCGGTTCTCTGCCCCGGCTGTCCCCATCGGGCAAGTTATTATGCCTTAAAGAAGGCCATAAAGGGCTTAAAATTAAAAGAAGAAGAAATCATTTATTCCAGCGATATAGGATGTTATGCTCTAGCCCTGCAGCCTCCTTATAAGATGGCTGATTACTGTATATCTATGGGTTCAAGTTTAGGTATTGGTTGCGGTTTTGCTAAAGCAACTAATCAGAAGGTTATATCTTTTATCGGAGATTCTACCTTTTTCCATGCGGGAATGCCTGGTTTGGTCAATGCGGTTCACAATAAAGCTAAAATATTATTAGTGGTTATGGATAATAGAATAACCGGAATGACCGGAGGACAGACTAACCCGGGAGTACCTCTAGATGGGATGGGGAATCCAGCCCCTGAGGTTTCTATAGAAGGAATTGCCAGGGGCATAGGAGTAAAATTGGTCAAAACTGTTGATCCCTTTGATTTAAAAAAGACAGAAGAGGTATTTAAAGAAGCCTTGCAGTACGAAGGAGTAGCTGTTGTTATTACAAAACATCCTTGTGCCATGCTAACAGATGCAGAAAACAGGAGAAAAGGAATTAATATTAAATATAAAGTAAATCAGGAAAAGTGTATTAAGTGTTTGATCTGTGTGAAGAATTTTACTTGTCCAGCAATTTTTACAGAAAAAGATGGTTCTGTTCACCTCAACCCTTTATTATGCGATGGATGTGGGGTTTGTGTCCAGGTATGCCCAAAAAAAGCGATAGAGGTGAAAAAATGAAAAATACCTATAAAATTCATCTTATTGGAATAGGGGGTCAAGGAACTATAAAGGCCTCTACTATTATAGGAGAAGCAGCCATGAAGAAGGGCTTAAATGTAGTAATGAGTGAAGTGCACGGCATGGCTCAGAGAGGGGGGACAGTAATAACTGAACTAAAAATTGGTGAGGTATACAGCCCCCTAATCGAAGAGACTGATGCAGATTTACTGCTTGCTTTTGAACCAACAGAGGCCTTAAGATCACTGAATAAGCTTAGTGAGAAAACTTTTGTAATAGTAAATAGCATGCCAATTGTTCCCTTTACAATTTCTTTAGGCATCTCTGAATATCCTGAGCTATCTACCGTTTTTGAAGAACTAAAAGGTAAAATAAAGAATTTAGTGGTAATTGATGCTCAAAAAGTGGCTAAAGAAGCGGGGAATATCATTTCAGAAAATATGGTTCTACTGGGAGCGGCAATCGCAACTCCTAATTTTCCAGCGGATAAAGAATTAATTATTCAATCTATGAAAGAAAATTTACCCCCCGAGACTATTAAAACAAATTTAAAAGCCTTTGAAATGGGCTTTGCAGAGGTAAAAAATTAAATAAATATAACTTAGTTGTTAATAGAGGCTTATTGCGGATTCAATTATACTGAATATTAGGTAAGGGAGGAAAAGGTGATAAAAAGTTTTAAAGAATTATTTACCAATTTAAAAACTAAAGGAAGAGAAAAAATTATTGTCGCTGGGGGAGAAGACCTTGAAACTTTAAAAGCTCTAAAAGATAGTTATGATTATGGCTTGGGAGAAGGGATTTTAGTAGGGGAAAAAAATGAAATAGAAAAATCTCTTTCTCTATTAAGAGAAAGCAATTTTGTAAAAGAAATTATTGAGGCAAGAGATGATCAAGAAAAGGCACGAAAGGCTGTAGAGAAAGTAAAAGAAGGAGGGATACTTCTTAAAGGTAAAATTAAAACTGCTATTCTTCTAAAGGCGGTTTTAAATAAGGAGTGGGGTTTAAGGACTGATAAAATTATCAGTGATGTTTTCATCTTTGAAGATAGAAGAGAAGAGAATCCTAAGTTGGTACTAATGAGTGATGGCGGGGTAAATCTCAAACCGGATATAAACACCTTGGTGGCAATTATAAATAATGCAGTGGAAGTGGCGCATAAACTGGGAATAGAGAACCCTAAAGTTGCTCTCTTGGCCGCTGTAGAGACCATAAATCCTGATATGGAAGAAACTATTAAGGCTGGGGTGATTTCCAAGATGAATGAAAGAAAACAGATTACCGGTTGTATTATTGATGGACCTCTGGCTTTGGATAATGCCATTTCAGAATTTGCTGCTCAGAAAAAAGGCATCACGGGAGCGGTAGCAGGTAAAGCTGATATTCTGATTGTCCCGGATATTGCCGCTGGAAATATTTTTGGTAAAGCACTTATCTATTATGCCAATTATCAGGCAGGTAATTTATTAGTGGGCACAAAAGCTCCGGTAATAATACCCTCTCGAGCAGACAAAAGTGAGGTAAAATTAAATTGCATCGCCCTCTCTATCTTATGTAGTAAGTAAAGAGAGAATATTTATGAAATCTTAACTGCCTCGGTAGTGCACTTTTTCTTTTATTTAAAAAAATTTTAAAATTTTTCTTGACATTATTAAAAAAAGAGGTATAATTTTGTTTATTGTTTAAATTATACCGAACTGAAGCAACAAACAACAAAACAATCTTTTTCATAATTATACCTCCTTTATAAGCTCGCTTTGCAGTTAGCAAGGCGAGCTTTTTTTATGTCGATTTGAATATTTTATAATTAAAAGAGGATTTTCTAAATATTTTATAGTATTATTAATTATACTGAACTTGTAGAAGGTATTTCCCAATCTTTAATTAAAGGAGAAAACTATAAAAAAAGAAATAAAACTTTTTATAACTTTCATAATTTTCTTAAATTTATTCTTTTGGGTGAGCAGTTTTTCGGTATGTGGTAAGTTTTATGTGGTCAAAGATAAAGAAGGAAATATGATACGCTTTACTTCTCAGTGTCAGATTTCTAGTAAAGAAAAAGCAGCAGGATATACTATTATTGAAAAATATGGTCAATCTAAAACAGATCCATATGGTTTTAATAAAATAGATTGGGAAAAAGCAAATGCACAGGCAAAAGAAATAGAGGAAGTATTGTCAATTGGAAAAGATAAAAATTTACCCTATCCGAAATTTATCGTAGTGGCAACAGCTTATACTCCCGATGAAAAATCCTGTTGGCCTTATGCTGATGGTTTTACTTCTACTAATTATAAAGCTGGATATAAAAGTATAGCTATTGATCCGGAATATGGAATGTTTCATTATGGAGATGTGCTTTATGTTGAAGGTTATGGTGTAGGATTAGCCAATGATTGCGGAGGTGCTATCAAAGGTAGTAAGATTGATTTGTGCTATGACCTGGGAGATGAACAGAAGGCTCTAGACTGGGGTAAGAAAAAAGTAAGGGTATGGATATTAAATCGACTCGGCTAAGATAATAACCAATAGATATTTTTCTAGTTAAATAAAAAGTGAGGCTTTTTCCTCAAAGTAGAGGGAAAATAATCAGTTAAGGTATACGAAAAAAAGAAAAGGTTAGATCTGAATAAGATGTATAATAAAATTATAATGAAAAAGGTGAAAAAGTTAATTCTGATTATAATATTTTTCGTATTAACCTTCTCTTGCCTCTCTTCTTTTTCCTACGCTAAACCTAAAATTGGCTTAGCCTTAGGAGAGGGAGGGATAAGGTTTTACATTCATATTGGTGTCTTAAAAGCCCTGGAAAATGAAGGTATAAAATTAGACTATATAGCCGGGACTAGTATAGGATCTCTTATAGGGGGACTTTATGCTTTATGGGAAGATATAGACAAAATAGAAGAATATGTTTTAAGTTTAAACTTTAGTAAATATTATTTGTTTCAAAGAGAAGATATAAAGCTGCAAAATATAAATGAAACCCCTTTCATCATATTTTATTCAGAAATATCAAAAAGTAAAATAGATGTGAAGTGGTTGAAAGGTTTAATGGATGGGAAAATCATGAGAGATGAAATTGACCGCTTAACTAACCGGGCAAGTTTTGAATATGATCTTAAAATCCCCTTTAAGGTAGTCGCCACAGATCTTGTAACTGGCGAAAGAGCAGTTATTGACCAAGGGAGGATTTCTAATGCGATAACAGGTTCCATGTCCGTACCTGGAATGTCTCAACCTTTTGAATTTGAGAAAAAAATGTTAGTAGACGGTGGTTTAGTAGACCCTGTTCCTGCAGATGTGGTAAGAGAAATGGGAGCAGACATAGTTATCGGGGTAAATTTAAGCGATATTCAAAAAGACACTTCTCCCGTTATTAATAATGTTGTATCTATTCTGTTTAGATCCATATATATAATGCTGGAAGAATTAAGTGAGGTTTCATCTAGTAAGGCAGATATTGTTATAAAACCCTGGTATAGAGGTCCTCTCTCTACTAGTATGGAGAAAGAAAAAAAATTACAGTTAATTAAACTTGGGGAAGAAGAAACTAAAAAGATAATTCCATTACTAAAGACACTTATAAATTCCTACTGAATTTATAAGTGGTTACTGTATGCGATACTATATCGTTGCCTATATATTAATCTCGCAGATGCAAATTATGTAACACTTATTGCCGAAGGAAGGAGTAATACTATATTTTGAAAGACAATAGACCACAATTTAAAAGAATTAATTCTTTAGGGATTATCCCCATATTTTATCTTTTTACCATATTAATGATGCTTATGTATTTTTCAGTAACCGGAGAGGCATCTCCGAAATTCCTTATATTTCATCTTGATGCCGTATCATCACAGAATTTCTTGCAATATATGGAAGAGGGTTACCTTCCTAATCTGAAAGCTGTTTTTGAGAATGGCCACACTATTCGTTATGGCCTTAGTCTATTCCCTGGAGGGACAGAAACAATTTATCCTCGTTTAAAAGAAGGGTTAGACAATTCTACTGGAGGTACGGTAGGATGGGGTGGTTATGACCGAGATAAAGAACAAATTATATCGCAATATAAAACTTTTTTGTATCTGTTCTCTTATTTACCTCGACGAGCCAAAGCAAGTTTTATTTATGGAATACCCGGATTTGATGTTTTTATGTTTCTTCCTCTCCTTAATATCCCTGAGCTTTTGGAAACATATGGGGTGGTAGAATTAATTTGGTTCACTACTGATGCGCTGGGTCATGCGCTGGGTCAGAGATTATACCGGGACAGTATACGAAGGTTTGACCGTTATTTTGGTAATCTGATTAAAAGATTGAATCTTAATGAGGTTAACCTAATCCTTTATTGCGACCACGGAATGTCCTTTGGTGATTTTAGCGTTATTAATCAGGATAAAGAAATTAAGAGAATAGTAGGAGATAACCTCCGGATATTTACTTATCCTAATTTATATTTAAAAAATCCTGAAGTAAAAGATGAGGTAGCTAAGGATATTATTTTGGAAAGTGAGATTGATTTTGCTTTTTATAAGGAGGATCCCCATCGGGTGATCGGTTATTCAGATCAGGGGAAGTTTATCTTTGAAGAAAAAGTAGGAAAGTTTCGATACTTGTTTGAAGGTAAAGATGCTTTTGATTATTATAGTTCTGGTTATAATGGAGAATGGTTAACTGCTTTAGATTGGTTGTCCCACACCAGGGAGAGTCGATTCCCAGCAGTTCCGCCCAATATATATAATCTCCTTTCTAATGATAAGGCCGGTGATATAGTAATAGTCATCAATCCCCCTAAAATACCCTATACTAACTTGCATTATCGGGCTAATCATGCCGGAGTTACAGATACCGATTTGATGATTCCTATTTTACTTAAAGGCCCAGAGCTGGAACATCTTTATAACCGGGAAGAGATGTGGTTACATAATCTCTATCCTAGTATACCTGAACTTAGTTTTAATAATCTGGAACCGGAAAGGGAGAAAAATTCTTTTAGTTTTTGGGGAGGTGACTGTGGGGAATATAATCTGGGTTACGAAATATCTCTTTCACCAGCTTATCGATGGAATTTAGGTTTTCGCTTTAGCGACGATATCTACCGCAGCTGGCTGGAATATGACCTTTATAGCTCTTATCTAATCAGGTTATGGGCTGGAGTAGGCCTGCAATATCAAAAACAGAGTCTTGAAGCATTGGCTCAAGCCCGTTTACAGATAGACTTAGGGAAAATACAGCTTAATTATGGAGGACAATTTACTCCGGAAGGATGGGAAATAAATACTAAGGAAGTTATTTATCAAATTAATGATCAACTGGCTATAGAATGGTTAGTCCCTGATGCTTTAGGCTTGAGTATAAGCTGGTAGATTTAAATAAATAGGGACACATCCCATTTAAATTAAAATGGGATGTGTCCCTATTTATTTATATCTCGATATTAAAGATAATTTAAGAAGGAGGAAACTAATGAAAAAAATTAATTTTATTTTTGGGTCGTTTTTATTATTTATAGGAGCACTATTAATATTAGCAAACTTTGGAATAATAAAAATTAATTGGAGTAATCTATGGCCTCTGTTTTTATTCCTACTTGGAATTTTATTTGAATTAGGTTATTTTATTTATCGAAAAGACGCAGGTCTGCTGGTTCCAGCAGGAATACTCATTACTTATAGTATCTTATTTTCAGTTAATATTATTTATGGTTGGGACTTAATGGAAGATTTATGGCCTATATTTCCTTTAGGAGTAGCCATAGGTTTATTCCAGCTTTATCTTT
>Ga0315288_10000835_pt1 | contig 39214 bp, 27 predicted proteins | sample YL17G11_20_MG_FD_203454 | JGI IMG/M metagenome (GOLD analysis project Ga0315288, IMG submission 203454) | Sediment microbial communities from Yellowstone Lake, YNP, Wyoming, USA - YL17G11_20 | ecosystem: Environmental > Aquatic > Freshwater > Lake > Sediment | place: USA: Wyoming | collected...
CGCCTCCGGAGTCCAGATGGCGACGCGGTTCGTCTGCACCTACGAATGCGAAGTCGCCGCCGAGTTCAAGCAGGCCTATCTCGACTCCAAAGAGGAAGATATCGTCATCATCAAAAGCCCGGTCGGCCTGCCCGGACGGGCGATCCGGAACCAGTTCCTGCGGAACCTCGATGAAGGCAAACTCGAGAGGATCAAATGCCCCTGGCGCTGCCTGGCCACGTGCGATGTCGCCACGGCCCGCTATTGCATCGCCCTGGCCCTGATCAACGCCTATCAGGGGGATATGGACAAAGGGCTGGTGTTTTGCGGCCAAAACGCCTATCGGATCAACAAGATCGTTTCGGTCAAGGAGCTCATCGCCGAGCTCAAGGCGGAAATCGAGGCCTATCCCGAGAAAGCTTAGGGAGCGGGGCATGACGCTCGCACGTCCTGCCCTAGACGCCGTCGCCGCGGCATCACCTGTCCTACTCAATAATACTGCCGGATGTACCCGTACGCCCGGTCGAAAATTTCTTGATCGGTATGCAACTTGTATTTCAGCAACGCGCGTCGCAGTTCCTTCTGCACAAGGCGTTCGCCTTGGCTGGTGTGCTGCCAGTCGGGAAACCGCACCTTCTTTACGATCTCGTCAATATCGGCCACGATCCGTTCCACGATGATGTGCGTGTTCTTGCTCTTCGCTTCCTGGAATAACTCGGTCAGCGCCTCCTTCGCCCGGTCGCGTTCCTCCTCCGGTTCGGCCGCTTTTTCGGCCTGCACCACATCCTTCGCCAATTCCAGGATCTCCTTCAGGAACTCCAGACTGTTCAGAAACCCTTGCTCGTGACGATCTTTGATCTTCTCCAGGCGTTCGCCCAAAGCAGTGAACTTCACATTGCCCAAATGCTTCCGCAAGCGGGCGATCAACTTGATCTCTATCTCCTTGCCCCGCTTGACCGGGTCGGCGTCCTTCAGGATGTCTTCCAATATCTGCCCATCCAACACCAGCGTTTCCACGTCGTCGCGCATGGATTCGACGTGCACGTTTTCATTGATCAGTTCAATCGTCTTCGCCCCGAGGGCGTGCCAGAGCAGCTTGCCATTGCCGCTCGGCGGTTTCACGGATTCGTAGACCATGGTCAACCAGCGATAATCTTTCTCGTAAGGACTCAGGCACGGGTCGGGCGATAGCGCCTCCCAGATCGTGCCAAGTACGATGTAGTTCATAGCGAACTTGTCCCGCATGTCGTTGTTCGGCAGGCACTGCTGCGCCGCCATCAGACCCTCGTAACCACCCACCGTCCGATCCACGCCGGCGAAGAAGGCCAGACACTTCTGTACCTGCACCGGCAACGCTTTGCGCAACTCGTCAATGTTCGACACTACCTGCTGCACGGCCTTCTCGTCGAAGTCTAGCGCCCGCGCTACGTCATCAAAGATGCCGATATAGTCCACGATCAGACCATGCGTCTTCTCCTGCCCGAATGTCCGGTTCGTCCGGCAGATGGCTTGCAGGAGGTTATGGTCCTTCATCGGCTTGTCCAGGTACATAACCTGCAAGATGGGCGCGTCGAACCCGGTCAGCAACTTGCTAGTGACGATTACGAACTGGAGCGGGTCCACCGGATCGCGGAACCGGTCGAGCAACTTCTCCTCCTCGTCCTTGTTCCTGGCATGCTTCTTCCACTCCAGTGGATCACCGGCCTGGCTGATCATCACGATGGCGCTCGCCTCCGGTCCGATCAACTTGTCCATGGCCTCTTTGTAAAGCACACAGCATTCCCGGTCGAAGACCACCACCTGTGCCTTGAACCCGTTCGGCTCCACCTTCGCCTGGAAATGCTTCACGATATGTTCTACCACCGTGTGCACCCGTTCCGGGTTCTTCACCAACACGGCCATCTTGGCCGCCCGTTTGGACAGGTCATCGCGATCCTGCTCGCTTAGGTTTCCCGTGATCTGATTATAGGCTTCGTCAATGGCCGCCTTGTCGATCTTCAGCTTGATCTCCGGCGTCTCGAAATGCAGGGGCAGAGTGGCCTTGTCCCGGATGGATTCCTGGAACGAGTACCGGCTCATGTAGCCCTTCTCATCCTCATCCGCACCAAACGCCCAAAACGTGTTCCGGTCCGCGCGGTTGATGGGCGTGCCGGTCAGGCCAAAGAGAAACGCATTCGGCAACGCCTCCCGCATCTTCCGGCCCAGGTCGCCTTCCTGCGTGCGGTGCGCCTCGTCCACCATCACAATAATATTCGATCGCTCGTTTAGTTTACCCCCCGCCTCGCCGAACTTGTGGATTGTCGTGATCAGTACCTTGCGCACATCTTGCCCCAGCAACGTCTGCAACTCCTGCCGCGTCGCCACGCCGACCATGTTGGGGACATCCGCCGCGTTGAACGTGGACGTGATCTGAGTATCGAGGTCAATGCGGTCCACAACGATAATCACGGTCGGATTGCCGAGGTTCGGATGCATCCGCAGTTTCTGCGCCGCAAAGACCATCAGCAATGACTTGCCGCTCCCCTGGAAATGCCAGATCAGGCCCTTCTTCGGATAACCCTTCACTACGCGCGCCACGATCTGGTTCGTCGTGGTGTACTGCTGGAAGCGGCAGATGATCTTGATCCGCCGGTGCTTCTTGTCCGTGGCGAACAGAGTGAAGTTTTGCAGGATGTCCACTACCACGTCGGGGCGGAGCATGCTCTTCACCGTGGCCTTTACGTGATGAATCTGCCCTTCCTCCTGGTTCTCCTCGTCGCGCCACGGACCCCACATCTCGATGGGCATCCGGATCGATCCGTACCGGAACAACCTCCCCTCGGTCGCGAACGAGAACACGTTCGGCACAAACATCGCCGGCACCTGCTTCTCGTAGATCTCGTTCACTTGAAACGCACCGTCGAACCACGTCACCGCGTTGCGCGTCGGCGTCTTGGCCTCGCCGATGACCACGGGCAGACCGTTCACCAGGAACACGATGTCGAATCGCTTCTCCACCGCGCCGGCCTGGTAAATCCACTGGTTGGTGACCACGAGCTGATTGTGCCCCGGGTTCAAAGCGTCCACGAGGCGCACGGGCACATGCTCGCCGTGTGGGCCGAACGGCATCGTCTTCTCGCCGCGCAGCCAGGCTGTGAAATTCTCGTTGGCCCGGACCAACCCGTCCGCCTGTACGGAAAGCAGGATCGCCCGTAAGGCATAGATGACTTCATCGGCGCGGTCGGGCTGGGCCGCGATGTCGGAATTGAGCCGGATGAGCGCCATCCGCAACCACGACTCCACCATCACGTCGCCGGGTTGACGCGGAACCTCCGTGGCCGCCACGTATTCCCATCTCGCTGGCCGCAACTCCCCGCCGAGCGAACCGCCCCAGCCGGGCGAGTTTTCACGCGCGACCAACGGTCCGCCCCTCTCGCCACTGCGGGACGACAGCGCATCGAGAATCATCTGCTCGACGGTGTTGGCTTCGGTGAAACTCATTTTTTTCTGTCCTTTTGCCTGCCTTCGAGGCGTTTGATTTCCCGGTCGAAATCAGAGACGTATTCCACGTCCTGCCGCTGCCGATATACCTCGTACTCCTGGTCCGCCTTCAGCTTCGCCTCCAACGCGCTCACTTTGCCTTTGTCCGTCAGGATCGGATAATTGGACAACTCCAGAAAGTTGTTCAGGAAATCAACCCAGTCCGCCATCTTCATCACAATCCCACGTTCGGCCCGGTTCTCCGCCAGGTCCAAGTAGGCCGAGACAATCCGATTGAGTTCCTTCACGTGCGCTTCGTTCAGGTAGTTCTTCGCCACCGTGACATCGGACTTTAAAATCTTGCCGTGCGGCGCTTGCTTCCAGGTGGTCAGGCCCATGTAGAGTTTCGTCGCATCGGCAGAGGTGTAAATCAGTTCAGCCGCCGTTTGCCCGGTGATCGCCCAGTGCAGTTTGTTTTGCACCAAGGCGAAAAACTCCTTCGTCAACGGGGCATTGGGATCGTAATCCACCGCAAGCGCATAGATATCCGTAATCTTCTGGTAAAAGCGCCGCTCGCTGGCCCGAATCTCCCGGATGCGCTCCAGCAACTCGTCGAAGTAATCCTTGCCAAAGACCTGATTGCCCTGCTTCAGCCGTGCATCGTCCAGTACGAAGCCCTTGATGATGAATTCCCGCAACGTCTTCGTCGCCCAAATGCGGAAATGCGTGGCCTGGTAGCTGTTGACCCGGTAGCCCACCGCAATGATCGCGTCAAGATTGTAGTATTTGGTATCGTAGGTTTTCCCGTCTCCGGCAGTATGTTCCAAAATGGAACTAACTGAATCCTCGGCCAGTTCGCCGGATTCGAAGATGTTTCCCAAATGTTTGGTGATGGCCGGCCGCTTGACCCCGAACAGTTCGGCGATGGCCGTCTGCGTCAGCCAGACGGTTTCGCCCTGGAAGAACACCTCCACCTTCACCCCCCCGTCCTTGCCGGTGTAAAGCAGGAATTTGCCTTTCTCTTTCATGCAGTGGCTCCTTGCCGCTATCGGCGGCCTTTGCCGGACTCTCCGCCGAGCGAACCGCCCGAACCGGGATGGCCTTTGCGCACGGCCAACGCGTCGCCTCTCCCGCCGCTACGCGACGACAACGTATCCAGAATCATCTGCTCGATGGTATTGGATTTGGTGAAGGTCATGTCTTGCCACCTTCATTTATATTCAGTTCTGATACTGTGCGAATCTCCCAGCCGTTTCCTTTCAAGTCGTCCTCATGGCCGGTAATGCTCGATGCGCGGCAAGCAAAAGCCAACAAGTGGGTTGGGCGACTAAAAGCGACATGAGCAATTTTCAGGTTTTGTTGGTGGTAAGCCTTTTTTATTTGTGCCTTTGGGCGCTTCCCCTTCAAGAATTCGATTAGCCGAGAGGCGTCAGATGCCTTTTCATATTCTGTTTCCAAGTACAGTGTTGCGGAATGCGTTTCACCCTTGACAGAGTGGACTGTTCCGATATGTATGACAATCCCCTTGTCAGTAACAAATTGATTCTTTGCATGAGCAGTGCCGTTGCTAACCTCCAATACTGAGCTAATCGAATCATCATCGAGAAAGGTGGCTGCTTTGTTGTGCATAGGCCAAACAGGTTCTACTGCAGATCTGATTTGGTTGCGAAGTGATGCAGGGGTTACGCTTGAATCAAGAGCTAGAAGGAAACACCCTGCCATCTGTTCCTGGAATTGGTAGTACGACTTTTCGTTCTCACGCTTCCAGAAGTAGTCAAGAGAGGCCGGCGTATAGTTTCGCCCCGACATTTCGTCTTTGATACCTGTAAAATCGAGGGCGCGAGAAATGCCTTGCAGGATGATCTCAAGAAAGCGATTCGTTCCATCAGTATCAGCTATCTGAATAGCATAAGCCGTATAGGAAATCAGGTTGGAGAATTGCTTGCTTTGTGCTCTATGCGACCTATCAAAGTGGGGAAAATAGGTTGGAATGCATAGTTTGCCATCAGGAATTTTGTCTTTGCCAATCCATCCGATGGCCTTATACGTGCTGTTAGGGGGCAATCTGTCCGATAGCTCTTGAATAAGACATGAAAAAGCGAGGATGACAGTCTGCTCTTCGCCGTCTTGATATGTGATCAAATAGGGCGGGTGCGAAGCTGTTGATTCACATGGCTGCAAAGTAACGCTGTCGTCCAGCCTGACGGTGCTCAATAAGCGAGTAATCGTCTCTCCATAGCGCCGGGAATCTGAGAAATGGAGGGGATTTCTGGGAGACCAGTATCCCCCGCTATGAACCCGATCATGATAGATTGCCTGATTCGGATCTCCGACTCTCTGAATGATTATCTCTGGACTTTGCAGGAAAACTGAGTCAAGTATATTGATCTGATCCTTGTCAGAGTCCTGCATTTCATCGACAAAGAGAAACGAGAATCTGCTAAGGAACAGATTGTGGATGTTTCGATTATTTGAGACATGAAGAGTTGCCAAAGGGAAAACATCTTGATATCGGAGACAGCCGATTCCCAACAAACCGTACTTTGCATCGTGAATCGGCCTATAGCTGGGACTTGGTTTTGCTGAGCCCTTTACTACGACTTTATCGGTGTCGTTACGAAGATAGGAAACATACCCGTTGTCAAAACGGAAGGTAAGGTTAATGAAGAATTCTTTCTTGATTTCCCGCTGTTCAGGCCAGTTCTTACCTTCGAGTTTTGATTTTAATTGTTGGAAGATAGCTCCATTTTTCTCAAGATCATACTTCGTGAACTCATGATAGGCACGAGATCGGTAGTAATCGTCGTCAATTCTGATCTGACGATGACCGAATAAGCCTATGTATGCTGGGATTGCAAGATATGTTCCGACAAAGGAGTGTATTGTTCCAAAGAAATTCGGGTACCGAAAAAGCGAGGCAGATGCAATACCGGCTCTTTCTTTGATCTCATCAATTGCTACATTGGTATGGGTGAGAACACAAATACCGCGGGGTCCATCCGCAAATGGCATTTTCCTAGCCAAGATCAGAAGCTTCGCCAAGAGTGCCGTTGTCTTACCACTCCCAGGGCAGGCAACAACATCGCGCGATTCCATGCAACGAATGAATATTCTACGTTCATCGTTGAACCTACACCCAGCAGGAAGAAGTAGCTTTTCTGCATACGCAATATCGTCGTCTGTGATCTCAATTGCCATTGAAAGTCTCCCGAGGTTCGGTCACATGATAGATTGCATCAAGAAAATACTGTAGACTGCCTGCCCCTTGAATTATTGACCTCAGGGCACTTTCGTCGAATCCCTTCAGTCTTTCCTCCAGATGCTTTGCAAATACTTGTGCCGTCACTGCCTTGGAGATTTCTTTGTCAAGCATCGTTCTTTGATATAGCTCAAAGGCGATCTTTTCGGCTTCCCTGGGATCTCCATTCCAGCGCCCTGACCAGTATTTAAAGTCTGCATCGACCTTTGCATCAACTTCACTGGCTTTTAACTCTTGGGGTATGCCGCTTTGGGAGTTGGACATCTTCTCGGCCCATAATAGCGCTCGGTAAAACTCGGTTCGAAACGGTGAAAGAGAGATCTCGTATTCTAGCGTCCAGTTGGGGGATACAAATACCTTGACCTCTTCGTTTTCGAAATCTGCCAGGTTCTGCATTCTTTTAAGCTTGGCTGTTTTGATGTCTGCTTCCGTGGGAGTCTTTTCAGATGCATCGGTCCACTCTTGGGGTTTCACATCCATGTCGGTGACGAGGGCTACTTTGATTCCCATAAGGGCGTCATTGTGACGATGGAAGATCTTCACAAAATGTGCGAACGCCGTACTGCCGACATTTACAATTGACACTCCATACTGATAGAGCGGCCGGTCGATGATTTTTGCTATGGTGGGGATCAGAAGGTTTTCTGCATCGCCCTCCACGAGCAAGACACCACGAGCAAAAAAAAGGTTCGCTTTGGTTGCATCCAAGAACCGATACAGGAAATCATAGTTCTTTGGCTGGAGTTTCGTAAACTGGCTCGCCATGGGGAATACCCTATTGCCCTTGCAGATGATCAAGTTTTCGAGAGGAACGCTTGATCCCATGGTGGTGCTATGGGTGGTCAAAATGTACTGGCCTTTTGTCGATTTCTCTTCGAGGTAGCGGATCAGGCGAAGTTGAGCTTGAGGATGTAAATGTGCTTCCAACTCCTCAATCAAGGCGAGTCTCAGCCCATAGTTCTCTTCGGATTGCAGGAGCAATAACTCTGTTGCCACAAACAAGAGATTGGCCGCCCCAAGTCCAGATGGGTTTGTATCAAGCGATAGAGCAAGCCGCTTAAGAATATCGACGAGATCACCACCGGAGATTCTGACGGAAGCGGTGTGTGGTTCGTTATTGGGAAAGAACGCATCGACGTAGGTCTTTAGCGAATCCATCAGTTTGCTGGCGCCGGAACCGTCATCCTTGTGACTGAAATACTCTTCGATAGCTTTGTTGGCTCCATCCAAAATGCTCTCAAGCTCGTGCTTTTCAGCATTTCTTTTTTGGAAAAGGGAATGAGCTTTGAGAATCTGTGCAAAACGAGAACGCCGACCTGGAGTCAACTCCGCGTCGGCGTCGCGCAGCGGCTTGAGATAGGTGACGTGCAGCAAGGCTCGTGCATCACCATCCATGGCAATCCCGACCGGATCGGCGCCGGCTCGTAGATCCGTGACAATCCGGTCTCCCTTTATACGCGCGGTCAAACGGACCCTTAGAACGAAGCAATGCTTACCATTGATCTCCTCAGTGCCAATCCACTCAAGAAAGCGCCCAGCTTCTGGGTCAGAAAAGCCACGAAATACGCACTCTATCTTCAGGTCTTGCGCCCTGTTGTCACCTTCTGCATGAAAATCGGTTTCCTCAATGCGAATCCAATCGCCGCTCTCGGTGCTGAGGGTATAGCGAATCGCATCAATAATCGCCGTTTTCCCTGAATCATTCTCGCCGATCAGAACGTTTAGTCCTTTACCGAACGGGATAGAAACTCCGGGTTTCGACTTCTCGAAGGAGTCGCCCTCAATGCCGTATTTTCTAAAGTTCCAGAGGTTCACTTCGGAGAGATACATGGTCTATATCCTTTCGCTGGCTGTCGTGGAATCAACAGTGGTGTTCAGAGTTATAGGTTCGACGGTGTTGGATTCGGTGAAGGTCATAGTATTAGGTCCATTGGTTTGCGATTGCCAAGATTAGCTGCTTCGATGCATCTATCTGGTTTTGGATTGCTCTGATCGCTGCATCAGCTTGGACAATAATTTGTTGTGCTTGAGCTGGGTCTTCTGGCCAAAACACCCCAATGTTCCCAACAATAGTCGAATTGAGGTTCGGCATAGTCGTTCCAACAGCATTTCGTTGTAGCCACGCGCTAACAGCCGGACGCGATAATGCGTAAAACAACAGCCGCCGTTTATACAATTCATCAAGGCGCACCCTGATTGTTCCGGTGCCGCAAATCCAACCGCTTTGTCCAGCTTGAACAAACCCTCTCTTCTTCAGATCGCCGCGACGCGGCAACAACACATCGCCTACTTCAAGCTTGTGAACCGCCAACTCATTAGCCTTTTCTGCCGGTATCCGCTTGAGTTCTCCGGGTATAATCTCATCCGAATCAAGATTAGCTGGCATCACAACAGGAATTCCGCCTTTGACATAATCGTGTGCATGTAGTTGGCTGCCGAACGGTCCGATTCTAATTCCCTTCGATCCGCACAACTCGGCAAGTCGAAGTCGTTTTGAATGTGCAGACGCGAATTGTTCGTCGAGAACTGCCGACTTGTATGTTTTCGCGGCCTGCAAAGCGATAAAGGTCCGCTCCAAGACTTCATCCACCGCCCAGAGGATTTCGGCGATGCGGCGCTGCTGGGCGAGCGGCGGGAGGGCGAACGGCTCGTGCTTAAGCGTGGTCCAGTTGATGGTAGGCGAGAGTGAACCGACGGAAATCTCGACGGCACGGTTCATGAACCGGTCGCTCATCATCAAGAACGGCAGGAACTCCGGCAGTACTTCACTGGGCCGGGCGCGTACCACCATTGCATGTGCCGAACAGATGCCATCCATCTCTGCCACGGCCAGTTTGCGCTGATAGGCCCTGCGGCGTCCGAAAATGATGTCGCCCTTGCGGAAGCGCAGCTTCGTGCCGATGACGTCGCTTCCCTTTCCCCACCGCAGGATGTGCAGGTTCACGGAATCGAGGTCGTCCAGTCCCACATATATTTCCTCCGCTGCATCCGCTGGCTCAACGCGCTCATTGACGCTCTCCGTGAACTCGCCAAATGCCATCTTCCGCCACCCTTTGCGGTCAAATATCGGCAGCCTGGCCCAGCGGGGATTAGGCCGGAGCTTTTCGATGATCTTGTCCGCAGTAGTCATGGAATCAGTGAGCAGCCAAAAGCCTTAATGGTTTCCTCCGCATCCCGACCCGACACACTCTTGCCGGTTGCGTACTCGATGAGTCCCAAGAGTTCAATTGCCCGCTTTTTGAAAAACCCGTCAAAGTCATCAGCACGTAGAAGAACCGGGTCAATACAATGCGTCCTGGCACACTCGTCAAATCGCTCACCCGTGATCGATTCTTTCTCCACAATGGACTTGATGTAGACGCTGGGCGCCCGACCTCCCAAAACCCGATTGGTTGATGAAGTCAAAGGTGCTTTGTTGGCAATGGAGTTCCATTTCTGTCGCGGCAAGCCCTGCTTCTCACAGTAGTTGGCCGGAAAGATATGATGAATGTCAACGGCCTCATCGAAGTAGTTGGTCAGCTCGATCGGATCCCCGTTCCTGAAGTCGCGACTGCCTTGTTGTATGAGCAACGCCATAAGGCCCTTGTAGGCCGCACTGCCCCTCGTCTGGAGGGACAAGAGTCGGGTTGGTGAAAAGTTCGCATCCGAGATTGTGCGGGGTTCCGATCCTCCTTCAATCCAGCGTATAAGGTCCGGCAAGTCCAGACCAAAACGGGTTTCGTTGGCGCCTCCGTACAACTCTCCAAAGACCCCGCACCAGTACCAGCGGGCCAGTTTCTGTTTAACCGTATCCTGCTCAAAGCGGTCGCCAAGGAACGTGCAGGTCGCGGCCAGCGGAACCAGTTGCGTGGAATATGGCAGAGCTCGTAGGTCGAACACCTTTTCCTTGAGCAGGAGTTTTGCCGCTTTGATAAAGCCCTGCTCAACGAGATCGGCGAGTTGCTGATACGCTGGCAAAGTCAATTTAAGTACATCTTTACGCTTGCAGCTCACTGCCGGCTTCTGGTCGCTCGTTGCGGTACGGTGCCGTTGGTAGCTTCCGAGCAGAGTGACGGATGTAAGGAAGGCTGTGGCGTCGATGTCCTGAAGGACCGGCAAGTCGTCCCTGTGAAGCCGTTTGTCGCGGGCATTCCAGTCATCGCGCAGAGAGAAGTCCTCCGCTGCAAAGGTAGCAGTGACCAGTTCGAACACCGTAAGTGTTACGCCTCCGGTATTCACCTTCTCAAAGACCTGACACACGGCTTCTTTCTCCGTTGAACGCAGTAATTCAATGACGGGGAGTTTGTACTGCTGGAACTTCTGCCACACTTCCCTCTCGAACTGCGCAATGAATTGAATCTTTTCCTTTCGGTAATCAAAGTAATGCTGGTAGTCGTTGCGCCAATTCTGGAAGCCTACATGATCCAAAACAAGAGACAACGGCACCATGCCGGCGGCAAACTCTCGGTCACGGGAACTAAGGTCGAGTTCAATCTTGCGGCCGAAATCACTGCGATTTATTCGGTCTTCCGGCACGCCCACCACGGCTTCCTGCCGATCCGCATCAGGGTCAAGACACTTGGCAATGTCAAAGTAGTACCAGCGACTAAGATCATCGCCTTTCTCGTTCCTTGTGGGCACGGATTGTCCACTAAGGAGCGACATGTATAGAGAGGTCAGGCGCTGCTGGCCGTCTAAGATCAACTTCTCGGGTTTGGGTTCTTTCGTCAGGCTCACGCCTTCCAGGAGGCGGGGCTTGAATCGTACGCTCTCCCCCCCCGTCTCCAGCAGCATCACGGCACCGATAGGGTAGGCAAGCGATACACTGGCGAGCAGCGACCGGATATGCACATCGTCCCAGATCCATCCGCGCTGGAAGTCTGGAAGCTGTATAAGCCCCTTATGGATATCGCCAAGAAGCTCAGCCAAGAGTGGTTCGTTTGTCTCGAATGTACTGGCTGCAAGTTGGACCATTGTCATTTCCTTTCTTATGAAGCCGTTGACGCTCATGCTGCTATTACTGCTTTTTGCGTTCCTGATGTTACTCTCGTCGTTATGATGACCATGGTGCCGACGATGAATAATCTGACGATTCTGAGCATGCCTCTGACGATTACCTGACGATTCGCCGTCGGAAGATTCTGGCCAATTCTTGGAAGATTGTCAGAAGATTTGTGCGGAGCGACGGGTGGTGGTTCGGCTTCGCTAAACCGGTCGATTCTAGGAATTTGTCGGTCGATGATCGGTCGCTTTTCTGGTTTGAGCCATTTGCCTGTCGATGGATTCCGGGGATATGTCGATAGATTGTCGATGGATTCAGAGCGACAGGGTTGATGATTGCCGGTAGATGCAGGCGGGCAACGGATCGAGTTGCCATAGGCCGAGTGATAGATTCTGACGTTTCGGTGATAGAAAAGTGATAGATTAGCCATGGTTGCCGCCGCTCATGAGCCTTCCTTCAGAATCGCAATAAGAGACTGCCTCACCAGCGCTGAACTTTTAAGCCATGCCGACAACGCGTCGGGCAACGCTGGATTCCCATAACTTGCTCCTTCTTCGCCCACCACGCCCGGTGCCGCTGCAGGAGCGACATAGAGCGGGATGCTCAAGTTGCCGTCCTTGGCGCGGATTTCTTCCAGCGTGGCCACGCGAGTGAAGCCGGGTTCATCCTTGAACCGTTCGTACGCTTTGACGATGCGCTCGATGTGGTCGTCGGTGAGGAAGCTCTGGGCGCGCTCGCGGGTAACTTCGTTGACGGCATTGATGAAGAGGATTTTGCCATTTCGCGCCTTGGGCTTGGCCGTGCGGCAGATGACGACGCAGGCTTCCATCGGCGAGTTGTAGAAGAGGTTCGGCCCGAGGCCGAGGACGCATTCGATGACGTCGGCTTCGATGATTTTGCGCCGCATCTCCGCTTCTTCCTGCCGGAACAGGACGCCGTGCGGGAAGAGGATGGCGCAGCGGCCCGTCTTGGGGTTGAGACTGCACTGGATGTGCTGCCAAAAGGCATAGTCCGCCCGGCCCTGCGGCGGCGTGCCATAGAGGTTGCGGCCCCACGGGTCGGCGGAAAAAGCGTCGCGGTCCCACTGCTTTATGGAATACGGCGGATTGGCCAGCACCAGGTCGAAGCGCTGGAGGCGGTCGCCTTGGACGAACTTCGGCTCGGCGAGAGTGTCGCCGCGCTCGATGCGGAAGTCCTCGATGCCGTGAAGGAAGCAGTTCATCCGGGCGATGGAGGAGGTCATCAGGTTCCGCTCCTGGCCGTAGAGGCGGACGTTGCGCCATTCCTTACCCTGCCGGCGCAGGTGGGCGATGCAGGAGAGCAACATCCCGCCGGAACCGCAGGTGGGGTCGTAGATGGACTCGCCCGGTTGCGGTTCCAACATCTCGGTCATGAGATGCACGACGGTGCGGTTGGTGTAGAACTCGGCGGCGGTGTGACCGGAGTCGTCGGCAAACTTCTTGATGAGGTATTCGTAGCCTTGGCCCAGCTCGTCCTCGGGCAGATTCGCCACCGTGAGGTCCAGTGAACTGAAGTGCTCCACGAGATCGCGCAGCATCGCGTCCGCAAGGCGATCCTTGTTCGTCCATTGGGCATCGCCGAATATGCCGTACAGCTTGTCAGGGTTAGCGGTCTCGATGACACGCATTCCGGACTGAATCGCCTGGCCCACGTTCTTGGCCACCTGCCGCATCGCCCGCCAGTGCGCGTCGGACGGCACCTGGAACCGGTGATTCTCCGGGTACGCGGCGAAGTCCCTGTCGCCCCCGGATTCCTTCAACGCCGTCTCGGTCTCCTCGTCGAACACATCGCACAGCCGCTTGTAAAACAACAGCGGAAAGATGAACTGCTTGTAGTCGCCGGCATCAATCGTCCCCCGCAAGAGCGTCGCCGCCCCCCAGAGGTAGGATTCGAGCCGTTGTTGCGTAATCGCCGCGCTCATATCAGAAACCCTTCGCGTTTCAGAATGCCAACCAGTTTCTCCTCCGCTGCGAACGCCGCCTCTGCGCTCTTACTCAACTGTTTTATCGCCTCATCGACCGTGAGCGCTTCCTGTTCGACCTTCGGCTCGACGTAACGCGGGATGTTGAGGTTGTCGTCGTTGGCGGCAATTTCCTCCAACGTCACCACGCGGGCAACGCCCGCTGCGTCTTTGTACTCGCGGTACCATTGGTAGATGTGCTCGACGTGTAAAGGAAGCAATTCGTTCTGGGCGCGACCGGGCTTGAATTCCTTCGAGGCGTCAAGGATGAGCACCTTGTTCTTCCGGTCCTTCGCTTTGCGCTGACGGAAGACGAGGATGCACGCGGCAAGACCGGTGCCGTAGAACAGGTTCGGCCCGAGTCCAATGACGGCTTCGAGGAGGTCCATGCCGAGGATCTTCTTCCGAATCGCGCCTTCCTTGCCCATGCGGAAGAGTGCGCCGTGGGGCAACACCACGGCCATTCGCCCTGATCCGGCCGCCATGGACTTGATCATGTGCTGGACCCAGGCGTAGTCGCCGGTCTTGCCCGGCGGCATGCCGGCGAAGTTCCGCCCGAACGGATCGCTGGTCCAGACTTCTTCGCCCCATTTCTCAAGCGAAAAGGGCGGATTTGCAATCACGCAGTCGAACGTGGCCAGGTTGTCCCCGGAGAAGAACGCCGGCTGCCGCAGCGTGTCACCGCGCACAATCTGGAAATCCGACGCGCCGTGGAGGAACAGGTTCATGCGGGCGATGGCCGACGTGGTGAGGTTTTTTTCCTGCCCGAACAGCTTGCTCCAAAGCGTGCGGTCGTCGCCGTGGTTCTCCTTCACGTGATGGATGGCCTCCAGCAACATGCCACCCGTGCCGCACGCCGGGTCATAGATGGTTTCGCGTTCCTTCGGGTCTAGAATGTTCACCATTAAGCGGACCACGGATCGCGGTGTGTAGAACTCGCCGGCCTTCTTGTTGGCGGCATCGGCGAACTTCTTGATCAAGTATTCGTAGGACTGGCCAAGGATATCCGACTGCGCCTCATGATTGCCGAGGTTGATGCGGGAGAAATGCTCGATGAGGTCGCGGAGCAACGAGTCGGGAAGGCGATCCTTGTTGGTCCACGCCGCATCTCCGAAGATACCGTAAAGCGTTTCCGGATTCGCCTTCTCAATGCCGCGCATCGCTCTCTGGAGCGCCAGGCCCACATTTGTTACGACCGCCCTAACCACCGCCCAGTGACAGTCAGCGGGGATCTGGAACCGGTAGTTCTGTGGGAACTGGGCATATTCCTCATCCCCGCCGGACTCCGCAAGCGCCGCCTGCCGCTCCTCGTCATGCACATCCGAGATCCGCTTGAAGAAGAGCAGGGGGAAGACGTACGTCTTGAAATCCGCCGCATCCACCGGCCCCCTAAGGATGTTTGCCGCCTCCCACAAGTGGGATTCCAAATGACTCACGCTAAGGGCCATGGCCTCACTCAAGGGTATCCTTCATTTACGCCTTTCTAAGGCGATGTATCTCCCCGCCTATCCAAGCCGGAAGTGTATGGCCGGCTGAGTTGTGCTGTCAATGACCTGTACTTGGGCGGCTTCGGTCGGCCGCTCCTCCCAAAAATTGCCCCAATGCTCCACAAGTCCTCCCTTGCGCTTGTTGGGCATTATATCACGAATATCAACAACGCTAATTACCTAAAGGGTTTCGACCAAATGATCTCGTTGGAATAATATGACCCGCTCCTCGCGGGCGAGCTCGCGCATGTCTTTCGTGAAGCCGCTCCGGGAGAAAAGGCAGAATCGCTCCGTCCTTTCGCCGTTGTGCCAATCGACAAAATGCGCTTTCCGCTTTAGGTCCCTATAAACGTCAATCCCGACTGGACGAGCGCTCCACTTGGCCTCACCGACAGGTCGTCGAGCGTGAAGAGATACCGGTGCAGGATTCCTTTTTCGAGGCCGGTATCGTTGACGATTTCGCCGATCTTGCTCTTGCCGAAAGCGATCGCTTTCAGGATGGCGAAGTAATTTCGCGGCTCCCGGAAAAACCGATCATCGCTGTTCCCGGGACCGTCCAAGCGCGCCTTTCCTCAGCGGCCGGACCTGCGACGGACCGGGAGTGAAAGGGCGCGCGCTCCTCACAACGTCCAGGCGTAGCCGATCTTGACGAACACCGTCGCCGACTGCACGCCGTGGTTATGCCTTTATCTCTTTTGCGAGTCGCTCAGATAGAAAGATCTTTATAAGCGACTGATAAGGAACATCACGTTTGTTTGCCAAGAGCTTCAGTTCCTCAAGCATGATCTCGGGCAAACGAAGAGAGATAGTCTTGAGTGATGGTTTGAGGTTGGGGAGTACGACTCTCTTTGCCTTCGCCCAATCAACGTAGTCGGAGGAATCGGCGCCGGCCCAAAAGTCACGCTCTTCAGTTTCGGATTTGAATCTTGGAACTTTCTTCATGATGGCTGATACATCTTCCTTTCTTTGCGACTCATATCTCGGGCTGAAATGACCCTTAAGAGGGTATTCCTGACCGTAAAAACAACAAAAAGGTGCCTCCCTGAATCGCTTTGCCCGAGAGCGTAGAATCTTGCTTCCTCGCTGAAATGTTCCACATCAGGCGATGAGACAAGCGGGCGATTGAAAAATACTTGCTCACATTCTGATGCTGATACCCTATGTTTTTCCCAGTTCTTGAGTAAATTACCTTCGTCCCAATTAAAGCCAATGCAAAGGGAGAGGATTTCATCGTTCTTCACAATGTATGTATATGCCAGATATATACAGCTGTCAAGAGGAAAAGGCATAACGTTTGACATGAGGCGCTGGTTGAACGAGTGGATTGATCAGTTCGAAACATGCTGCACTGACTTTCCCGCGTATCGACTCGTAGTACGCGGTTAGAGCAGGGAGTCCGTCAATCCTGCGATCTTGGAACGGATCAAAGTCGACGACGTCGGCGGCCTGTGGAAGACGGACAACACGGGCATCACCCGGGAATGCCTATCCCTTCAAGTCGAAAAAATATTGCGGCGAAATCCGTTATATTGAGGAGTATTTCACGAGTCCTTAGTCGCCGCGGAATCCCCGCCGTTCGAATGTGCATCTTTCCATAATCCATCCCGACGCCTAAGAATCCAATTGAAAAATGGATGGCGGCCGGGTTGGAACGGGCGGAGTATTCTTGAGGTCAGGCGATTTCATGAGGGGGAGAGGGCTTGCGTCTTCCGGGCGATTTTCCGGTCGGCTGCGACGATGATCCGGCCGGACGGCCTCCTTCGCGGTCCTCTTTGGGTTGTTGACAACGATCCGCGGCCGGGATTATCGTCCTTTTCTTCGATGATGAAATTCATGGTCCCCCTCCTTTGATTCGAAGAATCATGGTTGCTCCTTGCTTTAAATAGATCGCCGGAGAGCGGCAGAAGTCAATTATTGGAATAAGATCGGGAAAAAAGCTGATTAGCCTTTAGGGGTGATATTGAATTTTAATGATAATTATAATAGATTCAACAAGATAAACGAATTTTGCCCTCCGCGGGGGTGATAAATAACTTGACAAATAGATTAGAAGCTCATACTCTTAATAGGTATCCAAGGTTAGGGATAAATAATGATCAGAGCGCATCGCCATCTGATCTTTCTTTCGCTGAATAAGCTGTAAGAGGGAAGGTAGGGGCTTGAAGTCATCATTATTGGTTGCTATTTTTTCCAAATTTTCGTCTATTTTCTTAATCCATCGCCTCATTTTTCCTGTCTTTGAGGGGTTGAGAGAGCCGAAAAAATTTTTTCCGGGGGTGCTCACATGTCTATTCGTCGCTATGCCTTTTATTTTTCGCCGATTCTTTTAGCCGCGATTCTCTTCGGGCTTCCGGCAAAATCGCGATATTTTAGGCCGCAGAATCAGAGCTCAAACCAGGAGGCGGGTCTCATCGTCGGCCGAAACGTCAACATGGTTTCGGGCACTGGCTACATCAATGGTGATCCTTTCCTTCAGAGGCAAAACGAGCCTTCGATGGCAGTTTCCACGAGAAATCCTCTTCATCTTATGGCCGGTGCGAATGATTATCGCACGGTGGATATGCCCATATCAGAAGGGCCCTTACCGGGAATTCCGGAAGGAGCTGCCGCGGGGGATGCCTGGCTGGGACTGTTTAAATCCTTCAATGGCGGCGAATCCTGGATCAGCATGCTTCTTCCAGGGCATCCTACAGGCCAGACCGTGGCAGGCAGGACATCTCCACTTTACGGTTTCAGCGCTGCGTCCGATCCCACGGTGCGGGCAGGAGCGAACGGGCTCTTCTATTACAGCGGCATCGCCTTTGATCGAGTTTTCCACGGCAGAAGTGTCATCTTTGTCGCCCGCTTAATTGATAATAACGTCACCAAAACCGGAGACGCGGACCCCATCAAATATCTTGATGCGACCATTATCGATCAGGGGACTTCCGGGCAGTTTGCCGACAAACCGTGGATTGCTGTTGACGAACCGAGGAATGGTTCGGGAACAGTCCCGATTTATACGCCGGATACGCCTGTCCAGTTAGTGGCTCGTCATAATGTTTATATGGCTTATAGCATCTTTTTAGGGAGTTTACAGGGCGGTGATCAGAGCAAGATTATGTTTGCCCGCTCCGCCGACTGCGGTACGACATGGCAAAGCCCCATCAAGGTCAGCGAAAGCCAGCACATCAATCAGGGAACCACGATCGCCGTCAGTCCCCAAGACGGCAAAATCTATCTCGCCTGGCGGCGGTTTGCATCCAAGACTGAACCCTCAGCCATCATGATGTGCCAATCAAAGGATTTTGGCTATAGTTTCACGAAGGCTATTGTGGTCGCCGCCAACATCAAGGCTTTTGACCAGTATTCGGCTCCAACTATTTTCCGGACCTATGCCTTCCCCACATTGGCTGTCGATGAAAACGGAATTGTCTATGTCGCCTGGTCAGAACGGGGTATCGGGCCGGGAGGAGATGCTCGGATCGTCATGGCGACCTCAACGAACGGGGTGAATTGGATAGGCCCTTCCCCGATCGATAACCATGGGGGACGCGGCCATCAAATCATGCCCTCTCTGACCTATGCGGCGGGAAGGTTGAGGATGACGTGGTATGATACGCGAAACAGTGAAGGGAACAGTGCTGCAGGGGGTAATGGCAGCGACATTTCCGATCCAGGACCATCTGGAAAACCACATACCATCGATGTTTGGGTTGCCCAAGCCCCGCCCTCCTCGACACCAACCTTTACCGATTCCATAAAAATTTCTAAATACCTTCACTGGATGGAGAGCCATACCTCCAACAACGCAACAATCGTCCAAAAAGAAGCCAACCATCCAAATTATAAATTATTCGACGGGGGGAATAAGCCGTTTATGGGCGACTATATCGATATCGCCCCCGCTCCTGTGTTCCTGTATGATGATTTTGTCGGGCGTTGGCGCTTTAATACAAGAACCACGGACCCTGCCACTTCTTTTATCACCTGGACCGATAACCGCGATGTGCGTCCCCCTTCAGATGGCAATTGGACACTCTACAATCCGCCAACCGCGCAAGGCTCAACCATTCCTTGTTCAGATGGAACAAGAACAGGAATGCGGAATCAAAATATATACTCTTCCCACATTACCCAGGGCATTATGATCGGTGCCCCTGTCAACACCAAGCCGCTCATCACCTACAAGCGCACATTTCTGGTATTTGTAAAAAATTTGACAGAAGGCCTTAAACATATTCGATTGACGATTGAGAGCCCTACTGGGATGGAGGCATCATTCTGGGAATCTGGGCCTCCTGCTCCTGACAAATGTGAAAAACCATTTACAAGATGTGACAATAGAGAAGTCGATGTAGACATCGACCCGTATTCTTCCATAACCCTCGCGGTTTTCGTCCAACCCTACGAAAATCCTTACGCCACGTTCAGGGTCAAGGTTCAAGAAATCAATGGCAACTTCGTGGACTCCGTCGTTTTGAATCCCGATCCTGTCAACACTCAAATTGTTCCTGTTGCCGAGGAATATCACACTCCCGACATGATGGTGGAGTCCCCAGCTCTTGTGAATTTTATAGACCCCACTGTGCTCAGTGAAGAGATCGTCTATATTCCCAATCTGTCGTATATCCTTGAAAACGTCAATCCCGACATTGTTGCCCCGACTTTTAGAAGTCCGACATTTAGAAGCGGCAACATCGTTAATCCGACTTTCCGTTCTTCCTCTATTGGAGATATTTCCGGGGGAAAGGTCACGGACCTTCAATGGAGAATAAAAAACAACAATGACGCAACCTCGGCTTATTCCTTTGTCCCCATCGGAGATCCCCCGACTCTTCCGGACGGCGGGGCCTATCAGCTCCTGATTTATCGAGTCTCCACGACGCCTGCCTCCGGTGTCCTTCCGATTGAATGCGCATTGTTTGAGGAAGAACATCATGAACTTCTCCTAAAAGTGGAATCTCCTACGTTCCGCAGCCCGACCTTCCGCAGCCCGACCTTCCGCAGTCCTACGTTCCGCAGCCCGACGTTCCGCAGCAACACCTTTTCCCTTGCCCCCGGAGAAGAAGCCGTTTGTACTTTAAGATTTATCGAGCCCCCCGCAGGATCCCCATCCCAAGGAGGCCGTGGGACAGGCCAAAACGCAAGAACTCTGAAGACTGCTGGAATATCGAACGGCTTTAATCCTGATGAATACGCGAAAACAGTAGGGGCCGCAGCCGTATCTCAAGCCTTTAACCCGGATGGTCAAATCCCTTTTGCGGCTTCCCTGTACGTCATCGATAAGGTGCTTCCTGTCGCCTGGGTCAACGATCCGTATGGGCCAGCCTTTCTGGAAGCCTATGGCGGCAAACCCTTCTCCATCGATAATAATCAAACCCCGAACAATCCTGATGATGACATCTGGAAATACGACGGACATTGGACGGGAATGCCCATCCTCTATCCATCCACAAGCATGCCCTCCGGCCTGTTTGTGGATGTGAACGGAAATATCTATGGAACCCCGATCTATGATTCCGCTCTAACTTACCCGCAGGTTTTATCATTTATCGCAGCCGTCACGGATAATAGTTCTCCGACCGCACAAACCGCTAAAAGGGAGGTCGAGATCACCATTGATCTCCAATATCACACAATTACGGCGACTGCGGCAGCCGGGGGAACTATAGCCCCTTCAGGTGAAGTCAAGGTGCCTCATGGATCAAACGCAACCTTCGACATAACACCCAATGATTGTTTTCATGTGACGGATGTCATCGTAGATAACGGCTCGAAAGGCCCCCTGACGACATACACGTTCACGGATGTCAGAGACAAGCATACGATCAAGGCTACATTCGCCCTCAACGAACACGCCATAACGACCGCCGCCGTGCCTCCAGAGGGCGGTACGATCAGTCCCTCAGGGCCGGTCCTGGTCTACTGTGGAACCAACCAGGCATTCGCCATTTCGCCCAAGGAAGGCTATCTCTTGGAGGATGTCATCGTTGATAATTTATCGCAGGGGGCTGTAACACCCTACGCGTTTATCAACGTCCGGTCGAATCATACGATAACGGCAAAATTTAAGCCGTTAGAGAGTTGGGTCAAAAGATATAACAACGATTCCATGAATGGCGATGATGAAGCCAGGGCCATTGCTGTCAATTCTTCAGGGAATGTCTATGTGACGGGCTACAGTACGGGGCGGACGACAGGAGCTGATTACTACACGATCAGCTATAATGGCGATGGAATTCAAAGCTGGAGTGCGAGATACGATGGCCCGGCCCAACTGGGGGATTATGCGAATGGCATTGCTGTTTATGGAACCGGAAATGTCTACATCGCGGGCTACGGCTATAGAGGAAATGTTACTAAACATTCTGACTATGGCACACTTAAATACGACAACTCGGGTAAACTCGTCTGGGATGCACAATATGATGACCGCCGGAATGGGAATGATGCAGTCACGGCGATGGCGGTCGGCAAGGATGGATTTGTCTATATCACAGGAAAGAGTGAGGACAGTCTAACCAAAACTGATGTCAAACACTATGACTATTACACGATCAAGTATAACCCGAGCACAGGCAAAGTGGTATGGGAAGCAAGGTACGATAATAATATCAAAGGCGCTGATGAAGCCACGGCTATCGCTGTTGACGGCTCAGGCAATGTCTACGTGACGGGCAGGAGCCAGGGAAGCACTACGAGCTATGACTATGCCACAATTAAGTATGACGCCAACGGAGTTCAACAGTGGGTTAAAAGGTACGACAACGTCAATCTGATCGATGAAGCCGCGGCCATCGCTCTTGATTCCTTGGGAAATGTCTATGTGACGGGCAGGAGCCAAGGAAGCGCGACAGGCTTTGACTATGTCACCATCAAGTATGCCCTTAATTCCCCTAACGGAAATCCAGAGTGGGTTCAAAGGTACGATAGCACCAGTCTGATCGATGAAGCCACGGCCATCGCTCTTGATTCCTTGGGAAATGTCTATGTGACAGGTAAGAGCCAAGGAAGCAACACAGGCTTTGACTACTTAACGATCAAGTATGACAGCGCCGGGAACCTGGTCTGGCGGGCCAGGTACAATAATAAGGATGTCAACGGCGCCGATGAAGCCGCGGCCATTGCTCTTGATTCCGAAGGAAATGTCTATGTCACAGGGAGGAGCCAAGGCGGCCCAACAGGTTTAGATTACGCCACGGTCAAGTACAAACAATAGCCGGGAAATTTTGAGCAAAGGACACGAGCGCATTCGGAGCGGAGAAGTGCCTCTTTTTTGAATGAGGGGACATAGAAAATATTTCTGAGCAGCCCGGCTTAATGTAAAGCGGCTAGACGCCGGCGGGCTTCTTTGACCATCGGATCGCTTCCATCGTCCTTTTCCTTGATTTTGAGGAATTGATTGTAAGAATCGGAAGCATTTTTACGGCTAAATCCTTCCTGCGTCCGCCCCAGGTAGAAATAAAGGGGAGGCAAATAGCGGAAAGAAGGGAGATCGTTGAGAAAAACGGAAGCCGCTTCTCCCCTCCGTTTCAGACATATCTCAAACTCTGACGTGGCTGCGGTATAGTCCTCGGCCTGGAGGTAGGCACGTCCCAGGAAAAAGTGGCTGAGCCATGTATCGATTTCCGACTTGGCTTCATGAAAGAGCTTAACCGCATTCCCGATGTCCCCTCGGGCTCTGCTCAATTCACCCCCGATTGACCTGGCGTAGGCTCGAGGTTCTGGTTGAAGTTTTTTGTTCAATTCTGTATGCAGGGCCCGGGCCTTATCTTCCTGGCCGGCATCCAAATAGACGAGATCGGCAGAAAATAGGATCTCGACTTCGGTACTTGTTTTTACGGCCCTATCGGCGGCTTGAATGGCCTGCTCTTTTTTCTCCTGAAGGAGATACGTCTGAGCCAGCATGATGCATTTAATCGCCGCATCGTAAGCCTGGTTGCTTTTGAGATCAAAGGGAATTCCTTCCTCGAGAATCTTGACGGCATTTCCCAGCCGACCTTCATAAACGGCTAGGTCAGCTAAACCCGTGGCGGCCAGTGTCGCGCCATAGGGGCTCAGGGCTTTAAGCTTTTGATATGTCTCTGCTGTTTGGGCGGGTTGGTCTTTGGCCAGTTGGGTGAGCGCTAGAGTAATATAGGCCCTGGGGAAATCGTTTTGAATTTTCAGGGCCGTGCGCGATTCTTCCTCAGCTGTCTTTAAATCTCCAACGGCGAGCGCGTACCAACTCAGATTGTTATGGGCATGGACACCTTGAGGATTGTATTTGACATCGAGGCGTCCTTCTTCAACGGCTTTGGGCATGTCCCGAGCGAAAAAATAAGCGATGGCCAGCATGGCATGGATGACGTAATCTCCCGGATATTGCTTCAATAAAGCGCTGTATTCATCGATCGCCTTTTTCCAGTCTCTGACCATCAAATAATAGATGCCGCGTGTTCTGTATTTTTCCCGATCGGTCATCTGATCAAGCCGTTTCATGGCTTCCTTGAAATACTTTTCAGCATCCTCCAAGCGACCCCAATTTAAATAGATCACGGCCAAGCTGGCGTAAGCGCGCCCGAAATTCGGATCATGATCGATCGCCCGGAGGTACTCCTTGAGGGCTTCCTCCGATTTGCCGAGATCATCGAGTTCTTGACCGCGGGCAAAGGCCTTCATCGCTTCGAGCGACGTCGTCGAAAATGTCTCTTTCGCGAGGGTCTGCACAGAATCGGCTGAAACGCCTCCCAGATTCGACCTTAGCTTTGCCGAAAATCGATCGGCCGCCTTCAATATTTCGCTCTGGGTGCCGATGGATATTGAGTCATCATAAATATTTTTAGATTTGACCGTGTCCAGGGCCCATACGTTAATCGTGTATCCTTTGTCATTCTTGTCGACCGATCCTCCCACGACCACATTGATTCCGGCTGTGCGACTGACCAATTGGGCCAGCTTTTCGTTAAGAGTTTCACCGGCGCTGGGATCGAGTTTGGCAGCCACTTTAAGAGCCTCTTGACGGTTATATAGCGAGATGAAGGAGGTACCGGCCAAGCTGATATCCAATGTTTTTTCAAGCACACCGTCAAAGATGGGATCCCCTGTTTTATTCTGAAAGTTCGCCACGAGCACAGAGATCGTCTTGGGCCCGCTGGCCTGTGGGCTTACGGAAGAGCGGCGCGTTATCAAGAGGACACCCGTGATGAGCATGGCGACAATCAAGACGGCGGCGGCGGGCCACCCGCGGAAAAGAATGCGCGTTCCGCCCGCCGTTTCTTTTTGGATCTTCTTGAGGTCTGTGATGAACTCGCCGATTTTCTGGTAGCGCTGCCCGGGCTCCTTGGCCAAGGCTTTGCGCACGATGGGGGAGACGATGGGATTCACGGATTTCTGTTTCAAATGGGTCGGCGGAGTCGGGTCCCTGAGGATAGAGGTGAGAGTTTCGATGGGCGACGGCTTTGAGAAGGGATGTTTTCCCTCGATCATCTCGTACAGCATGATCCCCAAAGAAAAGATATCGCTCCGGCTGTCGACAGGGTCGCCCCGCGCCTGCTCCGGTGACATATAGGCGATGGTCCCCGTAATGACGCCTTGCCCGGTGAGTGAGGCCTGCGTCAGGGTGTGGGCGATATCTCCCCCCAGCGGCTGGAAACGCTTGGCCAGGCCGAAGTCCATGACTTTGGTATGGCCTTGAGGGGTGATCATGATGTTGGCCGGCTTCAGATCGCGGTGGACAATGCCTTTTTTGTGGGCTTCTTCCAAGGCTTCGGCGATCTCGAGAACGATGCGCAAGACCTCGCGCAGCGGCAAGTGTTCCTTTTCCAGCTTTTCCTGAAGATCCTGGCCTTCCACATATTCCATGATAATGAAGGCCTTGCCGGCATAATCTCCGGCTTCAAAAATCTTGCAGATAAAAGGGTGGTCCAGGGCGGCCGCGGATTTGGCCTCCCGGAGGAAACGCTCGCGGAGTTTGGGATCGCCGAGAAGCTCCTCGGTAAGAAACTTGATGGCAACCCGGCGGTCCAGGAGCGTGTCCTGGGCGAGATAGACTTCGCCCATTCCGCCTTTCCCGATGAGGCGGATGATTTCGCAGTGTTTTATCTTATCGCCTGGAGATACCATGAGGGCTGCTTCTACAAAAAACCATTGGGCATTTTTTTACGCGCCCAATCTTATCCCTGGCGCTGAGACGACCCATCTTGTAGCTTCGAACGACTTATAACACAAGAAAAAAAGGGTGTCAAATGATTGAAAAATATGGATTATGGGGCCTTGAGTCCGGCCAGCCGCCCTTGGCTGGGACCGTATCTTGAAAAGAGCCTGGCTCAATAGTCCAGGATGATATCGTCCGCCGTCCCGAAAAGGCGGTCCTTCCCGGCGGAGACGAGGCGGAACGACTCATCCGAGATCCGCTCATACCTGATGGATGTTCCCCAGGCGTCAAGCGCGCCGCCGACCAACGCGTTGAAATTTCGGAGGTCCTGAAGACTCCGAGGGGATCGACCTTCGCTGGACATATAGGCGATGACGATCTTCTGGAGAGCCTGCATATTGGCTCGGGTCAGATCCGCCTCGGCTTGGACGTAGCGGTCCACCTTTTCCTCCAGACGATTTTTTCCGCCGGTCTTGGAGAACCAGATCAGATAGATGATCCCCATGGCCAGGATCAGGACGACCAGCAACCCCCGTCCTTTCACCGGCGTTCGCGTCCGAGCTTAAGCCTAAAACGGCAGCGGCTCATTTCTTCTTCAGATTCAGGCCCATCGGGACGAGGGAATCAAGAAAGGCGCTACTTCTTCGCGCTCTGCCCCTTGACGGTCTGGTGCTGGTGGGCTCCCTTCATGGCCCGCACGAGGAATCCGTCCACCCCGGGCAGCCACAGTTCCGCCAGGACGTAGTCCGTGACGTATTCCGTATAGGACGGCTCGAAATTCCCGACCATGTCGAAAACAAGCTGAGGCTCCCCGACGGCCGGCTGCGGCTGGGGCAGCCTGCCGGTGAACTCGACCAAGACTTCCGTTCCGGTCGAGATCTGCCGTAGGACGAGATGCTCATCATCCTTTTGCCCGATCCAATATTCCCCGGCCAGCAGCTTATTCCCGCCCACTTGGAACTTGAAGGGGATCTTGAACGTCCCCTGGGCGTAAACCGCGGTCGCGCCCGCTACCAATCCAAAGACAAAGGCCACGACGGATATCAAGATCAAACGTTTCATCGCGATCCTCCTTAAAGCTGCCACTCCGGCAGGTCCTCGTCAGGGTCCGGCGAATCAGGGACGCCGTTCTTCAGGGCGTCTTCCATGGCCATGACGAACGAGTCGATCTCCTCGAGCGTCGTGTAGATGCTTGGCGACACGCGGAGGCACTGATAATCGAAGACCTGGTTGGGAGGGGCTCCCCCGACGAGCGGAACGACGATGATCCTGTATTTATTCATCAGGAAACGGGCCAGCGCCCGGACGTCCATTCCGTCGATGGTGACGGCGGCCACCGCCCAGATCTCGGGAGGCTCGCCGAGGTTCGACAGGATCTTGATCCGCGGATGGACCTTGAGGGCGTTGGCCCAGCGCAAGGTCAGGTAGCGCATCCGCGCCGCTTTTCGCTCCGCGCCGATGGCCTGGTGGAACGCCAGCGCTTCGCCGAGCGCCGCCCGGATGGCCCAGGGGTGCGTCCCGATGGACTCGAACTTGCGGATGTCGTTATCCTGCTGTTCGGGAGCGGCTTGGAGGGGCCAGAACTTCGGGATCATCTCCCGCCGGACGTACAAGAGGCCGTTCCCGATCGGCGCCATCAGCCACTTGTGCAAGCTGACGCCGTAGGCGTCGCATTCGAGGTCGCGCAGCTTGAACGGGAACTGACCCAGGGCGTGGGCGCCGTCGACGATGGTGACGATCCCTTTGGAGCGGGCCAGCCGGGACAGCCGCTGGACCGGGAAGAGCTGGGCCGTCAGGTTGGTCGTGTGGCAGAACTGGAAGACCTTGGTCTTCGGGGAAATGGCCTTCTCGAACCGCTGGTAAAGGTCGTCCTGGGTCGCCGGCGCGGGGAACTGGAAGCGGGTGATCTTGATTCCGTCGCGGCGCATCCGCTGGTCCCACGTCGTCAGCATGCGGGGATAATCCTGGTCGGTGGTGATGACCTCATCGCCGGCCTTGAGGTCGAGCCCGTTGATGGCGATCTGGAGCGATTCACTGGCGCCGCGCGTTAAGGCGATCTCCTCCTCGTCGGCGCCGAACTCGGCCGCCATCCGCCGGCGGATCGTCTGGATGTTGTTGGCGACCTGGCCCTGGTAGTGGACGGGCAGCATGTTGATCATGTCCATGTAGCGCCACTCCGCCTCGAGAACGACCCTCGCACACGAGTGGGTGAATCCATTGTTGAGGTTGATCAGGGTCCGGTCCAACTTGAAGGCGAATTGGATCTCTCTCCAGAAAAGCTCGTCTTTGGCGACCTCCTCGGGCGACCGGTTCGCAACCGACTGCGCCGCTTCCTTGATCCGGTCGAGCGCGCCGGCCTTGGCCGCGAAGGCGGTTGTCCCGAGGGCGCCGCCTATGCGCAGAAACTCTCGTCGACTCCACATTGCAGACTTCATACTGGACCTCCTCGAATTCAAGTTACCGGGGATTGTATCTTATGTTTCGAAAAGGCGTCAAGGAATGACTGGAGCCCGAAATCGCCGGAAAACCCCGTCATCGCGAGGAGCGAAGCAACGTGGCGATCTCGTTGAAATCGGAAATTTTGTCTGGAGCCCGAATTCCCGATTCTGATATGATGAGGGAGCATGGGACGCGCATAACTCAATGGTCCAAGGAGGACTCATGAAAAACCGGATCAAGAAAGCATCGATGGTCTTGTTATTCCTGGCGCTCGGAGCCTTTTTTGCCAATACCGCCTTTACCGCAGACGGGCCGCGGTCGGCAGAACCGACCTACCTGTATAAAACGACGTTCGTCCGGGCCGCGCCGGGAAAACTCCTGGACCTGATCGCTCTCTACAAGAGCCGGATGGCCGTCGTTGACGCCTCGGGCGACGAGCGTCCCCTCTGGTGGCGTCACACCCAAGGCGACCAATGGGACCTCATGCTTCTCGTCCCCATGGGGAGCTACATGGAATACTATTCGAAAGCGAGGCTCTCCCGCCGAACGAAAGCTGCCGAGGCTTCCCCTCTTTCTCCAAGGGAGTATAAAAATAAACTCGATGCCTGTTCATCCTGGCGGGAGGACATCTTTGTCTTGGGACCTCCCTTCGAAACCGTCAAGAAAGAGTTCGAGGGCAACGCGTATTACCATATCGAGATCATGGTCTCCCTGCCCGGAAAGCAGGAGGAGCTGTTCAAGGAACGCCAAATGGAGAACGCCTATGGGATGGCAATGGGGCGGCCGGAGAACATGATCTTCGTCCGGGATCAGGGAGCCGCTTGGGATATTTTCACGCTCGGATGCTACCGGGACCTGAAACACTGGGCCGAGAGCCCGGATATGACCAAAGAAAAACGGGAACTGGCCGCGCGCCAGGCCGGTTTCAAGAGTCCGGACGAGATCGGGCCTTACATGAGAACGCTGATCGACATGCACCGGGACACGATGGGAGTGGCGATCAAGTAGAGCAAAGAGGGGAGAAGCGCCCGCGCCGCTCAGGATTTCTCGGCGGGGCGGCCCCAAAAATCCCGCACCAGCGGCCACAACATCGGGAGAAAAACGAACCAGCCGGCGGCGAGGGCCGCGCCGAGGCCGAGCTGCGGCTGGAGAAGATGGACGACGGCCATCATCGGCACCATCCCGATAATAAAATCGGGGATGGTCCGGCAAACCGCGCCCAGGCCGGCCCGGGATTCGTACGAGGCGACGACGCCGACCATCGGGAACGTGGTCATGAATCCCTGTAAAAAGCGCTTGATCAGGATGAGCGCCAGGATGATGCCGGCGACAAGCGGAAATTTTATCCAAACGGGCAGGTGCGTCCGGTGGCCGGGCTCCTCCGTCTTCGGAAAGAGGGCGTGGGCGGCGACTGCGATGAGGAAAGTGAGGACGCAGGTCGCCCAGAACGCTGCCTCGGTCAGGGGGAGGACCGGCCGCAACAACGCACCGGCCGCGCAGTAGCCCCCCGCCGAGATCGCGATCGCCGGGATGATGGGCACTCCGGCCCGGGCGTGCAATAGGCGCACGCCGTGCGCGTAAGCGAGCAGAAGGTTCAGCGCCGCGACGTGGGTCGTGTTGACGGGGGAGCCGACGGCCAGCGCGGCCAGGGTGAAGGGTATAGGAAGGGCAAGGACGAGAGCCTTCCATTTCGCGTCCCTCAGGTAGGAGAGCGTCGTCGCCTGGGCGCTGACCACGACGAGAAGGACGATATCCCAGACGCCGAAGGAGATCACCCCCGCGCCTGCCCCGCCCGCCGAGCCCCTCGGCGGAACCAGAGCCGCTCGGCGTTTTCTGAAGAGACGAGCCGCCGAACGCGCGGCGAGAGAGAGCGGAGGAGACCGTTATATCTGGCCAGGGACCGGCCGAGATGCTCGAAATGGCCGCAGAGATCGCTGCCGAGGCTGAACCGGGTCGGATGACGGTTGATCGTTTCGAGCCAATGTTTCTTGGGTTCGAGCATCGTGCAGATGACGTCGTCATATACGACCCAGGAGATATCGACGTGGGCGTTGGGGTAACGGTCGAGGAGCGCCGAGACCATCTCGTGGTAGTTCTTGTGAAAGACCCGGCGGGAGATGCCGCAATGGGCCCAGACGAAGACGGTCTCCGGGAACTTTTGGAGCATCTCTTCAAGCTCGTCGAGGTGCTCATACTCATCGTGGATGCTGACCGATGTGCTGTTCTGGTGGATGAGCACGGGAAGCCGGCGCGCGGCACAGAGGGCGTAGACGTCGAACAGGGCCGGATGGTTGACGCGGGCCGTTTCCTCGTTGGTCAAGTTCGTCAGGTCGTCGTGCCGGCACAGGATCTCGCCGATGCCGCGCCAGAAGGAATATTTGTTCAGCATGCGCTCGATGTCGCGCGCGGCGTTTTTGTCGGTCGGATTGAACCCGCAGACGAGAGGGGCCAGCCGCCGGCGCGCCGGGGCCTGGAGATCGAGGTAGGCTTCGGCCACGATCTCATCGGTCTGATGGAAATAATAGCAGCGCGAGTTGTCGTCGAGGTAATAGTGCGGCGCGTGTTTCTCGAAGGCGTCCCACTTTTTCTTGAGCGGGAGCCCGAACAGGACGGCCTTGGCGACGCGGCCGGCATCCATGGCCGCGATCAGCTTCTTCATGCCGTCCGTGTCTTGGATAAAATCCACGAAATGGAGGTGGGCGTCGATGACAGGAAGGATCGGCGACGTCTCCGGGTGAGAGGCGATCTTCCGATGAAAGTCGGCGTGGTAGCTCATGTCTGAGGGATCGGCCGGAAGCATAGCACCCGCTTCCGCCGTCTGTCAAGAAACCGGGATCCGGACGTCGAACAGTCACTCAGTTGCAGTCGCGGCGTGGATCCTGCCGGGGAACGCTCCTCTTGCCTTGACACTTGTCCCCGACCGGCCCTATTATTCTTTCAGCATGAGCGGCTCCGCCTCGGCCTCCATCCTCCGCGTTGACGGCCTGGCCAAGGCCTTCGGCGACGTCAAGGCCGTCGATGGCCTTTCCCTCGAAATCCGCCGGGGAGAGATCTTCGGCTTTCTCGGCCCCAACGGAGCGGGGAAGACGACCACGATCAAAATGATGTGCGGGCTGCTCCGCCCCGACCGGGGCTCCGTCATGATCGACGGGACGGACCTCTATGCGGCCAAGAGGCGCGGCTTGAGGTCGATCGGCCTCTCGCCTCAGGCCATCGTGATCTGGGAGACCCTGACCTGTTACGAACAGCTCGAGTTCATCGGCCGCATGTATGATTTGGACGGACCTCGGGCTAAACGCCGCAGCCTGGAGCTCCTCGAGACGTTCGGTCTCATGGACAAGCGGAACAAGCTGGGCCGGACGCTTTCGGGCGGCATGCAGCGCCGGCTCAACATCGCCCTGGCCCTCGTCCACGAACCGGAGATCCTTTTTTTAGATGAGCCGCAGGCGGGACTTGATCCGCAGAGCCGGGTCCTGGTCCGGGATTATCTCCGGACCCTGGCCGCGAAAACGACCATCGTCCTGACGACGCACGACATGGAGGAGGCCGATAAGCTCTCCGACCGCGTCTGCATCATCGACCGGGGACAGAGGCTCGTCCTCGATACCGTCGAGAACATCAAGGCCGGACTCGGCCAGGGCGATCTCGTCGAGATCGAACTGGCCGAGGATGTCCGGGAGTCTCTGGTTCCCCATGTCCGCGGGCTTCAGGGCGAGAACGGAAACATCGTCATTCAGGGCCGGACTTTGACTCTGGTTTCATCCGGCGCTTCGGACATCCTGGCCGAGATCCTTCAAGTGGTCAAAGAGCGCGGTCTGCGCATGGAGCATCTCCGCGTTCGTCCCAAGACGCTCGAGGATGTCTTCATCCGACTGACCGGCCGGGGGTTGCGCGAATGAGACTCCTCTCCTATTGGCTGAAGACGTTCAAGGAGAACCTCCGGGAGTGGAAGATCCTCATTCTGGCCCTCGTCTTCGGCCCTTTCTTCGTCTATATGATGTACGCGTACTTCATGGCCGCGACACCGAGCTATGTCCTGCTGGTCCTGAACGCGGACCGACCGATCACGGACGCGGACGGCCGCGAGCTTCGCGCCGGGGAAGACCTGGCCGCCGGCTGGGCCGCGGCCAAGTATCCGGACGGCAAAGCGGTCTTCAAGATCCGGACGCTCACGAACATCGATGAGGCCAAACAGCTCCTGAAGAACAGGGACGCCGACCTGCTCATCGTCATCCCGGTCGACCTGTCCCAATCCATCGACGGCTTCAAGCAGAAGAAAAGCGCGTCCGTGTCCCAGTTGAAGAACCTGGGCGACCAAGCCAGCGTCCGGTTCACGGTCGCCGCGGCGTTCGCCGACTATGTGTCCTACGGCTATCTGGGGACGGCTCTCGGACAGCAGCTCCCCGCCCTCGTCGAGTTCGAGGCCGTGGCCGCCGGCCGGGCCATGAGCGATTTCGACCTCTACGTGCCGGCCCTTCTCGTCCTGGCGATCATTATGGTCCTCTTCACCGCGGCCGCTTCGCTCATCAAGGAGGTGGACAAGGGGACGATCACCCGCCTGATGATGTCCAAACTGACCACGGCCGAATTCCTGGGGGCCATCAGCCTCAACCAGCTCCTCATCGGTCTCGTCGCCCTGGGCTTGACCTATTTGTCGGCCGTTTCGGTCGGCTACCGAGGGACGGGGTCTGTCCTGGTCTTTCTTATCGCCAGCGCCGTCTCCATTCTGAGCGTCGTTGCGATCAGCCTTCTCGTCGCCGGATGGATGCGGACGATCTACGAGCTTTTAACCGTCGGCGTCTTTCCCTTCTTCGTCCTCATGTTCTTTTCCGAGAGCATGTTCCCCCTGCCGCGCCTGACCCTCTTTCGCTTGGCCGGCCGCGCTTTCTACGTCAACGACATCCTGCCCACGGCCTTGACGGTCAAGGCCTTCAACAAGATCCTCAATTTCGGCGCCGGCCTCGCCGACGTGGCTTTTGAACTCGCGGCCATGAGCTTCCTGACCGTCATTTATTTCGTTGCAGGCGTCTGGCTCTTCCGGAAACGGCACCTCTCGAGGTAAAGCCGGAATATCCTTCGTCTAAAAATTCAGCGTCGCGGGCGGCTCGAGGCGGCCGGGTTCCCGGACGCCATTTCCTTTCCTGTTGGTCAGAGAGTCGCCCAGGTCCTCGCGGGCCGTCTCGGCGAGCGCTTGGAGGCGGGCGACGATGTCGGGGTGAGCCGCGGCGACATCTTTTGTTTCGCCGATGTCGGCCTCCAGATCGTAGAGTTCGAGCCCCGTCTGGATCTGGGCATAAGGCCCCGGCTGGCCGTCTTTGCCCCGCGCGACGCCGACATAAGACCGGGTTTTATGGGGAAAGATGAGCTTCCAACGGCCCTCCCGGACGGCGCGCAGGCCGCGCTCATAATAATAGAAGAAGTGGTCGCGGGGATTCGCTCCGGGCCGGCCTTCGAGCAGGGGCCAGAGATCCAGGCCGTCGATCCTGTTCTTCGGCCGGGGCGCGCCGGCGGCCGCGACGATCGAGGGGAGGATATCCATCGTCGTGACGATGTCGGAAACGACCCGGCCGGGTGGAATGCGGCCGGGCCAGCGCATGAGGCAGGGGACGCGCGGTCCGCCCTCGAACATCGTCCCTTTCCCTTCGCGCAGGGGGCCGGCCGAACCCCCGTTCTTTCCGAAGTTGAGCCAGGGGCCATTGTCGCTGATGAAAAGGACCCAGGTGTCCTTCTCCAGGTTGTGGAGGCGGAGCCGCTCGAGGATCTGACCGACCGCCGCATCGATCTCCTCGATCACATCGCCGTAAGGACCCTGGCGGCTTTTTCCCCGGAACTTGTCCGAGACGCCGAGGGGAGTGTGGGGCATGGAGTAGGGAACATAGAGAAAGAAGGGCCGGTCCTTGTTCTTGTCGATAAAGCGGAGAGCGGCTTCGGTCTCGAGCGCCGTCAGCTTGTTCTGATCGTCGATCGTACGGATTTCGTCGATCTTGTCGTTGCCCTGGATGATCGGGAGCGGCGGATAGGCGCTTTTCTGGACGGAGGCCGGAGGCTGGCCGTCGTACCCCAGAGGCCACATGTCGTTCGAGTAGGGGAGGCCGAGGTATTCGTCGAAACCGTGCTGGAGAGGCAGGAACGGCCGATGGTGGCCGAGATGCCATTTGCCGAAGATCCCGGTCGCATAGCCGCGCCTCTTGAGCAGGTCCGCAATAGTCTCTTCCCCGGCGCCGAGACCGATCCGGGCGTTGGGCATGAGGGCTCCAACGATGCCGACCCGCTCGGCGTAACATCCCGTCAGCAGCGACGCCCGCGAGGAGCTGCAGACCGCCTGCGAGGCGTAGAAGTCCGTGAAGCGGATCCCGTCTCCGGCCATCCGGTCCAGGTTTGGTGTATCGATGTCCGTTGAACCGTAGCAGCCGAGATCGCCGTATCCCTGGTCGTCGGTGAGGACGAGGACGATGTTCGGGAGACGGGGCGAATCCTGAGCACCGGCTCGAAGGCCGGCGGATGAAGAGAGGCGGGAACAGCGCGTTCCGGCGGCCGCCATCAATCCGGTCCCGAGCGCTCCGAGGAATTTCCGTCGCGTGGTTTTGCGGCCGTTCATGCCACCCTCCCCTGCGCGCTTATCCAATCGGCTCTTGGCGCGGCGATCTCGTCCCGTTGAGGTTTCAAAAATATATGATACATCATCCTTTCGCTAAATTGACAGGCGATTCGTTTCTGTGGGATAAATCTAGCGATGGAAAAAAAGAAAACCCTAATCCTTCTTTCATTTCTATTATTCACGGCCTTCTCCATTGCCCTTCTGGTTCCAGCCCAGACCGAAACGAAAAACGCCAAGGGACGAGCCTTCGGCTCGCCACTCGCCCGTGGCTTGTATCCACGGGCGAGTACGGCGGAAGTGGACCCCCGGGCAAAGCCCGGGGCCCCGGCCGCCGTCGAGGTCAAGGCCGCCAACGGCATGGTCGCGTCCGCCCATCCGCTGGCCTCGCAGGCGGGTATCGAGATTCTGAAAGCCGGCGGGAACGCCGTGGACGCGGCGGTCGCGGCGGCCTTCGCCGTGGGCGTCGCGGAACCGAACGCGAGCGGGATCGGCGGGGAAGGGATGATAGTCATCTATCTGGCCCAGACCGGGACCGCGGTAGCCATCGATTACCGCTCCTCGTCCCCGGCCTCGGCGATGTTCCCCAAGGGTTTTCCCTCGACGGGATGCGCGGCCGTGGCCATCCCGGGAACGGTGGCCGGATTGACGCTGGCCCTCGAAAAATACGGGACGATGAAGCTCGGCCGGGTCCTGGTTCCGTCGATCAAGATCGCCGAAGACGGATTCGCCGTCAGTTCGACGCTGGCCGCGATCATCCGTGACAACTATGAAGAAATAATGAAAAACCGGCCTCTAGCGAGAATCTTCTGTCCCGAGGAATTGCCCCTCGAGGCCGGCGACGTTCTCAAGAATCCCGACCTCGCCGAGAGCCTGCGGAAGATCGCCGCGGGAGGCCGCGACGTGTTCTATCGCGGCGAGCTGGCCGACAGGATCGCCGCCGAGATGAAGGAGGGGGGCGGTTTCATGACCAAGGACGATCTCGGCGCCTACCGGGCCGTCGAGCGCCGGCCGGTCAGGGGCACGTACCGCGGATATGACCTCATCTCCGCGCCGCCGCCGGTAGGCGGGATCGCCGTCGTCGAGACGCTCCAGATCCTCGAAAATTTCGAGCTGGGCAAGATGGAACCGCTCGGGCCGGAGCGGATCCACATCATGGCCGAGGCGATGAAGCGCGGCGCGGCCGATTGGCGGGCGTTCGTCGGGGACCCGGACTTCGTCGAAGTCCCCGTGGCGGAGATGCTGGACAAGGCCTACGCGAAGGCGCGCGCGGCCGAGATCGATCCAAGCAAGATGACCGAAAAGGTCACGGCGGGCAAACCCGGAAAAGAGGAAAGCCCGAGCACGACCTCACTATCCGTGATCGACAAAGAAGGCAACATGGTCGCTCTGACCCAGACGATCTCGGACTTTTTCGGGGCCAAGGTTGCCGTCGCCGGGACGGGGATCATCCTCAATAACGAGATGAAGAACTTCTCGGCGAGCGGGGTCAACGCTCTGGCCGCGGGAAAGAGGATGAGAACCACGGTTTCGCCGACGATCGTGCTGAAGGACGGGAAGGCCTTCGCCACCCTGGGGACGCCGGGAGCGGCCCGGATCCTGACGACGATGCCGATCATCATTTCAAACCTGATCGATTATGGGCTGGGCATCCAGGAGGCGATCGAGATGCCCCGGTTCTTCCCGAGCGACAAGGAGCTGTCCATCGAACCGAGGCTTCCAGAAGCGACGGTCGCGGCGCTGGCCAAGCTCGGATACACGATCAAGCCGCTGGGCAAGTTCGATCTTTTTTTCGGCGGCGCCCAGGGGATCGTCGTGGAGGCCAAGACGGGAATGAGGATCGGCGGGGCCGATCCGAGGAGAGACGGCGCCGTGGTGGGGTATTGATGGCCACAAACATGAGGCTTTGGGCGGCCGCGTCTTTTCTGGGCGTCGTCGCGGGAATGGCCATAGCCCAGATAAAAATCCCGACAACTGCGCCGGCCAAGCACGATGTCCGGCCGGGACCCGGGGTCAAGGCCGGGCTTCTGTCCGATTATTTTTCGGGGATCGCCCGGACGCCCGGCGACACGGCCGTCTACATCATGGAAGGGGCGGAACCCGGCGGTACGGTTCTCGTGGTCGGCGGGACGCACGCCAATGAGATCGCGGGGAGCATGGCGGCCATGGTCCTTGTCGAGAACGCCCGGGTCGAGCGGGGCCGCTTGATCGTCATTCCCTACGCGAATAACTCCGCGATCACCTATCAGGACCCGGCCAGGTCGGGCGGGCCGAGGTCGTTCACGGTCAAAATGGCGGGCGGAGAGAGAACGTTCCTGATCGGGGCGCGGTTGACCCGGCCTGAGCATCAAGGGGAGCCCGATCCGCCGGGCGCGAAGGCCGCCTCCCAGGATGCCGCGATGGAGATTTCGCCGCGCGACCTTGACCGGCAGTATCCGGGCAAGGCGGACGGAAATCTGACCCAGCGGATCGCCTATGCCGTCATCTCTCTTCTCAAAAAGGAGAACGTGGACCTGGCTTTCGACCTTCATGAAGCCCCTCCGGGAAGCCGGATGGCGATGATGGTCGTGGCCAATCCCAAAAATGTCGAGCTCGGAGCCGAGGCCGTTCTTGCCCTTGAGGCGGAAGGCTTGGCCATGAAACTCGAAGAATCTTCGTCGACGTTCCGCGGGCTCTCCCACCGGGAATGGGGAGACGCGACGCGGGCCAAGGCGTTCCTATTTGAAACGCCCAACCCGGCCTCGAGAAAGGAATCACCCGGCGATCCGGTCAGCGACGGCGTGTGGCCGCTGGCAAAACGGGTCGGGATTCATCTTAAAGCGCTAAGGGCGATTCTCGGGGCTTATAATGAAACCGTGGAGGAAAAGGGCCGGCTGAAAATCGGGAATCTGCCGGGGCTGGAAGAGTTGATGAAGGCCGGGTTGGGGGCGTACTTGAGATGAAGAAGCGGGGAAAAGAGAAAATCCCGGAACCCGGACCGGATCCAGGAGGAGTCGTTTCCCGCCGGCGGATCTCTGACCGGGAAACGCGCTCGCGCATTCAAGCCGCGATCGAAAAGGCCGGTCGGACAGCGTCGCGTTCGTCATCGCTCGAACCGGGGGGATGGAAGCGCGGCCGGGCCGGGCTCATTCGGAGCTTGCCGGCCTGGGTCGGACGATTCGGCCTCCTGGCCGGGTTGAACGAATTCGGCCTGTGGTGCGAGCCGCTTCCCGCGGCTGAGGAGATATTCCCCAGCCAGCTGATCGTCGATGTCCCGCCCGGGCGCTATATGATCGAGATCCTCGATGCCGTGACCTCGTGCTGGGTGTCGCGGGAGTCGGCTGAAGGAGGTCCGCTCGTCGCCGGCCTCCCCTGCACGGGGAATTCTGTTTTCGTCCGGATCCGGCTTAAATCCTGAAATTCAGGCCGGCCTTGAGCTGAAATCCGGACAAATCGATCATGAACTTCTGAAAATTGGATCCAAAGCCGAAGATTTCGATTTGATTTTGGAGAAGATTCTCTTGAAATCGGCCCCAATCGGCCGTGACATTTTGTCTGATAAAAGTCCATCTTCCGTTCCAAGAGGCCGTCACAGGCGCCTGCGATCCGTTTGAGTCGGAAATGACCGTTCGACTCCAACCGGTCCCCTGGACCTCGTCGGCCGCGCGAAATGCAAAGACGCCTTCGACGAAAAAGCCCAGGAAGCTTGTCAGCCGCAGGCCGGCCCGGCCGCCCAATTCGCCGGAGAGCCCTTTCGCTTCGCCTTTCATCTCGACGGCATAAACGGTTTCGGAGCGAAATCCCGTCTGATCGGTGGAAGCCGTCCGCCTCTCGCTCACGGTCCGGCACTCGGCGTACAGCGGTCCGCCGGCGACAAGGAGCTCCAGCCTGAGGGCTTGACCGATGTTCCAGCCGAAATGGGCGGCGAGCTGAGGCGACCAGGCTGAGTAAGATAGAAGGAATCCGGGATTCTGATATTGGTAGCTGAGGGCTCCGATGTTCTGGCCGCCGCTATGCGTGGAATCCATAACGTCGACGTTCATCGCGACGTTGGAGCTCTTCGTCCGGTTCAAGAATTGAATCCCGATCGATAGGCCCAGGGTCGGACTGAGATTGTACCTGAGCCTGAAACCGTATGATGGGCCGCCCGTAACGTTGGCGAACCGAGCGTTGTCGTTGCGGCTGCTCGTCACTCGATAGCCATCGCCGTAGAGAGAGCGGTAGTAATTGAACCGGGTCACATAATAATACTGAAGATAAGCTTCTTCATAAGAAGCGGCGGCGTTGAGGTCCTTGGGATTCAGGCCGGTATAGCCGCCGAGCAACTCAAGGCTGAAGTTGGACAGGCTGAAAGCGTAGCCTTCTTCCTGGGCTTCGGCGGTCCGGGGGAAAAACGCGAAGATGGCCAACAGAAGGAGGGGAAGGGTGAATAATGGCTTTTTCAATGATGTCTCCATGAATGCGTGATAGATATTTATTAAGACAATATTCTAAATCGGCCGGTTTCCCGTAGTCAAGCCGCTGAACTCGTCCATGGGACTGAACCGCGAAGCGGATCGACGTCCCGAGAACCCTTGATTTTTCGGATTCAAGAAGAATACCATGAGGCGATGGAAGCGCCGCTTGCCGTCCGGATCCGCGATCTCCGCAAAACCTACTTCGTCAGCGAACGAGAGCCGGGGGTGCGGGCCGCCCTGAAGAGCCTTGTCCACCGCCGCAAAAACGAGGTTCGGGCCGTGGACGGCATCTCCTTCGAGCTCTCCCCGGGCGAGATCGTCGGCTTTCTCGGGCCGAATGGGGCGGGCAAGACGACCACGCTCAAAATGCTCTCCGGCCTGCTCCATCCCACGGCCGGTGAGTTGTCCGTTTTGGGCCACGCCCCGTGGAAGCGCGAGAAGGCCTTCCTGCGGCGGATCACCCTGGTCATGGGCCAGCGCA
>Ga0315288_10000836_pt1 | contig 39210 bp, 36 predicted proteins | sample YL17G11_20_MG_FD_203454 | JGI IMG/M metagenome (GOLD analysis project Ga0315288, IMG submission 203454) | Sediment microbial communities from Yellowstone Lake, YNP, Wyoming, USA - YL17G11_20 | ecosystem: Environmental > Aquatic > Freshwater > Lake > Sediment | place: USA: Wyoming | collected...
ACCATCGGCACTTCCATCGTTTATTATCCCTAATGGGATATATTGCATGAATTCCATATTTGCCAGTTCTGCACCTGCCCTTAAGGCCATGGAGAAGCCATCTCCGGTATTCAAGCGGGCACAGGCACCTCGATTGTAGATTTTTGAAGTTCCCCCTGTTGCCAATATGGTGGTTTTGGCATGAACAAAAATAAAACCGCCGGTTTTCATGTCTATCGCTGTCGCTCCAACAACCTCACCTCCTCGTTTAATTAGAGAGGTCGTAAAGACGAAGAAGCGAAATTTCACCCCTTTAGCCAAAGCTTGTTCAAAGAGTACTTGTGGAACCCTATTGCCTGATCCTTTGCCGGCAGAATGAACCAACCTCGGATATCGGTGCCCTCCTTCACGGACGGCAATATAATGAGTCGGGATATCTCTGGCAAAAAGCATTCCCCATTTTTCAAGCTCTTTAATTCTTTGGGGTGCTTCTTCTACCAAGATCCTGACCAATCTTTGATTATTCATATAAGCACCACCAAGTATGGTATCCTCGAAGTGTTCCTGCGGTGTCCCGGACTCCTCACCCATTGCCCCTGCAATAAAAGCAGCCATAACACTGGCACCGCCAGGGATATTCCCTTTAGCCAACAAAGTTACGTCAGATCCCTTATCCCTCGCTTCAATGGCAGATCTCAATCCTGCAGCTCCCCCACCAATGATTAAAACCTCTGTCTCCAATAACTCATCGATGAAATCTTTCCACATACTTTTCACCCACTTTCTCTATAAAATGATGAATTATTTCCTCTTGAAGTCTTTCAAACTTCAAATAGAACTAAGTTTTATATTTTTGGCTCCAACGCTGGATCTGATCCCGGTCCAGAAGTTCGTTTAATTTATCAAATAAGTACATATTTGAAATGTAAAATCGTGTGGTACCTTTTCCCTTTATTTTTTTATAAAATCTGATATTGCCTTAGCAATCGTTCGAACAGCTGCTCCTGGGAAAATAACTATATCCTAACCGATTTCTTTAAGTTCTTTTGTCGTAAGTAAAGGGGTTTTCCCTCCCCCCACCATATTGGCTAACAGTGGTATAGCCAACCCCCATGAGCGTGCCGATCTCTTTCCCCATTTAAGCCCCCCACCCGATATAAAAGCTCCATAGCAATCTGTCGAACAGGCCCCTTCTCTTCCTTTATTTCCTCAATGCTTTTTCCCGTTTCTTCCTCTATGACTTTTTTTATCGCATCCTTTCTCCTACAAGAGCAAAGAATGAGGGCAATCGTAACAAAGTATTTTTTCTAACCTTTCTTGATTTAGGAAAGTTCATGGGCCCATTTGGGTGTAAGTACAAGAAAATATCGGTGACACCTTTTTTTATTTAACATGTTAACCGGGGTTACGCTGACGGAGTCAACCATCGCACTGTTTGACTGCTCGATAAATCCCCGTATTTGACAGCCCCCCCTAAAAAATGGGGCTATCCGATAGTGACTTACCGCCCCCTTTGTCTCAACCTGTTTTCTGTCTCAGGTCAATCACCCGGATAATTTTCATCTTTTGGCCATCGTAGATTTTATCCTTGTCCATGAATTCAAGGAGTGGCTTAACCCCTGTGGCCGTTTTAACCCTTTGGATGATCTCTTTTTCAAGCGTCTCTTTCTCGGGACCGGGAACAGCAAGCCTGATGATCATCTCGTCCATCGAATAAGGATCTTCAGGATCCACCGTGGTTAAAACGACTTGAAACTCCTCGATCTGTGGGAATGACATCAACTGTTCCTGGAGGGTCTCTTTATTGACCAACATCCCTCGAATTTTGGTCAACTCCCCTACCCTGACGGGGTTGGCAACGATCCGTTCACTTGTTCGACCGCAATAGGGACATTTTTGGTGGGTCAACGACGTCATATCTCCTAAAACGTATCTCAAGAGAACAGTCCCTCTTCGATTGAGGTGGGTCAGGGCTAAGAGGCCTAATTCACCATCGGGCATTCTTCGGTAAGTCTTCTCATCCAGGATTTCAAAGAAAAAAAGGTCGGGGGCTGGGTTATGGAATCCACTGAATTCAGTACATTCCACGCAGCCAGCCTGCATCTCCGTCATCCCCAGACTGACGCTAATAATGGGATCCTTAGCTCCTGAGAGGGATGCCCTTTTTTTCAGTTCCTGGCGTAATCCTCCACTGACCCTCTCGCCACTCAAAGCGAAAAGTCTGATTGAGGAAAAATCTGCCTTCTTTTCAGCTGCCGTAATCAAGAACTTTCTCAAAAAACTTGGAACAGCCCAAATCAATGTGGCTTTGGTCTTTTCAACGAGCTCGATAGCATAATCGATTGAGTTGTGCACTGGAAATTCTGGGTAAGGTGCACCGGTCAGCGCGCTCACCACGGGGCACCCCATAATCGTCCCACTATTAATGGCTCGGATGAAGGCCCCATGGGGATGAGGTGTCAAAGGATATAAGTTAGCCATGATATCCGTGTTTTTGAACCCGCGGATGAGACCGCACTTCCTTTGCAGATACAAATTGGCGTAAAAGTCATGTGTCGTGGTGTAAAAAGGCACCGGTTGGCCCGTTGAGGTTCCTGCCGTAAAGACGACGTCCCACAAAATTCTCTCGGGCAATGATAGATCATCAATCTTCAACCGGAAGGACTCAGGATCGCTCATGTAATCTTTCTTGAAGGTAGGAGGAAGCTTTTCAAGATCGTTCGTGCTCTGAAGGTCCTGTTCTTCCAACCCCATCTCTTTGAACTTTTTCTGATAAAAGGGGTGTCCCCGAAAACACAAGACAACCATCTTCCTGAAAAGCGCATTTTGGATTCGGTGCACTTCATCAAGCGGTTTATGCAGAACATCATCCATTTCCATCTCCCTTTCCCTGTTTCATTCCTCCAGGCCAGCTGACAAAGTACTGGGAGGGCTAATAAATAATCGTGCCCCCTTTGCCAAATAACCCAATTTGTCCCCCAATAATGAGCTGCTGTATTTCTGTAGGCCCCTTCGTAATCGTCAGATATCTTCCATCTCTGAAATACCTCTCTACGGACGATTCACACATGTAACCATAGGCTCCGTGAATATGGACGACCTCACTTGTCACGCGCGATGCCATTTCACACGCGTAAAGCTTGGCCATCGCCGCCTCTTTGATGGGGAGCTTCCCCTGGTCCAGCAACCAGGCTGCTTGATAGATCAGTAACCGAGCGGCTTCGATCTCTGTAGCCATGTTTGCGATCTTGACCGTGATGGCCTGATGCTGTCCGATTGGTTTTCCGAACTGGATCCGTTCTTGCGAATATCTGACCACCGCCTCCAAAGAAGCCCTGGCAACTCCTAAGGCTCTGGCCGCCGTTTGAACCTTTCCTGCCGTTAATGCATCAACAGCCTTCTGCCAGCCGTCGGTTTCTTCCCCAATGACGTTTTCTTTGGGAATCCGGCAATGATCGAAGATCAATTCACCCGTCTCACACGACCTCACACCACATTTTTTCAGTTTCTGCCCACGGATAAAACCTGGCGTACCCGCCTCGACGATGAACAGGCCGATCCCTTTGAGCCCGAGATTCCTGTCCACAAAGGCTTCCACCGTCACAAAATCGGCGATGGAGTAGTTTGAAATATAAAGCTTGGTCCCATTGATCACATACTCATTGCCGTCCCGCCGGGCGGTGGTCCTCATGAGACTCCGATCGGATCCAGCATCCGCTTCTGTCTGTCCTAGACAGGTAACTTTTTCTCCTTTAACAACAGGGACGACAAACCGCTGTTTCTGGTTTTCCGTGCCATAGCGGGAGATGAGGGTTGTGCTGGCGCCACAATCCACGCCAATCGCTATCGAGAAACCTAGGTTGACTTTGCCAAATTCCTCCGCCTGTATGCACTGGTCGATGTTATCCGCATTGGAGCCCCCATATTCTTCTGGAAGCCCAATACACAGATACCCCATTTTCCCCAACGTAGTGATCAATTCCCTTGGGAAGACTTCCGTTTCCTCCGCCTCTGCCATATACTTGCTGAATTCCTTTTCAGCAACCTTTCTCATGGTCTCTCTAAATATTTCGTGTTCCTTTGAGAATTCAAATTCCATCTTTTCCTCCGTGTTATGTGTAAAAGTGGGGCTATCCCTGCCACACAGCCGGGGTAATTTCAAGGGGCTCAGACTTTCAGATCCAAGCTGAATATCCTCAACCGGTAGGTAAGCTGTTAGTTAAAGGCACTTCCTATTCTGCTAGACTCGCTTCTTCTTACCTAGACGTTCAAAATAGATTTCCGGAATATCCCTGGGATTCTTGTACATGTGCTGGATACATGGGTCCCCACCCCTCTCCGGGATCTGATAGACCACCCTGGGATAACCCACGACCTCTATGCTCCTCAGCTCCCAGATAAAAAAACAATGGGCACAATAATAGGGTATATTGAACTGCCGATGGCTACAAGGGTGAGCCTTCTTCGTTCGATACCTTGGGTCGGTTGATTTTTCAATCAAACGTCCGCCACTCCCACAGGGAGAGAGGATGAACGTAAATTTCTCGTCGTCCTCTTCAACTTTAAAAATGAAATCATGCCCTCCTCCGGTAAATTTTTTAGCTCGATAACGGACAAGGTCCTCAATGGGAAGACGATACTTGTTATCGTCCTGCAACTCCTTTTGTCTCCTTTGATAGTATCTCTCATAAAATTCAAACACCGCCTCATCCCCCGCTTTTTCAGCCAGGAGGGCGGTCAATTCATTCACCCAATCCACATAGAGGTCATGAAATTTCTCACGCTCTTGGAACTCTCTTTTCAAAAGGTCACGGATTTCTTTTGGTTTGCCCCGTTTCAGTGAATCAAATATCTTATCCCGATTTAATCTCGTCAGTCCTTTCAACTCTGATGCCTTCACTTGGAATGCCTCCTCGGTAGGTAGTCTTATTTCATTTGTCGGGAGGGATGACCTCCTTCAACCATCTGAGAGCGCTGAATACGACCACCGGAGTATTCACCTGGAAGTAATGGAGTTCGTCAGGGAAAAGAATACTATCCACACGGGGCGAATTCTTCGCTGCGGCCTTGATCTGATCCAGGTAAATGGGTGGAACATAAACATCTTTGGTCCCGGCCAAGTTCAGCATGGGAATCTTCAATTTGTCCACATAGTTTAGGAGGACTGCCTTGCTTTCCGGTCCATACCAGCTTAGCCAAGCTGCTGCCGTTCGGACGTGGGTTCCCATCGTTCCTTTAGGAGCTGGAGGAGGAAATTCGTAACGCACGACCATGACATAGTCACCCTGGCCGCCCGCTACTTTTTCTTTCGCCATCTTCAGAGTCTCTTCATACAGCTTATCTCCGTAGGCCCTCTTAGCGAAATCATTGACTGGCATCGTTGGAGCAAAGGTAATCATGGCAACGATGCCAGGATCTTGTGATTTCGCCGTGTAATGGACGATCTCAATATTTCCTAAACTATGGCCGGTCAATACGATTTTTGAGAATCCCTTGCTCTTCATGAAATTGACGGCTGCACCAATATCTTCTTCTGAATCTTCGAGCGTCCCACTCACGTCGCCAAATCCGGAACGTCTCTCGTTTAAACTGAGCACCGTATAGCCCGCTTCTGCCACCGGAAGCCCGAAAAAGCGCGGGGCTCCCACTGCAAGACTTTCTCGCATAGCATGAATATTGATTACAGCGACCTGCGATTGCACATTTTGTGGACTATATAATAGACCCGGTAACGCTTGGCCCTTCGGATGAGGGATATCAACAAACTCCCATTTAATACTAAACGTTTGTGCAAAACCCAATGAGCCAAAGAGTAAAATAGAAACAATCAAAAATAAATATTGACCCCACCCAAGAACGTACCAAACCCTCGCCCTTTTCATATTTTTTCCTCCTTGAATCGGGATGCATCGTGCCTCTTTAGCCCGGATCTCCTCTCACTTCAGATATCTGATTTTTACTTTTTGATCGCCGACTCGACCCAATAATTTGAAAACTCCTTCTCTCTCTTTTTCATCCAGAGATCTGGGAAATCCTTCTCTTTGACCCCTGTCTTGAGAGACTCATCCACTGTTTCTTTCCACAGCTTCTGCAGCCGCGCCTGTCGGTCCAGCAGCTCTGCTTGATTCTTCTCGAGCAGTGCGCTCCATACGCCCCTTTCCTTGAAATATTGGATGGCTCCAGGGTGATAAGGAAGGACTGAGTAGGCCTTCATCGCGTCTTCTAACTTATGCCAAGGCATTCCCAGAGAGATATCTTTGTATTCATTGTATGACTCCGCAATCATTTTGACGATCCAGTAAACCTTCCTTTCATCCGCATTGGGATAGACGAAATACTGAGGCATCGGTACCGTAGCTACCCATACGGTATTCTTTTCGCTTAAACCTGCTCCAAAGCTGCAATGGATGGGTTGAACTTGTGGGTTGATCTTACGGAAGCGATCCCACCCCTCCTTGTTTTCCGGAGGGAAGGGGATCCAATAGATCCCTCTGGGAGAGGACTCTAGCTGATAAGCAGATGATGAAGAACTGTCGAGGGGAGAAAAATCGACCTTCCCATCGATCAATGACTGGTACAGTGACCCGATGCTTCGGGTTTCTACCAGCTTTACATCATCTAAACTGAGTCCGGCATACGCAAGAGCTCCTGTAACCATCAGTTGGGTAAAGGGAGAACCTATTAACCAGCCAGCTTTCTTCCCCTTTAAATCCGCCAATGTTTTGATTCCGCTGTCGGCACCCGTAGCCAATGAATACGCAGATTGTCGATTAGACATGTATATCATGCGGAGTGACTGTGGTCCCCAATCCATGGTCGCAAAATCATAAACCCCCTCTGAAGCAAACAACCCATCAATCGTAGCCCCAAAGTCCGTATTGCCTATTCGGACATTAAGAATCCTGCTGGTACCCGTTCCAACCGGGAGTGACCGCATTCGCACACCGAACTTTTTGAAAATCCCTTCACCTAACGCAGCCGTGATGATGTAAACACCCCCTCCGACATCGTAAGACGCCACCGTTAGCGATTTAGGCATCGGACCTGGCGACCACGCACCCGGTTTCGGTGTCTGAGCCGAAGCCGGAGTTAAAACCAGAAATATAGACAAGACTAAAATGCTCAGTGTAGCTAACGAGACCAAAACAACCTCATCATGGACTCTCTTTTTCATTGTCTCCCCCTTTCTATTCTTTCTGAGTCTTTTTTAAGGCAAACCCATCTTCACCTCTCTCCGGACTTTCACCTCCTTTCTTAGTTGTCTTTCAATTATGAACATCCTATCCTTTGGCCTCCTTCTTCACTACAAGACGTGCCAGAAAGATCACCAAACATGCAACGACAGCTATTAAATCAGTCTGCCACCCCGGTATGATTAACAGAAATCCTGCAATAAAAAATGTGACTCGTTGATAGCCATTCAATCTGCCAAATCGCAGCAAATATCCCGCTATACCTCCTGCCATTAAAGCACAGCCAATCACTGTAGCGGCTAAAGGCTCAATAATTTCCAGAAACGGAGCCTGAAGTACAAGGGCGGGACGAATGACGAAGAAAAAGGGGATTAAGTATATCACGATTCCTAGTTTCATCGCATGAAATGCTGTTTTGTTGGGAGGAGCTCCTGCAATCACGGCTGCAATATAAGCGGGCCATGCAACAGGCGGCGTCAAATTAGAAGCCACCGCCCAGTAGATAACAAAGAGATGAACAGCGATTGGATTCAGTCCGACACGCGTTAAAGCGGGCGCTAGCACAATGGCAAGGAAGATATAGCAAGCCGTAATGCTCAATCCCGTTCCTAATATGAGATTGGCTAATGCTCCCAGGATTAACAACAGGACTAAGCTTCCACCGGCAAGGTTGATCATTTCAGATGAAAATGCCGATCCCAAACCTGTCACATCAAAGGAACCGATGAGAAATCCAACTCCAGCCATGATACCCAATAGCATGCTGAGTGTCTGCCCTGCCTCTTCGAAAAGCTTGAAAAAGCCTTTTGCGTGTAATCGGGTACTCTTTCGCACCATCGCCGCCAGAATCACAATGATAGAAGCTATGAAGGGAGCCTGAGATTCTCGTCCTAAAAACATGTAGAAAACGAGCGTAGCAAAGCCCAGGCAAAATGGCAGCCCGTTTTTCATTACCTGACCCAAATGAGGGATCTCAGACTTTGGAAGTCCCTTCAAATTTTCTCTCGCCGCATAAGCATCCACCTGGAGAAAAAGGACTAAATAATATAAGATACCTGGGATGGCCGCAGCTACCGCAACTTTGTAATAGGGCATGCCTAACCATGCTGCCATCAAGAATGCCACGGATCCCATGACGGGAGGCATAATCGTGCCTCCGGTTGAAGCACACGCTTCAATAGCCGCTGCATAGTAACCGGGGTAACCTGACTTCTTCATCATGGGGATCGTAATCGAGCCAATAGTGACCACATTGGCTATCGCACTGCCACTGATAGAACCGAAAAGAGTGCTGGCAAATACGGCTACCTTAGCGGGCCCTCCTCTTTGAGTGCCGAATAGAGCAAAAGCAAGATCGACAAAGAATTTGCCGCCTCCTGAAATGACAAGGACCACTCCAAAAACCATAAAGCCGACTAATAGGCTACCAAACACATCCGTTGATATTCCAATGATGCTCGCACGGCCTAACGCATGAAATACGGCGGTATTGTACACTGGAAACTGTATGCCTCTCAAGAATCCGGGCATATGTCCCGCAAAGGTAGGGTAAAAAGCAAAAAGAAGACACGCACAGAACATCTCCATCCCTGCCGCACGCCTTGACGCTTCGAGGACAATAAGACAGAGGATAATCGCCACGATGCCCACATGGAGGGGAGGCAGAAAATCCCACCCTTTATGTGTAATGTCATAGGCTATATCTGCCAGATAACCACAGATGATCAAGGTCATGAGAAACAGGACCACATCGTACCAAGGGACCGATTTTTTTGTTCCTTTTTTGTGAGTGGGATAAATAATGAAAATGATGGAAAGAAATAATGCCATCAAGGAATAAAGGTAAGCATTCTCAAACTCCAATTTGCCCAGAAGTCCGAGAAGGAAAACCTGATTGATGGTCAGAAACAGACCTAAGATCGTGAGAACCACCACCACAATCCGCCAGAATAAGCCAAGGTCCCTGCGTGGGGATTCAGGTTGTTCTTCGTTCTTGAAAGAAGCTACAGGTTCGTACTGATTCGGCTGGCCTTTTATCTCTTGATTCATGCGTCACTCCCTATATCCTCTCGTATTCATCAGGATCGACCGTGACCGTTCCCTGATCCGCGTCAAGTTCTACGGTGTCTCCTGATTTGATCAATTCCAAAGGGTCGCCATCCAGTCTGTCAACCATAGGAATATCTGAAAAAATAGCCCCTACGGCAACAATGGGGTCGGCTCTCAGATTAATGATGCCTATAGGGTGTGCTTTATGATGAACCATCTCATAGAGTCGGTAGCTCCCGACAGAGGATCCTTTCCCCACAGGGAAAATGAGAATTTTCCCCGCTACGTTCACGCCTTCAAGCTCGTGGCCCTTTTCTATGACTAAACCCGTCTCAGGATCTACGCCACCCATGAAGGAGATCGGCTTATGAGAAACAAGGGCTTTCCCTGTCACTTTTCCTTTTGAAACCGTGTGCCCTTTCAGAATGATTTTACCCATTAAGAGCCTCCTCTAGGCTTTGTGAGTTGCTGCCTCAATACACCTTCCCATGGAACCATAATAGACTTCGATCGCTTGTCCCTTCGCACGATACAGACCAAGGGCATAAGTCAGTTTTGCGGAATTCGTGCAAATGACCCTGGGTCGCAGGTCACTTGCCAAGGGTTCAAACATCCAGACAGGACAGGTTCCACAGAGGATTTGAGCTCCGGCCGATTCAATGATGTTGGTATACCCCATGATCTCAGCGTACGTTTTCACCATCCTGGAAGTCGAAATCCACACTTCAACCCCGGACTTCAACCTTCTCCCTGAAAGGGCGTGAGCGATCTCCCTGAACTCGGTAATGGAAGCGTGAGGGCAGCCAAGCAGTACGAGATCCACCTCTTCGGGCGTTGCCTTCGAAAGCGAAGCTTCCGTTTCTCGCAGTTCCTTTTCACCAAATTCAAATGTCTGCCAATCTTTGATCTTTTTCTGTCCAAAAGCAACTTCTTCTGTGGGAGCTTCCGGCGTAACCCCCACCACATGATACAGGGCGACGCTTCCTGATGTTGCCGCCGCGGCTCCCAGGTGTTTCAATGCATCCCAAGATATGTTAGATGGGATACCGTTGAAGACCGGGACCTTATCCTGAGCAACTCTGCCCGCAAAATAGCCCAAGGTTCCATAGTCATAGGGATCCTTCAAAGGCGTCGTCACCAAAATCTTCAACTCTGCCAAACGATTTTGGGCAAGGTGGTAGCCATATATTCGGGGACCCTACCCGTGATGGCAGCGGCGAAGGTGCTTGGACCTCCTTCTCTGTTTGTCCGAACGCCGAGGACCGAATTGGCAAAGACGACCGCCGAGGATTCATTCCATGCAATATGCTGATGCATTAAGGGAACGTGGCCGATGAGATAGGGCGTACACGTATCGCTGAGATAGGCACCCATATTAACCATCATGTTGCAGAGTACCATCTGTTCCTGGGCAAACTGTTCCGAGATCCCAAAATCCCTCTGCAAACAGGGATCGAAACTCGATGGGTTGGTATCTGTGTGGATCGCAAATCTGCCGCCTTGCGCCGCCGTCTCCTGGAAAAAGAGAAGTCCCCCTTTGCCTAGGGAGTTGAGACTATACAAGAGATGCGCCGAATTTACAGGAATCATTCTTTCAGCGTCAAAGCATTCTCCCACGCCAACAAGGATCTCCATGGCTTTCTGGACGGGGTACCCCTGTTTACCCTCAAGCATTTCGGCCTCTTCTTTTGTGAGCTGGATCGTTCCCTCCTCTATTCAGTTTAAATTCTCCCGGACCTCTTAACTCTTGTGAGAGAGGTCATTGGTCATAGCCGACTCGAAGATTGATGGGGCTTTCTGTCATTGATCTCTTTGTCTGTCAAACTCCAGGATGACTGAGAAAGTCAAGCACCACGCGTACAAATTCATTTGGTTTTTCGAGGGGAACGAGGTCTCCCCCACCTTCAATGACCTCCGTTCTGCAGCGAGAAATCAGGTCCCTGGTGACCTGCAGCCGATTGTGAAAGATGTCATCCTTCCCACCGCTAATCAGTAAGGTGGGACACTGGATGAGCCGAAGTCGTTTTTCAATCGGATATCGAAATACCGCTTGATGTCCGTCATGGGCTCTGGGACCTGCCATCAGGTAACCAAGGATCGTTCTCTGCAGATTTTCCGGTTTCGCCTGGGGCATGGTCTCTCTGTATCTACTCCAGAGTTCTAACAAGTGGGAGCCATCTTCCTTGATCTCTTCAACGCCGAAGTGATACGTCTTCAGACGCGCCTCCAGTACTTCGGGATCGTAGTAGGGACAGCTTATGAGGACAAGTTTATTGACCCATTCCGGATGGGAGGCAGTCACTTCGACAGCAATGGAAGCTCCGGTGAGATGACCGACGAGGCTCGTTCTCTTGATTCCCAGGGATTTAAGAAAGTCGATGATGCTTTGGGCATAATCCTCGATGTAGGAGACTATAGAAGGTTTGTCAGATTTTCCGTATCCCAGCGTGTCCATGGCAATGACTCGGTGGCTCTTTGCAAAAAGGGGTATGACCTCAGCGTACTCATCCGCGGAGAGAGAGGTCTTATGAATGAGCAGGAGCGGTTCACCGCTTCCATCCGTCTGATAATGAATCTGTCCCGCAGGGGTATCCAAATAGGCTCTTTTCATCACTCTCCTTTTGGCGAGAACTATAGTTTAAACACCTTTTTGGCGTTGTCCCGCAAAAATTTTTTCTTCGACTCCGGGCGCAATCCGAGAGCCTCCAGTTCCTTCCGCACACGCTCAAAATCGAGCACAGGGAAATCCGTTCCGAAAATGACTTTGTCCTGTCCCCAGGTGTTAATGAAGTTCACGAAAGATTCAGGCCAATGCTTTGGGGCATAAGCATCTGAACCGATATAGACGTTCGGATGCTTCCAGGCGACTGAAATCATTTCCTCCGTCCAGGGATAGCCAATATGGATTCCAATAAGCTTCAACTCTGGAAAATCACAGGCGATCGTATCCAGGAGGATGGGTTGACCCACACTTCTCGTGGGATATTCGGGAGTGTACAGGAGACAATGTCCTACTTGCATCTCGATGGGAATGTCGAGCTCGACACACTTCGCATAGAACGAGTAATACTTCGCGGCATCTGGAGGAAGATTGAACCAATGGGGATAAAGGTGGGCTCCGATAAAACCAAAATCCCTAACCGCGTGCTCCAGTTCCCGCACACCTTTCATCCCTTCATTCGGGTCGATCCCTGCCAGCCCACGAAAACGATGCGGATATTTATTGATCGCCTTGGCTACCATCTCATAAGGCAAATGCCACGTATGGGGGGACCCCAGACTCCCAACCTTATTGGCAATCAAGAACCCTATTTCAATGTCGGCTCGATCCATTCTGTCGAGCATCGCCTCCAAAGAAAGACCTTTAAGCATATCACTTTCCATCCCGAATTTTCCGGCATAAAAGTTCTTATACCACTTTGGGCGCATCTGTACGACTTCTTCGGTGTACAAGTTGGTCACCGCATCGATCGCCTTCACATCATAAACTGTCATTTTATTCATATGCGATAGCCCCCTCCTCACTGTCACTTATCATCGGATCATTCATATTCTTCCCGGTAATGATACATCACTGGCCGTTTAATGTATTGGCCATCCCCTGGCTGCCCCAGGATTTTGTCATTTTCGAATATCACCTTTCCCCTGAGAATCGTACAAACGGGCCATCCCTTGTACCGCATCCCCTCAAAGGGGGTAAAATCCTGCATCGAATGCAATGTTGCGGCGGAAACCTCTTTCTCTTTATCCAAATCGATGATGGCCAAATCAGCATCGGAACCGACAGCGATCGTACCCTTTTTGGGATAGAGGTCATGGTAGATGGCCGGGTTGTAAGAAATCAATTCAGCGATCTTTTGCAAGGAAATCCCCCGTTTCATGTATCCCTCTGTCAGCAAGAGAGGGAACATAATTTCGGTACCACCAAAACCTGCCAGAGATGCCCAAATATCTCCCTCTTTAATTTCTTGAGTGGCACAGGCATGGTCACTGACGACGGTCTTAATATCCCCATTTTTCAATGCCGCCCACAGGGCCTCGACGTCCTGCGGTCCCCGTATGGGTGGATTCACCTTTCCCAATTTCCCATATTTGATATCATAAGATAAACCTAAATGATGCAATGTCGCTTCCAGCAGAATACTCAATTTTGGATTTTTTTGAACCGCCTCTATCCCCGCCTCAACGGCATCCTTGCTCGATAAATGAAGCAACGTGACCGGACAGTTCGCTTGAACGGCAAGAACTTCCGCCTCTTTGATGGCCAACCTTTCGGAAAAGGTCGGCCTGGCATCACTATAATCCTTTAGGGGTTTCCCAGTATTATGCCCCTTCATATATTGGGTGGCCGCATTAATGATCTCGGGGTTTTCGCAATGAATGCTCAAGCTGATCCGACCAAAGTCTCTATATTTTTCGTTGACCCTTGCCACTTCTTTCATGTAATTGTATAAAAAACCCAGGTCATAGGGATTATTGATCATGAGATATTGACCGCTTTCGGTCGCACCCGTTAAATCGAGCATTTTATAAAACATGTAATACTTAAACGTTGAAACTCCAAATTTCTCAACGAGCATTTCAATTTCACTCACTTGTTCAGGGGTCATAACGGTCAGGTGATAGACGTAGTCTGTGTAAAATGATTTTTTGGATTTCTCTAAAACCTCGGGAAAAATTTCCTTATAGGGCCCTGTTTTATTTAAGTAGTTTTTCCCGGTGCGAAAATAACTGCAGAGGGTGGTGACCCCCCCCCAGGCTGCTGACCTGGATTCGCTCATAGCATCTTCATCCACAGGCCGGAAAATGCCGATGTGAAAATGGGAATCAATGGCCCCGGGGAAGACATATTTCCCTTTTGCATCGATGACCTTTGTGCTTTCTTTGACCGGGATTTCTTTCGAAATCGCAGATATCTTTTCTTGAGTAATGCCGATATCCGCTTTAGAGACCCCTACGTGAGGAATAACGACGGTGCCGTTCTTAACAACCAAATCGTAATGATCCATGGGAACCCTCCTCTGTTTGTAATCACAGTTCGTATGGAGAAATTTCTCACGGCTTTCCCTTTCTTGCCTTATAGAAGTTTCATAATCTTGTCAACGGATGAATTCTCCAGATCCATGATCGTGTCTCCGAGTTCCTTAACCTCCTTCTCGGAAAGCAGCAGCGTCGCATTGTTACGAAACTTATTATAGAGCTCTTCCCAGGTGGCTGGGTTTTCCGGCTCGCCTTTGGCCAGTCCGACCTCAGAAACCCATTCCCGTCTTTCGGCATCAGCGATTCGGACCGTTGCCCCCCTTTGATTCGGATACATTTCTTCCCACTTCTTGCTAGGATAAAGTTTCACTTTCTTCGACAGGTTCTGTATCCTTTCATCCCGAATATTTTCTTCGGAATACTTATCTGCCCCTGCATCCTTTTTAACAAGAGCCAAAGCAACAGAAAAGGGAATGCTGAAACGGGCTGCGGAGGGGGTCGTTACGTCAGTTTTACCAGCGAGGCGAATGGCTGCAGGGTAGGTTTCTACCGTAATGCTCTTAATCTCCTCGATGCTTACTTGGCTCTGATGGGAAGCTTCCAAGGCGGCGTCAATGCAAGCATGGGCATGACGGCAGGCTGCATACAGTTTAGTATAGGTGTTGCAGATCTCAAACTCTTTTCCCAGGCCACGAGTCAATAGGTCCATTTTTACTTCGTCCGCCACCGCTTTCAAAAACCCGTCCTCTCCTTCAAAGATGTCTAAAGGTCCCTTCGGTCCTTTCTGAGCCAAGATACACGACAAGAGACCTGACTGCGCAGCTTTTGCCGGATTGATGGATTTAACCTTCGATCCCTCATTATCGTGGTTTACCTGTAAAAGACCGGCTCCCTGAAGGCCAGCCAACCCCAAGGCTCCGATTGTCTCTTCGCGACTTAGCCTCATGATATTGGCGGCTGCGGCTGCGGCTCCAAACGCTCCCGTAATTCCCGTAGCATGAAACCCCCGATTCAGACTGGAAGGATTGATGGCCATTCCAATACGAATCATGATCTCGTACCCCACGACGACTCCGGCAATCAAATCTCGAGTATTTGTCCGGGAAAGTTCAGCCGCAGCTAGAGCGGCAGGAATAACAACCGTACCCGGATGATGAGCCGCAAATCGATGGCCATCATCCATGTCGATCGCATGAGCACAGGCCGCATTGGCAAGGGCCGCATTCACTGCTGGAAATTTTTTCTTGGTCTGGAGGATGGTTGCCTCTGGAGTTCCTCCAAGGCTCGCCATATAACTGACAACCAAGCGCGGGAATTCCATCATCTGATATCCGGCCAAAGACACCCCTATTAAATCCAGGATCCGTTGCTTGGCCTGTTCGGTGACATCCGGCTTGAGTTGATCATAGTGGGTATTGAGTATAAAATCAGCATAGAAATAAGACAGACTTCCCATCTCACTCTCCTATCCTTGAATGCTAAACAGGATTATCCAAAATCATGTGCTATTGTTTCAACAATGGCCAACTTATACACCTTTTCTCTTCTCTCTTTCTCCAATCCTTTCAGCGGTAGATATCAGATTGACTGCTCTACGATAGGAACCATAGTCAATCATTCTTCCCCCGATCGTCGTAGCACCCAGCCCCTTAGCCTTGGCTTCCTCGTAAGCGTTAACAACTTTTTTGGCAAAATCAACCTCTTCCTTTGTGGGGGCAAAAGCCTGATTCACTGGATCGACATGGCGGGGATGAACAAGGAGCTTCCCTGTGAATCCCATGAGCTTGACCTTTTGTGTCTCCTTGATCACTCCCTCAATATCAATCACCAGTCCAAAAAACGGAGCATCAATAGCCAAGACACCCGCGGCCCTGGCAGCCAGGGCAATACAAGAACGTGGATGAGATGCCATAAGGAAATATTCCTCAGGAGATAGGCTCGTCACACCCATGCCTGCACCTATCTCTCTGGAGTAATCTCCCGCACCAAAACTCACGCCGATCACCCTTTGACTCCCTGCAATAATGCCTGAAACCGCAAAAATTCCTTTGGGAGTTTCAACAAGAGGAAGGATATCAATTTTATTTAGATCTAACCCCTTTTTTTCTTCCTCCTCCCGAAGAAGCTGATCCAGCTTTTGAATGTCTTCTTTCGATTCCGTCTTCGGTAGCATAACACCATCCAGTCCCTTGACCCCCACATAACGAATATCTTCTTCAGTAAAACCTGTTTCAAAAGAATTAATCCTGACAAAGACATCCAGTCCCTTCTCCTTCAGCATGGGAATGGAATCTCTCGCAAAAACTCTCGCCGTCTCTTTCTCTGCGAGAGGACAGCCGTCTTCCAGATCTAAAATGACCGCATCCCCACCTTCTGTCCCAGCCGTTATGATCATCCTCCAGCTGTTTGCCGGAACGAAAAGCATCGTTCTCAATATCCTGTCCACGAACATCGTCCTCTCTAATGCGTGAACACCTTCTGAAGGGTGGGCCCAATTTCTTCGGGTTTGTTCACCACGTAGGCACCCACCTCTTGCAGGGCTTTCATCTTTCCTTCGGCGGACCCCTTTCCTCCTTCAACAATGGCACTGGCATGGGAGAACCGCAATCCCTGTGGTAGGCCTTTCCCTGCGATGTAAGCGACCATGGGCTTCCGATACTCACCCCTTTTGATAATTTCCGCTGCCTCCTCCTCCATCACCGTCCCAATCTCCCCGAAATAGACCACGCCGTCCGTCCCCTCATCGGCTTGGAAAAATGGCAATAATTCAGCGAAAGAAGTACCCAAGATAGGCTCAGACCCCAAATGGACGGCCGTGCTTACTCCGAAGCCAGCACGACAAACCGCCCAGCTAAGGGTGCTAGTTTGTCCGCCGCTTCGTGAGATGACACCGATTCGCCCCGGTTTAAATGCAATTTTTGGCAAGTCCGAAGAACCCATAAACCCACCTAATCCCCCAAAGGACGCTTTGCCTGGGCTCACGATGCCGGCCGAGCCAGGTCCAATCAAACGAATTCCGGACTTCTTGGCGTGAGCGATGATTTCCAGGGTATCATGGAGTGGAACTCGTTCTACCCGCATCAGAACCATCTTGATGCCTGCATTGAAAACTTCGATCACCGCTGATTTGGCTTCCGGGCCAGGCACCACAACAACGGATGCATCAATCTTGGCTACTGCTTGGATCGCCTCTTTGACACTGTTATAGACAGGCACCCCCCAAACGGAATCTCCTCCGCGGCCGGGCGTAACGCCAGCCACAACCTTGGAACCCACCTCAACCATGCGCCTGGCCACGTTCTGGCCAAACCGGCCCGTGATCCCCTGAATAAGCATCCTTGTTGTTTCATCCACAATGATCGCCATCTCTAACCTCCTAAGATCTCCTTTCTATATTCCTCGATGCCCGCGAGCGGAATATCAATGCTGATGCACCTTGTCCCCCGAGCCCCGCAATGATATTCACAGCTCAGACATTCGTTATCAAGCCGTTTAATCTCCTCCGGGTCGACAACGGCCAATACAGGTTTGTTGCCTTCAATCTTCAAGATATTCCGGCCATAGAGCCGGCAGGCTTTGACGCAGGCAAATCCGCACGCAGGGTTCGCCGTATTCTTTGTTGCTGGTTCACAGCGGTCATAGTCGATGGTGATGTTGATTTTTTTTGCCTGAAAGACTAATTGGTTTGTTCCCATACCCCTTTACTCCTTTATCTGGGCGTATTTCTCTTCTTGATACTGTTTGACGAGGGCTTCTACCCGGTCGGCGATGAAGTCGGTATCATAGATATAATCCCGGCCGTACAATTCCCACCGAAGGGGAACGTCCTCGAGACCCTTCCGAATGATCTCATGCGCCTCCTGCTCCTTATTCCCTGCCAGAAGGATGACCACGGGAAAGCCCTGCCGGTTTTTAGCCTCCTCTCTCAATGCCTTTACAAGGGCGTGGGCATGATGCCACTGTTCCTGATTCGCCAAGCAGGCTCCCATCAGGACGTATCCGTCAATGGGCTGGGAAAAGATGCTCTTGATGACCAGGTAAACCTTGCTCGCAGTAGGATCGCCGCTCGTATCCGCATAGTTTGCAATCTTGAAACCACGGGCAATAAAGGCGCTGGCTCCGAGCATGGCCCCGCCGCCTCCGATCCCGTGGAAACCGAGCCACCCTCTCCCTTCGATCTCAGGAAGCATCTGTGTGAAATATCCGGTTCCTCGATAATCATCTTCCTCGATCGTCCACGCAATCTCTTCCAGTTTCGTCGGCGGTCGTTCCATGTCCCGGGGAACTTTGATCTGAAATTCGGGGTGTCGGAAGACCGAATTGTCGTCAAGGGTAAAACGACAATCGGCTGCGTAGATCTTTTGGTCCTGGGTCACGACCAGGGGGTTGATCTCGGCCGCTCGGGCATCGTATTCTTTGAAGGCCCGGTAAAGGTTACAGATAATCTCCTTCAACTCGCTCAGCAGCTCGGGAGAAAGATCTCCATCTCGAAAGAGAGTCGAGAGTAACTGATTTGCCTCAGCAGGTCCGACACCCACCAGGTAATCCACATTCAACGTGGCAACCTTTTCAGGTTGCGTCGCCGCAACCTCTTCGATCCCTGTTCCTCCCACCGTGCTGAAAATCAGCACTGGCCCTTTCACCTTATAAGAGTTGTTCACGATGATGCCCACGTAGAACTCACGCGAAATATTCAGTTGTTCTTCGATGAGCACCTTCGTCACGGGGAGACCTTTAATTGTGCCTCCGATTAATTCCAAACCGGCCTTTTCCGTCTCATCCGGGGTCGAGGCAAACTTGATACCTCCTGCCTTAAACCGGCCTGTCGCCCAGACCTGAGCTTTAATTACGACAGGCTTCCCCAAGGTCTCCGCAATCCTCCTGGCCTCGCTGACAGTGGCGGCGCATTCCCCTTTTGGAACGGGTACGCCCGCCTTTTTCAAGATATCCTTCCCCTGAAACTCATAGATTCTTGTCATATCTCACTCCAAAGTTTTTGCTTCAAGCTTTCGTATTTCAGGATTCTTGGAAGACCAACAACCGATTTAGCTTTCCGATATCGTCAAGCCAATCCAATGCGAACACCGTGTCAATGACTTCCCGGATTTGTTCAGCTTTCATGTATTTCGACGCCATGCTCTTGAATTTTTCAATGATCTCTTCATCCGTCATCGGATTTCGGGCATGCCCCCTGGGGTAATTGACGCGAAACTGATACGTCTTCCCCTGTTTCGTGACGATTTCCGATATCCCTGCAGGCCTTACCTTGTCCAGATCAGGGTCTCCCCGCAGGATCACTTTATCGATCAACGCCAGAACCCTCGGATCTTGGTATTTTTCTGGCGTGAACTGGTCCGGTCCGATCTGGCGGTCGATGATCGCAACGGCTGTCAGATAATAGGAACTGTGGTCGGCTGTCTCCTTGTTCTTAGGGTACTTCTTCACAGGATCTCCCGTATGTTCGGCGCACCTCTTGCTTGTCGTGATCCTGATTTCCACAATGTCTTCGGGTTTGATGTCATGCTCCTTCACAAGGGTTAACGTTGCCGTCAGATGGCCATGGGAAGAAAAATCCGCAATGATGGACTTAATGCATGTATCACGAATGGCAAACTTGCCTTTGAGATTTGTCAGTTTGCTTAGGTCATATTCCCCGTTCATGATGACTTGGACAAAACCATCATGCCCTTCAAGGATGGTCGTTGGACCCGTAAATCCCTTCTGGGCCAACAGGGCAGCCCATATCCCTGCATAGGCCATGGTCGGAAATCGGATATTCTTGGTCATGGTATATTCTTCGGCAGGAGTATCCAGGATACCGAGAATCGCGTGACAACTTCCTGAAATGCCCAGGGCATTCTCCATTTGCGCCTCATTCAGTCCGAGCATCTTACCGGCGATCAGAGGCATGATATAGGCGCCTCTCGTATCTCCGTTCCATCCCCTCTTTTCCATTCCCGGACCCGTCACCCCTTCTAAGAACGAAAGGGACAGGTTATAACCCAACACAATTGCGGTGATCACGTCTTTTCCGGAGAGATGGTGCCGCTCTCCTAAGGCTAGGATCGGGGGAATGACTTCGCTGGGATGGTAACCCGTCCGGTAGACCTCTCCCTGAAGAATAAATGCCGTGTCGTTATAATCCAGATAACGAACCATCGCGCCGTTCGCGAAGGCTGCATTGAAGCAGGAGGTCTTGAACCCACTTCCAAAAACGGTTGCCTCTGTCAAATGGTCTAAATCCCTGATGAGCTCTTGAATGATCCGGCTTGCCTCACTGTGGTACCCACCGATGGCACAGCCCAAGGTGTCCAGGAAGACCCTTTTCGTTTGATGGATGACGTCTTGAGGCAGGTCCTGAAAGTGAAAGTCGACCACCTGTTTGGCTAGTTCCCGAGCCACACCCATATGGATAACCCTGTTCCCAAGATATAGACTTTTTAGCAATTGTAACTGTTTTGTATTATTATAATAACAAAATAACTTTGTCAAGAAAAAAATTGACAAAAAATTTAAATCAGAATATGTGTTATTATAGCCATCCAAAGGGCGGCCATAGAGGACCGCTTCTACGGATTTTCGGTTTTTCCGCATCGATCATTTTTTTTGATGTGGGTTAGTAAGGTGTTTATCAAATACGAAGGAGGAGGTAAAAAAGGTGATAATCGGCTTTAAGAATCGGTCTATTCCTCTTTATTACCAATTAGAGAATATTTTAAGGGAAAAAATTAATTCGGGAGAATACAGACCTAGAGATCATTTCCCCACAGAGGATCAACTTGTCCGATCCTATAAGGTAAGTCGAATTACTGTTCGACAAGCACTTGCAGCGTTGGCAAAGGACGGGTTAATTACTCGGGGGCGAGGCAAAGGAAGCTTTGTCACAGAAGTACAAGCTCACCTTGAACCAATGAAACTCACTGGGATGATCGAGGATATCATCACCATGGGAATTAAGACAAAGACGAAAATCATCTACTTCGACTTCGTTCATCCTCCCAAGAACGTGGCGGAGAGCCTAAAGCTCATTGAGAACGACAAAGTCCTTCGGGTCGAACGTGTCAGATTGATCAAGGGATCTCCCATTTCCTATAACATCGTGTATATTCCCGCAGACTTGGGTAAGAAGATAAGCATTAAAGATCTTGCCGTTCAGCCTGTGCTCAGTGTGTTGGAAAACAAATGCAAGGTAAAAATTGTTCGGGGGATTCAAGTGATTGAAGCCACGGTTGCTGACAGTCGGGTCGCTTCTTTTCTTGAAGTGATGACAGGAGCTCCCCTGCTTAAGATCGATAGGACCATCTTTGACAACAGGAATAGGCCGGTTGAGTATATCTCCATCCTATATCGATCTGATCGTTATCATTACACGGTTGAACTCTTTAGAAAAGGGACACAATCTCGCGGGAAATGGAACATTGCCTTGAAATAGAGGCCCACCCAAGCGGGGCTTTTACCTTTTACCTTCGGCCCGATAACTGGTGCTAATGCTGCTGCGGAGGAACTTTTAAAATAATCAGCCCCCGTCTCCTAAACTACCATAGACAACCGGTGAGAGAATGGTTCTAAAAAGGATGAGAAACATGCGGCTTCCCATCATCGGGATTACCATGGGTGATCCTACGGGTGTTGGACCAGAAATTATCGTGAAAGCCTTATCGATGAAGGAACCGTTTCAAGTTTGTCGGCCCTTCGTCTTCGGGGACCAAGAGGTGGTTTCAAAGACGATTGAAATGCTGGGCCTTAACACTAAAGTAGATGTCTTTGAGAAGATTCCAGAGGAGGGATACCTTCCTCAAAAAATCTTTCTTTTTCCTTTGAGTCAATTGAGGACAGACTCCCTCCATTTCGGAAAACCGACGAGGGAGTGTGGTGAGGCAATGGTGAAATATGTTGAAGAGGCGGTCAAGTGGGTGAAGAATGGCAAGCTGGATGCTATCACCACATGCCCGATCAACAAGCAAGCGATTAATGCAGCCGGGTACCCTTTCCCAGGCCATACAGAACTCTTAGCCCATTTGGTTCAAGCCTCCTCTGTTGCTATGATGTTTTTGGGATCAAGATGGAAGGTCGTTTTAGTCACGACTCATCTGCCACTCCAAGAGGTTTCAAGATGGATCACTTCGGATCGCGTTCTTTCCACGATTCGGATGACAGACGAAGGATTAAAAAAATATTTCGGAGTTCCCCATCCCAAGATCGCTGTCCTCGGCCTAAATCCTCATTCTGGAGAAGAAGGGCTCTTAGGAAAAGAGGAGCAGATGGAAATTACCCCTGCCATTTCAATGGCAAGGTCTCAAGGAGTCATCGTCGAAGGTCCTTTTCCTGCTGACTCTTTTTTTAACCTCTCAGAGCCCTTTATCTTTGATGCTGTGATTTCCATGTACCATGACCAAGGCCTCATTCCTATTAAGATGTCCAACTTTAAGGAAGCCGTCAATTTTACCTTAGGACTACCATTTATTCGTACCTCTGTGGGTCATGGGACTGCATATGACATTGCTGGTAAGGGATTGGCCGACCCTACCAATCTTATTCATGCTATCTTAACAGCGTCTAACTTATCAAAATTAGTCCATAATCCGTAATCACAAATGAAAAGGCCTGCAATTTCCCTGTCATGCTGAACCCTGAAAGTGTCATTCTGAACTTGGTTCAGAATCTTCAGTGCAGGACTTTTTCAGCATCTCACAAAAAAGGTTAAACCAGATCCTGAAACGAGTTCAGGATGACAATTATGGATTAATGAAAATATGTTGACAAAAAAATGGATTTGAGTTATTAAAAATTGCTTGTGAAAATTATCTTTTGACCGGCAAGTGCCCCGTCCCGCCAAAGCGGGATAGGCGGGGTCAAGGGGCACAATATAAAATAACAATTCAATTCCGGGAAGCCCCGCCCTGTGGGCGAGGAGCTTCATTTTTCACTATTTTTTTCTCGTATTAATAGTGAAGATTGGAAGGAGAATCAGATGAGAGAAGTCGTGATTGTCAGCGGAGCAAGGACAGCAGTAGGGACATTTGGAGCCTCTCTGAAAGATGTTCCGGTTGTTAAATTAGGTGCCATTGTCATTCGGGAAGCTATTAAGAAAGCTGGGTTTAAACCTGTTTCAAAGAAGGAAATATTAGATTTAGCTCCAGATCCATTGAAATGGACCGGGATGACAGAATTGGAAAAATCCTATTATCAATGGGATGCTTCGCTCCAAGAGATTCCGGTCGATGAGGTAATTATGGGTAACGTCCTCATCGCTGGACAGGGACAGAACCCAGCTCGGCAGGCGATGATCTACGGAGGAGTTCCAAAGGAGACCAATGCATTTACAATTAACAAGGTCTGTGCCTCGGGTCTAAAGGCCATTGCTCTTGGGGCTCAATCGATTCTATTGGGTGAGGCGGATGTCGTGGTGGCAGGGGGAATGGAAAACATGAGTCAAGTCCCTTATGCCTTTCCCCAAGGCCGATGGGGGGCGAGAATGTTTAATCAGGAGATGGTCGATTTGATGGTCTTCGATGGTCTCTATGAGATCTTTTATGGATACCATATGGGATTGACCGCCGAGAACATCGCTGAGAAATATGGAATTTCGAGAAAGGAGCAGGATGAATTTGGGCTGCTCAGCCACCAGAGGGCGAGGGCTGCTATCAAAAATGGCACCTTCAAAGAGGAAATCGTACCTGTAGGCATCCCTCAAAAGAAAGGGGAAACGCTGACCTTCGATACAGATGAGAGACCGATGGATACTTCCTTAGAGAAGATGGCCAAATTACCCACAGCCTTCAAACCAGGAGGAACGGTCACCGCAGGGAATGCCTCTGGAATTAATGACGCCGCTGCGGCTGTCCTCTTAATGTCTAAAGAAATGGCAAAAGCCTTAAAGGCGGAACCTTTGGGAACGATTCGCTCCTATGCCTCAGGAGGGGTCGACCCAGCCTATATGGGCTTAGGCCCCATCCCTGCAGTGAAGAAGGCTTTGAAAAAAGCTGGAGTCTCTCTTAATGAGATTGGAGTGATCGAACTGAACGAGGCCTTTGCTTCTCAGTCGATCGCCTGCATTCGGGAGCTCAAATTCGATATGGAGAAGACCAATATCAACGGGAGTGGAATCTCCCTGGGGCATCCCATTGGATGCACGGGTGCGAGGTTGATTGTTACACTCCTCCATGAGATGAAGCGAAGAAAGGTCAATTTGGGCTTGGCAACGCTCTGTATTGGTGGAGGCCAAGGCATGGCCATGATCGTTGAGAAGAGCTAGGGCTCGGTAGGGAACGGTTTTAAACCGTTCCCTACACGGAGCTGGTGAAGGGAGGAAAGATGGAATATAAAAATATTTTGTTAACGTTCGAAGGGGAGATTGGGATTCTTATGATCAACCGGCCGAAGGCGCTTAATGCCTTGAACATCGAGACCCTCAAAGAAATCCAGATGGGGCTCCAGGAGGTGAAAGAGCATCCAGAGGCGAAGGTTCTCATTTTAACAGGAGCTGGAGAGAAGGCCTTTGTCGCAGGAGCAGATATCACAGAGATGAAAGGAATGAATTCCCTCCAGGCAGTCGAATTTTCAAAATTGGGCCATCTCACTTTGAGGATGTTTCAAGAGCTTGACCGACCGGTCCTTGCGGCTGTCAATGGTTTCGCCCTGGGAGGAGGGACGGAGATTGCCCTTGCCTGTGATTTCATATACGCCTCTGAAAATGCAAGGTTCGGACTTCCGGAGGTGACCCTTGGCATCTTTCCAGGCTTTGGAGGAACACAGAGGCTTCCCCGCCTGATTGGAAAAGGGAAGGCAAAGGAGCTCATTCTAACAGGGAAAATGATCAGTGCAGAGGAGGCCTTTCAGATGGGGATTGTTAACCGTGTCTTTCCCCAAGCCATCCTCATGGAAGAGACCAAAAAGGTAGCCGCTCAGATTGCAGGAAATGGTGCCATTGGAGTGAGACTGGCTAAGATGGTGGCGGATGCCGGTTTCAATATGGATCTTGAAGAGGCCTGTAATTTAGAATCCCATGTCTTCGGCATTGCTTTCGCCACCGAGGATCAGAAGGAAGGAATGACAGCCTTTGTCGAGAAGAGGAAGCCCAATTTTAAAGGGAGATAAGGAGAAAAAAGGTGAAGATCGCTGTCTGTATCAAACAGGTTCCGGACACCACCGATGTGAAGATTGATCCAAAGACAAACACACTGATTCGGGAGGGTGTTGCAAGCATTACCAATGTCTTCGATGAATTCGCTGTGGAGGAGGCTCTTCTCACTAAGGAGAAGTATGGGGGTGAAGTTCATGTGATCACCATGGGACCTCCCCAGGCGATCGAGGTATTGAAGAATGCCCTTGCCGTGGGTGCGGATAAAGTCTATCTGGTATCAGATAGAGCTTTCGCAGGAGCAGACACTTTGGCCACGGCTTATACCCTGGCCAAAACGATTGAGATGATCGGCGGCGTGGATCTCGTGATCTGTGGGAAACAGGCGATTGATGGAGATACAGCCCAAGTAGGGCCAGGGGTTGCAACACGTCTGGGAATTCCCCAACTCACCTATGTGTCCAAAGTCAGAGAGATCGACCTTGCCAACAAAAAGATTGTGGTGGAAAGGATGTTGGAGAATGGGAAGGAGGTTGTCCAATCGACACTCCCAGCCTTAATCACTGTCGTCAAAGATATCAATGAGCCCAGGCTCCCTTCTCTTTTAGGGATCAAGAAGGCTGCCAAAGTGCAGATCCCTACCTTAACGGCTAAAGATATTCCTGTGGATGAAAACCGAATCGGCTTGAAAGGATCACCCACCTGGGTGACGAAGATCTTTTCGCCAGAAGCGAGGGGGGGTGGAGAGATATTAAAAGGAGAGTTAACGGAGGTCGTTCCACTGCTGATAAATAAATTGATGGATTCCAAGTTTATCAAGTAATTGAGGGATTGCGAATTGAGGAATTGCGAATTGGCAAATAAAATAATCTTTAATTCCTCAATTCCTAAATCCCTCAATTCCTAAATTCGTTATAGGAGAGGAGAAGCGAATGGCTACGTTATTGATCGATAAAGATACTTGCACCGGATGCGAATCCTGTATTCCTGCCTGTCCCTTTGGAGCATTGAGCATGAAGGAAGGGATTGCTGTGGTCGATGAAAAGTGCACTTTTTGCGGCGCCTGTGTGGATGTCTGTCCGGTGAATGCGATTGTCTTAGAAAAGGAAGAAAAAGCCGTTACCATAGATACGGGCGCCTACAAAGATGTCTGGATCTTTATCGAACACGAACATGGAAAGGTTGCAAGCGTCTCCTTTGAACTTCTGGGAGAGGGAAGGAAGTTAGCCAATGATCTGGGATGTAAGTTGTGTGGGATGATTTTTGGGGAGAAGGGCGATGATTTTATCAAAGAGGTTGTGGCCTACGGAGCAGAGAAGGTCTATGTGACAGAAAGTCCCGTTCTTAAAGAATATCGGACCGATCCGTATGCCTGTGCTGCGGTGAACCTCATCCGGAAGTATAAACCTGAGATTGTCCTCTTTGGTGCTACCACCCAAGGACGAGATTTCGCAGGAACCGTGGCGACGACCTTAGAGACCGGATTGACCGCGGACTGTACAGGTCTGGATATCGATCCCGAAACAAAATACCTTAAACAGACTCGTCCCGCCTTTGGTGGAAATATCATGGCCACGATCCTCGACTATCCCAATTATCGGCCTCAAATGTCAACGGTCCGGCCGAAGGTTTTCCCCATGCCCCCGCGGGATGACTCGAGAAAGGGAGAGGTTATTCGAGAACCCCTACCGATGACGGAAGAACAGGTTAGGACAAAGGTTTTGGAATTCATCAAGGGAGCAGAGACCGTCAGTCTCGTTGATGCAGAAATCATCGTCTCAGGAGGAAGAGGTCTGGGAAGTGGTGAAAAATTTAAGGTGATCCGGGAACTGGCACAAGTCCTGGGTGCAGCCGTAGGTGCTTCTCGTGCAGCCGTTGATTCGGGCTGGATCCCATACGAACATCAGGTTGGACAGACGGGCCGTACGGTCAGGCCCAAGATCTACATTGCCTGCGGAATCTCGGGCTCTATTCAACATCAGGCTGGGATGAAGACATCGGATATCATTGTCGCCATCAACAAAGACCCTGAGGCTCCTATCTTTAAAATTGCCACTTATGGCGTTGTCGGTGATCTTTTTACTGTCGTCCCCATGCTAGCACAAGAGTTTAAAAAGAGGTTGGGACTATAATCCTTCAATTGAGGATTGCAGATTGTAAATCACGTTAGATCGTTAGTTTCGTTAATTTCGTTGAGTTCGTTGAAAGTGACGGTCTAAACAGACTGAACGATCTTAACGGACCAAACCATTCTCCTTATTTTCTTCTTGATTTTTCCTATTCCTTTCATCATAATGACAGAAAATTGGTAAAAAGGGGTGTACCATGATCATCACCTGCGCATCCTGTCTCACCAAATTCAACTTGGATGACTCCAAAATCTTGGACAAAGGAGCGAAAGTTCGTTGTTCACGGTGTCAGCATGTTTTCTACGTTACACGTCCTCCTGAGACAAAGGAAGAGATTATCGAGGATTTAGAATCCTTTGCCAAATACCATGAAGAATTGATGGAACCAGGTCAGAAAGAGGTGAAGGTTCCTTCCTCCCGGAAAGTTGAAAAGAGAGAGATGATACCAGAAGAAGAGGAAGAACCCTCCCTCTTTTCCGAGAGGATCCCCACTGAAAAAGCAGAACAGGTGTTCCCTGCAGAACTCGAAGTGAAAGAGAGGGCTGAGATCAATGTTTCTAAACCGAAGAGGATGGCCCGAAAGGAGAGGAGGAGGCCTTCTCTTTTATTTGTCATCCTGGTGATCCTCATCCTCTTGTTCTTTGGTTTCTTCTACCTATGGACAGAGTCGGGAACCAGCGGCGCACCCTACCCCCTTTTAGAATATCCCATCCAGAAAATCACCTCCCTCTGGCAGCAGATTTGGGGGTCTGAGAAAGAGGGGCTCATCCTCAGAGATCTGAATGGATACGAAGAGAAGATAGGAGAGGTTCCCCTATATGTCATTGAAGGGAAGGTGAACAATCAATCTCGGGTTACAAAAAAGCATATCAAAATTAAAGTGGCGATTTTTGATCCAAAAAAAGCCAAATTGGCAGAGAAAGAGATGATTTGCGGCCGCACCCTTAGTCGTGAAGAGTTGAAAAACTTGCCAGAAGCCTTTTTTAAAGGAGAGATGGTGATTCGACCTAAAACAGATAAGGATATGATTACACCTCCTGGAAAAACCATTCCCTTTATGGTCATCTTCAAAAATTTATCCGCCCAGGCAAAGGAATTCCAGGTTGAGATTATCGAAGCCCCCAACCTCTAGAGAATCCGTTCGCTCACTATTTCTTTGATGAAGCGAGCCTTTTCAAGAAATCGAGGTAATGGTAAAGCAGGTAGTAATCCTCCACGAGTTCTGCCTGTGGTTGTGATTTGCTCATCTCATTGATTGAGATTCTATTAATAACTTCCAGGACCTTTTCTGTTAGATCTCTTGTTACGGCTTTAAATCTCTTCAGTGGATCTGATTTTTCACTCTGATCGAGATGCTGGGTTACCTCTCGGTTTCTCATCTTAATGATTTTAAGTTCTTCCATGTCAAATCCCTCACTTTATGGTTTCCATAAAAGGGTTTAAATGAATTCATGGAATCGTTTTTTTCATACTTCTCCATTTCTCACCGGTGATATCTTCTTCAACGACATATTCATCTTTTCCGTCAGGGTAGGAGACAATTCGGCACCAACAATGGCGGCAATAAAATCTTCTATCAACCATGATCAAGATCTCTTCAACTGTAGAAAAAGAAGTCTTACACATTGGACATTCCATCTTTTTTCTCCTTTCCCATTTGTAGAAAAGAATCTGAAATCTTTTTAAAAAACCGATCCCATCGACTAACCCTCTTCCAGTTCGATGCCTTAAGTTTATACATGGGGCACTCCCTATAGGCTGAAATCGATAGACAAAAGATTTTTAAATGGGCGGAACTCGGGGCATAGCCAAGCCGGTTCTTGGGGCCACAAACTTTTAAGGGATTCCCCGAAGTCAAACCCATATAAAGAGGACAGGGCATGATACTTAACCTCCTACAATATTTTTTTATTTTAGAAAACCTGTCGGTTCCTTGCTGGGATTCCTCTTCCAAAGGCACCTTTTGTTTCCATCAAATTTTTTGCTATCACAATACTTCTCCTGCCTGCAAAATAAATAAATTTAGCTAACTCCATTAAAGTATTGCCTTTTCGCTTATTCCAAAAAGTTAAGATCATGGGCAGATTAACTCCCGTGATGACTTCAACCTTGTCCTTATTTAAAAATGAAAATGCAATGTTCGAAGGAGAACCCCCAAAGAGGTCTGTTAAAATCAGCACACCGTTTCCTTGCTCTACTTGTTTAATTGCCTCTGAAATAACCTTTCTTGCTTCAAGGGCGTCCATTTTACAATCGATTGAAACTGCAACGATGCCATCCATTTCCCCGACAATATACTCTGCTGTCGCAATCAATTCTTTTCCAATGAAAGAATGAGCAACGATGACAGCTCCCACCATTTCTGAAATTTCTCCCTCATATCGTATTTCTGGTTGCAGCCACAATGGATGGCTCTAAAGGTTGAGGATTTCCTCAATCTTCGTTTTGTCCACATCCATGACATATTTGATACCACTGATTTCGGCCGCCTCACGGGTCAGGGCGGCAATGTCGTCCCGGGATAGATATTCCAGAGAAAATTTTCTGCTCCCGGCCATCAGCTGACGAAGCCCTTGAGCAAGGCGTTCGTAGTAAGTGTAAAGGCCGAGGGCACCGGCGGGGAGTTTCTCAAACTCCGCATCGCCCAGCTCCTTACGCAAGGTACTGGCGGTGACGAAGATCTCATCCCTCGAGTGACCGAAGCGCTCGATATACACAGGAATCTGATGGTTCTCGATCGTCCGGCCGATGGTTTTACCCACCATGGCGGCTGCAAGAGGTGCACGGGCCATGCCAACCAGTTTCACAAAAGGTGCGCCCATGGCGAGGGCCTTGAAGATCCCGTCTTCGAAAGTAAATCCTCCCCCTACAGCCACGGGAGGAACATATTTATTCTTTTGGCTCAGATAGGTGGCATACCGATAAAGAAGAGCATGAAGCTCGACAGGAGGGACTCCCCATTCATTCATCATTCGCCAGGGGCTCATGCCGGTTCCGCCTCCGGCGGCATCGACCGTAAGAAGGTCCAACCTGTACTTTGAGGCGAAGGCGATTGCCCTGGCGAGGTCAGCCGGGCGATAGGCGCCGGTTTTGAGGAAGAGGTATTTGGCCCCGGCTTTACGCAGGGCTTCGACTCTCTCTGCAAAAGATTCTTCCGAGACCATCCCTACCCGTGAGTGCCGTTCAAACTCCTTAAAGGCCTTGTGCTCGAATGCCCTGATCACATCGGGATCAGTTGGATCGGGCAGGACAATATAACCCCGCTCATGGAGCATCTGGGCTTTCTTAAGATCTTTTATCTTCACCTCCCCACCAATATCCTTTGCTCCCTGCCCCCATTTGAGCTCGATACATTCGACTCCAAGTTTTTCAATTGCATACTCATGAGTGCTAAGACGAGTGTCTTCAATATTGGCCTGAACGATGATTGCTCCGTAACCATCGCGCTGGTAATCCTTGTAGAGTTTGACCCGGCGTTTCAGTTCCACCGTATCGATGACCCTGCCATTTTTGATCACAGCCTCCGGGTCCATGCCAACGACATTTTCCCCGATGGTGAGGCCGGTCCCCGAAAGGGCCGATCCAATCGCTAACCCTTCCCAGTTGTTTTTAGCAATGTCGGTTGAGCCGATACCGGAGATCAGCCAGGGGTAATGAAATTTTATCCCTTTATCATGGCCGAAGGCCAATTCGAGATTCACTGCCGGGAAGATCGCCTTATCACTGTCCGGTTCGATCCCCTGGGCCCCTACCGCAGTGCCCATGATATTAAAATGGGAATAATCCACCGGGTAATTCTTTTCAGAAGCAGTGGTGATGACTCCGAAAGGTTGCGGGTAGATCACCTCATGGCCCCGGTAAGCGGATTTGCCGATCTCGCACATTCCGATACATCCATCCACACAGGTCACGCACATCCCTGAAGCGGGGACCACCGAACCTTCGGTCCTGTTTTTCGTCAGGGTTGCTGCCGAGGCATTGATCTTGGATAAAGACATTTGTCATTCTCCTTTCTTGATATTTCTGAAAAAGTCCAGAAATCTCTGATTACAGCGATTAGGGACCGATTACACAGATTAGAAATGCAGAGCGCAAAGGTAGTTTTTCAGAGCTCTCTTCTTTTCCTCAATCTTTTTTGATCTCGCAGGCCACACAGGGCTCCATATAACACATCATGTCGTCAAAAGAATTCTTCTCAAGGCAGGGCGGGCTCAGATTGGCGCATCCTCCGCAGACCGCCTCTTCCGGAGAGGTGAAGGTGCATCGAAGCTGACAGACCGGACAGACATACATGCAGGCCCCGCACAGACGGCAGACCTCTGATTTGAGGTCAAAGGGAGTGCCGAGACTTCTCCGTTCTCCCCGGCTACGGAAACCGATAGCCTTGGCCGCCATCTGCTCTTCACAGACCCGGACGCACCGGCCACAGAGAATACAATCTTCATATTCCTGTTTGAAACGCTGTTGACGAACGTCATAGCTGGAGGCCAGATCCTGAATGGTTTTTGATTGCGGGCAGGAGGCGAGAAGAAGCTCCAAAATCATCTTCCGGGCTTTCACCACGCGTGAGGAAGCGGTGCGCACCTGAAGGCCCTCTTCAACCGGATAGGTGCAGGAGGTGACCAGTTTTGCGTTCGCTCCCTGACCGATCTCCACCACACAGAGACGGCAGGCTCCATAGGGAGAAAGTCCGTCCAGATGACAGAGTGTGGGGATAGGGAACCCATAGAACCTTGAGGCCTCAAGCAGAGTGGTTCCTTCTTCCATCGAAACTTCTAAGCCGTTGATGTGGAAAGTGACCATGGTTTTGATCCTTGTTTTGAGCCCGTTTATCTTATGTCTATGGCATTGAATTTACAGACATCCCTGCAGGCCCCACACCTGATGCATTTGGTCTGGTCAATCAGATGGGCCTCTTTCTTCTCTCCCGTGATCGCCTCGACAGAGCAGGTTCGCACACAGAGCTGGCATCCCGTGCAATTTTGGTTAATGGAGTAGGTGATGAGATTTTTACAGACTCCTGCCGGACAGCGAAGGTGTTCGATATGCTCCAAATACTCCTGGCGAAAATAGTGAAGCGTTGAGAGAACAGGATTGGGCGCGGTCTGTCCCAGTCCGCACAGGGTTGTGTCCTTCACCGTGGTTGAGAGTTCTTCGAGAAGGTCCAGCGCTCCCCGGGCGGCTCTTCCCGCAGTGATGTCGTCCAGAATCTCATACATCCGCTGAGTTCCTTTTCTGCAGGTAAAACATTTTCCGCAAGACTCCTCTTTGAGGAAGTTCATAAAATATTTGGCGACATCTACCATACAGGTGCACTCATCCATGACGATCATCCCGCCGGAACCCATAATGGACCCCGCCGCCTTCAAACTCTCATAGTCAATGGTCAGGTCAAATCGTGAGGCAGGGATGCAGCCGCCGGATGGGCCGCCTGTCTGAACCGCTTTGATTTCAGTCTTTCCGGAAGAGCCTCCTCCTATTCCGTAGACGACTTCTCCGAGAGTGATCCCCATCGGGACCTCGATCAAACCCGTATTCTTTACCTTACCCACGAGGCTGAAGATCTTTGTGCCGGAATTTCGTTCCGTCCCAATTTTTTTAAAACTCTGAGCACCGGTGTTCATGATGATCGGAACATTGGCCCAGGTCTCGACATTGTTAATGAGGGTGGGTTTGCCATAAAGCCCTTTCTGCACAGGGAAAGGAGGCCTCTGGACAGGTTCTCCCATCATTCCCTCAATGGACTTGATCAATGCCGTCTCCTCACCGCATACGAAAGCGCCTGCTCCCCTGACGAGTCTTAGGTCGAATGAAAATCCGGTTCCGAGAATGTCCGAACCCAGCAAGCCGAGTTGATAAGCCTGACGGAGGGCGATGACGAGGTGTTTGATGGCAAGAGGATATTCGTTGCGGACATAGAGTATGCCTTCGTTTGCTCCGGTTCCATAGGCTCCGATGAGCATTCCCTCGATGATGCTGTGAGGATTTCCTTCGAGAACGCTACGGTCCATGTAGGCGCCCGGATCGCCCTCGTCGCCGTTGCAGACCAGGAATTTACCATGGCCATTGGGTTGTCTGGCGAGTATCTCCCACTTCAGCCCTGTGGGAAACCCTGCCCCGCCACGACCGCGAAGTCCGGAAGCCTTGATCTCCTCAATGACCCATCCGGGATTGCCTTTGGAAAGGACTCTGACCATTGCCTGGTATCCGCCATGCTCGATGTAGTTGTAAATGCGGATCGGGTCCACTTTTTCGTTGAAGCCAAGCAGAGTCCTGACCTGATTCTTGAAAAAAGGGATCTCATCCTGTGTCTCAATTCTATTTTCGGTGGTTGGATCCACGAAGAGGATGTCGTCGAGAATCGCATCTGCGGCCACTGCGTCAACGATTCGGACCATGTCCCTGGGGGTCACCTTCGGGTAGAAGGTTCTCCTGGGCTCTACGAGGACCGATGGTTCCATCTCGCAGAACCCGTGACAACCCGTGATCCGTAGGCGGACCCTCCCTATCAATTTCTTTCTCAGGATCTCCCGTTTGGCAATCCGGATGAGGTCATTGGCACCGCTTGCCTGACCGCATGTTCCTGCAGAGACGATGAGAGTTGGAATGGCGGGGTTTCGGTTTGTAACCAGACGTGATTGAAGCGCCATGAAGTTGTCAATTGTTTTAAGGGTTTCCATTGGCTCTTTTCGCATCAGAAATTTACGCCTGTCAAATCCAGCATATGGCCTTTGCATCCCCGACGGGAGCAGATCTGGATCATTCCCCCTTCTCCACGAACTAACATCGGGACCATGGGCGCGCCGCAGGTCATACACTCCGAGGCACCGATCAACTCCGCATGGCAGTGGGGACAAAAGAAGTTGACCACCGTATCCCTCGGTACCTCGTACTCCTGGTCAACAGAGAAGCTGCCATAAAGGCAGGAGAGTCTGACCCAGCCGTGTTTCTGTCCGAAGGAAACAGTCACCCGAATCGAAGGATAACCATCAATATAATGGTGGCGATCCATAAGGCTATGATTGCAGCGGGGACAGGCGACTTCTACCGGAAAGATTCGCTCGTCTGTTTGAATATCCACTCTGTCAAGCCCGGCCCTGGCCTTATGAATAATCTCTTTGGCCTTGGGGGAAGTGGCATTCGAAAAATAGTGCCCATCCACGGTGACAATGGGGCCAATGGCGCAGGCGCCGAGACAGTTCACCGTCTCCAGGGTGATCTCCCTATCCTTGGTGGTCCCTCCTGTTTTGATCTCTAATTGACGTTCAAACTCCTCGGCAATACGGGGCCCGCCCCGGACATGGCAGGCTGTGCCCAGGCAGACGGAGATGAGGTGTTTCCCCCTTGGCTTCAGACTGAAGGCTTTATAGAAAGTGGCAACGCCATAAATATCCACAAGGGAACGCCCTGTCTTCTCAGCCACGATCTTTAAGGCTTCTTCCGGGAGGTAACTGTATTGAGCCTGGATTTCTTCGAGGATGGAGATCAATCCTCCTTTCTTACTAGTGTTATGCTCTACGATGCTCAGAATATGTTCTGGTTGCATATCTTCCCCTTCATACAAAAACTGTCCCTTTAAGACGATGGTTAGGTGATCTTAACGATATTCCTCACAATGCCAGACCCCTCCTTCGGGTTTTATAAAAGTGCAGGTTTTACGATCTTCACAAATGCTGCATAGTCCTTTATATTTACCTGAATCTTTCTCCTCAACATTAGACCTGAGTTCAGGGGCAGTTGTTAGTAAAATGTTTTTAGCAATAGGTCTCACGGGGCGAGGTTCATAACCATCAAACTCTTCACATTGTAAAACCGGTCTCCTAAAATCTTTTGTATAAGTACAGGTTGAGGCAGATTTACAAGAGGAACATAAACCAGCGTATTCTTTCTCTCTTAAAGCAATTCTTATTTTCTTTCTCCTTTTTGTCAGTTGGGTAATTTCCTTCATACTTTCCCCCTTCTTTTTACTTGAGCTATTCTCATTAGAGAATAGAGCAATCCTATTGCCAAAAATGAGGCTCTCGAAAAAAATGGCTATTCTTTGTCAGTCGGGAATATTACTTATTGGAAAAGGCTAAGGAAAATCGAGGGATTAGGGGACATAATCTTTTTGATAATGTCCGATCCTATGTCAGATGATCAATGAAAAAGGGGAGAGTTGTTGGGGAGATTTGAACCGCTGGGAAGAATTTCCCCGTTAGAAAACCCCGCCATTCCTGCCTGTCGGCAGACAGGTATGGCGAGGATGTAAAAAGAAAATGTTCATTCATTATTTACCCCGTAGAGTAACGTATGGATTAATCCTTGTTTTTGCACGCCCCTTGGTTTTCCGATCGGCTGCAAAGGCCCGGAATCCTTATACTCACGGGGTGAAGGGTGGGGTTAAAGCCCCGACCTGTTAGAAATTCCAGTAAACCCAGTTAGAAATTCACTCCCCCAAGGGGGTAGTGGCATCTGTTGAGGGAGACTTATTTCTAACAGGTCCCGTCCTTTCTAACGGGGTTTACTCATGTCGAGTCTGTTCCATAGAGTTTCAGTTTTTCTCGCAATGTCTTTCGGTCAATCCCGAGTATCTCCGCTGCCCGTGTCTTGTTGCCATCTACACTTGCCAAGACATTGCGAATATATTCGGCCTCCACTTCAGCAAGAGTCCTATGAAGTCCTGTTTCCCGTAGGGCTGAAAAACGCATCAGTGACGGTAGATCGGGAACCTCTATGAGGTCCCCATCCGTCATGACTACAAGGCGTTGAATGACATTCTCCAACTCCCTCACGTTGCCTGGCCAATTGTAGTTTTTTAGTACTTGTAATGCATTATCTGAAAACCGAGGTGTCGGCTTACCCAATTCTTCTGCAAACTTGTTTGCGAAATACTGGGTCAATAGCAAAATATCATCCCCTCTCTCCCGCAAAGGAGGAACTTCAATCGTAATGACATTGATGCGGAAAAACAGGTCTTCGCGAAATACTCCTTTCTTTACCAAACTGTATAAGTCTTTGTTGGTCGATGCCAGAATCCTCACATCGACTCTTCGCGACCGGCTAGATCCTACCATGCAGACTTCCTTATCTTGGAGCACTCGCAGAAGTTTAACCTGCATGGAGAGACTGGTCTCACTGATTTCGTCAAGAAAGATTGTACCACCATCAGCGGTTTGAAAGAAGCCCGCTCGGGTTTCAGTGGCTCCAGTAAAGGCCCCTTTGATGTGTCCAAAAAGTTCGCTTTCGAGCAGTCCCTCCGGGATGGCCCCGCAGTTTACAGGCACAAATGGGGCCGAAGCCCGTGGACTACTGTAGTGAATGGCTCTGGCTAAAAGCTCTTTCCCTGTGCCACTCTCCCCCAAAATGAGTACTGTGGCAGAAGTAGATGAAGCTTTGGCTATGGCACTAAAAACTTTTTGCATTGCTTCTGACTCACCAATAAGGCCGTAAGAAGTCGGCTGTGTCAAATGCATTCGAACCTCTGTAGCCTTACGTACATGGAGTTTATCAATTGCTCGCCTGACCGCAGAGAAGAGTTCCTCGTCGGTAAAAGGTTTTGTCAAATATTCCTCGGCCCCGGTCTTAACCGCCTTGACCGCCCCCTCGATTGTGGGGTAGCCGGTAATCATCATCACCTGGGTCTCTTTAAAATTTTCTCGCACATGCCTTACTAAATCAAGACCGCTGACCCCCGGCATTTTGAAGTCCGTGATGACTAAATCAATGGGGGTAACGTCAAGTATTTTTATGGCGTCAACTACATTAGAAGCAATGAAGGCCTGGTATCCCTGTGATGTCAGGTTTCTTTGGAGTACCTCCAATGTATTTGGGGTATCATCTACGACCAGAATCCGTTCTTTCTTAACTGAATCTGCCATTTAGTTACCTACTTCAACATCGAGTGAACCCATCACGGGTAGTTGAATCTCGAACCTCGAACCTTGATTGAGTTTGCTCTCCACTTTGATAGAACCTCCGTGCGATGTCACAATTTCATGCACAACAGGTAGTCCCAACCCTGTTCCTTGGCCAACATCCTTCGTTGTAAAAAATGGAGTGAATATCTGCTTCATTACCTCTTCGTTCATGCCGATTCCAGTATCTTCTACAATGAGCGAGACGTTTTCTTTCCCAGCCAGAGTCTGGATTGTCAACCTCCCCTTTATCGGCATTGCTTGCAATGCATTCACAATCAGATTGACAAGAACTTGATTCAACTGTGACGGATCGGCAGCAATCTCTGGCAGGTCAGGAGAAAGTGAACGGACCAGTTCAATTCCCTCTTTGGCGCACCGAGATTCAAAAAAATGGAGTCCCTCTTCGGCCAACTGATTTAAATTGACTTTTGTCTTTCTTGGAGGCAATTTTCGAGCAAATATCAGAAGCTTCTTGACGACTTCCCGTGCATTCAAAGAAGCAGTCAAGATCTTCTCAATGTCCAGCTCCGCCTGTTTGGGAAGCCCTTGGCATTTTTTTGCAAGTTGGGCAAATCCCAAGATATTACTTAAAGGCTCATTCAGTTCATGGGCTACACCTGCAGCGAGTTGTCCAATGGTAGCCAAACGGTCAGCGTGCCGGAGCTGATCCTGGAGCCTGCGTTGATCATCTTCAACCTCTCTCCGTTTAATGATAATTCCAACCTCTTTTGCAACCGTATCAAGGAGGTTTCGCTCCTCTTTGTAAAATGGCCCCTCGTCGAAATCCGGTTTTTCCTCCCCGTAGACCACCTCGACCGTGCCTCGCACCTGTCCGCCCACAATGACCTCCGCCTTCAGTTTATATTCCCCCTCTGGAAAGGCAGGGGTTGAGTAAGAACGTTCATCCAAAGTGATCCTCGCAAAGGCAATCTCAGGGTAAAGCCAGGCGGAGGGAAGAACCTCCACTATGCTCTGCAAAATCTCTTCCAGCGATATACCAGGCTCCGCCACCAGGCAAGCGATTCCATAAAGGCACGTCAACTCTTTGACCCGTTCACGTAAGTCGACTTGTGCGTGTCGATGTGCCAACGCAATGCCAAGGTTTTGGCCGAGGTATTCATAAAGTTCTATCTCATCCTCTGTAAAGTAGTTCCTGCGCTTGCTCTTCAATTGCAGGAGCCCAATGTTTTGGTTATCAACCAGAAGTGGTATCAGAGCAAGGGATCGGTAATCTTTACCGATGTTGAAACCATGAACATGAGATTTCTCGTCAAGCTTCAAGCGGGGGAGGATGGGTTTCTTTATATCGCCTGCCCAGAAACTTCCATTCCTCGTGAAACCAGGTTGAGAAGGGTCAACGTGGCCATGGATAATGTCCCTGCAAAGATATACCAAGTTCGGATCATCATCCGGACTTGGTATAATCTCGTCGCTCTCATTTTGCACATAGGAGGTAATTTTAAAGGAAAAGGATTGCTTGGGATGCCGCGTAGCTTCACAACGAAAGTATTTCCCATGTTCCTTCAACCATAGTTCAACGGCATCGCATCCTGAAAAGTCCATGATCATCTTCGATACTTCCTGCTGGAAGTTAATCCTCGAGACACCTTGGTTTGCATATTGTAATATTTGATGGGATAGGGCATGAAAATCTTTAACTAACTTACGGAAAGAATTATTTTTTCTGATTCGATTTGAACGGTTCATCTTTACCCCGTTAGAAAGCCCCACCGCTTGCCCCGTTAGAAATTTTTCATCATGAATCAGGGGTTCTCTTTAGCAACCTACTTCTAACGGGGTTTACTCGCATACGAGAACTATCGACCCATCCATTTTAGGCTTTCTCATAGATTATTTCAAGCAACAGGAATCGACTAAAAATTCTCTATCGATCGGATTTC
>Ga0315288_10000837_pt1 | contig 39207 bp, 36 predicted proteins | sample YL17G11_20_MG_FD_203454 | JGI IMG/M metagenome (GOLD analysis project Ga0315288, IMG submission 203454) | Sediment microbial communities from Yellowstone Lake, YNP, Wyoming, USA - YL17G11_20 | ecosystem: Environmental > Aquatic > Freshwater > Lake > Sediment | place: USA: Wyoming | collected...
TGATATGCCTAGGCGCGTACGGCTACACAAAAGAATGCCCAGTAGAAATGGGACTGCGAGGCATAATGTCCTACTGCGTCGGTGCTGAAGGAGCAACAAACATCCAGAGAACAGTCATAGCACGAGAAATGCTCGGAAAAGAATTCATAGCCTACAAATAGGCTTTACGCCCAAGGTGCATCATTTGCGTCAGGCAGGCGCTTTCAGCATTCGTAACCGAGTAATGAATTCGTGGCGTTTATCAGATCTCAGGATGATAGCACACAATTCCGAATCCATTTCAGCGGTAGCTCAGCCTGGCAGAGCTTCCGAGTCAGCTCAGAATCAATGTCTGGCTGACGGAGATGCTGTAGATGCCTACCCACGGTGGGTGTCACCCAGCCTACCAGGGTAACATGCAGAAACCGGAGTGTCGCAGGTTCAAATCCTGCCCGCCCGACTAGATTTGAGGCTTCGATGGTCTTGATATTAAACAGAAGAGACGTTGAATCTCTGTTGGATATGGGAGAACTCATCGCGTGCGCTACATGGGGTACTTTCGTTCATTGAAGGGTTCCGGGTTTCTCAAGCTTTTCTTTTACAGTCTGGAGGAACCGGGCTGCGACCGCACCGTCCATAATTCTATGATCGAACACGAGAGTCAGAGTCATCATTGATCTAGGCCAAACCTCATCCTTGATTACGACAGGTTTCTTGGCTATTCTTCCTACGCCGAGTATTGCGCTTTCTGGCGGATTGATTATAGGTGCGAAAAAATCTATCCCAAACATTCCGAGGTTTGAGACCGTGAAAGTGCCTCCAGCGCTTTCTGCAGCAATAAGGGTTTCAGTTCTAGCTTTTTCAGCAAGCCATGCAATTTCCTTTCCAATCGCGGACAATGTTTTCTTGTTGGCGTTGTGAACAACTGGAACAACAAGTCCGCCTTCAATGGCAACCGCCACGCCTATGTTGATTTCGTCTGGAATCTCAATTTTGTCGTTCATCAATCTAGCATTTAGGGTTGGATGAACTTCTAAAGCATCTGCAATTGCTTTTACTATGACACTGGTAGGTGTGAGGTGAGTCTCAGGATCGGTCTGAGAGTTTTGTATCAATCTGATTGCCTCGTTCATGTCAATTTCCATCGTTAATGGAACGTGAAGTGCGTTTTTTATGCTCAGTGACAATCTTTTCCTTATTGTTTCCCTCATTCGGTTTAGGGGAACTGTCTTGGTATTCGAAGCTTGTTCGACGGTCTTCGACACGTTCTCTCTTATCATACTGCTCTCTGCTACTGTAGCTCTGATTTGTATCGAGTCTGTGCCTTGTTCTTCGGTGAGCTTGTCAGCAACTGGTGAGACCATAGGCCTATAAATTTCCGGAGCCGATGTCTTTGCGGTGTCCTCCGAGGTTGATTCAAAGGTTTTTTGTGATAGAGTCTTTTCTTGGACTTCTGTTACTATTTCGTCCGGTAACGGTTCATCGGCCGCAGCGATTACTGCTATTAATTCGTTGACTTTCACAACCGAACCTTTCGGATACAATACCTTGCGAAGGACTCCAGACTCAGGTGCTCTCAACTCATCGACAGATTTTTCGGTTTCAATCTCACAAAGCGTCGTACCTTTGTCTACATACTCGCCAACTGTTTTGTGCCATTCTCCAACGATACCTTCTTCCATCGTCCAAGTCAACTTGGGCATTTTCACAAGTGTAACCATGACCATCGCCTAGATATCTTCGTCAGCTGCCAATGATTTCTCGGACAGCTTTTATTATGTCTTCCTCTTGCGGTATCGCCGCACGCTCAAGTGAGGGACTGTACGGCGTAGGGACGTCGAGTCCTGAGAGACGCCTAATTGGGCCCTCAAGGTGGTCGAAACCTTCTTCGACTATAGTCGCAGCAATTTCTGCTGCAACCCCTCCCGTCCTGCAGTCCTCCGAAACGATCACGACTCTTCCTGTTTTCTTCACTGAGTCCAATATGGTTCGTGCGTCTAGTGGAATAAGTGTTCTTGGGTCGATTATTTCTAACTCTATGCCCAACTTGGACAACTCTTCAGCTGCTTTCACGCACTTATGTACCATCATCATCGTTGCAACTACAGTGACATCTCTGCCCACTTTCACAATGTTGGCGTGTCCAAAGGACATCGTGTAGACCGTTTCAGGAACATCACAAAGCAGTGTGGGATATTTCTCACGCAGGCTTGGCATTCGTTGGGCATAATACAACAGTTTATGTTCAATGAAGAAGACGGGGTCATCTCCCCTCAAGGCAGTTGTCAGTAATCCCTTGGCATCATACGGATTGGAGGGCGTGACCACTTTCAACCCTGGGACGTGCATGAACCACGCTTCAAGATTCTGAGAGTGTTGGGCAGCACCTCCAGCGATAGGATATCTCGACCCGCACGGCGCTCTTACAATGACAGGCACGCTCACGGCGCCTCCAAACATGTAACGCATTTTTGCCATCTGGTTGAAGATCTGATCCATCGCACCGTTACATCCGACAAAATCGATGAACTGAAGCTCAGCCACTGGTCTCAAGCCACCCAATGCCGCGCCGACTGCCGCACCTATGATTGCGCCTTCCGAGATCGGAGTGTCCCTAACTCTGCTTTCTCCAAACTCTTTCTGAAGGTTCTTTGTGCACCCAAACAGTCCTCCAAAAAAGCCGACATCCTCACCGAAAACCACTATATTCTCGTCTCTCGCCATTTCTTGCCGGAGTGTTTCGTTTATTGCGGCTGAAAAGTCAATGGCTCTCATTTTCCAGTTCCCTCCTGCTGGTCTAGGGCAAAAACATCGTTGCTAACTTCACTTGCAGGAGGGTAGGGACTATTCTGAGCAAATTCTGCAGCTTCTTCAATTTCCTCAATGATTCTCCGTTCAATCTCCTGTACTTCTTCTTCTGTGAGAGTCTCACTGTCTATTAGCTTCGTCCTGAAAGAGCGTATAGGGCACTTGTTCTTCCACTCTGTCATTTCCGCCTCGCTTCTGTAGACTCCTCCTCCTCTGGGATCGCCTTCAAAATGCCCTCTGAACCTGTAGGTTTTGCATTCCATGAGAGTTGGTCCCTTTCCGGCTCTTGCTCTTTCTGCAGCTTCTCGGAATACATTGTACACTGAAATAACGTCCATTCCGTCCACAATGATTCCTAGTATCCCATAAGCAGCTGCGCGGTCTGCGACGTGCTCAATAGTAGTCGTTTTCTTCATGGGTACAGAGATTGCATACAGATTGTTTTCGCACACGAAAACCACAGGCAGTTTCCATGCTGCTGCCAGGTTTAGTCCTTCATGAAACGTTCCAGTGTTGGATGCTCCGTCACCGAAAAAACAAGCCACGATTCTTCCTGATTTCTTAACGTCTGAAGATAGACCCAAGCCAGCGGCGATAGGTATCCCTGCTCCGACAATTCCGCTACATCCCATGACGCCAATCTCTGGCGCGATCATGTGCATCGATCCGCCTCGACCTTTGCTGTAACCTGTTGCTTTGCCTAGCAGTTCTGCCATCATTTTTTTCGTGTCGCCGCCTTTGGCAATGCAGTGGCCGTGTCCTCGATGAGTGCTGACAACATAGTCGCTTTGTTTCAGATTCTCGCAGACACCCACTGCAACGGCTTCTTCGCCTATGTAAAGATGTATCAGGCCTGGGATTAGTCCTTGGGAAAAAAGTTCTCCAGCCTTTTCTTCGAATTTTCTAATTCTGAGCATTGTTGAGAGCATTTCGGCAAGCTGGTTCTTTGAGAGATCAGCAAACTCTGCCATAATTAGATCCCTTTGCTGTTATTCTGACTCCCATTCTTATCTATTGTCTTTTTTCAATTGCTTTCGCTAGTAGAGCCAAAGCCGGGGTAAGCAAGGATCTGATTTTTCGGTTTGCGCACTAGATTATCGGGCAGGCAATGAGGTCGTCGACGGGAAATCTTGTTATTACTTTGTGACCTGTTGCTGTCACAACCACTTCTTCCTCGATTCGAATTCCAAAGTCCGAGTCTTTGGGGCCTGCGTATGTCTCCATGGCCATCACCATGTTTTCCTGAAGTCTGTAGGGTTTTTCTATTGACCATGCCCTGCTGATCACTGGCAATTCCCATATGCTCATGCCGATGCCGTGTCCCCATTGGCATGCAAGAACCTCGCTTTCATCCTTGCAACCAAGGACTTCTGGGCCTGGCCATCTCGAGGCAATCTCAGCTGTTGTCGCCCCTGGCTTGACAACTTCTATTGACGCTTGCAGCCAAGACAGACATTCCTGGTAACGTTCTACCTGTTCCTTTGTAGGTCTGCCAACGCTGAAAGTCCTGTAGTAGCATGTCCTGTAACCACAGTATGAGTGCATGATGTCAAAAAAAACTATGTCTCCGGGTCTAAGTCTTCTATCCGTGAAGTCATGGTGGTGGGGGTTCGTTCGCGGACCCGAGATGCAGTTGACACATTCCACTTTGTCCGAACCGTAAGAATAAAGAGATTTGTTTGCAATCCCAACGAGGTCGTTCTCTCTGATTCCCGGTTTAACAGCCCTTGCTAACTCGTAGTAGGTGCAGTCGGCCATCATCGCGGCCATGTCTAGAAGCTCTATCTCTTCCTCAGTCTTGATCAGCCTCGCTTGGAGCATCGGAGCTTGACCATCTGCTATCTCGACTCTTTCTGAAGTGAGTGTCTTATACAGTGGAAAGTCCATGATGTCTATTCCCAGCGGCTCTTTTTCGATATGATGGTCGCTGAGCACTTTTTTTATTGTCTTGGCACATTTTTCAACTGCTTTGACCTCAGGAGGTACGGCTCCCCTTCCCCATGAAACAGCAGGTCTTACTTTTCCGTTCAGCCAAGGTGCGCCGTGCGGGCTATTCTGAACTGCGACCCTACTCCCAACGTCAAACAGAATCGGATCACCGTTTCTAGGCAAGATTGCGAAGCGGTTCATTTTGTCTCTTGCCCATTCGCCAATTGTTGCACTTGTGACATAACGAACATTGTCTGGATCGAAACAGAGCAGCGCTCCAAGCTTGGCTTTATTCAGTTGTTCTTTGCTCTTTCTCAATCTGTCTTTTCTAAGACGTGAGAAATCGACCCTAAGCTCAAAGTCTACGGCCATTGACCCATAGCTCATTTTGAACACCACAACACAGTTGCAGGGCGTTTTTCTTAAAGCTTTTTGGCAGGTCTACTCGATCAAGGGAATGCGTTTGATCGCGTCGTTGCAGAAAAATGCAAACTGCCCGGCGGCTAAATTGATCACCTGCAAGTTGTATTCTCTTCAATGGTTAGCAGCTGGTTTGTGACCCATTCGGCCCCGTCTGGCGTGACGATGAAAGTGTCCGAGAAACGGAAACCGCCAAATCCTCTGAAATACAGTCCTGGTTCGAGACTGAAAAGCATGCCTGATCTAAGTTCCGTCTTGTCACCTGGATCGAGATAGGGGGGAACGTGAACCTTCCAAGGCTTTCCATGTCCACAATGATGCAAAACCGCGTCCCATACGCCTTCCTTTATGAAGACTCTGTAGGCTGCATTGCATACGTCTGCGCAAGTGTTGCCTGGTCTCACAATTTGAAAAGCCGTATTCTGAGCTTTTCGCATAATGTTCCAGTATTTGATCTGCTTGGAATTTGGTTTGCCTACGAAGAACGTTCTTTCTATTTCGGGTCCATAGCCTCCTATGTTCGGATCAGACGCTGATATGCAATTGTCCCCGAGTCTGATTTTCCGGTGCCTGTCTCCTAAACTTCCACCATGCGGGTAGGCAGTAGGAGGCCCCGCGGAAAACACAATGTAGGGAGGCCAATATCCTTCTCCTATGTTAAGTGGTTCATATTCCGGCCCCAAGGGTTTGATAAGTCTGGAGTATGCTTCGAGTGTCGCTTGAAAGCAGATCTCAAATGGAGTTTTGCCGGGAGCAATAAGCTCATATGCGATTTCGTGAACCTTGAAACCCCAATCATTTGCCTCTCTGACAAGTTTTTGTTCTGTCTCAGACAAAACGAGCATCCATTCAGTAAGGATTTCTGATTTGTCAACAAGTTGTACCCTATCAAGGGTTCTTGTGAGGTGGTCTCTCAGACCCGGACCATGTCCATATGGTGTTTTGAAGAACTGCATTTCCTTTGGCGCGTGATAAGCCATTCCAAGACTGTCTACTGCTATTTTCCCCCTTATTATTCGGCTTTTTATCATGTTGCTTACAACATCATAACTGTTGAAATCTTCTCTTGGAGAAGGCCCGGGGTAGTCGAGGTAATCAGAAATATCATTTATCCAAGGAATTCGTTCTTCCCAATGCCATCTTTCAAGTCGAGGTAAAACAACAGCACACTCTCCCTCTACGGGTATGAGAATGCCGAAAGGCCTTTCAGTTGGAACATGCACAAACCCCGTCAACCAAAAAACGTAGGTTGGATCGGTTGCGAAAAAGCCTTCATAACTATGTTGCTGAAGTTCAGTCTTTAGCCGTTCGATACGATCCTTGTATTCCTCAGGCTTTATGAACATATCATTCAAAAGTCTTCCCTCAGATGAGAGAGTCTTACAAATGAAAACTGTTAAAAAGTTTGGCATTGAAAGTTCGGCTCGCAACACTCTTGGATTCAGTGGCCTCCCGATAACAACGTTGACAATGAGAGGGAGTGAGTGGGCTACTTGGAATTCAAATTCAAAGATAGGTAATTAGACATTTCGACTGACTTCTGTTTTTCCTTCTTTGATCACTGTTCTGATTCTCTCCGTATTCTGAAGTATTCGTATATCTGTCAATGGATCTCCGTCAATTATGATTATGTCTGCCAGTTTTCCTTGTTCAATGCTTCCAGTGCAGGTTTCCAAAGCACAAGCTTTTGCCCCATTCAAGGTCGCGGTCACCATTGCTTCCATCGGACTGAAACCTGCATATTTGACTAGAAGTTCGAGTTCGAGTGCGTTTGTTCCCATTCTTGTCATTTTCGATCCGAAGAAATCTGTTCCTGAAGCGACAGTTGCGCCTTCTTCTCGCAGCTTTGCCATGTTCTTGACAACCATGCTCCACGCTTTTCTGGATTTATCTACTGCCCATATTGGATATCCTGCTTCTACACCTCCATCGTTTATGCTTTTCATTATTGACAGTGTTGTCACGAAGACTACTCCTTTTTTCTTTGCTTTTTCGATGGCTTCATTGTCTGGATAGATGGCATGGTCGATGGTTTTTATTCCACCATCTATGGAATTGTGCATACCGACGGTGCCTTGACAATGCGCAGTGACAAAGGTGCCTGCAGATTTGGCAACATTGACTATTGCTTTTATTTCTTCGAGTGTATACTGAGTGTTTTCTGGTTTGTCCTTTTCCGACAACATTCCTCCGGTTGTGCATACTTTTATGAAGTCTGCTCCTTCTCTCAGAGCATAGCGAGCTGCCTTGACGCATTCGTTTACTCCGTCGCAGAGTAGTACTGGTTCAGGTCCCCGCCCTCCTGATGTTCTGATGTCAGCCATTTCTATTGGCAGAAAATGGGTGTCACCATGGCCAAAGGTTTGACTCAGTGCAAGCCCTGCAGCCAATATTCTTGGTCCTCGTATCGTGCCTTCTGCAATTGCCCTTTTCAATGCCACTCCATTCAAGCTTGAACAGTCTTTCGCCGTCGTATATCCTGCTTTCAGTAACGCTTCAGCGTCTCGGCTGGCTCGAAGCAGCTTGGGCCCGTGGGGGGTTACTATTGTTTCTTCAGTGTAGTTGTCTGATCGAAACCCGCTGAAATGCATGTGTGCGTCTATCAACCCTGGCATGACAGTCTTGTCTGAGGCATCGATGATTTTTGCAGTCTTAGGAATGTTAACGTCTCTAATATTGCCGACCGCTATTATCTTGGCATCGTCGATCAGGATTGCGGAGTTTTCAAGAGGCTCGTCTCCAGTTCCGTCGATCAGTCTTCCGCCTTTTATTGCGACAACCTGGCCATGCTTCTTCATTGTGAAATCCTAGTGTTCCGTCAGTTCTTTTATTCTGTTGACAGTTTCTTTGCATCCTTGTATGAAAAAACCGACGTCAGTGCCTACTATTATGAGCTGAAATCCCTGTTTGATTCTTTTAGCAGCGTCTTCAGGTCCGAAGGTATGAATGCCGGCAATGACTTTTGATTGCTTCGCTTTTTCAAGTATCTCGTTGATTATGGCTATTACTCTTGGATCGTCGTACTTTCCGAGAAGTCCCATCGAGGCTGTCAAGTCTGCAGGTCCTATGAATATGGCGTCTATTCCTTTTACAGAGAGAATTTCGTCAAGGTTTTTGACAGCGTCAACGTGCTCTATCTGGATTATTACCATGACTTCTGTGTCTGCGGATTTCACGTAGTCCGAAAATGCTTGATAGTAATTGGAAGCACGTCTTGGTCCAATTCCTCTGGTTCCAATTGGTGGGTATTTTGCCGAAGATACTGCCTTTATTGCATCTTCTTTGCTATTGACTAAAGGTATTATGAGGCCATAGGCTCCTATGTCCAGAGCCAGTTTTATGAGGACTTGATCGTTCCAGGCAACTCGAACCAGTGGCACTATTTTGTTTCCAGTGACCTGCATGAGTCTCTGAACAGTTTCATTTGTCAGTGGTGCATGTTCTGTGTCGAATACTAGATAGTCAAACCCGACAGTTGCAGCAACTTCGGTTATGTCTTGGTTTCCGACAGTTATCCAAGTTCCCAGAGCTGGCTTGCCCTGTTTGAACATATCTTTAAGGATGTTCTTCACCATTTCAATCAACCATTCAGTGATTCTGAATTGTGGTTTAAGTAGTTTTTCGGACTTAGGATGGCGCAGACTCTTCGGTTTTTATTGACGTTGCTGCTTTCAACGCTTCAAGTATTGTATCTCCAACTGTACCTCCAGCCGTAATGTACAAAATCATTGCCGTCTCAATTATCTCCCGAGTTTCTGCACCTGCATCCAAAGCGCCTTTGACATGTACGGCACAAGCTTGTCTGTTGAGCCTCATGGCTTGGGCGGTTAACCACACTAAGTGCCTCGTTTTTAATGGGAGCAACCCTTCATGTCTTGCAATGTCTCTGAGTTCTAACCATTTCTCGAGGAAATCAGGATTTGACTCCCTTAGAATTCGGAGGCTTGGAGGCAGTTCTGAAGTGTATATGTCTCTCATGAACTTCTTGATCAACTTCTCAAGATTTGCTTTGGTTCTTGACATTTTCAGATCACATTCTTCTGTATCCGCGCTGGACTAATGAATTCTGCTGTTTTCTTCGATGCTAAAGAAGCTACCATTCTTCAAGCCTTGCTAAGGCATCGACAGTAAGATGGATCAATGTGAACAACATTGACCAGTGCGAACATCTTATATTTCCACAACAAACACAGAGTCTTGACGGTGAACCGTATGCGTTTGAAAGATCGTGTGGTAATTGTGACTGGTGCGGGTTCTGGGATCGGCCGAGCTTCTTCGGTTCTATTTGCCAAAGAAGGAGCCAAGGTAGTTGCAGTCGATTTCGTGCGAGAAGGTGGTATTGAAACCGCCAACATAATTGAAAAAGACGGTGGTGACTCTCTATTCGTAGAAGCCGATGTTTCGAAGTCTGATGACGTACAGAAAATGGTCATTGCTGCCATCAAGAAATTCGGAAGGATTGATGTATTGTTTAACAATGCTGGTATTAATTTGGAGAAGACTGTTACGGACACAAGTGAGCAGGAATGGGATAAGATCGTTGACGTCAATTTGAAGGGTGTTTTTCTATGTTCGAAATATGCTATTCCTGAGATGATTCGAAACGGTGGAGGCGTGATCATAAACACTGCCTCAATTCGAGGGCTTGTTGGGCAGTATCACGAATCAGCATATTGTGCGTCGAAGGGCGGGGTGGTTTTGCTGACTAAGGCTATGGCGCTTGATTATGGAGGAGACAATATTCGAGTCAACTGCATTTGCCCCGGCGCCGTACTGACACCTTTGACCAAGAGTTTCTTGGATGATTTGCCAGATCCGGAATTGGAGATGCGGGAAACACTGAAGAAAATCCCTTTGGGTAGGATGGGTCAGCCGGAGGATGTTGCGCGGGTGGCTTTGTTCTTGGCTTCTGACGAATCAGCCTATCTGACTGGGCTTGCAATTCCTGTTGACGGCGGACGAATTCAACATGTGTGAACTTCTTATAGACGCAATTTGTGTTGAAGTGCGTGTCCGTTCATAGTACGTTCTTGTTGAAACCTTGCTCGGAAAGATGTGCCCATAATTCGATGCGTTGACAATTATCCTGTGAAGGAAATGCTCATATTACAAAAGGTAAATCATCGCATAATTCAATCGTGGATTGTCCCCATGTTGGCAATGGTTAATAGGTAGTCTTTGTCTTTATGTTTTTTGTTCAGCCATTCGGGGAAGGATCAAATATGGTTGCAGAAGACCATGAAGGAGATCTGGAACTATCCTGCAGACACGTTGGGCGACTCTACCCTGTTCTTCTAGATAGATATGGTAATATCATTGATGGGAATCATCGACTAGTAGCAGACAAGAATTGGCCCAGACTGAGGCTGGAACACATAAGTTCGAAGAAGGATCTAGTTCTTGCAAGACTTGTCAGCAATGTCTGCAGACGAAGAGTATCAGATGTTGAGAAGACCGCTTTGCTTAGAGAACTCGGTGAGATTCATCTCAAAGAAGGTGTAAGCCACGGAAGATTAGGTGGGCTAATAGCGGAAGAAACGGGAATGAGTTACAGGTGGGTCATGAAATATCTGCCCGATGATCTCAAGGAGCGCCCTGGAATCGGGGGTCCAAAGTGTTCATCCAAGTCTTTCGAACGTGCAAGTCACATCGGAATTGGAGTTGCACGTTATGCAACTGCAATTCATGGACTCATCACTTCTGGTTGCCCTAAGGTGCTGGAAGTCAAGGATTATGCCAACACAGATTTTGTCCACATTGTGATGGACAGAAAATACTACTCGAAGATTGAAAGACTAGCCAGCCAGATTGGTACCACACCTAATGTTATGATTAACAGTGCCTTGACGTTACTTCTTAGAAAGGTCGTAGATGATAGTGATCCAGTACCTCAGAGCACTGTTGTACTTAGGGAAATGTGCTGACGAAATGTCTTGAATCGAGGTTGCATGCACTCTGATTGACATCCAGAGCTGTAGCTTGTTTGTGTTTTCAGGTTCCAAAGCTCGGGTAGCTTTCTTCACGGTTGGGGCATGTGGTCAAACCTCTGAGAAAGGCTTTTCAGAAAGTCTTTAAAGGTCGCAGGCAAGATTTAGTCATCACTGCTTCGTCAGCAGGAGCTGCATCGCTTTGAGTTATGTCAAAATTGGTGATTTGGAAGCGGCAACTGGAACTAAGAAACAGGGGTTCATTAGAGTCGGTGAGTTCCCAACAGGATATCTTATCGAGTTTCCGATCATGATCATTAACGGAGCGAAGCCTGGACGCACCTTGGGACTGATTGCAGGCGTTCATGCTATGGAATACTGTGGGATCGAAACTGTAATGAGGCTATTCACTAGTATCGACCCTGCAAGTTTGAACGGCGTTATTGTGGCCGTTCCACTTGTCAACATTCCAGCCTTTCAGGCTAGAGTTCCATATGTGAACCCTGTTGACAGAGTGAATGGTTTCGGCCTTGGGAAAGCCGGAATCGAGGAAGGTTCTGTGAGTTACATCATGGGTGAAGTGCTTTTTGAGCAAGTACTGCGCAGAGTTGATGCTCTGATAAACTTCCATGGTGGCGATAGCGTGGAAGAAAATCTTGACTTCGTCATAACCAACGAGACTGGCAACTCTGAAATCGATCAAGTGTCGTGGGATATGGCAAAGTGTTTCTGCTCAGACTACACATGGCAGTACAATGCTGACATATCATGGATTAAAGATGCTGCTGGCAATTGGGTCAAGACATCAGAGAACAGGAAAAATGGAGGACTGCACAAGAGGACAATGATACCGACTGTCATTCCCGAAGCTGGCGGATCAGGGAAAGCCCAGGAAGCTTCAGTTAGGTTCCTGTATGATGGAACGATCAATGTATTGAAGTACTTCAAAATGATCAGCGGAGAGCCAAGAATGAGCGAACCCAAGGTTTTTCACACTCAGCACAGAATCAAAGTTAGATCAGCCGGATTCTTCCGGCCATTTAGGAAACTCGGTGAAATTGTATCCAAGGATGAAAAGATGGGTGATGTGAGAAACATCTTTGGTGAAGTCATTGAAGAGGTCACTTCTCCTGTTGATGGCGTCTTCAACTTCCTGATGTTCCATGCTTCTGTCCTGCCAGGAGATGTTGTAATGATCGTGGGCGAGTTGAGTAACTGATTTTCGAGAAAAACGGGCTGATGGCGGTCGAGTTGGCTATTGAAGCGTAGGAACTGGCTCTTGTTCTTCTCAATGGCTGTCTTCTGGGGTCTCAACTGGTCAATAACCAAAACTGGCCTGAGCTTTGTCTCGCCTGCGACGTTTGTTTTGCAGAGGTTCCTTTTCTTTAGCGCAACTTTTCTTCCAGTGCTTCTGTTGTTGCGCAGGAAAATCCCTAGAGATCGAGACACGCTCGTGAAGATCATCCTTCTTTGTATGATCAACGTTTCCCAAATAATAACGACGAATATTGCATTGTCCGCTCAAAGTTCGGCGATGGGAGCAGTGCTCAATTACACGCAGCCCCTGTTTGTGTTCTGTCTAGCAATACCGTTCCTGGACGAAAAAATCACAGTAGCCAAAATCACCGGAGTCTCGATTGGTTTCGGAGGAGTCTTTGTCTTATTCTTCAAAAGCATGTCGTCTTTCTTTTTGACTTCGGCGGCCATCATGGTGCTAAGTGCTTTCCTATGGGCAGTGACGATAGTTTTCTACAAGAAGTTTCTGAGTCATGTCGATTCTTTCGTTGCCAGTTACTTCCAATATTCGCTCGGAGCGATTCCACTAGTCTTTTTTGCTTGGAGTTCAAACAGCTTTGTGATACCTTCAAGCCCCACTTACTTAATGATACTGATATACGAATCTATAGCAGTCTCGGCAATAGGATCGACCGTTTGGCTTTTTCTCACAAAACAGGAAGGCGCGACCGTAGTTGCAGGTTCGAGTCTACTTGTACCAGTTTTTGCTCTGTTTTTCGGCTGGCTTGTTTTGCAGGAAGTGGTGGGTATTGAATCCATCATTGGAGCCGTGATGATATTGATTGGCATTGGTCTGGTGAACCTTCCTCATCGTAAGAATAACGTAGATCTAGAGAAAACCGAGTAATTCCTTTAAATGAGTATTGGAATCTGTAGAGTGTGCCGCAACTCGCCGTAAGCATCAAAAAACTCGAAAGTCAAAGGAAAATCGTCTTAGAAAAGCGTTGGAACTGTTGACACGTGCTGCTGTGTCAAACAGAGCAAGAAAATCCGCTGTGGCTAGATTGCGTTAGTTTGACGTAGGCTGAATTCTGCAGAGGCTTGAACAAGAAAGCAGAATCAAGAAACAAACCACGGTTCATTTCCCACATCCTCAAGTTCTTCAACATCCGCGAAAGGTTTATTAGATTTCAGAAGCTACTCGCTGCATGGTGACAAAATGTTCTATGCTGTTATGTATTTCAATCTCAAAGATGGTGTGACTGAGAAAGAATTTGGCGACAGAGTCAAGAAATATGCAGTTGCTGTGGCAGCAAAAACAAAGGGCGTCGGACCTTTCAAGCTTTTTTCGCACTATTTTTTCGGAGCAAACACGCGCCGATATCAACTTTGGACAGCATTCGATGATTTTCATGCAGTGGAGCGAGAGAAAGAAGCAAAGAACGATCCAGAGGTCGCACGCCGTCTCAAAGAAATGAATGATCTTGTCGAAATGAAGGAACACATCGACGAACTTGTGATCGAACTGCCATTGTAGTGCGTATAAGTCCATTTCTTACAGTCTAATAGTTTTCTTGGCGCGTACACATTTTGTAACGCGCTTTTCATCGAAGCTATAAGTCCTTATTCGACTAATGGCATTTCGGGAGCTGTTTCAAAGAGTATTCGATTATGTCAATAGCTTTGTCGACTTGGTCTGTTGTGAGAATTAGGGGCGGCGAGAATTTTATGACGTTCTTGTACAATCCGGAAACTGAGAAGAGCAGACCTTTCTTGAACGAATCCTGCAATATGCTCTTCAATGCATTCTGAGCGGGTTCTTTTGTCTTGGCGTTCTTGACTAACTCTATTCCTATGAGAAGCCCTTTGCCCCGGACATCGCCAATTATGGGAAATCTTTCGGCCAACTCCTTCATTCTTCCCAGGAAATAAGTTCCTGTTTTTGCGGCGTTTTGCACGAGCTTTTCTTGCTGAAGTATGTCAATTAGCGCGCTGGCTCTTGCACAGGAGAGAAGGTTGGCTGCTAATGTTGAAGCTGGGCCATGGCTTACCCAGTTGTCCATTAGTTCCTTTCTGGCTAGTATTGCGCCCAGTGGCATTCCTGCGGCTATCGGTTTCCCGAAGTACATAACATCAGGTTCCATTCCAAAATGCTGGATCCCGAACATTCTTCCAGTTCTTCCGAAACCTGTTACTACTTCGTCGTCAATTATCAGGATGCCGAACTCTGAGCAGATCTTTTTCATTTTCAGAAAATACTCGTTTGGAGGAACTATTACTCCTCCGTGCGCTTGTATCGGCTCTATGAATATTGCGGCAACTTCTTGTGGTTCGACAACTGTCTTGAAAAGATACTCCATCTGTCCGATACACAGCATACCGCAGCTTGGGTATTCTTGACCAAACACACATCTGTAGCAATTCGCATAAGGTATGCCCATTACTCCAGGAAGAAACGGTGAACAACGTGCCCTCAGATCTGAGCTGTCCAGTGTTAAGGAGAGGGCGCCCATTGTTCCACCATGGTATGCGCCAAAACAGGCAAGCAGAAAAGGTCTCTTCGTCGTGTAGCGTGCAAGTTTTATCGAGAATTCCGTGGCTTCTGATCCATCATTGCAGTAAGCGACTTTGCCATCTCTCAAACAACCTGGCGCTATCTTTTTGAGTTTCTCGGCAAGCTCGACTCGAAGCGGATAGAGCCCGTTGTAGAGAGCTAGGAAATCAAGCTTTTCAAGCTGATCTTTCGTTGCTTTGAGTATCTTCGGATGGGAATATCCAACATTGCAGGCATGGGCTCCTCCTGTGAAATCCAAGAACTTTCTTCCGTCCACACTTTCGATCTCTATCCCTTCGGTTCGCTTAACCACCAAATCACTGAACTTTCTGAAGACGGTGCAAAGAGCCTCGTTCTCTCTGGACACCCACTTATCAGGTGTTGTTCTTGAAGTTTTCTCAGCAAGAGTTGATCCTTTCACGGATATCCCAATCGGTGATTGTTTTCACGTATCAATTTAACATTTTCGTAAGGACAAATCGCCTGTCTTTTCAAAGAATAGCAAAAGCGGACGCTAGGACAGATTAACGATGAAACCAGCTTGTAATCCTTGCCTTTCACTCTGAATCATTACATATATCGAAAGGGTTTCAGCGCCATCGCATTATGGAAAAGCTTTTGAACATGCTTATTGATATACAAGCACGAAATGTTAAAAGAAAGGTGGAAAAATGACTAAGATATCCTATAAACGAGCAATCAGTCAAATGCAGAAAATGCTCATCATTGCTGTCGCCGTGATAGTAATAATCGCTGCGGTTGTTGGCGCCTACTATTCAGGCATTCTTACTCCCTCACCATCGCCGTCTCCATCGCCATCGCCGTCTCCCTCACCCGTAAAGAACAAGGACACCATAATGATCGAAACCTACAACCCTATTGCGAACCTTGACCCGATTACACTATCGTTAGCTTCCGAATCATTTGTAGCTTGGAACGTGTTTGAAAACCTCCTATCTATGGCAGGCAACGTGCCTGGAGGTGTAGAACCGAAGCCAGGTCTCGCAGAGAGTTGGTCAGTTGCTGCTGACGGGATGACTTATACTTTCAAGATCAGGTCAAACGCCAAATTCAGTAATGGAGACCCGATTGACGCGGCTGCAGTGGTGTACAACATAAACAGATTGCTAATAGTCAACTCTCCTAACCACATGTACCTGTTCGAAGGAATAATTTCCAAAGGTTGTGCTAAAGTGATCAATTCAACTGCTGTTGAAATCAAGACCGACATAAAAATGCCTCCATTCACGACATTGTTGACCTTGTGGCATGGCATGCTTAATCCCGCAGTAGTGGAGGCTCACGGTGGAGTTCAAAACGACACGGTCAACACGGAAATCGCAACAAACCAACCATTTGAAGGCTTGTACTCAGGCCCATACAAGATAACTGAATTCGTTCCTGGTTCAGGTGGACATGTGAAGCTCGAAGCAAACCAGTATTATTGGGGTGCACAGCCGAAAACAAAATACGTATACATTTCATGGACAACCGAAGTCAGCACAAGAGTGCTGAAGCTCAAAAATGGAGACGCTGATTGGCTGTGGAATTTCGAAAGGACTTCGATATCAGATCTTGTCGGCGCCGATGGAGTGAAAATCGACAAAGCTGGCTTATCTTGGACACAAGCATACATCACATTCTCAGGCAGAGACCCACTGGGAATGGACCAAAGTGGAATCAAGACGAGGCAGGCACTATGCTACGCGTATCCATATGATATAACAAGGACGTATGTGTGGGCAGGCTATGCTCAACGTGCTATCGGCCCAATTCCAGCAGGCGTACCCGGAGCTTACGATGCGTGGACTACAAAGTACCAGTTCAACCTTACCAAAGCCGCACAATTGCTGGACGAAGCAGGACATACTCCTGGAACGGACGGCATAAGACTTCGTCTAGAACTTAACTATGGTGTCGGACAAGAAGCAAGAAAGCAAGCAGCAATCATCTGGCAGTCAGAACTCGCCAAGATAGGAGTTGAGCTTTCTGTACGAGAATTCATCGGACAACAACTGTCAACTAGAATGCGTCAAAACCAGACAGACATGACTATAAGTGGTTGGTTCCCAGACTATCCAGATCCGTATCACTTTGCGTATTCAATAGTCCACTCATTTTCAGTCTGGGGAATATACGGTTCTTGGTGGAAGGTTCCTGAGATTGACGCTGCAATAGAAGCTACTTTAAATGAACCAAACGCAACCGCTCGCTATGCTCTTTACAAACCTATTCTAGAAACACTTGCTGAAAACCCGAACAGAGTATATCTTGTTCAAGAAGATGCTTTGTTCATAAGCAGATCATGGCTGAAAGGCTACGTCTACAACCCAATACACCACGGAATGCTCTGGTACCTCTACAAAGAGTAAGATCTGCCAAACGGGCTGATCTTCTATTCTCTTTTTCTTTATTTTACTCAAACTTCAATAGGCTTAAATATAATCATTGTTCGTTCCATACTAGGCGGCTAAATCAATGGGTCTGAGTAGATACTTAGCCAGAAGAATAGCGCTACTGTTCGTTGTATTGTTTGGTCTGCTCTCACTTACTTTCATAGTCTCGCACGTGATCCCTGCAGACCCTGTTCGTGCGTGGGCAGGCGAGAAATCCGTGCTTCAGAGTTTGGAGGTGATTAGGAAGAGGTATCATCTTGACCAGCCGCTGCACATTCAGTACCTCCTTTACTTCCAAGACCTATTGCAAGGCAATCTGGGTCTTTCTCCTGTCACTAATAGGGCCGTCCTGTGGGATCTTGGTTTCTTTTTCCCAGCGACGATGGAACTCGCGCTCATATCTTTGGCCTTGGTGATGGCTGTAGGCATCCCCTTGGGGGTCGTATCTGCTGTCAAACGTAACAAATTGATCGACCATTTGCTGAGAGTTTTTTCGTTGACGGGAACGTCTATGCCTGTATTCTGGCTGGCAATCATGTTGCAGTTAGTTTTTTACTTTCAGCTTGGATGGTTTCCAATTGGGGGGCGAGTTTCAGTTCCGTGGACCAGGGTTACTGGCTTCATTTTTGTCGACACACTTGTGACTGGCAATCTAGTTGGGTTTGCGGACGCTGCCAGACACATTGCACTTCCTGCCTTTGTCTTGGCCTTCACTTCAGTGGGTTTCGTTGTGAGGATAACACGATCAAGCATGCTCGAGACGTTGGGAGCTGATTACGTGAGAACTGCAAGATCGAAAGGAGTTCCTGAGCATACAGTTATATTGAGACACGCTCTCAAGAACGCGCTAATCCCGCCCATCACCGCCCTCGCATTCATATTTGGCAACTTGCTGCAAGGTGCAGTCATAACTGAGACAGTCTTCAATTGGCCTGGTCTTGGAACTTATGCTGCAGGGTCGATCACTTTTCTCGATTTTCCTGCCATTATGGGTTTCACCATTGTCGCCGGGATTTCTGTGGCGGTTGTCAACCTTGTCACGGACATGCTGTATGTTGCCATCGATCCACGGATAAGAAGTTTGGAGAGTGGTTAGCATTGAGAAGCATTCAAGAAATATTATCTTCAACATATAGGATATGGCGAGCGCGTATTAAGCCTCGACTGAAGGAATTGCGCCTTTCTCTATATATTGTTCGCAAGAGTCCCCTGGCACTGATTGGCCTCGGAATTATCACTGCTTTCCTCGTCATCGCTGTGCTCGGTGATTTCCTTGCGCCCTACAAACCTTTAGCTGTAGACATAACCAACAGACTTCAACCTCCATCTGTCCAGCACTTTTTTGGCACGGACGAGTTTGGGAGGGATGTTTTCAGTCGTCTATTGAGTGGAGCAAAGTATAGTATCCAGACAGGTGTCGTAGTCCTCGCTATCGCAATACCATTGGGGAGCATCCTTGGTGCAATTGCAGGATACTTTGGAGGTAAATACGATGAAGTGATAATGCGCATAACAGATGTTTTTCTAGCATTTCCGAGTCTAATACTGGCTATGGCGGTGTCTGCGGCATTGGGTCCAAGTCTCCAGAACGTTATGTTGTCTCTGATAGTAGTGTGGTGGCCTGCCTACGCGAGACTTGTTCGTGGCCAGGCATTGTCCGTGAGGGAGAACGCCTACATCGAGGCCGCGAGATCAATGGGAGCAAGTAGAGTACGAATAATCTTTCAACATATCCTTCCCAACTCCATCTCGCCGGTAATAGTTCGAGCGACCTTGGAAATGGGGATGGTCATTATTTGGGCCGCAGGGTTGAGTTTTTTGGGCTTTGGTGCGCAGCCGCCCTCGCCTGAATGGGGGAGGCTCATAACCGAAGGGAGAATTTACATATTTCAGGCATGGTGGATAACCGCGTTTCCAGGACTAGCGATACTGTTGGTTGTGTTGGGGTTCAACCTGCTTGGAGACGGCCTGCGAGACATACTTGACCCCAAGCTGAGGAGAGTCATCGAGGTGAGATAAATGGAAGCCGTGCTAGAAGTGCGTGATCTGAAAGTTCAGTTCTTCACTTACGGAGGAGTAGTACAAGCGTTGGATAGCGTGAGCTTCAAGGTGAATGAAGGTGAGACCCTTGGATTGGTTGGCGAAACAGGCTGCGGCAAATCTGTGACAGCTCTCTCAACATTGAGATTAGTCCCTCCTCCGGGCAGAATTGTGGAGGGCGGAATATTCCTTAAGGGAGAAAATCTCCTAGAAAAAACCGAGGGAGAGATGAGAAAAATAAGAGGCTGCACGATAGCCATGATTTTTCAAGACCCTACAAGCTCGCTCAATCCTCTTTTCACAGTTGGCTACCAGATAGCTGAACCTTTCATTTACCACCAAGACTTGAAGAAAAAAGAAGCTCAGAAATCAGCCGTGCAATTGCTTGAGAGTATGCACATCCCAGACGCTGAGAGAAGAGCCAAAAACTATCCACATGAGTTCAGCGGAGGAATGAGACAGAGAATAATGGTTGCTATGGCCCTGGCTTGCAATCCTAGTTTGCTCATTGCGGATGAGCCGACAACAAACCTCGACGTCACAATTCAAGCTCAGCTATTGGAGCTGATGAAAGAGATACAGAGGAAACATCATACTTCGATTTTGTGGATTTCCCACAACTTGGGAGTAGTTGCGGAAATGTGCGACCGAGTCGCCGTGATGTATGCTGGGAATATTGTGGAGATCGGTGACGTGAAGACCATCTTGTGTGAACCAGCCCATCCATACACTCGCATGCTGAAGGAATGCGTTCCAACCGCAAATCAGAAGAAAGGCGAACTTACTGTGATTCCTGGAAACGTGCCAAACCTGATAAGCCCACCAACGGGTTGTCGATTCAATCCGCGATGCCGTGAAACCATCGACCTTTGCAGGAGAGAGAAACCCGAAATGGTTGAACTCGAACCAGGTCATTTCGTGTCATGTTGGAAATATCCACGGAAAAGTGAGAAAACTGGCTCAGGAGATGACTAGAGCGATGACCGATAGGATGATCGAAGTGACTGGACTCAAAAAGTATTTCCAGGTTAGGCAATTCCTCAAGAAACCCAGCTACGTGCATGCGGTTGACAATGTCGACTTCTTCATTGACAAGGGACAAACTCTGGGAATAGCAGGAGAGAGTGGTTGTGGAAAGACCACTCTCGCTAGGTGTACACTGCAGCTGATCAAGCCCGATGCAGGAAGCATCAAATTCGATGGAAAGCCTATGGGTTCAAAAAGAAGAGACTTGAAGGAATTTCGCCGAAGAACTGCTTTGGTTTTTCAAGATCCATCATCCTCGCTAGATCCAAGGATGACTATTGCTGATGTTGTGGGAGAACCTTTGGCAATAAACGGCATAGCACACGGAGAAGAGAGAGAAGCAAGGATTTTGGAACTCCTCAAGAGTGTAGGGCTCGAACTCGATCATATGTACCGATACCCCCACGAATTCAGCGGAGGACAAAAGCAGCGAATTGCGATAGCCCGTGCCTTAGCAGTAAATCCCGGTCTGGTGCTGCTGGACGAACCAACATCGGCACTTGATGTTTCCGTACAAGCCCAAGTTCTCAACCTGCTTGACAATCTTCAAAAGAACCTTGGATTGACCTACATGCTCATCTCACACGACCTGAACACTGTGAGGCACATTAGCCATCGAATTGCGATAATGTATTTGGGGAAAATCGTTGAGTATGGTTCAGATACAGCCGTGTTCGAATCAGCTATGCATCCCTATACTCGAGCGCTTCTGTCGGCTAACCCTCTGCCCGATCCAACCGTGAAAAAAGCAAGAATAATTCTGAAAGGCGATGTCCCAAGCCCTATAAATCCTCCGCCAGGATGCAGGTTCCACCCTAGATGTCCCAGTAGAATGCCCATCTGTGAAAAAGAAGATCCAAAGTATCTCGAAGTCGAAAAGGAACATTTCGTTGCCTGTCACCTTTACGACTGACGTTGCCCAACACAAGTGCGGAGGACTAGAGATATATAGTAGCTCTGAGATGAAACGATTCCTTGATGTTTATGAGCCAAGTTCCAAAAGTAATCCGTTCAAAGGATGTCGCCTTGCAGAAAATCAGACCAGGAGTAGCAAGGAAAAGACTGATCACCAGCAAGATGGGTGGCGCAAGGAACCTAATTTTCTCAATGGCGTTTATTGATCCGAACGAAACACCTCACAGTTGGCACACACACTCGGGACCATTCTTCGATGGTGAACGTCAGAACGAATACCCGAAGGGCTTTGAAGAGTATTATTTCGTACTGAAAGGAAAATGCACGGTCTTCTGGAGAATTGACAACAAAGAAATGCAAGAACAAGCAGCAGAAGGCGACCTACTGTTCTTTCCAGTCGGAGTCGTTGAACATCAGGTAGTAAACACAGGCAAGAAAACACTCATAATGGCCGTCATAATGGCCCCGCCTTTCACTTGAGCACGGACACGCAAAAGTGGTGGCAATGGAAGAATACTCTGAAATCAGACGGACATCTTGCGGTTTCTGTCACTGGCAGTGTGGGGTTCGCGTCCATGTCGAGAAGGGTAGGCCTGTCAAGGTTGAAGGAGACACTGAAAACCCGCTTGGACATGGATTGGTATGTGTGAAAAATTCAGCGGCTCTCGAATTTCATGATCATTCTGACCGTTTGAACTATCCATTGAAGAGAATTGGCGAAAGAGGAGAAGGCAAGTGGCGCCGCGTTTCGTGGAAAGATGCGCTCGACGAGATCGCCGAGAATCTGATTCAGATAAAGCGAGACTATGGTCCAGAGGCACTTCTTTTTCTTGGTGGTATGCCTCATGAGCCAGGAGACTGGGCAGCTTGGCGATTTTGCAACCTTTTCGGTTCCCCCAATGTCTTCAATCAAGGAAAAAATTGTGGTGAAGCAGAGATTCTGGCTGAATGTGCAACATACGGGTGGCACACCTCCAAAGCTCCGAAGCCAGGAGTAACCAAGTGCGCAGTAATATGGGGTAAAAACTGGCCGCAATCAGACCACGGCACGTGGCGGACTGTTCTCGAAGCAAAAGAGAAAGGCTGCAAACTTGTAGTCATAGATCCAAGGAAGACTCAGTCAGCGTCGAAAGCAGACCTCTGGCTCCAAGTAAGACCTGGTTCTGACGGTGCGCTCGGGCTTGGCCTGATCAACTTGATAATTCAAGAAAAGCTCTACGACCACAAGTTCGTTGACACATGGTGTACTGGTTTTGCTGAAATAAAGAAAATTGCCGCAGACTACCCGGCGGACAAAGTTGAAGAAATAACGTGGGTTCCGGAGGAAAAGATCAGACAAGCTGCACGGATGTATGCGACACTGAAACCTGCAGTGATCTCAGGTGGCGTCGCTCTTTGTCACATCGGCGGACGTGCGGTGAAATCAGCGGTTCAGGCTAAAGCCATACTCCGCGCCTTGACTGGCAATTTGGATGTCGAAGGCGGAAATGTGCTTGGACAGCCTTTTCAAGATCTGGCATGGTTCGGCAACGTGCTCTGGGACAAGATGCTTGAGCACCCGGACCGAACAAGGGACACACTGAGTGCAGAAAAATTCCCAATCGCTTCCGTGAAGGGATACCGGCTGTTCCGAGAAGCCATGAAGAAGCAACATCCAAAAGGATATTCTGCCGCCATGTACATGCTTGTCAACAGTTCGATCTGCATTTGGGATGCAATCCTCAAACAGAAACCTTATCCGTTGAAAGCGGTCATCACACAAGGAACCAACCCCTTACTAACACTAGGTAATGCAAGAACAATCAGCAAAGCACTGAAGAGTGATAACCTTGCACTTCACGTCGGCATGGACTTCTTCATGACTCCGACCTTGGAACTAGCGGATTATGTTTTCCCCGCCGCGGATTGGCTGGAGCGGCCGAACCTTTTGTTGGAATGGGGAAACGTGGACTATTACGTTGCAGGTGAGAAAGCCGTTGAACCATTGTATGAACGCCGGGATGATTACCAACTGTGGCGCGAACTCGGAAACAGAGTCGATCAGAAAGGCCATTGGCCAGATTCACTCGACGAAATGTTTGATAAATTTTTGAAACCCACTGGCTTGACCTTCAAGCAGCTTCTTGCAAAGAAAGAAAGATGGAGTTTTCCCCCAATCAAGTACAAAAAACACGAGAAAGATGGATTCGCAACCTTCTCAGGAAAAGTTGAACTTGTTCCAAGTCTTTTCAGAAAAATCGGAATCGATCCATTGCCCAAATACGAAGAGCCACCAAGAAGCTTCGCTAGAGATCCCATGATGGCAAAACAGTATCCACTCATACTCATATCTGGTTCACGCGTGATTCAATACATACACTCAACGCTCAGAAACATGAAAACACTGCGCAAAATCTACCCCGACCCTTTGGTTCAAATCAATCCAAAAATCGCTGCTGAACTGGAAATATCAGAAGGCGACTGGGTGTGGATCGAAACTCCCGAAGGCAGAATCAAGCAGAAAGCCAAACTGGACGACGGCATTGACCCCAGAGTCGTTCATGCAGACGGCTTCTGGTGGTATCCAGAAGAAACTGCAGAAGAGCCCAGCCTCTTCGGAGTCTGGAAATCCAACGTCAACGCAATAACACCTGACGCCTGTGAATTCTTTGACTATGCCGGAGACAATGCCTTCAGAGCTCTGATCTGCAGAATCGTCAAACCCGTTCAGTGAAACTAGCGAATCTTATATGAATAGATTGCAGCAAGCGAAACCAATTCTCAAAGAATTAGGCCGCTTTGCATAGATCATCGATGAAATGTTCCCAGATTTTAGCTAATATAGAGACAATCACTTTGATCATACGCGCCCATCACTTCTTCTCCAATTCTGTTCTCATCTCTTTGAGCTTCTTCTGCTCTGGTGCTTCTCACCAGCGCGCGCTCTAAGCTGGCGGGGCTTTGAAGCTTCTCTATCTTGGCACCGACCTTTGCGACTCGCTGGGTTGACGAAAGATTTAAGAACGGTCGCCGTATCGGTTATTCGGTGAAGTATGAATAGACAAGGTGGAAGACTTCGGAAATACTTGCTTCTCCGAGTCCTTCAGTTTGTTCCCTTGTTTTTCATGATTCTGATAGTCACCTATAGCATGATTCTGGTTGCCCCTGGAGATCCCGTCTTGTATCTCGTAGGCTCTTACGGAGCTAGCGAAGAATATCTGAACATGATGCGTCAAAGCCTTGGCCTAAATAGGCCGTGGTATGAGCAACTCCTAGGATACATGTCAAGGGTCATACAGGGCGATCTTGGCTACTCTCTCTATTTTAGACAACCTGTTTTTTCAATAATAGTTCAGCGTCTGCCCGTCACTATGTTGTTGGTAACTGTCGCTTTTGTGTTTTCCTCGATAATAGGCATTATCTTAGGAGTTGAAGCTGCGCGTCGCCCATTTGGTCTTCTGGACAAGATGTTTACTTCTTTTTCAGTCATCGGTCATTCGATACCTGTCTTCTGGACAGGCATGCTGTTGATACTAGTTTTTGCTGTAATGCTCAGATGGTTTCCTCCGGGCGGAGTTGTGGACATTGGGCGAGACCTCAATGGCTTCGAATACGTTGTCAGCATTTTCAGACATCTGCCTTTGCCAACGATTGCCCTAGCCTCTTATTTGACACCTTTGATAGCTCGTATCACCAGAACAAGTATGCTTGAAACACTGCGTCAGGATTTTATCACGACGGCGCGTATGAAGGGTCTGTCCGAGAGAGACGTTGTTTACAAACATGGATTGAGGAATGCTCTGCTTCCTGTGCTGACTGCGCTAAGTCTTCAATTGGGACAACTTATCGCAGGTGCGACTTTGACCGAGACAGTGTTCTCTTGGCCTGGGCTTGGAAGACTGACATTCGACTCGATAACAAGAAGAGACTGGCCACTGATATTGGGCATATTTGTTTTTGTTTCTATAGGAGTAATGGCAATAAGTCTGATAACGGATTTGTTGTATGCATACGTTGACCCACGAATAGAAATTAGCAGGAAGAGCTAAGCCAGGTGAAGGTGTGAGAGCGTTTCTGCAGTCGCTGCGAGATTTTCTAAGAAGAATCAGACATAACCGACTTGGAGTAGGAGGAGTAGTCATACTCCTGACGATAACTCTTGTCAGCATGCTTCCCAATTTTGTTCCATCGCTCTTTCGGAAACCATGGGCCGTCTCAAGGAACTCACTTTTTCCGCCGAGTGCACAATACCCAATGGGTACCGATGATTTAGGAAGAGACGTTTTCAGCAGATTCATTTATGGGGCACAAGTTACCCTCTTTATCGGTCTGGCGGGTGCTTTTCTGTCGACTTTGCTGGGCATCTTCGCGGGCGCGTATGCCGGATACTACGGAGGCATTATGGATGCTGTTCTGATGAGACTGGCAGATATGCTATGGATAATGCCGACCTTCTTTGTTGGTCTTGTTGTGGTAGCTATGTTTGGACCGAGCCTCAATAATGTCATACTCATAATCAGTCTTCTCTTCTGGCCTTCTACTGCACGACTTGTTAGAGCTGAAATGCTGTCACTAAGGGAAAGGAAGTTCGTCGATGCAGTGAGGCTACTAGGCATGAGCAAGATGAGGATTGTTTTCCGGGAGCTTCTGCCGAATGTGATGCCAGTGGCTATTGCCAATGGAACTCTGCAAATAGCCGCTGCAATACTGCTGGAGTCAGGTCTCAGTTTTCTAGGTCTTGGTGATCCTAGTCGGCCTACGTGGGGCTATCAATTAAGTGAGGCAAGACCTTTTCTGCAGGAAGCATGGTGGATGGCACTCTTCCCAGGTCTTGGGATATTTCTTACCACATTCAGCATACACGTCATCGGCGACGCAGTCAACGACATCCTGAACCCCCGTTTGCGGTCTTCAAGAAAGTGAGACACTTTTGAACGCCTTCAGTGATTCGTTTACTTGACAATCCATAGGTCCTTGCTCAGCGGTGTCAAGTTCTCGCTTCCGTTTGTAGTGACCACAACATTGTCTTCCACGTAGAAGACTCCTTCAGCACCATGCTCTCCTATGCCCTTTGTTATGTAGTTCAGCGCTGTCTCGTCGTAGAACGTTGGTTCAATGGTCACAACCATTCCTGCTCGAAGTTCTCCCTCAGATTTGACACCGATATATGGAGGTTCATGCACACTCAAACCTATACCATGACCATGGCTGGTATAGGGAAGATTCCTTTCACAACCCAGTTTTCGGGCCGTGTCAACAGCTGAGGCCGCAACATTCTTGATTGGAATTCCTGCTCGCACCTTGTCGAGGGCAGATTCTTGAGACTTCAAAGCGCAATCAAATAGTTTCTTCTGACGTGATGAAGGAGCGCCAACACATGCAATCCGAGTCATGTCGCACCAATAACCTTTCCAGTTGGCGCCGCCATCCATTAGAACGATGTCTCCTTCTTTTATCTTATATCCAGAGGGGCGAGTGAAAGCCAAACCATATCTTTCTTTTCCTGCGCGGACAACAAGGATCATTTTTGACGGCATATCCTCGCTTCCCTGATCCAAAGTTGCCTTATAGAAAGTCCTAGTGATCTCTTTGTCCGTCATTCCTCTCTTCATTGTTTCAAGTGTAGTTTGAAAAGCCTTGCACGAAATCCCACATGCCTTACGAATATGCTGGATTTCTTGCGCAGATTTCAGGGTCCGCATCTGCCACAGCAAATCGCTAGCATCCACAAACTGCGCTTTGATAAGACTCTGTCTGATTGTCTGAAAATCCCTCTGGGACATATCTATTCGTGTGTTTCCGCCCAACTCCAGTCCAATGGTCTTGTTCTCGAGTTTCAACTCTGTTATCGCTTTCTCAACAAGATCTATTGGATCAGATGGATTTACTGAAAGAAATGGCGCAAAAGTCCAATCAGCCAAGAAAAAACGGAGGTCATCTACCCAGGACATTATCTGAGCATTTCCTCTCATCACCAATGGGAGAACGAGGACTGGAGAGCCCTCTCTGGGCAGAATAAGAATGTGATATAGATGTGCTCTATCTTTTGACTCGCCTGTGAGAATCGGTCTAAAACCAGAAAAGTATGTAAGATTCTCCTCCTGAGTCAATAGCAACATGTCAAGACCGTGATCATCCATAAGATTTCTGGCTTTCTTACATCTATCTTCGTACTCTTCCTGAGGAAAGTCTGACAAATATCTCCCTTTCATGTTCCAAGCAAGTCCGTAGAAAAATATCTTGCGTTCATTTCAGTATTTAAGACTTCTTTTGCATCAGACATGCAGTGAGCCAGGTGCGTCAAGAATAACGAACGTGCTATTTTGAACCCTAAACTCGACAGTGAATATTTCGGAGTAATTAGACGAATTGAATGGCCTCTACCAGTCCAGGGTGGTCCATTATGTTCATCTTGGATTTGGGGACCGGGCGCGTGCTCCTGAAAAGCTTATATTCAGACCAATCGAAATATGTGATTTCGAGATGGTAAGAAATGAAAAGAAAAATCATTCTGACGGTATCGATATTGTTAGCGTCTGTACTACTGGTTTTTCCACTGATAACAAAACGAGTTGAGGCAGAACAGGATTCTTCGAGGTTCCAGCAGTTTTTGTGGCCGGCAGATGCCAACTACAATGGAACACTAGTGTTGGCTGAACCATATGAACCGCCCGACATGCAGACGGCAACTTCAACGCTCAGTGCAACGCATTCGCTAGGAGGTCAGCTATACGACCCACTCATCTATATGTCAATAGATCTCAAGACGTATCTGCCTGGTTTGGCACAATCGTGGGAGATTTCCGACGATGCAAAAACTTATACCTTCCATTTGGTCCAGAATGCAACTTGGCATGATGGCGTGCCTTTCACTTCTGCCGACGTAAAGTTCACAATGGAAGTCTGGAAGCAGTACCATTCACGTATCAAAAAAGTGCTGACACCACTTGATAGAATCGAGACTCCTGACAACTACACGGTTAGAGTCGTTTTCACGAAATCATGGACACCTTTTATGGCGGCACTAACGGAAGGACACATATCGACAGCGAAGCATCTCTACGAAGGCACTGACATTCTGAACAATCCATATAATCGCAATCCTATAGGAACAGGGCCTTTCAGATTTAAGGAATGGGTGTCTGGAGACCACATAACATTGGAAAAGAACAAAGACTATTGGAGACAAGGTCAGCCGTACGTTGACAAAGTAATATACAGATACATACCTGACGAGGTGGCAAGAGTATCAGCATTCGAGACAGGCGAAGTCCACATTCTCACAGCAAATTCGCAGATGGACCCAACTTCATTACGAGTTTTGGGGGGTCTTCCAAACGTGACACTTGCTTACGAAGGTACTTTTCGTCTATTGCCTGTACCTCTTCCGCTCATCTACAACTTGCGAAATCCTCTCGTAAACAATGTTAAGGTCAGACAGGCGATTGCTTGGGCGATTGACAGAGATGCAATGATAGAGTCGATCTACCGAGGGCTGGCCGCGCGGATGGACGGCTTTTTCACCAACTCCTCTCCTTGGTACAATCCAAATGTTGAAAAATACTACCCCCGAAATGCTGACAAAGCAAATCAGCTTCTTGATGCAGCTGGCTACCCCAAGAACGCCAATGGGACCAGATTCACGCTGGTCTATGTATATGACCATTCACTTGATATCGAAAAGAAGCCAGCTGAAATTGTCATATCCAACCTCAGAGACGTTGGAATAGAGATCATTGAAGGAGGAGGAGAAAGCGTTCCCACATGGGAGAGAATCTTTCTGCAACATGACTTTGATCTGGGATCAGTGAGGTATGGAGCTGGCCCAGACCCTTACATCGGAATAGGCAGAATGTACTTGTCGACGAACATCGGCAACGCACTCTTCAACAATGGTGCAGGATACAACAATTCAGAAGTAGATACATTGTGGAATAACATCGCTTCAACGGTGAACGAGACAAAAAGGCGAGAATACTATTGGGACCTATTGGAATTGACTCAGGAGGAATTGCCTTACTTCTGGCTGATTGATGGTTCAGCTGCGACACAGCTTGTTTACCACAATGACAAACTCGGGAATGTAAATACGTGGGCCGACAATCTGGACCAGTCCTATCACACGATCTATTTCGTAGAGGAGGCTGCAATAACGACACAATATGCTACAGACTGGGCTTTAACAGCAGGAATAGGTGCTTCATGCTTGGTGGTCGGTGTTGTCGCAGGCTTCTTCACTGGACGTATCAGATACCGAGGGAAAACAACAGTCAAATAGGACCCATCTTTTTTTTCTTTTCAAATATCTTGACTCAGTAAGTATGTCAATGTTGTTCTTTGGAATCGACAGCAGAATTTGACCGCCAGAATCAACGGTTATTCATTGAAAACGAATTCTTATATATTCCTAGTCCCCGCATCTATTAGACAAGTTCCAAGTTCTGTGGGTGTGCGACACACAATATGGATGGACTTCTTGAAGTAAGGCAACTGAAAACCCATTTCCACACGGTCGATGGAATCGTCAAAGCAGTTGACGGCGTTTCATTGACTGTTGATAAGAATGAGATAGTCGGAATCGTAGGCGAATCAGGCTGCGGCAAGACGATGACAGCTTTGTCAATCGTAAGACTCATTCCGCCCCCAGGGCGGATCGTTGGCGGAGACATTGTCTTTGAAGGCAAGAGTCTGCTCAATATCTCCGATGATGAAATGCGCGAAATCCGCGGCAAAGGAATTTCAATGGTTTTTCAAGATCCAATGACCTTCTTGAATCCAGTCATGAAAGTGAAAGATCAAATAGCCGAAGTAATCGTCAGGCATTCCAAAATAACAAGGGCTGAAGCGAATGTTGAAGCTGTTAACATGCTCGAAAAGGTTCGAATGCCGGCTCCTAGACAGATTGCGGACTACTACCCGCATCAGCTCAGTGGAGGGATGCGTCAACGCGTACTTATCTCAATAGGACTGGCATGCAAGCCTAAGCTAGTCATCGCTGACGAACCAACCACTGCCCTTGATCCCACAGTACAGCAACAAATCGTGCAGCTCATGAGAGATCTCATGAGTAGTCTTGACACCTCTCTTCTGATAATAACGCATGACGTGGCGCTGTCGGCAGAGATCTGTAACAGGATTTACATAATGTATGCAGGAAAGATAGTGGAAGGCGCAGGCGTAGAGGCTATTTTCCAGAATCCAATGCATCCCTACACGAGGCTTCTACTGGAGTGCGTGCCAAGACCAGACCAGAAGAGCACAATAAGATTCATTGCGGGAACCGTGCCAGATCTCAGCAATCCGCCAAGTGGTTGCCGTTTCCAACCAAGATGCCCTCGATTCCTAGAGAAGTGTGCAAAGGAAGAACCTCCGCTAAAAGAAAACAATGATGGCCACATCGTCGCTTGCTGGCTCTGGTGATGCATGATGGAATTCTTGTTTCGAATAAGGGATTTGAAAAAGCATTATCCTGTCAGCACTGGACTTTTTCATACTGGTGGTAGGTTTCTCCGCGCAGTAGATGGCGTTGACATGGAAATTGCACTTAAAGAAACGCTAGGATTGGTTGGAGAGAGTGGATGCGGTAAGACGACAACTGGGAGGTTGATGCTCAATCTCGAGACTGCAACTCATGGTCAGATTCTCTACAAGGGAAAGGATCTGACCAAAATGACAAAGAGCGAGTTCCGAATATTCCATGCGGAAGTAAGTGCAGTCTTCCAAGATCCATATGAGTCGTTGAACCCTAGAAAAAGGGTCTGTGACATATTGAGCACGCCATATGCAGTTCATGACAGAAGAGTCCCTAGACAGGAAATAAAGAAAAGAGTCATTGAACTTCTCGACATAGTCGGTCTACAGCCTCCTGAACTGTTTATGAATCGATATCCACACGAGTTAAGTGGCGGGCAGAGACAAAGAATCTGTATTGCGCGAGCTATAGCACTTAGACCGAAGTTTGTTGTCGCTGATGAACCTGTATCTTCTCTGGACGTTTCCATAAGGGGTCAAATAATAAGTCTGTTTTCGGATCTCCAAACGAAATATGGGCTTACTCTCTTGTTTATTTCGCATGATTTGGCAGTAGTCCGCACGATATGCCGGCGACTGGCAGTAATGTACCTTGGGCGCATAGTGGAAGAGGGACCAACAGACAGAGTGCTAGACAGGTCTCTTCATCCCTATACGAGGAGCCTAATTGCAGCCAGTCCAATTCCAGACCCAAGAAAGAGGCACTACAACCGGCCTTCCTTGATTGGAGAAGTGCCTTCAGCGATATTTCCTCCTGCTGGATGTTCATTCAATCCACGTTGTCCAGAAAGAAAGGATATATGCACACGATTCAGACCCGAGCTCGTAGAAGTGGAGCCGGGACACAAGGTCGCATGTTGTCTGGTCGATCAGAAAACTGAGCTTCGATAAATGTCTGGCGAAATGATTGAAGGAATTAGAAGCCGGCTGGTCCGAAATTGGAGCGCGCGCTAGATGAGGGATTAAATGGTGTGTGACTCTAACAAGACGTTCAGAGCTAGGGAGGCGCTCCTCCCTCTGGAATTGATCTCAATTTGAATATTTTCCATTCATCTTTCCGCTTTCGGAGACTAAAAACTTCCAACCATGCGGGTATAGTGTCACTCAACCAGACAGTCGCTGACGCCAATCCCGGATCTGACACGTCAAGCGTAATCTTGATGTCTTCTTGTTTTACCGCATGAACAGGATCGTGTTGCTTAAGCCATGGCGGTTCAGATTTCAGTCTTCTCATGTATTCTTGCAATCCATTGTCTCGGATATTTTCGCTATTGCCCCTATAGGTTTTGAAGTCCTCTGAGAACCCTGCAAAATGCTGTGCCAGACTATCTCTCTTAAGCGAGGCGAAGTAGTTTTCGATTAACATTCTTCTTATTTCTTTTTCTTCCTTCAGAGTATTCATTCCTAATAAGCTCACTTTCCGCGGACGTCTAACGGGAGTTCCGTGTTGGGAATATTTATATCTTTTGAGACTACCAAGTCTCTGTGTTCCCTGAAGGAATGCTACGTCCAGTTGACTTCCAACTGTGAGACCGAATTTGAGAAGTGTGACGGGATGAAACTCAATTCACATCGGTTCAAAGGAAAAGTAGTATTGGTCACTGGTTCAGGAAGTGGAATTGGGAAAGCCATCGCCCTATCATTCGCTAAGGAGTCAGCTGACTTAGTTGTTAATGACATTGATTTTGAATTGGCATGTGAAGTGGCTGCTGAAATCGAGAAAATCGGCTGCAGATCTGTTCCAATCAAAGCTGACGTGTCTGATTTTGCTCAAGTCCAAAAAATGGTGAGACATACACTAGGAGATTTTCAGAGAATCGATGTTCTTGTCAACAATGCGTGCGTCGGATCAATTGGGTTACCTGTTGAAGAGATAGATGCGCAGCAGTGGAATGTAGCAATAGGAACCTGCCTTAATGGCACATTCTTTTGTTCCCAAGCAGTTGGAAAAGGAATGATCAAACGAAAAAGTGGGAAGATCATCAATATTTCTTCGCTGGGAGGCTTGGCAGCGGCACCGTTCGCAGCTGAATACACGTCTGCCAAACATGGGGTCATCGGTTTGACAAAAGCTCTAGCGGTAGAATGGAGCAGGTACAATGTTAACGTCAATTGCATCTGTCCAGGAGTCGTTGACACGTCAATGTTTAGAGCCTACGCCAGAAAGTTCCCTGATTTGGCAAGAGATAGAATCAGAGCTATACCTAAGGGAAAAATCGCAACGCCAGAAGATGTTGCGAAAGCCGCAAAGTTCTTGGCTTCGAACGAAGCTGACTACTTAGCAGGCGCCATACTTTGTGTTGATGGTGGCTCGTTCGCTCTTCTATCGGGATACTTTCTTTGAGGAGCAAGCTAGTGCAGCTGATTGAGTGTGACGCACCTTCCCGTAACACGCTCCTACCATAATCTCCAGCTTATTGTAGATCTTACCTTGGATGTATGAACAGACTTGCGGGATATGCTCAACGTTTTCGTGAACTTCAATGGACACTATAGCTGAACCAGCGCGCCCTTTTCGCTCGCGTGACGATCTTTGAGTAGCGATTCGCAGTTCTGGACGCTCTCTACAGTGTTGAGAAAATTGCAGGGCAACAAATGCTTTGCGCAGTTATTCGAGATCTGACTTGTTCTGCGCTCCATTAGAGCGGGCTGCTTGGTGTTTCGCGGTTGGGGTAGACTTCTGAGACGCATTCATCTATGTGATTGACGATGTCCGTAATTTCGCAGACCCGCTTGTCTGCTGCCTTGGCTTCAGGGTCTCTCTTTCCGCGGATCTCAGCATCGATTGTGCTCAGGTCGTCGAATTTGAGCCATATCTGATACTTTCTTCTGTTTTCTCCAAAATAGTAGTGTTTGTAGACTGTGAAACCTTTCCACCCTTTGACCTTCTTTTTGATCACAGCTTCATATTTGGCCAAGTTTTCGATCAGTTCCTCTTCTTTTTCTCCGGGTTTCAAATTTACATACATTATGTGGTAAGGCATGTCTTTGCACCGATACTTCTTCATGAAACGATTTGTCAAGCTATAAGTTTTTTGATGTTTGAGATTCCTGCGAGACAAGACAACTTGTTGTGCATGTAGCTAGTTTTGCTCTGCTATCCGCTGAACGCGCAGACGGGACTCTTGAAACGAGTTGCACAGTGTGCATCTTTCGAGATTTTTTTCCACTCAAAACATATATGGACGAAAAAGTCATACTGCAGCCAAGGTGTTGCTTGTTGAAAACGAGTATCAAAGGAGTACATCACATAGCGATCAACGTGACAGACATGAAGAAATCAATCAAATTCTATCAGGACACACTTGGAATGAAACCCTTGTTTGAACCGCAAGAAGGCTCAGGTTCCGATCTTGAAAAAGCAGTCAAACTTCCTGGAGCAAAACTCCTCTTCGTTATGCTCCAATGCGGCGAAGACTGCGTAGAGCTAATCCAGTACCTTAATCCTCGCGGCTCGCCATACGATCGCAGAAACTGTGATGCAGGGAACACTCATCTCGCCTTCCGCGTGGTTAACATTGATGAATCGTACGCTGAACTCAAGGGAAAAGGCGTCAAGTTCAATGGTCCACCTGTCAAAATAGCCACAGGCCCATTGAAAGGACGAGCATTCACGTATTTCACAGACCCCGATGGAGTGACTCTTGAAATATTCCAAGACCAGAACGAATGAACAGAACAGTTTTTATCTGAAATGTAGGTGAATTGGCAATGAAACAATGGACAAGTCAGCGATCAAACAGCATCGAATATTCTGGAATTAGAAGAATGGTAGCCTTGGCTTCAGGAATGAAGGATGTAATTTCCTTTGCCTTAGGAGAGCCTGATTATGATACCCCGGCAAACATCAAAACGGCAGCGATCAAGGCAATTAACGCCGGTTTCACTCATTACACATCGACCGCTGGACTTCCAGAATTGAGGGGGGCTGTTGCCGAAAAGCTCAGGAAAGAAAACGGGGCCAGTTACGACCCGCAAAATGAGATAATCATTACTGTGGGAGCATGCGAAGGCTGCTACACTGCGATAATGAGTACCATAGACCCAGGAGACGAAGTCATAGTCACGGACCCCAGCTTTGTATTCTACGCACCCAGCGTGATTCTCGCCGGAGGCAAACCCATATTTGTGCCTCTGAAAGAAGAAAACGATTTTCGCGTCGAGCTGGGCGAAGTAGAGAAACTGATAACCCCGAAAACAAAGATGATATGGATCAATTCGCCGAACAACCCAACTGGCGCGATTCTTTTTGAGGATGATATAAGAGGGATGGCAGACATTGCGAAGAAACATGATCTACTCGTTTTGACGGACGAAGTCTACGAGAAATTTGTTTACGATGGAAACATACACTACAACATTTGTTCGATTCCAGAAATGAAGGAACGCACAATACTTGTGAACGCCCTTTCGAAGACCTATGCAATGACTGGGTGGAGAGTTGGGTACGTAGCAGCAAATGAGAAGATCATCAACAGGCTCCATCTTGTCCACATGCATGTATGTACACATCCAGGAGTAGTGGATCAGAAAGCTGCAGTCGAAGCGCTCACAGGTCCTCAAGATTCCGTAAGTGAAATGGTCAGAGAGTTCGATAGAAGAAGAAAATTCATTACAAAACGCCTCAATGAGGTTGAAGGAATCTCTTGCTGGAACCCAAAGGGATCATTCTATGCTTTCCCAAACATCAAACGAATCGGAAAGAGTTCGTACGAACTAGCTGAATATCTTCTGAAAGAGGGAAAAATCAACACAGTACCAGGCGCTGCATTCGGAAGAAACGGAGAGGGGTACCTGAGAATTTCTTTTGCATCTCCCATGAAACACATCGAAGAAGGAATGGACCGACTGGAAAAGACCGTTAAACAACTAGCATCCTAAACGAATTGTCTAATACTCTTCCAAAGAATATCTTTTTATACCCATCCTCAGAAATAAGGGCGAGGGCTATGAATTGAAGATAAAATCTTTCATGAACATAACATGGGTCAGCGACAAAGTCCATGCGTTACCTGGAGAGAAAGACGACACCTTAGGAAGAGTTCAGGTAATCTTGGCAAAATGGTCAAAAATACCGGGGCTAAAAGAGGCGCACGTGGTCTTCGGACCGCTAGCCATGATCGCGATCGCAGAGACAGACACAATGGAGCAATTGACAATGGTACAAAACGAGATGCAGAAATCACTACCGATAAAAACGATAACAACCTACATAGTTCAGCCGCAGCTCAGACCAGGAGAAAAACTCAAGGATCCCAACTTCACATAGCCTGCATGAAAACACTTGGAGGTAGCAGAATATGAGAATAATGGCGTATATCGAATTCCACTTCTTTGCTGACAGACTCCGCGTGTGGCCGCCCAATGAAAAGGAAGACACGATCGACATATTGAGGAAGGGACTGACTGACTGTGAAAAAGTCCCGGGGCTTTCAGAAATGCACTTTGTACACGGAAGGGACCCGGAAGCATTCTCAGCTTTCGCAAAGGTCGAAGTTGACGAAATGCAGGACGTAACAAATGTCATAAACGAAGTCAAGAAAATATTCCCTCTGAAGACTTGCACAACGCATATTGTACAGCCTCAAGTCAAACCCGGACAGAAAGTGAAGAATTCAAATTTCCTTTAAACAAGAAACGCAGGAAGATCGCCAGATCTCCCTTTTTTTGCTATGTGCCTATTTCGGTTTTCCGTAGAAAGAAAGGATAGTCTGGAAAAGAGATTGCTTCTCCAGCCCTCGACTGTCTTCTAGAGCTCTCCTATTATCATCAGCGCATTCCCTGGCAAAACCGAAGAGTGATACATTAGAAAGTCAAAGACACCATTGATAGGAGACTTGACCTCTTCGACCACTTCACCGAAGGGATTTCGTATACGACCGATAATAGAGCCTTTTGAGACTATGTCTCCCAGCTTCACTGTTGGCGTGAAGAAACCAGCTGACTTGCACTTGACCACATGTTGGGCCTTGATTATTTTTGGTTCCTTAATCCTCGGTGTTCCATCCATCATTTTCAGTTGCTTCATCGCATTTAGAATGCCGTCAAGCAGAAACTTGACACATGATTCCTGAACCTTCGCCGCCATTCCTGCCTCAGGAACTGCACCTGGGATTCCTGCCGCGTTGGCTGCACTACATAGTGCTCCCTCAATCTTTAGACCTCCAGCTGCAGCACCTTTGATCCACATGTACTCAGGGTTGAAAGCCCTTCCGATGTCTTCTGAAGCCTTGTCCACTTCCTTCTTGCCAGTTTTCTCAACGATCACGAAATCCAGATTCTCCTCGGGCAAGTCGCCTCCATGGAGGTCAATTAGACAATTCGACTTCATTACGACCTCTTTGAACAAAACATCTGCCATGACATAACTTATAGTTCCAGAAGGATCTCCTGGGAAAATTCTGTTCATGTTAAGGCCGTCTATTGGATTCACATAAGCCGATCTCGCTTGGAAACCTGGGACGTTGACTATTGGCACAGCGATCACCGTTCCGCTGAGTTCTCTCGGGTCAAGGCGAGCATATAGTCTCATAACCGTCTCTATGCCTGTGTATTCGCAAGGATGCACTCCAGCAGTGACACTCAGTACTGGTCCTTTCTTGACCCCGTTTATGATCATCACTGGAATTTCGAGTCCATATCCGTTAAGGTCTCTAATTGTGAGATAACCAGTCTTCTTCGTTCCAGGTTCAGCTTGAACATTCCCAACTTTTACTGACTCAACCATTACTTTCACCCGTCTCAATATGTGAATTACTGAGAAGGCACTACAATTGTTTCCATATTTAAATGTGAAGGTGCAGTCAAACATTTTTTGGCTTATCCTAGCTATACCACCAAAGATATTAAGCAGACAAAAAGTGTTCACTACAGTTAGTGGTATCCATGGCCAAGCTTTCAGGAAAAATCGCCATTGTCACTGGTGGAGCAAGTGGCATCGGAAAAGCAATCACGATGATCTTGTCCAAAGAAGGTGCCTCCGTTGTAGTTGCCGACATCAATCTCCAAATGGCAGAGGAAACTGCAGCAGCAATCAAAGCATCAGGCAGAGAAGCTGTAGCAGTAAAAACCGACGTTTCAGATTGGAACGACATTGAAAGGATGGCAAAAACGGCTATCGACCGTTTCGGAAGAATAGACATCCTTGTAAACAACGCAGGAATCGGACGCGCCACGGGTTCACTGATCAGTCCTGATCACGCATTGATCGAGAATCTCACCGAAGCCGAGTGGGAAAAAGTCATGTCAGTCAACTGCAAATCTGTGTTTCTCTGCTGCAAAGCAGTTGCCAAAAAAATGAAAGAGCAGAAATCTGGGCGAATAATAAATATCTCATCCGTCGATGGCAAAACTGGATCCGCAGGAGGAATACACTATGCCGCATCCAAAGCAGGCGTCATCAGTTTGACAAAATCTCTTGCCAGACAGTTGGCATCATTTAACATCAACGTGAATTCAGTCGCGCCGGGCACGATAGTAGGAACAATGTTCGAGACGGCTTGGACCGAGAAAGAAAAGAGTGAGGACGCGAGAAAGACGGCTCTTGGACGCCTAGGAAGACCAGAGGAAATAGCAGAAGCCGTACTTTTCTTGGCATCGGATTCCGCCAATTACATAACAGGCGAGATTCTTGATGTCAATGGCGGCTCCTACATGGACTGAAAAGGGGTTACAACGGAGACTCTTGAAATTGACGTTCGAAAACCTCTTCACACCGATCAAAATCGGCACTATTGAAGTCAAGAACAGAATAGTAATGCCTCCGATGACGTCGAACTTCGCCAGCGAGACAGGAGCGGCAAACCAGCGTGTTATCGACTACTACGTCGAACGGGCAAAGGGCGGGGCAGGGCTCATCATTGTTGAAGCCACATGCATTGACAGCCCTGTGGGAAGACTTGACGATCCGCTTCAGCTATGCATTGACGATGACATGTTCATAGCCGGATTCAACGACCTGTGTGAAGCTGTCCATGAAACCGATACGAAGATTGCTCTGCAACTGCACCATGCTGGTAGAGAAACTACGCTTGAGATAACTCAAGGGATTCAACCTGTCTCCGCCTCTGACGTCTATTGCGCAGCAACAAACACCAAGCCCAGACCGCTCACAACCAGCGAAGTCGAAACCGTCGTCGAGAAGTACGCTCAAGGAGCAAAAAGAGCGAAGACTGCAGGGTTCGATGCCGTGGAAATGCATTCTGCCCACGGATATCTGATCCAACAGTTTCTCTCCCCGGCCACCAACAAACGAACCGACCGCTATGGAGGCGACCCCAATAGGCGAATGCAGTTTGTGACTGAGATAATCGAAAGGACAAGGGAACTAGTGGGACCACACTTTCCCATACTCCTGCGATTGAGTGCCCACGAATACATCGAAGACGGATTGACACTTGACGACACAAAGATCATCGCTAAAAAGCTTCAGGACCTTGGATTAAATGGGCTCGATGTCTCAGCAGGA
>Ga0315288_10000838_pt1 | contig 39199 bp, 34 predicted proteins | sample YL17G11_20_MG_FD_203454 | JGI IMG/M metagenome (GOLD analysis project Ga0315288, IMG submission 203454) | Sediment microbial communities from Yellowstone Lake, YNP, Wyoming, USA - YL17G11_20 | ecosystem: Environmental > Aquatic > Freshwater > Lake > Sediment | place: USA: Wyoming | collected...
TCATCGGCCATCAGCTTAAATTAAAGAATATCACCTTGACCACGGATATTCCAGAAGGCCTGGGCAAGGTGTTTGGAATTACCAACCAACTGCAACAGGTCTTTGCCAACCTTATCCTCAATGCCCAACAGGCCATGCCTGAGGCAGGCCAGCTAAAGATTGCTGCCCGGAATATCCCAGGAGAGAATAAGATAAAGATAGAGTTTACTGATACTGGTTGCGGAATATCAGAGGAAAACCTCAAGCATATCTTTGAGCCATTTTTTACCACCAAACAAAAAGAAAAAGGCACTGGCCTGGGCCTGGCCGTAAGTTACCAGATCATCCAGGACCATAAAGGCACCATAGAGATTAAGAGCGAAGTAGGCAAAGGCGCAACAATAATTATTACTTTACCGGTGGAAAGAAAGAAGTGAGGAGGCACGAAAGATGACGACTAAATTTGGCACAGCAATACTCAGTGGCAAAGACAGTTTTAAGGTAGGACAAGAGGTGGCAGAAAAAGCAATGGAGAGGGCAGGAACCAAGAAAGTAGATCTTTCTGTGGTTTTCGCCTCGAGTGCATATGATTATCGCGCTGTAGTTAATGGCGTAAGGCAGATGACAAATGACGCTTGCCTAATTGGTTGCTCTAGTGCTGGTGAGTTTACTGAGGAGAAGACGGCGAAAGGAAGCGTAGCCTGTGCGGTGATCAGTAGCGATACCCATAAGTTCTTCACCGGTATAGGCAAGGGGCTCAAGGAGGATGAAATAAAAGCCATCCGCCAGGCGAGTGCTAAATTTCCTTCTGTCCCGGCAGATTATCCTTATACCTCAGCCATTCTTTTAATTGATGGCTTGGCAGGTAAAGGAGAAGAGTCGGTATTAGCCGCGCTTGATGCCTTGGGGCCCAATGTAAAGTTTTCCGGTGGCGCAGCTGCTGATGACCTTAAGTTTAAAGAGACAAGCGTATTTGTCAACAATGAGGTTTCTTTGAATGCAGTAGGTTTGACATTGGTTGCTTCTCGTATTCCTGTAGCGATTGGAGTAAAACACGGACATTCTCCTATTAGCCCACCATTGAAGATAACTAAAGCCAAAGGAAATATTGTTTACGAGATTGATGGCAAGCCTGCTTTTGAAGTATGGAAAGAATATACGCGGCAGAATGCTAAAAGCATAGGAATAGATGTAGATAAAATGTCAGAGGTTGAGGCAATACAGACTTTTTTTACGCGATACGAAGCTGGTCTTATGACAGGAACAGATTATAAAATAAGATGGCTGGGAGGGACTACTACTACCGATGGCCCAATATCTTTCCCTTGTGCTATGGACGAGGGAATGGTAGTAAGAGTAATGGAGAGTCCTAAACAAGCTCAGATTGCTTCCGCAAGAAAAGCCGCCGAGATTGCACTTAGTGCCTGTAAAGGTGCAAGGTTAGCAGGGGCAATAATATTTGATTGTGTCTGTCGAGCTGTAATCTTAGGGGATGATTTCTCTAAGGCGGTAGATGAAATAAAAAAAGTTTTAGGGGTGTCTTTGATAGGCTTCGAGACCTATGGAGAGATAGCTATGGAGATAGGGCAACTGAGCGGTTTTCATAATACTACCACCGTAGTCTTGTTAATACCTGCATAATTGATAAGAAGAGCAAGCCTCGTTAGAAAGGGTAGGGTTTTCTCACGGGATAAAGTAGAGAGATAATATGGCCCAGATATATATTCAGACTCTAATAGATTTGCTTAAAGAGTCAATGGGGATTGAGGCAGCGGAGAAGATTATTTATGAAGCGGTAAAAGAAGCAGGCCTACCCATAAAGACAGAGTATATGGATGAGGAGTTTACTAAGATATGTGATATACTTAAAAAAAGAGGGGGTTTTATTAAGATAATTGCTACAGTTGTTTCTACAAGTGCCTACATCAATCAAAAGGAATTAGTAAAGGAGAGAAAAGAGAAAGAGGATTTAGCTCGATTAAATGAAGCGCTTGAGCAAAAAGTAGAAGAAAGGACAAGTCAGTTAAGAAAGACACAGGCCCAGATGTTGCAATCTGCCAAGATGGCTGCCGTAGGTCAACTGGGCGCAGGCGTAGCCCACGAATTAAACAACCCCTTAGCAGGCATCCTCGGCTATGCACAGTTCCTTCTGGAGAAACTCAAACGCCCTGAATTTAGCATAGATGACTTTAAGGCTTCCCGGAAATACCTGGAGTCTATTGAGAGAGAGGCTATTCGTTGCAAGAAGATTGTAGAGAGCCTGCTGAAATTCTCTCGTCGGCCCATTGTGATTAATCCCGAGCCCCTGGATATAGCCCAGGTTATTGAGGATACCTTGCTTATCTTTGGCCATCAACTAAAACTAAAGAACATCAATGTGATTACGGATTTCAAGCCTCACCTGGCGCAAGTTATGGGAATTACCAACCAGCTCCAGCAGGTTTTTACCAACCTTATCCTCAATGCCCAACAGGCCATGCCTGAAGGAGGCCAACTAAAGATTACTGCCCAGAATATTCCAGAGGAAAATAAGGTAAGGATAGAGTTTACTGACACTGGTTGCGGAATATCAGAGGAGAACCTCAAGCATATCTTTGAGCCATTTTTTACCACTAAGCAAAAAGAAAAAGGAACCGGCCTGGGCCTGGCCGTGAGTTATCAGATTATCCAGGACCATATAGGCACCATCGAGATTAAGAGTGAAGTAGGCAAAGGCACGACCATAGTTATTAGGTTACCGGTAGAAATAAAGGAGCAGATGTGAGTATCTTGGCGCTATTACATTTTTTTAGTTTTTTGGTCTATTTATATATGGCCGGGTTTGTTTTATATAAAAATCCCAAAGCTTTACTTAATCGGGTCTGTGCCCTACTTCTTTTGTGTTTTGTGATATGGAGTTTTGGTGCGATGTTTATCAGCGATGTTATTTATTCCAAAGATACGGCAAGGTTAGCCATGAATATTTATTCCATAGGCTGGTGCAGTTTTGCCGGTTTTAGTCTTTGGTTTGATTTGGTCTTTGCAAAAAAAGAGAAGGTATTAAAAAAGAAGATTACCTATATCCTACTTTTCTTACCAGCCGCATTCTTTATTTACAAACAATGGACGAATTTCTTGATTGTGGATTACATAAGCCAGCCTTACGGTTGGTCATATGCCTGGTCAAAGTCAATATGGCGGCTTCTTTTTTATATCTATTATTCTTCGTATATGCTGTACGGTCTTTATCTGATTTTTGATTATGGACGCAAGACAAAACGGTTACGCGAGAAAAAACAAACAAATGTTATCTTTATCACTACTCTTATTTCTCTTATCCTAGGCTCGATAGGTAACACATTACTGCAGGAATTAAATATTCATAGGCTACCAGCGTTGGCTGATGTTTTTGCATTGATTTGGCTGGTAGGATTGGTTTATACTATAACTAGGTACGGCCTTATGACTATTAGTCCTGAGACAGCAGCAAACAATATCTTAGCCACTATGGATGATTCATTGATACTATTGGATCCAGATAGCCAGATTATCACTGTGAATCAAGCTACTTTGGATTTACTAGGATATAAGAAACAAGAGTTGATTGGTAGCCCGGTTACCGCTATCTTTTCTGACGGTGATTATGTAAAGAGATTTCAGGAGTTGATGCAGAAAGGCAGTATTAGAGATTACGATACTTTTTATCGCACAAGTTCAAAGGAAAAGATCCCCGTCAGTCTTTTTATGTCATTATTGAAAGACAAAGCAGGTGAATTGGCAGGCATAGTCTGTATTGCTAAAGATATGCGCGAGATTAGGCGCCTGATGCAAAAAGAAAAAGAATTGGCAATAGCAGCAACAGCAGCAGAGGTTGAGAGAAGGAGGGCAGCGGAATTAGAAAAGCTTAACCAAGACTTAAAAGACACCCAAGTTCAGCTTATCCAGTCCGCCAAAATGGCAGCCGTAGGCCAGTTAGGCGCCGGTGTTGCCCATGAGTTGAACAACCCCTTAGGCGGCATCTTAGGCTATGCCCAGTTCATTCTAGAAAAAATCAAACGCCCTGAGTTTAGCCCGCAAGACTTTAAGTCCTGCATCAAATATATGGAGTCTATTGAACGGGAGTCCACCCGCTGTAAAGGAATAGTGGAGAGCTTGTTGAAGTTTTCCAGAAGGCCAATTTCCCCGCAGCCAGAATTGATAGATGTAGCTTTGGCTATTAACGAGACCCTGGCCATCATCGGCCATCAACTGAAACTGAAGAATATCACCTTGACTACGGATATTCCAGAAGGCCTGGACAAGGTGTTTGGGATTACCAACCAGCTCCAGCAGGTCTTTACCAACCTTATCCTCAATGCCCAACAGGCCATGCCTGAGGGGGGCCAGCTAAAAATTGCTGCCCGGAATATCCTGGGAGAGAATAAGGTAGAGATAGAATTTACTGACACTGGTTGCGGAATATCAGAGGAACACCTCAAGCATATCTTTGAACCTTTCTTTACCACCAAACAAAAAGAAAAGGGCACTGGCCTGGGCCTAGCTGTCAGTTACCAGCTTATCCAGGAGCATAAAGGGACTATCGAGATAAATAGCCAGGTAGGCAAAGGCACCACAGTTAGAGTTATTTTGCCTATAGCCGAGAAAAAACAACTAGCCGTTTAATTATACATAGCTTTTAAGGAGTTGATATTTAGGGTGTTCAGTTATATAATTATAGCCATAGATAGATATTAGAAAGAAGGTTTTATAAAAAGGGGGAATATTTATGTATCTTGGAGTTAATATTTTAGTAGTAGATGACGAAGAGATTATGCGCAATCTCTTTACCGACATCCTGCACGATGAAGGCCACCAGGTAACTACTGTTTGTAACGGCAAAGAAGCTCAAGCTAAGGTGCAAAATTCATTCTTTGATATTGCCTTTGTAGATGTGCATATGCCGGTAATGGATGGAATAAAAACACTGAAGATGCTCAGAGAAACCAGCCCGCAAACTAATATAGTAATGATGGATAGCCTGCCTATGTATGCCTTAGACGAATTCATAAAAGAAGGGGCAATGAGCTGTATCCATAAGCCCTTTAATATAACGGAAGTCAGGGCAGTGGTAAATAAGATTATCAAAAAAGGAAAACCCGATGGCCAATGAAAATGTCTTGGTTATCGATGATGAATTAGTACTCTGCGAACTCCTCAATGATTTATTAAAAGATAGAGGATATAGCGTGAAATATGCCTTATCAGGAAGAGACGGTATTAATACCTTTAAGGGGGGCGGGTTTGACCTGGTGATGCTAGATTTAAAGATGCCTGATATGGATGGCATAAATGTGCTAGAAGAAATTAAAGGGTTTGATTCGGATAGCGCGGTGATTATTATGACCGGGTATCCCTCTTTTGAGACTGTCCGGGCGGCATTAAGAGGGGGAGCCTATGATTATGTTACCAAACCCTTTAATATAGAAGAAATATCTTTTGTGATAAAAAGGGCAGTTGACTTCAGGAATCTTTCCCTCGCTAACAAGAGGTTGATGAAAGAACTAGAGGAGCAAAATATCAAATTGGAAGAGATGGTAAAAGAAAGAACAAAGGAGCTGATCCTGCTTTATAGAATAGGCAAAGACATGTCCTCTAGCCTGAAGCTAGATGAAGTATTAGAGATTGTTGTAGATAATATGAGCAAAATCATGGATTCGGAAATATGTTCTATCCTCTTATTAGACAAGAATACTGAAGAATTATCAATTGGATATGCTCGGGGATTGGAAGAGGATATTGTTCGCCAGACAAGAATGAAAAAGGGGGATCCGATCTCAGGGTGGGTGGTGGAACACAACGAACCGCTTTTAGTAGATGATATTGAAACTGACCCCAGATTTATGAAAAAGAATCAAGAGAAATATTATACCAAATCTTTAATCAGCGTACCTTTATTAGTTAAGGATGAGGTTATCGGAGTAATCAATATTAACAATAAGAGAACAAAGACACCTTTTACTAAAGATGATTTGAGATTCGCCAAAGGGGTAGCTACTGAAGCTGCCATTGCCATAGAAAATGCCCGGTTATTTACTTCACTTGAAGATAGCTACATGCGTACGGTCCTGGCTTTGACTTCGGCTATCGATGCCAAAGATCATTATACCAAGAGTCATTCCGAACATGTTTCTAAATATGCGGTAGGTACGGCTATGGAGCTCGGACTTTCGGATAAGCAAATAGAAGATATTAAAGAAGCCTGCCGTTTGCATGACTTAGGTAAAATAGGGGTACCCGATGATATCCTGACTAAAACAGATAAGTTAACAACCAACGAGTGGGACCAGATCAAGTTGCATTCTTTAAAGAGTGCAGAGATATTAAGGCCGCTGATTTTTTTAGGCGGCGTTATTGATATAGTTGAGCAGCATCATGAGCGCTACGATGGAGCTGGTTATCCGCACGGACTTAGAGAAGAACAGATACATATAGGTGCCAGAATTTTGGCGGTCTGCGATTCCTTTGATGCCATGACCACGGATAGGCCTTATCGTAAGGCCCTTTCTATAGAAGAGGCTGTTGCCGAAATTAAGAAATGTAGTGGCAGTCAATTTGATCCCAAGGTGGTAGAGGCCTTTTTGCGGCTAGCAGAGAAAAATCCCGATATAATAAAGTCTTAAACGAGACGAAAATATTATTATGGTTTTCTAAAAAGAGAGCGCGGGATTTATTTTAAGGAGGTAAACAATGGATGAAATATTGGAGATTTTAGAAAAAGATGCGCGGATTACCCCGGAAGAAATCGCCAAGATGCTCAAGAAACCGGCCCAAAAGATTAAAGAAGCCATAAAAAAGTACGAAAAAGAAGGAGTGATATTAAAATATAAGGCGGTCCTAAATAAACAATTATTTAAAGACGAAGATACCAGCGTCAGGGCCTTAATCGAGGTAAATATTACCCCGCAAAAAGACGTGGGTTTTGACAAAATTGCCGAACGCATCTATTCGTTTGCGGAAGTCACCAGCTGCTATCTTATTTCCGGGACATATGATCTTTTGGTGGTAATAGAAGGCAAAAACATCCATGCGGTTTCTAATTTTGTAGCGGAAAAACTTTCTTGCCTGGAAAATGTACGGGGCACGGTAACGCATTTTTTACTAAAAAAATACAAAGAAGACGGGGTAGTTTTAAGACATAAGGAAGAGAATAAAAGAATTGCGATATCGTACTAAATGAAAAATATTATTTCCAAAAAAGTTCAGGATATGCAGCCATCCGGCATCCGGGCATTTTTTGATCTGGTGCTTGGGATGAAGGAGGTTATCTCTTTAGGAGTAGGGGAGCCGGATTTTGTTACCCCTTGGCAGATCCGCGAGGCAGGGATATCTTCTTTGGAAGAAGGGTTTACTTCCTACACTTCCAATAAGGGGCTTTATAAATTAAGGTTGACTATCAGTAATTATTTAAAAAATAGGTATGGGTTAGAATATTGCCCAGATGAAGAAATTCTCATTACCGTCGGAGTAAGCGAAGGCCTGGATTTAACCTTAAGGGCAATTGTAGAACCCGGCGATAAAATTATTGTGCCGCAACCCAGTTACGTCTCTTACGGCCCGGTTGCAGAACTTGCAGGCGGCGAAGTTACACATATTGATACGCAAAAAACCAACTTTAAGCTCACGCCCGGCTTATTAGAAAAACATATCGATAAAAATAAACCTAAGGCCATTATTTTTAATTATCCCAATAATCCTACGGGAGTCTCTTATAATAAAAAAGAATTAAGCCAGCTTAATAAAGTTTTATTAAAACACCACGTACTTTGTATCTCTGATGAAGTGTATGGGGATTTGACTTATGATTTTTCACACACCCCTTTTCCTACGCTTGCCAAGGCAAAAGAGAATACCATGTATCTGAACGGATTCTCCAAGGCTTATGCTATGACCGGTTGGCGCGTAGGCTACGCTTGTGGCCCCAAAGAGATAATCGCAGCTATGACGAAAATACACCAGTACACCATTATGTGCGTTTCTATCACTGCTCAGATGGCAGCATGCGAAGCATTGCATTCAGGTAAGAGATCCCTAGAAGAGATGAAACGTGAATATCATAGGCGCAGAGAATTTGTGGTGGATAGATTTAATCAAATCGGCCTAGAGTGTAAAAAACCAGATGGGGCTTTTTATGCCTTCGTTTCTATTAAGAATACCGGATTAAAGGCTTTGGAATTCGCAGAGAAACTCTTAAAAGAAGAAAATGTCGCGGTTGTGCCAGGAACTGCTTTTGGCAGCCAATTCGACGATTATATCCGCGTATCTTATGCTTCCAGCTACGATAATTTAAAAGAGGCATTGGCAAGAATAGAGAAATTTTTAAAGAAACTATAAAGAATAGGAGTAAATGATGAAACCAAAGACAAACAGTGATGTAATGAAATTAGTGAAAGGACATAAAGTAAGGTATATCAGGCTATGGTTTACCGACGTATTGGGATTCTTAAAAGGATTTACCATAACCGTCAATGAACTACCGCGCGCTTTAGGGGACGGCATGGGCTTTGATGGTTCATCCATAGAGGGTTTTGCGCGCATAGAAGAATCCGATATGATTGCCCGGCCCGACGTCAGCACATTTGCGATACTGCCCTGGGAATCTAAAGAGCAGCCGGTGGCGCGGATGTTTTGCGATATTTATACCCCCAAGGGTACTCCTTTTGAGGGGGACCCCCGCTATATTTTAAAGAAGAATTTAGAGCGCGCTAAAAAAATGGGATATACCTATTATGTGGGGCCGGAATTAGAATATTTTTATTTTAATAATCCCAAGAACGCCATTATTCTGGATAAGGGAGGGTATTTTGATTTAACACCCTTGGATATTGCCCAGAATGTACGTAATGAAACTGTCAGTGCCTTGGAAGGTTTAGGTATTATTGTGGAATACAGCCATCATGAAGTAGCCTCCAGCCAGCATGAAATTGATTTAAGGTATTGCGAGGCCTTATCTATGGCAGACAATGTGATGACATATAGGTTAGTGGCTAAAGAAATCGCCCAAGCAAAGGGCTTACACGCTTCCTTTATGCCCAAGCCGGTTTATGGGATTAACGGTTCGGGTATGCATACGCACCAATCGCTATTCAAGGGTTCAACCAACGCCTTTTTTGACAAAAAAGAAAAATACCATCTTTCTAAGATTGCCAAGCATTTTATCGCTGGTTTATTAAAACATTCTCCGGAGATGGCCTCGGTGACTAACCAATGGGTTAATTCTTATAAGCGCTTGGTGCCGGGTTATGAAGCGCCGGTATATATCTGCTGGGCCCAAATGAACCGTTCTGCTTTGATTAGAGTCCCCATGTATAAGCCGGGGAAAGAAAAAGCCACGCGCGTGGAATATCGTTCACCCGATCCGGCCTGTAATCCGTATCTGGCATTTTCCGTAATGCTTGCAGCGGGCCTAGAGGGAATGGGAAAGAAATACGAACTTCCTGATCCGGCAAATGATAATATTTATCATATGACAGAAGAACAGAGAGAGCGCGCCAAGATAAAATCTTTGCCTGAGGATCTTCTGGAGGCAATTAAACTAACCGAGAAATCCGAGCTCATCAAGAAGACGCTGGGAGAAGAGCTGTTTAATTTCTTTATCCGCAATAAAAAAATGGAGTGGGATGAATACAAGGCGCAGGTGACCCAGTACGAAATAGACAAATACCTGCCGATATTATAAATGGCTAAAAGGAAAAATAAAAAAAGTTATCAGATTTATTTAAGACAGATTGAAGCAATTTCTAAGGTAGCGAACCTGATTACTTCCGGCCTATACCTGGAAGAACTTTTGCGGCTTATAGTCCAGGTTACGGCGGAAGTTATGAATTCTAAAATCAGTTCCCTGATGTTATTGGATCCCGAAAGCAAGGAATTAGTAATTAAGGCAACGCAGTCGGTTTCAGAAAGCTATAATAAGAAACCCAATCTAAAATTAGGCGAAGGTATAGCAGGGTTAGTTGCGAAAGATAATAAACCCATATGTGTTTTAGATATCCGGGAAGACATGCGTTATCTAAACAGAGAAATCGCTAAAAAAGAAAATTTATGCTCTTTGGCTAGCGTGCCTCTGGCGGTAAGGGCGAGAGTAATCGGGGTATTAAACTGTTATACTTCCAAGAAGCACAAATTTACTAAGCCGGAATTAGATGTACTAACGGCTTTAGCTAATCAGGCAGCAGTAGCCATTGAAAATGCCGAATTAGACTTAAGGGCGCGTAGTGCTGAGGAGGCCTTGACTACGCGCAAACTCATTGAACGGGCAAAGGAGATTCTTTCGCAGGAGGCAAATATTCTGCCATCCGAGGCTTATCGGCTGATTCAGAAACAAAGCATGGATAGCCGTAAATCTATGCGTGAAATTGCCGAGGCCATAATTCTGGCTAAGGATATAAAATTAAAGAATAAGACATAAGGAGGAAGGTATGCGCGAACACCTAGGTTTCTTAAAAACTTCCAGTATGGTAGTAAAAATCGCTGCTTGGATTTTTTTGTTTTTTGGTTTAATAGGAGGCATTTCTATCATCATGGGGCGAGTCCCCGGGACTCCACGCATCATGGGATTAATAGGTTTAGGGTTATACGCCTTTGCTTTCTTTTTCTTTTATCTTATTGCCAAGATTGCGGATTTATTGATTAAGATAATTAACGAAATAAAAAAGGAATAGATTTAAGATTTTTTTTGACAAAGTATTTTTTTTGTGTTATAATTATTTCCTAACAGCTAAAGACAAGGGCGTCTTTTCTTTATTAAAGTAGAGATAAAGAGAAGTCGCTTTTTTTATGCCCGCTTAATTTAAAAGTTTAAAAACTTATTTCAATTATGCGGTTTGTGATATAATGATTGATAGCTAAAAAAAGAAATATTATAAGAAGAGGAGGAGGCATGTCAAAGAAAAGCGAAGAATTTATGGCCAAGGTAATCGAGAAAAATCCAGGTGAAGCGGAGTTTCATCAGGCGGTGCAAGAAGTGGTAGACTCATTAGAGTCTTTCCTGGAAAAAAATCCCCGCTATCGGGAAGCCAAGGTTTTAGAAAGAATAGTGGAGCCAGAGAGGGTAATTATGTTTAGGGTGCCTTGGTTGGATGATAAGGGGGAAATCCAGATAAACCGGGGCTACCGCATAGAAATGAATAGCGCCATAGGGCCCTATAAAGGGGGCCTGCGTTTTCATCCCAGCGTAAACTTAGGGATATTAAAATTCCTGGCCTTTGAGCAGGTATTTAAAAATAGCCTGACAACGCTTCCCATGGGTGGCGGCAAGGGCGGCTCTGATTTTGACCCTAAAGGCAAATCGGATAACGAGGTAATGAAATTTTGCCAGAGTTTTATGACCGAGCTAGAGAGGCACATCGGCCCAAATACCGACGTGCCTGCCGGTGATATAGGAGTAGGCGGCCGGGAGATTGGCTACCTGTTTGGCCAATATAAGCGGCTACGCAACGAATTCACCGGAGTGCTTACCGGCAAGGGCCTAAATTGGGGCGGAAGCTTAATCAGGCCAGAGGCCACAGGTTATGGTTGCGTATATTTTGTAGAAGAGATGTTGAAAACCAGGGGCCAATCCCTGAAAGGAAAAGTTTGCGCCGTATCCGGTTCGGGCAACGTGGCACAGTATACCGTAGAGAAACTTTTACAATTGGGGGCTAAGGTAGTTACTGTATCTGACTCCAATGGTTTCATATACGACGAAGGAGGCATTGATCAAAAAGAGCTACGTTGTGTTATGGAGCTTAAAAACGTAAAGCGGGGCCGGATTAAAGACTGCGCCAAGGAATTTAATTGTAAGTATTTTGAAAACAAAAAACCTTGGGGCATAAAATGCGATATTGCATTTCCTTCTGCTACACAGAATGAAATAGATGAAGATGATGCAAAGATTTTAGTCAAAAACGGATGTATTGCTGTAGGGGAAGGCGCCAATATGCCTACAACCCCCGAAGGGGTAAAGGTGTTTAAGAAAGCAAAGATTTTATATGCCCCCGGTAAAGCTGCAAATGCCGGAGGGGTTGCTACTTCCGGATTAGAGATGACTCAGAATAGTATCCGCCTATCTTGGTCCCGGGAAGAAGTAGATAAAAAACTCCGCGAGATAATGATCGCTATTCATGAACAGTGCCTCAAATACGGCAAAGAAGGCGATTATATAGATTATGTCAAGGGAGCCAATATCGCCGGATTTGTCAAAGTAGCTGATGCGATGATGGAGCAGGGGTTGGTTTAATAGTGGGTAAGAAGATATGAAAAAGACCGGTTTTGATAATGAAAAATATTTAAAAGAACAAACTACCGCTATTTTAGACAGGGTAAAAAAATTAAATAATAAATTGTACCTGGAGTTTGGCGGGAAACTCTGCTTTGATTATCATGCCGCCAGGGTCCTGCCGGGATATGACCCCAATGTAAAGATAAGATTATTACAGCAACTGAAGGATAAGATAGATATAGTCCTGTGTATTTATGCCGGCGATATTGAGAAGGGCAGGGTACGTGGGGATTTCGGTATAACTTACGACGTAGCAACCTTAAAATTAATTGATGATTTAAGAAAATGGGGCTTGGATATAAGGGCAGTCGTGATTACACGTTTTAATAATCAGTCAGCAGCAGTTATTTTTAAAAATAAATTAGAACGCCGTAGCGTAAAAGTATACCTGCATTATCCTATTGAAGGTTACCCCACAAATATAGATTTCGCAGTGAGCGACAAAGGTTTTGGTAAAAATGAATATATAGAAACCAAAAATCCCATTGTGGTGGTTACGGCACCCGGGCCGGGCAGCGGAAAATTAGCTACTTGTTTTTCGCAGTTGTATCAGGAGCATAAGCGCGGTATAAATGCCGGCTATGCTAAATTTGAGACTTTTCCTATCTGGAACCTGCCCTTAAAACATCCGGTAAATATTGCTTATGAAGCAGCTACTGCAGATATTCAGGATTTTAATTTAGTGGACCCATTTCATTTGAATCAATATAATAAAACAGCGATAAACTATAACCGTGACGTAGAAAGTTTTCCTATCTTAAAATTAATCTTAAATAAGATATTTAATAAAGGGGCAAATTTGCCGATGTATAATTCTCCTACTGATATGGGGGTTAACTGTGCAGGTTTTGGCATTGTAGACGATAAAATAGTGCAGGAAGCAGCAAAGCAGGAATTAATCCGTCGCTATTTTAGGTATAATACCGAATATGTATTAGGGATAGAAAAGAAAGAAACAGTAGAAAGAGTAGTGCTTTTGATGGAAGAGCTTGGGGTTAAGATTTCCGACAGGATCACGGTAGAAATAGCCAGAAAGACAGCAGAGGAAGCAGAAACTACGGGCAAGGGTAACGCCGGGATATATTGCGGAGCAGCAATTCAGCTAAATGACGGCCGTATGATCACAGGAAAAAATTCTAAACTTATGCATGCAGCCTCAAGTGTAGTCTTAAATGCCATCAAGACTTTAGCCAATATTCCCGATGAGATTTTATTGCTTTCCCCTCACGTTATAAATCAGATTGCCAAACTGAAAGAAGGGATTCTCAATGCAGAATCTGAGAGCCTGGATTTGGAAGAGGCTCTCATTGCTCTATCTATCAGCGCTACCACTAATCATACGGCTGAGCTTGCCATGAATAGGCTTGTAGAATTAAGGACCTGTGAAATGCATATGACGCATATCCCCACTCCGGGAGATGAAGTAGGCCTGAAGAGATTAGGAGTGAATCTTACTACCGACGGGAAATTCTCCTCCCGCAACCTCTTTGTAACCTAAATCCATTTATGTCAATAAGTATAAAATTTTTAGGCGGGACAAGGACTGTTACTGGCTCCAGCCACCTCATTTTGACCGATAAATCGGAAGTTTTAATAGATGCGGGGTTGTTTCAGGGCCATCGCGATGAATTTTATCAGGTTAATACTACTTTCAATTTTAACCCTCACACCATAGATGCGCTTATTTTATCGCATGCCCATATTGACCATTGCGGGAATATACCTACCTTGGTGAAGAAGGGCCTACGCTGTAAAATATATACCACTTCCGCAACGCGCGATTTATCAAAATTAATGCTTATGGATTCAGGAAAAATTCAGGAAGAAGATACAAGGTATATCAATAAGATCAATAAGAAATTAGGCCTACCTTTAAGAAAACCCCTTTATACTGCAAAAGATGCAATTAAAGCTGCTAAAAGGTTTCGTACTATTTCTTACGGCCAGAAATTCTGTATCACTAAGGATATGTTTGTTACTTTGTATGATGCAGGCCATATTTTGGGATCCGCGGTTATAGTTTTAGATATAAAACAAAAAGAAAAGGATATCCGTTTAGGATATGCCGTGGATTTAGGCAGAAAGAGTTTACCCATCATTGAAGATCCGGTGGCACCTAAAGGGTTAGATTATTTAATTTTAGAGACTACCTACGGAGGAAGATTCCATCCGCCTATTGAAGAGGCAAAAGGGAAACTCAAAGAGGCTATTAATCGCACAGTTGGGCGTAATGGTAAGATTCTTATACCCGCCTTTAGTTTGGAGCGTACGCAGGAGGTGCTTTATTTTTTAAACGAGCTCTTAAAAGAAAAAGCTATCCCTACTATTCCCGTATATGTGGATAGCCCTTTGGCCTTAAACATCACCGAAGTTTTTAAAACTCACGCTTCTTATATGAACGCCAAGACTAACCTAGCTATCGACGGGGGCCATAGCCCTTTTGAATTTTTAAATTTGAGGTTTGTGCGCAGTCAAGAAGAATCCAAGAGTCTTAATAACAATAAGCGGCCGATGATTATTCTGGCAGGTTCGGGAATGTGCGAATCCGGAAGAATTTTGCATCATTTAAAAAACAATATAGAAGATTCCCGCAATACTGTCTTAGTTGTTGGCTACATGGCCCAGGATACTCTCGGTAAACGAATCGTCGAGAAGATGCGTTATGTGCGCATCTTCGGTGTAGAATACGAATTAAATGCAGAAGTGGTAGTGATAAATGCATTCTCAGGCCATGCTGATCAGAATGAACTCTGTGATTTCGTAAGTGCCTGCCTTCCTTTAAAACGCATCTTTTTAGTGCACGGAGATTTAGACCAATCTCAAAGCCTTTTAAATAGGCTGATCACAGAAAACCTTAATATATGTATCCCTTCTAAGGATGAAGAAATATTGCTTAATTAGAGATTATATGTTAATATTATTTTTCATGGTATAGGAAAGTATGCTCCTCTGCGGAGCATTAGGTAAAACACTTTCCCATACCACTGCGAAGATCGCTGAAAGTCATCGCCGAAGGCGAGTTTCTTGCATATTCAGTATAAATTTAAGGAGGATAAAAATGACAGGCGGCAAAAAAACACCCCGTAAGGACCGTAGAGGAATAAAAATTTGCGGTGCACAACAAGTAAAAACCGGAAAAATTATAGGAAGGAGCATGAGCGCTTATAAAGCAGGCAAGAATGTCTCAGGTATAAATACTTTATTTGCCTTGTGTGACGGGACAATTTATTTTTCCAAGAAAAAGACCAGCCACGGCAAAGTAAGGACCTATATAAACATCATGCCAGTAAAGAAAGCCTAACAAGTGTGGATCAGGAAATATTCCACAGAGCCAAAAGATACTCCGCAATAAAATATTCTTTCGCACTTTTTGATATAGCGTACATATTATTCTTACTCCCCCTTTTTCTAAAGACAGGCCTGTCAAAAACTTTAGCAAGTAATATCGCTAAATTTTTAGTTTTTCCCTTAACCGTTCCTGCATATATACTGATTGCCTCGTTAGGATATTATATTTTGGATTTTCCTTTTAGTATCTACCGCTCATTTTTATTAGAGCACAAATTCTCTTTGAGCACGCAAAAGATCACGGATTGGCTAAAAGATCAATGCAAACAATTTAGCATAGCCTATATTATTTCCCTTATTTTAGTTGCGGCATTTTATTTTATCTTGGGGAGATTCCCCAAAATATGGTGGCTGATAGTTTCTCTATTTTGGATATTCTTTAGTCTGATCCTAGCAAGGCTTACCCCCGTAATTATCATTCCCTTGTTTTTTAAATACAAAAAACTCTCTGATGAAACACTCAGGATGAGAATTTTAAATCTAGCGCAAAAAATGCGGGTAAAAATCCTGGATTGTTTTGAAATAGATTTCAGTAAGAAAACCCTAAAGGCCAATGCGGCTTTTGTGGGAGTAGGGAAGACTAAAAGAGTGATTTTGGCCGATACCTTAAAAGATAAATATACCCATGATGAAATCGAGGTGATTTTGGCGCATGAATTTGCCCACTATAAACTTAAGCATTTGATTAAACTGATTTTAATTAATTCTTTGATAACAGTAGTTTCCTTTTATTTGATTTTTAAGACTAGTAGTTATACATTGCGATTTTTTGGCTTTGCGTCATTATCCGAAATTGCTGCCCTGCCGGTTATCCTGATTTATTTTACGCTTTTCGGCGTCATTACCCAGCCCATAGAAGCTTACCTTAGCCGCCGTTTAGAAAGAAATGCCGATAAAATGGCGCTAGAAACCACCGGCTTAAAAGATGCTTTTATTTCCATGATGGAAAAATTAGCTGCGCAGAATCTTGCCGATAGAACACCGCATCCTATTATCAAGTTTTTCTTCTTCGATCACCCGCCCATCGACGAACGCATCGCCTTCGCAAAATCAACGTAATCTCTATAGTTAGCAGGGTCTGTAATTAAATGAACCTGTCGTTTTTCTCGCTCAAGCGCTCAAGTATATATATTTAGCGGGTCCTGTCTTGGTTTGTTTCTCGCAGGGACGCTCTCCCCGCCCCTGCGAGGCGGGGATTCGCTCCCCTGCGGCGCCTCGCTCTCACTAACAAATTTTTAGCGGGTGAACCATGCCCGCTCGGCATCCTCGGAGGCCCCGCTCGAAATCAAACCAAGCCGCCCGCTAAAGAGATATCTCTCAACCATTAATGAAGCTGGCGTTATTTCGAGCGAATGGAGGTTTAGAGCCAAAGCACGCTCGAGCAAGCGAGGGCATCCAAACGTGGAAACATTTGGACGACGAGCATGTTTGAGCCCGTCCTGGCGATGAGCCGACGGGCGAGTTGCGCAGGAGCCGAGATTGCGAGAGACCTTTGGCGTGAAAAAACCGACCTCAAGCAGAGAAGAACGCCAGCTTCATTAATTATTATTTAATTTTTATTGAGGAAGTTGAGGATGGTTTTGGCGGCGCGAAGGGATGCCCCTTTTTCACCAAGCTGAGATTTGACTTGTGCAAGATCCTTTTTCATCTCTTGAAGGCGGTTAGAGTCAACGAGAATCTTTAGGGCTTCTTCTGAGATTTTTTTGGGGGTAGCCTGAAACTGGATAAATTCGGGGATAATTTTTTTGCCCGCCACAATATTTACCATACCGATATAAGGGAGCTTTACCTGCGGCCGGTAAAGCAGGTAATTTAAAAGGCTAAGCTTATAGACTATGATAAAGGGCTTTTCTAAGATTGCAGTCTCAATAGTGGCTGTCCCGGAAGCTACCAGGCAAAAATCCGCAGCATTGACGCAGTTGTAAGTTTGGCCCTCGACGATTTTTAAATTAAAATTTATTCCTTTAACTAGGCGCTGATAAATACTCATTTCTATCTGCGGGGATTTTGCGATCACAAACTGCGCATTAACGATTTTATTTTTCATTAAAAGGCACGATAATAACATTACCGGTAAAATATTCTCTATTTCTGCTTTACGCGAACCCGGGAGAAGCGCGATTGTAGTTTTGCCTTCGGCTAACCCTGCTTTTAACAGGAACTCTTTTTTGTTTGTATCGGCTGCGACGATATCTAAAAGCGGATGTCCAGTAAACTCAGCATCCACACCATGTTTCTTATAAAACTCCTGCTCAAATTTAAACAGGACAATCATCTTATGGATATGTTTTTTAATGGTTTCAATTCTGCCGGAACGCGATGCCCAGACCTGAGGGCTGACATAATAAATAGTAGGGATGTTTTTGTGAATCGCCTTAGCTAATCTTAAATTAAACCCGGAAAAGTCTACCAAAATAATGGCATCGGGTTTTTCTGTGGCGATTTTCTCAAGGATAAGATTTTTTAAGGCGAAGAACCGGGGAAGCTTTTTTAAAACATCGAATAGGCCGATGACTGCCAATTCTTTTATGTCGCAGTAGATTTCTTGCGCGTTTTGGCGTAGCAACGTTGCCCCGACGCCGGATATTTTTATACGGGGGGATACTTCTTTAATGGCTTTGGCGAGTGTTCCGGCATTAAGATCGCCGGATGGCTCTCCGCAAATAATCATAATATGTTTTATTTCTGCCATATTTGGTTTTGCACGGTAAGTGCCACAGCCAATGCTTCTCTGGCAATCCTTCCTGAAACTAAGGGCTCTTTATGTTCGATTACACAATTCAGGAATGATTCCAGTTCTTTTTGCAATGGCTGTTCTTTTTCTATAGGTAGGTTTTCTTTACTGATAGAAAGGAGATTTTTTCTATAAACACAGGCTTGGGCATCTTTATAATCTAAAGATATATAAGCATTCTCCTGGAATATTCTGATTTTTCGCATGGTTTCATCCGAAACGCGGCTGGCAGTAAGATTTGCCACGCAGCCGTTTTCAAAAGTAATGCGGGCATTGGCAATATCTTCGAATTTTGTTAGGACCGGTACTCCTACTGCTTCAATTTTACTGACAGCGCAGTCTACTAACCCCAAAACAATATCAATATCGTGAATCATCAGGTCCAAGACTACCCCGATATCTAACGAGCGGTTAGGAAATGGGCTGAGACGGTGGCATTCGATAAACTTGGGGTTTTTGATTAATTTGTGCGTAGCATTGAATGCGGAATTAAATCTTTCTATGTGGCCGACCTGCAGGATTAAATTATTTTCTTTAGCAGTTTGGATAAGTTGGTCTGCTTCTTTAAGGTCTGCGGTAAAGGGTTTTTCTACCAGCACATGAATTTTTTCACTTAAGAACTCTTCGGCTATTTTGTAATGCAGCTTGGTAGGTACAGCTATGCTTACTGCCTCTACCTGAGTGAAAAGTTCCCGGTAATCCGTTTTGCCGGGTACGCCGAGAGTTTGGGATATTTCCTTCAGCCGGTTTTTATCGGTATCGCAAACAGCCACTAAATTACAGTTTTGGCTGGCTTTATATATTTTGGCATGAAGGCTGCCTAGATGCCCTACTCCTATTACCGCCACATTAGGTTTACGCATGAAAAAAATCATAGCAAACTACTCGACAAAAGTCAATCAATATGATAAAATAAAACACTTTTAGATAGGAGCAAAAGATGCGTGAATACCTAAGGTTACTTAAATTTGTCAAGCCCTATACCAGCACGGTTTTTTTGGCGATAGTTTGCATGGGGTTTTCTGCTATTTTTGACGGAGTTACTCTGGCCATGATGGTGCCTTTGGCAGATAAGGTTTTAACCAATAAAAGCATAATTATCCCTACAAAATTACCCGCCTTTTTTGCCAGGTTCATCGATAGTATTAATAATCTTAGCCCCGCAACATTGTTGAATTATATGGCTATAGGTATGGGGGCGTTGTTTCTTCTTAAGGGATTATTCGGTTTTCTGCAAGGATATTTAATGTCAGATATCGGCCAGCGCGTAATTAAAGATATCCGGGCTAAGCTGTACGCAAAACTGCAAAGTTTATCTTTAGATTATTTTACCCAAAAAAGAGGAGGGGAGCTGATTTCGCGTATTACTAATGATGTCAGGCTGGTAGAAAATGCGGTTTCCTATGGTGCGACTGACCTTATCTATCAGACTATGCAGGTAGTGGTATTTACGCTATTGACTTTCTTTATTTATTTCAAGATGGCACTGGCATCTTTTGTGCTTTTACCGTTAATAAGCTTCCCGATTATTGCAGTAGGCAAGGTCTTAAGAAAGCTCTCTAAAAAATCCCAGGAGAAGATGGCGGATATAAATTCCCTGCTTTATGAAACTATTATCGGTACCAGGATTGTCAAGGCCTTTAATATGGAGGATTATGAAATCGCTAGATTTAACCATATAAACCGCGACTATTATAAGCTTTCCATGAAATCCATAAAGCGCATGCTTGCCTTAGGCCCTAGCACGGAGTTCTTAGGGGCTATCGCCGGAATAGTAGTTTTTTTCTGGGGGGGCAAGGAAGTGATTGCCGGAAGGATTTCTTTTGGCGTATTCGGTTTATTTTTAGGGTCTCTTTTGTCTTTGATCAGGCCTTTTAAGAAATTAAGCCAGGTAAATTCCCTTAATGAACAGGCAATAGCAGCCAGTGAGCGTATTTACGAAGTATTAGATACCAAACCCACAGTAGAGGAGAAGCCAAACGCAAAGGAATTAACCGGATTTAGAGAGTCAATAGTCTTTGATAAGGTTTGGTTTAGTTATGGCAGCCAGGATATACTGAAAGATATAAATTTAACCGTAAAAAAAGGTGAAATTGTCGCTATAGTAGGCCCTAGCGGCGTAGGTAAAACTACGCTGGTAGATTTGATCCCGCGTTTTTATGATCCCAAGAGAGGAAGAATGCTTATCGATGGCGCAGATATAAAAGAGTTTACTTTCAAATCTTTACGCCAGCAGATTGCCATAGTGACACAGGAGACCATACTTTTTAATGATACCATCAGGGCTAATATCGCCTACGGAAAAGTCGATGCTAAGCAAGAGGAGATAGCCGCGGCTGCACGAGGAGCCCATGCCCATGATTTTATTATAAAAGCTCCTTCAGGTTACGAGACAATTATAGGAGACAGGGGCGCAAAACTTTCAGGAGGTGAGCGCCAAAGGATTGCCATTGCTAGAGCTTTGCTGAAAAACCCGCCTATTTTAATCCTCGATGAGGCCACGTCACAACTGGATACTGAGTCAGAGCATGTTGTTCAGGAAGCCTTGGAGGTGCTTATGCAGGGGCGCACCGTATTTATCATTGCCCACAGGCTTTCTACGGTCAGGAACGCCCATAGGATAGTAGTCTTTGATAAGGGCATGATTGTAGAAGAGGGCAGCCACGAAGAATTACTGCGCCATAACGGGTTATATAAAAGGCTTTATCAGGTACAAAATTAAGGAAAATAGTTGTATTTTATAAAAAATTTGTGTTATACTTAATGTTTTAACAAGGATAAAAACAGTGTATTTTAAGGCGTTTTTGTCAATGAAAGGGGGGTGTTGTTTTGCCTACAGAATTAATTAAACAGTTTTTAGAAGCAGGGGTGCATTTTGGCCACCGTACCTCACGTTGGAACCCCAAAATGAAGGAGTTTATCTTTGGCCAGAGGAGCGGCATTTACATTATTGATTTGGAAAAAACCGAGGAGTGTTTTAATAAAGCCAGGGATTTCCTTATGGATATAACCGCAAAAGGGGAAATGGTCATGTTTGTAGGGACTAAGAAACAAGCCCAGGCTATTGTCCAGGAGCAGGCCATACGCTGTGGCATGTATTATGTAACTGAGCGCTGGCCGGGTGGTTTGCTGACTAACTTTTCAACCATAAAGAACAGCATTAATCGCCTCAAAGAAATAGAAAAAATGCGGGAGGATGGCACTTTCCAGAAACTTACCAAGAAAGAAATAGCTTCTCTTGAGACAGAGTACGCAAAATTAAAGAAAAATTTTTCCGGGATTATTCAGATGGAACGTATGCCTAAAGCCATATTTATCGTAGACACTAAAAAAGAAGAGACTGCAGCCAAAGAAGCAAAACGCCTGAATATACCGATTGTCAGCCTGATAGATACTAATTCAGATCCCACATTCGTGGCCTATCCCATTCCGGGAAATGACGATGCTACTAAAGCCATAAAGCTTATTGTTAGCTTAATCGCCGATACGGTAATCGAAGGAAGAAAGAAGTTCTTATCGTATCTGTCGGAAAGCGGGGTTGCCGTGGAAAAAGAGAAGGAAAAACAGGAGTTACCGGTAATATTTCCCGAGGAAGAGGTAAAAATAAAAGAAATCGGGGAGATAATAGAGACTGCAGTGATCCCTCCCGAAGAAGCCAAGCCCGTTAAGAAAGGGCGCATTAAAGAAACGCATCGCAAGAAAGAATAAATAGATAGAAAGGAAAAGAGGGAATGAAGGTATCTTTAGATTTGATTAAGGAATTACGGGAAAAAACCAATGCCAGTATTTCCGACTGCCGAGGAGCCCTGGAAGAGGCCGGCGGCGATATCAAGAAGGCGGTTGAATTATTGCGTAAGCGGGGCCTGGAGATAGCGGCAAAAAAACAGGATCGCCTGGCCAAAGAAGGCAGGATTGAGGCCTATGTGCACCACGGCAATAAAATCGGCGTCTTATTAGAGGTAAACTCCGAGACGGATTTTGTCGCCCGCAACAGCGACTTCTGCCAGTTTACTAAAGACGTAGCCATGCAGATTGCCGCCTGTAATCCCAAATATATAAAAAGAGAAGACGTGCCCGCTAGTGTCATAGAAAAATATAAAGATAAGGAACAGTTTTATAAAGAGCATTGTTTATTGGAACAAGCTTTTATTAAGGATCCTGCCCTTACCATAAAAGATTGCTTAGGGTCTTTGATCGTGAAGATCGGCGAGAACATAGTTATACGCAGATTTACACGTTATAAAGTTGGCGAGTAATGTCTAGGCCTGTTTATAAAAGAATAGTTTTAAAGTTAAGCGGCGAAGCCCTCCAGGGTAAAAGATCCCACGGTATAGACCATGCGGTTTTAGTTTCTATTGCCCGCCAGATAAAAGAAATAAGAGATTTAAATGTGGATGTGGCAATTGTTTTGGGTGCTGGTAATATTTTTCGCGGCCAGGAAAACACCGATTCCCTGGGTCTAGATATGGACAGGTCCGTAGCCGACTATATGGGCATGATCGCTACAGTGATAAACGGCCTGGCCTTGCAGAATGTTTTGGAAAAAATGAATATGCCGACCAGGGTGATGACTGCAATAGAGATGCAGAGGATTGCTGAGCCATATATTAGAAGAAAGGCAATGCGGCACTTAGAAAAGGGGCGCGTAGTTATTTTTGTCGCCGGTACAGGAAACCCTTATTTTACTACTGATACCGCAGCAGCATTACGGGCGATGGAGATAAGCGCTGACGCTATACTTAAGGCCACCAAAGTAGAGGGGGTTTATTCCGCGGATCCTTTTAAAGTGAAAAATGCAAAGAAATTTTCTAAATTAAAATATATAGATGTATTAAAAAAGGGCCTAAAGGTTATGGATGCTACCGCCGTTACTTTATGCATGGATAATAATTTGCCTATTGTTGTTTTTAATCTGAATAAGCAGGGTAATATCAAGCGCGTAGTATTGGGCAAAAAAATAGGAACCGTAGTAACATAAAACTAAATTTGGAATTTAGTAATTAAGAAAACCGGAGGTGGTTATGACGGTCAAAGAAATCTTGCATCAGACAGAGGAGAAAATGAAAAGAGCCTTGGAGTCTGTAAGGCGGGAGTTTTCTGAAGTGCGAACCGGCAGGGCACACCCCGGCCTAGTCGAAGGTTTGCATATTGATTATTACGGGACCCCTACTTTGCTTAAGGGCCTAGCTTCTATTACCACCACCGACGTCCATCTTATTACCATACAGCCGTGGGATATTTCCGCAATACCGGAGATTGAAAAGGCGATTATGAAGTCTAATATCGGAATCACCCCTTCTAATGACGGTAAATTAATCCGGCTGATAGTGCCGCCTTTATCACAAGAGAGGCGCCAGGAGCTTGCCAAGACAGTGCATAAGATGGCTGAGGAAGGAAGGGTATCGCTGCGTACAATAAGAAGAGACGCCAAAGAGGCCTTGGAAAAGTTAGAAAAAGACAAAGGTATCTCCGAGGACGATAAATTTAGAGGCATTGATGAACTGCAGAAACTCGTGGATAAACATATTGCCGAAGTCGACGAGGTATTAAAAAATAAAGAAAAAGATATTTTGGGGTCTTAAATATTTTGTTCATTGATAATGGGCCACTAGCTCATCTGGTAGAGCACCACCCTTTTAAGGTGGGTGTGCCGCGTTCGAGTCGCGGGTGGCTCATAAATTTGTATCCGCGAATAGCAGACGCGGCTTGCCGCGTTCTCCCGTCAGGTGATTAATGGAATAGGGCGGGATCCCGCCAGCGTATAAGATGTGCTTGGCGGGAGAGTCGCGGGTGGCTCACTAAATTAGTTCATAGTTATTAGTTCATAGTTAAGAAGCCACGGGATTTTTAAAACCGTTTCCCGTTAGAGGTTATAGTTTTTTTTATTGTTATAGCGAACGACGGGCGGATGGTGCAACTGGCAGACACGATAGCCTTAGGAGCTATTGGGGAAACCCTTGGAGGTTCAAATCCTCTTCCGCCCATTCTTAAAAAAATGAGTGGTGAGGTTATTAAAGCCGATACTGCGGCGGTAATTCAGCGGTAGAATGCCTGCTTGCCAAGCAGGATGTCACGGGTTCAAATCCCGTCCGCCGCTTTTTAAATTTAAAAAATAAAATAGTTTGTTAAAAATAAAAGGAGAGGGTATGAAGATTATGGATTTTCTTTCGAAGAAAGCAATACTCACAGATTTAAAATCCGCTAAAAAAGAAGACGTGATTAAAGAGCTGGTCGACGGATTAATCAATGCCGGCGAAATCGAAAAACGCTACCGTAATAAATTAATAGAAGCGCTCATGGCCAGAGAGTCTTTAGGTTCTACCGCTATCGGCCAAGGAATAGCTATTCCTCATGCCAAAGCCGATTGCGTAGATAAATTAGTCGCAGCCTTTGGTTTATCCAAGAAGGGGATAGATTTTGATTCTTTAGATGGAGAGCCCGTCTATATATTCTTTCTCTTAGTTGCTCCGCAAGATTCCGCAGGGCCACATCTAAAGGCACTAGCCCGTATTTCGCGCCTCTTAAAAGATAAGTATTGCCGTGATAACCTGCGTGCCTGTACAGATGATAAGTGTGTAATAAAAATAGTCAGTGAGGAATATGAAAAAAAGATCTAAAACAAATTTCAGGCAAATCCAAGGTGTATTCAAATGGCTTTATCCGGGGATGGGTATTAAGCGTTGGATTATTCTGGGCAGTTTTGGAGTACTCTTGGTAATTATCGGCTCCGGATATTTAAGGACAGAAGAATACTGGATAGGCCAAATTTTAGATGCAATAGTAGTGCTATCTGGTATCATAATTTTAATATTAGGAATTAAATACCTCATGCGTTCTTACATCGCTGCCTTTATGCCTTCTTCGCGGGGTTCGGATTTCGTAGATATTTTTATTCAAAGAAGGCATCTTGCCCGCGGCCCCAAGATTGTTACTATTGGCGGGGGGACAGGATTATCTGTACTTTTAAGCGGCCTTAAAGAATACACCTCTAATATTACCGCCATAGTTACGGTAGCCGATGACGGGGGTTCTTCCGGAAGATTAAGAAGAGAATTTGATATTTTACCGCCGGGTGATATACGTAACTGCCTAGTTGCCTTAGCAGATGCGCCGGCATTGATGCGCGATTTATTTCAATTCCGTTTTGATACAAATTCGGAGTTATCGGGCCACAGCTTCGGCAATCTTTTTATTACTGTAATGACCAGGTTAACAGGAGATTTTGAAAAAGCTATCAGAGAGACCAGTAAAGTTTTAGCCTTAAGGGGCCAAGTAATCCCCTCTACATTAAATAACGTAACCTTGGTAGCAGAACATAAAGACGGTTCCGTTACCGAAGGAGAGGATAAAATACCCAAGGCGCACCTACCGATAAAAAAAGTTTATCTTCGGCCGCTAGAGCCAGTGGCAACCCCAGAGGCAATAAAGGCCATAGGAGAGGCACAGATTATTGTATTGGGCCCGGGTTCTTTATACACAAGTATCTTGCCCAATCTTTTAATAAAAGAAATAACGGATAAGATAATTAGTTCCTCAGCCATTAAAGTTTACGTCTGTAATATAATGACTCAGCCGGGGGAAACTGATAATCTTAAAGCATCCGAACATATCAGGACGCTGATTAAGCATAGTCATCCTCGTATCTTTAATTACTGTATTGTAAATACCGCGCAGGCTTCTGAAAGTTTGCTTAAGCGCTATGATCAAGAGAAATCTCACCCCGTGATTAATGACGCTGATAATATCCAGAAGATGGGCTATAGGGTAATCGGAGACGATGTTTTACTTAGTGGAGATGTGATTCGCCACGACCCCGCAAAATTAGCCAGAATTATATTAGGGTTTATCGAAGAGATTTAATTAATAAAGGTTACCAGAGGTTACGATAAGTTGCCAAAGGTTACAAAAGGTTAAAGGGAAATTAGTATTTCTTTAGATAAAATGGCGGTAATACGAAAAAAAATAACCATAAAAAATAAACAGGGCCTGCATGCCCGTCCTGCCGCATCGTTTGTGCAGATAGCTAATAAGTTTGGCGCCCGAGTAACCGTCAAGCATGGAGGAGAAAAAGTAAACGGAAAATCTATCATGGGTATTCTCATGCTTGGAGCAGAAAAGGATAGCGAAATCATCATCGAAATTGAAGGGGATGACGCCCAAATGGCGCTATTAGAATTAGAAAAAATTGTCAGTAGCGAGGAGTAGTTAGGTTTATGCTGAAACTCAAAGGTATAGCAGCAGCTTCAGGAATAAGCATAGGGCCGGCATATCGTCTGAATAGAGAGGAGTTTGTTGTACCTAAACAGGAGATCACCGAAGACCAGATTCCTTTGCAGATCCAGCTTTTTGAAGAAGCCTTAATCCAGACCCGCAAGGAGATTCTGGAATTGCAGAAAAGAATCTCTAGTGATATGGGGCAGGAAGAGGCCCAGATTTTTGACGCTCACCTTTTGGTTTTAGAAGACCGTATGCTTATCGAAGAGGTAATCTCTCGTCTGAAGAAAGAGCATCTGGGCGTGGTTTATATATTTTCTCAAGTTTTAAAGAAGTATATTGAAGTATTCTCTAAGATAGAAGATGAGTATCTAAAAGAACGTACCGCCGATATTAATGACGTAGGCAAACGCATCCTACGCAATTTATTAGGCAAGAAAAGAAGGGACTTCCAAGATTTAAAAGAAAAAGTCGTGGTGGTGGCACACGAACTTTCTCCTTCCGATACAGCGGCAATGCATAAGCAGAATGTCTGTGGGTTTGTAACGGATGTAGGAGGAAAGACTTCCCACACTGCGATTATGGCTAAGTCTTTAGAGATACCCGCAGTAGTGGGCTTACAGGAAGTAATAAATAAAATTAAAACCGGGGATATTTTGATCGTAGACGGAAGCACGGGTGTTGTTATCGTAAACCCCGATGAAGATGCGTTAAGTTTTTATAGGCAGGAACAACAGAAACTTAAAGGTATAGCTGAGAGATTTTTCTTGGTAAAAGATCTGGAGGCAGTGACTCTCGACGGTAAAACCATAGAGATAAGCGCAAATATAGAGTTACCCGAAGAGGTGACGTCGATAAAGCTGTACGGCGGCCAAGGTATAGGCTTGTATCGCTCGGAGTTCTTTTATATGAACAGAAAGGACCTGCCCTCGGAAGAGGAACATTACCAGGCCTATAAGTACGTAGCAGAACAAATGAAGCCTTACCCTGTAGTTATCCGAACCCTTGATTTGGGAGGGGATAAATTTTTGTCTCAATTTGCCGCACCCCATGATGTGCAGCCTTTTTTGGGATGGCGGGCAATCAGGTTTTGTCTGGCTCGCCCTGATATATTTAAGACTCAGCTACGGGCGATCTTACGGGCTTCGGTGCACGGTAAATTAAAATTAATGTATCCGATGATTTCGGGTATCGAAGAGCTCAAGCAGGCAAATAATATATTAAACGAGGTAAAGGCAGAATTAAAAAAGGAAAACATACCTTTTAATAATAATATTGAGGTAGGGGCGATGATTGAAGTGCCCTCTGCTGCTATGACTGCGGACCTCTTGGCTTCGGAAGCAGATTTTTTCAGCATCGGCACAAATGACCTGATTCAATATTCGTTGGCAGTTGACCGCGCAAATGAAAAAGTGGCATATCTATATGAACCGACACACCCGGCGGTTTTAAGGATGATTAAAAATATAATTGAATCGGCGCATAATGCCGGTATTTGGGTGGGGATGTGCGGTGAAATGGCAGGGGAGCCTTCTTTAGCATTAATACTTTTAGGGTTAGGCTTGGATGAATTTAGCATGCCGCCGTTACTTATTCCGGAAGTAAAATATATTATTCGTTCAGTTACTCTAAAGCAGGCCAAGACTATTGCCTTGGAAGCTTTGAAGTTATCTACGGGAAAAGAAGTAGAAGAATACAGCCAAATCAGGCTAAGGGAGATATTGGGATGGGAAAAGGTATAGATAAATCCAATATGTTGGAACTGCTCTTAGATTTTCCCTTACAGTTTAAGACAGCTGAAAGTTTAGCTCAAGGCGCCACCGTATCATTAGAAAAGAAAAATTTTAGCAAAATAGTATTTTGCGGTTTAGGGGGTTCAGCTATCGGAGCGGATTTAGTGAGGTCTTATTTATATTTTGAAAGTAAATTACCTATTATTGTCTGCCGGGAATACGAACTACCTGCTTATGTAGACGAGTTAACCTTGGTTTTTATCTCGAGCTATTCCGGGAATACAGAGGAGACCATTAGCGCCTACCAGCAAGCTAGAGAGAAGGGCGCTAATATAATTGTTCTTTCTTCGGATGGAACATTAAAAGAATATGCACAAAAGGATAAGATTAGCTTTATGCAAATACCTGCCGGTTTACCACCGAGAAATGCCTTAGGGTACTTAAGTATTATCCCTCTGTGTATCCTCACCCGTTTAGGGTTAATTAAAGATGTAAGCAATTCCATTTACCAGGTAGTAAAAACCCTGGAAGATTTAAAAAATAATCATCTTCACCCGCATATAGCAGTAAAAGATAATATTTCCAAGTGTGTCGCAAAAAAATTAATTAATAAATTTACCGTAGTCTACTCCGGTTCCATAAATTTTGATGTGGTGGCTACGCGTTTTAGAGGGCAACTGGCGGAGAATAGCAAGGCCTTAGCTTCTAGCCATGTATTCCCGGAAATGAATCATAATGAAATCGTCGGCTGGCAAAACCCTAAAAAATTATTTAAGAATTTTGCGGTGGTGATGTTTAAAGATAAGGGCCTCTATCCGCGGGTAGCCAAAAGAATGGCAATTACCCGGGAGCTGATTGAGAAAGAGGGCGTGCCTGTCATAGAGATTAATTCGCTGGGAGAGGATCTTTTAAGCAGGATATTTTCCCTCGTATATATCGGAGATTTTATCTCTTATTATTTGGCTTTACTTTATGGGATTGATCCGACACCGGTAGATAAAGTTACTTATCTAAAAAATAGATTAGCACAAGACTAATTGGTAATCGGAGGGGATAACCTGTCAATTTATTTTTAAGGGGGGAAAATGAAAGGGCGCAAATATTTTTTTACTTCGGAGTCGGTATCAGAGGGGCATCCGGATAAACTCTGTGATCAAATATCCGACGGTGTGTTGGATGACGTATTAAGGCAGGATCCTTACGGTAGGGTTGCCTGTGAAACTTACGTTACCATGGGCCTTTTGATTGTAGGGGGAGAAATTACTACCACCGCCTACGTGGACATACAAAAATTAGCCCGTAATATTATTAAAGAGATAGGTTATACTCATCCTAAGTACGGTTTTGATTACCATACCTGCGCGATTATCAATACCATCAACAGCCAATCCCCGGATATTGCCCAAGGCGTCAATAAAGGTGGTGCCGGCGATCAGGGGTTGATGACCGGTTATGCCTGCCGAGAGACCAAAGAACTGATGCCGCTACCAATTATGATGGCGCATAAATTAGTCATCCGCATGACCGAAGCAAGAAGGCAGGGGATATTAAAATACTTAGGGCCAGACGGTAAATCGCAGGTGAGCGTAGAATACCATGACGGGTCCCCTAAAAGAATAGACTCGGTAGTTTTAGCTTGTCAGCATACCGAAGATATACTGGATAATACAGGTGAGCGTATTACTAAAAAGGCGCGCCAGGAGATTATTGATACCATTGCCAAGCCAGTATTAAAGGGATACATCGATAAAGATACCAAGTATTACGTTAATGAAACAGGTAAGTTTGTCATCGGTGGCCCGCAATCCGATACCGGGATGACCGGAAGAAAAATTATCGTGGATACTTACGGCGGTATGGCTGCACCCGGCGGAGGGGCATTCTCCGGTAAGGATCCTACTAAAGTAGACCGCTCCGGGGCTTATATGAACAGGTATATTGCTAAAAATATTGTGGCAGCAGGATTAGCGGACAAATGCCTGGTGCAAAGCGCTTATGTTATCGGTCGGGCAGATCCTTTAGCCATCATGGTAGATACTTACGGCACAGGAAAGATTTCTGAAGCTGCCTTTGATAAATTAATCAGGGATAATTTTGAATTAACCCCTCAGGGCATGATTAAGTCGCTGGATCTTTTGCGGCCGATCTATAAAAAGACTGCTTGCTATGGCCACTTTGGAAGGACGGAAGCTGAATTTAGCTGGGAGAGCATAGATAAGGCAGCGACGCTAAAAAAGCAGGCAGCGAAATTATAGAAAGGATGATTATGAAATACGACATCAAAGACATCAAATTAGCTAAAAAAGGCGCCTTAAGAATTGAATGGGCAGCGAACAATATGCCGGTGTTAAAACTTATTGGCCAGCGTTTTAAAAAAGAACAGCCCCTAAAAGGCCTGAAAATTGCTGCCTGTTTACATGTAACCACGGAAACAGCAGCATTAATGCAGGTATTAAAATTAGGCGGGGGAGAAGCCACTGTATGCGCCTCTAATCCTCTTTCTACGCAAGATGATGTAGCCGCCTCTTTAGTAAAAGACCTAAAAATTCCGGTGTTTGCTATTAAGGGAGAAGATAATAAAACTTACTACCAGCATATTAAGTCCGTATTGAACTTTAAACCCGATATCACCATGGATGATGGCGCAGATTTGGTAAGCACTGTACACCGTACTCTGTACTCGGTACACAAAAACATTATTGGTGGGACAGAAGAAACCACTACCGGCGTAATTAGGTTAAGAGCGTTAGCCAAAGAAGGTAAATTACGTTATCCGATCATTGCCGTAAACGATGCCCAGACCAAACATTTATTTGATAATCGTTATGGCACGGGGCAATCGACGATAGACGGTATTATCCGCGCCACTAATAAATTATTAGCAGGGGCAAATTTTGTGGTCTGTGGCTACGGCTGGTGCGGTAAAGGGGTAACTATGCGGGCTAAAGGTATGGCTGCAAAAGTAATTGTAGTAGAGGTAGACCCCTTACGCGCTTTAGAAGCTACTATGGACGGCTACGAAGTAATGCCGATAAAAGAAGCAGCAAGAATAGGAGAAATATTTGTCACCACTACCGGCGATACCAGTATTATCCGTGGCGAACATTTTACGCTGATGAAAAACGGCGCTATTTTATCTAATGCTGGGCATTTTAACGTGGAGATTGATATACCGGCTTTAGAAAAGTTAAGCAAAAAGAAAAGGCGTATTCGCGATTTTGTAGATGAATACACCTTAAGAAGTGGCCGTAGGATTTATCTATTAGGAGAGGGCCGGTTGATTAATTTGGCAGCTGCTGAGGGGCATCCGGCACAGGTAATGGATATGTCTTTTGCTAACCAGGCGCTTTCTGTTGAATATATAAGCAAGCATTATAAAAAATTAGAAAATAGAGTTTACGGTGTCCCTGAAGATATAGATAAAAGAATTGCTTATCTAAAGTTAAAATCTTTGGGGATAAGAATAGATAATTTAACTAAGGAGCAGAAAAGGTATCTTACTAGTTGGGAACTGGGTACGTAGGATGATTTTGGAGGTGAGAGATGAAAAAGGCCATAGTTTTATTGTTTGGTTTACTCTTATGTTTATCAAGTTTTGTCTTTGCTTCTGAGATTAATGTAGATTCCCGCCTCCAAGAAGTTACTGTTTATCTAGATTCTGCGCTTATCAGCCGGATAGCAAATATAAAGCTAAATCCCGGTGAACACTCCATTATTTTTTCCGATATCATTCCTGAAGTGGATGAGAATTCTTTAAGGGTTTCATTAACAGATACTCTAAACGTTAAAATTTCCGGAGCGCAAGTAAAGAAAGAATTCTTAAAAGAAGAAGCTTCTGAGCGAGTACAACAGTTAAAAGATGAGATTCAAAAATTAGAGGATGAAGTAAAAAGGCTAGGTAATACCAGAAAGATTCTTTCTGAAGAAAAAGACTTTTTAGATTCCCTTCGAATCTTTTCTAAAGACCAAATTCCCAAGGATTTAGTTACAAAGATGCCCTCGGCACAGGATTTGGATAATACATATAAGTTTTTAGATACTAAACTAAGGGAGAATTTCGCACAGATTATGGATATAGAATTAAAAATTAGAGAAACGCAAGAGAAAATAGATGTTTTAAAAAGAGAGTTAGCGCAGATTTCTGGGCCGCAAAAGAAATTAAAACGCTCTATAACCGTAGATTTAGAAGTTTTAAAATCAGCCAACTTTGATTTAAAAATTTCTTATCTGGTCAGAGGTGCCTCTTGGTATCCAATCTACGACGCAAGAGCAAATTTTGAGAAGAACAAAGTAGAATTAATTTCGTACGCAATAGCAAAGCAAACCACAGGCGAAGATTGGCAGGATGTTGAAATTTCTTTATCTACTGCCAAGCCTGCAATAGGTGGCAGGATGCCTTATGTTAATCCTTGGTTTTTAAGGCCTTATCAGCCAAGATTTATGGAAAAGAGGGCAAGGGCATTGGGGGCTAGTGCGTACCAAATGGAAGCATTTAAATCTGATATGGCACCTGGGGAGAAAGCAGAGCCTGAAGTTCAATATGCCTTGGTAGAAGAAAAAGGCACTGCTGTGGTTTATAAACTGGCGCGTAAAGCAACAGTTAAGTCTGATGGCTCAGAGCATAAGCTGCTCGTTTCCTCCCAAGATTTAATTGCAAAATTTGAATACTCTACTTACCCGCGGGCAATTCTATCAGCCTATTTAGGAAGTAGGGTTACCAATGCGCCTAATCTTCAATTGCTAGCCGGCAGGGTAAATATATTCTTAGAAGGGGATTTTGTAGGGACATCGGGTATTGACAATATCGGCCCGGGTGAAGAATTTGACCTTTATTTAGGCGCGGATGAGAACGTAAAGGTAAAAAGAGAGCAGCTTGAGAAGAAAGTGGATGAGACTTTAATTGCGGGAATACCTTCTCCTACAAAGCGTACAATATTTAAATATAAATTAACTGTAGAAAACTATAAATCAAAGAAGATAAGCATGAAACTATTTGAGTCTATGCCGGTTTCCCAGGAGGAGCGCATTAAGGTAAAGATTGAGAAAATAAGCCTTGAGCCAAAAGAAAAAGACTGGGAAGATAGAAAAGGTGTTTGGCTCTGGAAATTGGAACTTGAAGCAAAGCAGAAACAGGAGATATTTTATACCCTTGTTGTTGAGCATCCCCGCGATATGCAAGTTGAGGGTTTATAAGAGACTACGATGGCAATAAAGAAGATTGCAGTCTTAACTTCAGGTGGAGATGCGCCGGGAATGAACGCGGCTATTCGTTCAGTAGTGCGTTATTCCCTATACAATAAAATAGAGGTAATGGGGATTTTCCGCGGCTGGTGGGGTTTAATTAATGAAGAACTAAAAGTATTGGACCACCGCTCTGTATCAGGAATCATTAATCAAGGTGGCACTATCTTAAAGACTGCGCGCTGTCCTGAATTTCATACCGATGAAGGAAAGAAAAGGGCATACCAGACTTTAAAGAAAAATTCCATTGACGGAATAATCGCTATCGGCGGTAACGGCAGTTTCGAAGCACTCCATGAGTTTTATAAAAAATATCAGGTTCCTTGCATTGGTATTCCCGCCTCCATTGATAACGATGTCAATGGTATAGATGCAACTATAGGAGCAGATACGGCCATAAATACAGCGCTAGCCGCTATTGATAATATTCGCGATACTGCTACTTCCATGGAGAGGATATTCGTAGTAGAAGTGATGGGCAGAGAGTTTGGATTTATCGCCTTGACCGTGGCTTTGGCAGGAGGTTGTGAAGAGGTCATTATTCCGGAAAGGAAATTTGACTTACAGGCTATCTGCCATGATATTGTAGAGGGAAATTTAAGAGGCAAGATGAGCTGGATTATTGTGGTTGCTGAGGGGGCAGGCCATGCCGAAGATATTGCTAAGAAAATAACTGAGATGACTGATTTAGAAACACGGACAGTAGTTTTGGGCCATGTCCAGAGGGGCGGCCGTCCCACTGCCTTAAGCCGGGATCTGGCTTTAAATTACGGTAAGGCAGCCGTAGAATGTTTATTGAAAGGCCAAACCAATAAAGCAGTAGGGTTATATTGCAATAAAATAGTTACAATAGATTTAGAAGTTGCCATTCAGAAGAAAGAATTAAAAATCGAAAATCTTTATAACTTAGTGAAGATACTCACATAGGAAGGAGCAGTTAATGGGAAGAAGGCCGCAAGACCTCGATAAGATTGTAATGGATTTAGCGATGAGCGATGATATCAATACCAAAAAAGAGCTCGGTAAGAAAATTTTCGACATCGCTTACAAAAAAGGGATTTATCCTTCCAGTATTCATGATTTTTATATGGCACGCGGTAGATTGGAATTCGGGGGTTTTACTGTGCCGGCGATAAATTTAAGAAGCATGACCTATGATTTAGCGCGGGCTATATTCAGGGTAGCCAAGAAAAATAATTCCGGGGCTTTTATCTTTGAGATTGCCAAGTCTGAGATGGGGTATACCGCCCAACCGCCCATAGAATATTCCAGTGTAGTTTTGGCAGCGGCGATAAAGGAAGGTTATAGCGGACCGGTCTTTATCCAAGCTGATCATACACAGGCCAATGCCAAAAAATTTCAGGAGAACCTTGATAAAGAAATAGAAACATTACAGGCTGTAATTAGAGATGCCATTGGCAGCGGATTTTATAATATTGATATTGATTCCTCGACCCTGGTAGATTTATCTAAACCCAGTATCAAGAAACAGCAGTATTTTAATTACGAAGTTTGCGCAAAGCTCACCCAGTTTATCCGGCGCATAGAGCCTAAAGGGGTTACGGTTTCCGTGGGTGGTGAAATAGGGGAGGTCGGTCATCAAAATTCTACGCCCGAAGACCTACGCGCCTTTATGGAAGGTTACAAAGAAAGATTACGTAAAGGATTAATCGGGATAAGCAAGATTTCCATTCAAACCGGGACTTCTCACGGCGGAGTGGTTTTACCTGACGGGACAGTAGCGCAGGTAAAATTAGATTTCGATACTTTAAAAAATATTTCTGAGATTGCCAAAAAAGAATACGGCCTTGCCGGTGCAGTGCAGCACGGCGCATCTACTTTACCAGCGGAGGCATTCCATAAATTTGTAGACTCTGATGCCTGTGAAGTGCATTTAGCCACGGAATTCCAGAACATGATTTATGAAAGCAAGCATTTTCCTGAAAGCCTAAGGGCAAAAATTTATGAATGGCTGAAGGTCAATGCTGCTTCGGAAAGAAAAGAGGGGGAAACCGAGGAGCAGTTTATTTATAAGACACGTAAAAAAGCCTTAGGCCCTTTCAAAAAAGATATCTTAGGCCTTACTCAAGAGATAAAGGATGCTATTACCAAAGAAATCGAAGAAAAATTTGATTTTCTCTTTAAGCAGTTAAATACGGTGAATAATAAGGAATTAGTGGATAAGTATGTGGCTTTAAAAAGGGTGATTAACCGTAAACGCAAAGACACCCAAGCAGTACACCATGACGGTGAAGGAGCAGATTAAAAGGAGATAAAATATGCGGTCGGATAAAATTAAAAAAGGTTTGGAACGCGTTCCGCATCGTGCGCTTTTACATGCTACAGGATTATCGAGAAAAGATTTAGAGAGGCCTTTTATCGGCATTGCTAGCTCTTTTACAGATTTAATTCCCGGCCATATCGGGATGCGCGATTTAGAGCGCTACATCGAACGGGGAGTCTGTTACGGTGGTGGGGTGCCATTTCTCTTTGGTGTTCCGGGAATCTGCGACGGTATTGCCATGGGCCATTTAGGAATGTGCTATCCATTGGCATTAAGAGAAATAGTGGCTGATACTATTGAAACTGTCTGCAATGCCCATCAATTAGACGGCATTGTCTGTTTAACTAACTGTGATAAGATTACTCCCGGTATGCTCATGGGTGTGGCACGCCTAAATATTCCGGCGATCATTGTTACTGCCGGCCCGATGTTATCCGGCCGTTACAATAAAAGAAAATTAGCCTTTGTGCACGATACCTACGAGGCATTAGCACGGGCAAAAAAAGGCGAAATTTCTCCAAAAGAACTAGCTTGTTTAGAGATGGAGGCTTGTCCCGGTGCTGGGTCCTGCCAGGGCCTATATACTGCCAATACTATGGCATGCCTTACAGAAACTATGGGGATGTCTTTGCCTGGCTGCGGTACAGCATTAGCTGGCTCTGCCAAGAAACGCAGGATTGCCCAAGCTAGCGGCGAACGCATTACGGAATTAGTGAAAAAAAATATAACCCCTTTAAGTATTATCAATAAACAATCTTTGGAAAATGCTATTGTGGTGGATATGGCTTTGGGTGGCTCTACTAATACGGTTTTACATTTAATGGCGATTGCCAATGAGGTCAAAATTAAATTAGACCTCGCTACCTTTGATAGAATCAGTAAAACCACCCCGCATATTACTAATTTAGAGCCGGCAGGTCCGCATTTTATGGAGGATCTAGAGTATGCCGGAGGAGTCCCTGCGGTTTTAAAGCGCCTAAAAAAGAAATTGCATAATACCACGACACTAAGCGGGAAAAAGATATTTGATATTGCCAATGAAGCCTGTATTTTTGATGATGAAGTAATCCGGCCGTTAAATAAGGCTTATCATAAGCAGGGCGGTATTGCGGTTTTATACGGTAATCTTGCGCCTTCTGGTGCAGTGGTAAAACAATCAGCAGTGAACCCTAAGATGATGAAATTTAGAGGGAAGGCGAGGGTCTTTAATCGCGAAGAAGAAGCTATGCAGGCAATATTAAGTGGTAAAATCAAAAAGGGCGATGTTATTGTTATCCGCTACGAAGGCCCTGCAGGTGGCCCCGGCATGCGTGAGATGTTGGCTCCAACTGCGGCAATTGTGGGAATGGGTTTAGCTGATTCCGTAGCCTTGATTACCGACGGCAGATTCTCCGGCGGCACTAAAGGCCCCTGCATCGGCCACATTTCACCAGAGGCAGCCAGCGGCGGAGAAATTGCCATTTTAAAGGACTCTGATCTAATCGAGATAGATATAGCGAAAAGAAAATTAGAAGTTAAGTTAACAAAGTCCGAAATAGAAAAAAGATATAGAAGATGGAAACCCATCCCGCCGAAGATTAGAACTGGTTACTTAGCGCGATATTCTAAGCTAGTAAGTTCGGCGGATAAAGGGGCGGTGTTAAGTTAAAATGACTGGTGCGCAAATATTAATTGAGTGTTTAAAGCGCGAAGGCGTGGAAGTGATGTTCGGCTACCCCGGCGGACAGGTGCTGCCTATTTTTGATGCGCTTTACGATGCGGATATGAAATTCATCCTGGTGCGTCATGAGCAGGGGGCGGCCCATGCCGCAGATGGATACGCCCGCGCAACCGGAAAGGTTGGGGTCTGTCTTGCTACCTCAGGTCCGGGTGCTACGAATTTAACTACCGGTATTGCCAATGCCTATATGGATTCTATTCCCATAGTGGCTATCACCGGACAGGTAAAGACTTTTCTTATCGGTAACGATGCCTTTCAGGAAGCAGATGTTACCGGCGTCACTCGCCCGATCACTAAACATAATTATTTAGTTAAGGATGCTAAGGACTTAGCGCGGATTATTAGGGAGGCCTTTCATATTGCCTCAACCGGCAGGCCTGGCCCGGTCTTAATCGATATCCCTTCTGATGTGCAGATGCAGGATACAGAATTTATCTGGCCGCAAGATATTAAAATTCGCGGATACAATCCAACTTATTTCGGCCATCCCGGGCAAATCAAAAAAGCAGCTAAATTAATCACGCAGGCCAAAAGGCCGATCCTTTATAGCGGCGGAGGAATTATTACTTCAGGAGCAAGTCCAGAATTAAAAGACTTGGCTGAAAGAACCAGTATTCCCGTAACTACTACCCTGATGGGCTTAGGTGGTTTTCCCGGAACGCATGAGCTTTTCTTAGGGATGCTTGGCATGCATGGCACAGCCTATGCCAACCATGCGATTATGGGGTCAGATTTAATTATTGCAGTGGGTGCGCGTTTTGATGACCGGGTTACCGGCAGATTAGATGCTTTTGCGCCGGGTGCCAAGATTATCCATATTGATATTGATCCAGCATCGATAAGCAAAAATGTGAAAGTGGATGTGCCCATAGTCGGAGACGCTAAGAATATTTTAGGACAATTATTAGAGGAGATTAAAAAAGTCCCTGATACTACGGAGTGGTTAAAAACAATCGATAGCTGGAAGAAAAAATATCCTTTAAAATACAAAGAGGAAGGCAAACTTAAACCTCAATATATTATCGAACAGATTTATCAAGCCACTAAAGGAGAGGCGATTATTGCTACGGAGGTTGGGCAAAACCAGATGTGGGCCTGTCAGTGGTATAAATATGCCTCGCCCCGGACTTTTATTTCCTCCGGGGGCTTGGGTACTATGGGATTTGGTTTTCCGGCAGCAATGGGTGCTAAACTGGGTTGCCCGGAAAAAATTGTCTTCGATATCGCCGGTGACGGTTCGATTCAGATGAATATTCAGGAATTAGCTACTTGTGTGGCCAATAAAATAAATGTGAAAGTAGCGATATTAAACAACGGATATTTAGGGATGGTTAGGCAATGGCAGGAACTATTCTATAAGAAACGCTATTCTTACACCACATTATACAATCCGGATTTTGTGAAATTAGCGGAAAGTTTCGGCGCAGTGGGTATCCGGGTGACCAAAAAAGAAGATGTGCGGCCTGCTATTGAAAAGGCGCTAGTAATAGATAATAGCGTGTTTATTGATTTTCCTATTGAACCCGAGGAGAATGTTTATCCGATGGTGCCGGCAGGGGAGGCAATAAATAAAATGTTAGGAGGCCTGGCTTAAAATGCGGCATACCATTTCTGTTTTGGTAGAGAATAAGTTCGGAGTCCTGGCGCGTATTGCAGGTTTATTCAGCGC
>Ga0315288_10000839_pt1 | contig 39186 bp, 34 predicted proteins | sample YL17G11_20_MG_FD_203454 | JGI IMG/M metagenome (GOLD analysis project Ga0315288, IMG submission 203454) | Sediment microbial communities from Yellowstone Lake, YNP, Wyoming, USA - YL17G11_20 | ecosystem: Environmental > Aquatic > Freshwater > Lake > Sediment | place: USA: Wyoming | collected...
CACGAAAATCGCACTGGAATCCTATGGCCCCCAAATCTCCTCGAAGCGCTATAAGTTAACCCAAAGGCTTACCCTGAGCCAGGTGGATGTGGACTGGCTGGCGCGCAGGAAAATCCGCTACGTGATCGTGAGCGACATCATGTCCGCACGCTTTGCGCGCTACCCCGATGAGTTCCCTAAAGAAGCGGCGTTCTACAAGTCACTGGACGAAAGGGCCGTCCTGATTAAAACTTTTAAGCCGGTATGGGATGAATACCTCCTCGACCTGCATAACCCGACCCTCAAAATCTACCGGATGGGGAGCTACCCCGATATCTCCTTCCCCGGGAATTTCAGTCGGTATTCACAGACCGTTACCCTGGATAAAAAAGGCGGCGGTTGGGCCCTCGAGAGCCGCCTCAACGGGGAGATCCTGAACCCGCGTGACGAGAAGATTCGTTGCCTGTACGTCCGGATCACGGACGCCTCGGGAAAAGAGGCCGGCCGGCTGGTCCTTCATCAGGGCGGAATCCCTGATTCGGGCGAGATCTCTTATGCGGGCTCGCAAAGTATCGACGCCGTTCCCGCCGCGGCGAATATTTTCATCGGCTATGAATACGAGTTCACGTCGGGCCTGGCGCCCGACCCAGCCGAGGTCCCGCTGAAGAAAGAATTCCCTCTCGCGCAAAATTTTTCGACAGCGGAGCCGCGGCCTTATGAGGCCGTCTTCCTTTACACTCCGTTCCCCAATTCACGGGGGGACGATTACGTCCAGAGCGTCACCCTGACCCGGGCGGGCGGGTTCTGGACTCTTTCGAGCGAGATCAGGGGCGGAGAGCTCCGCTGGGGCGACGACTATGTCCTCAACCCCTTGGTCCGGATCACGGACGGGGACGGGAAAGAAATCATAAAGTGGGTCCTGGCCGAGGGCAAGGTGGGCTCCTACGATGCCCAGGAAAAAGGGCCTTTTAGAAAATCAACGACCGTCGACAATCTTCCCGATGGGTTCAGGGTTTTCGTCGGCTACGAGTCCTATTTCGACCGGGAGTGGCCCGAACGCGCCGGCGGCCCCGCACTCATCGAGCTCAAGCTCCCTTCGCCTCCCTCGAAATAACTACGGCGAAGAGGGGACGGTTCTCGACAAGCGTCCGGTTTTCTTTATCCCACTGATCTCAGCTTCCCCGGAGAACCATCCCCATATTAAAACAGGTTCTACCGCCGTCTCCCGTAAGTTGTGATATAATTGGCCAAAATGAGCAAGAAGAAAAAGGGCAGGACGAAGCCGGCGGAGCCGAAGTCGTCCGGAAAGAAGCGCGTCCGGACGGCCGAAATCGTCGGCGTTCTTCTCGTTTTTTTCGCCCTTTTCCTCCTGGTGAGCATTTTCAGTTACAATTCAAAGGATCCATCATGGGCCAGCCTCGCCCCCTCGGGAAGCCATACCCGCAATTTCGGCGGAAAAGTCGGCGCCTACCTGGCCGAGGCCGTCATCCAGTTCCTTGGGATCTCCGCCTTCGCCCTGCCCTTTTTCTTCGGCTACCTGGGCTATAAAGCCATCATCGCCGACGGGAAGAAGCGCTTCCTTCTGAAAATCGGCAGTATCGTCTTTCTCCTCGCCATCCTTTGTTCCCTTTTCACGATGCTCTTCCAGCGATTTTCTTGGGGCGGGGCCGACATCGAGGCCGGCGGACTGACCGGCGAGCTCGTCTCCTCGCTCCTCGTCGGGTTCTTCAACACCACGGGTACGCTCATTTTCCTTCTAGCCCTGCTGGCCCTGTTTATCGTCTTCTCCACGGAATTCTCGTTCAAAAAGCTGATGCACGTCTTCGAGCGTTTCTTCAGCTTCGCCTTCAGGGAAGTGCGGATCCGGATCGTTCAGCACCGCAAATCCAAGAACCGTGAGAGAATGCGCCAGAAAGTCATCGAGAAATACGCCTCTCCCGCCGAGGCCAGGGAAACCGGGTGGAAACCTGCCGAAGAAGGAGGAGAAGACGAAGAGGAGGAGGAAGAGGAATCGCCGGGGAGGCAAGCCAAAGAAGAAAAGAAAAAAGAGCTGCCGCGCCGGGGAGGCAAGCCGGAGCCTCTGATCGTCCACGCCCCGAAGCCGGCGCCCGAAAAAATGCTCTTCCCCGAAATGGAGAAACGGGAGGATTACACCTTCCCGCCGTTCAGCCTCCTCGACCCGGCGGCGCCCGCCGACGAGATCGACAAGAACGAGCTCTACGAGAAGAAGCAGCGGATCGAGGAGAAGCTCAAGGAATTCAAGGTCGAGGGCGAGGTCAGGGAGTACCACCCCGGACCCATCATCACCACCTACGAGTTTTACCCCTATCCCGGGATCAAGGTCAGCCAGGTGGCCAACCTGGCCGAGGACCTGTCCCTGGCCCTGGGCGCGGAATCGGTCCGCATCCAGAGGATCCCGGGCAAGTCTTCGCTGGGTGTCGAGATCCCCAACAACAAGCGCGAAACCATCAAGCTCCGGGACATCATCCAGTCCGAGAAATTCGTCAAGTCGCCATCCAAGCTGACCATCGCCCTGGGCAAGGACGTCCACGGCGAGGTCACCATCAGCGACCTCTCCGTCATGCCCCACCTTCTCATCGCCGGCGCCACCGGGACGGGCAAGAGCGTCGCCCTCAACGCCCTGATCGCCAGCATCCTCTACAAGGCGACTCCGGACGAGGTCAAGCTCATCCTCATCGATCCCAAGCGGCTGGAATTTACACTCTACGACGGCGTCCCCCACCTCCTCAGCCCGGTCATCAACGACCCCAAGAAGGCGGGCTCGATCCTGATGGACGCCATCAAGAAAATGGAGGAGCGCTACCACAAGCTGAGCTTCTTGAAAGTCCGGAACATCGAACAGTACAACAGCCAGATCCGCCAGGTCATCAAGGAGAAGAAGGGCAAGCTGACCGAGGAGGAGGCGCAGAAGCTCAAGCCCCTCCCCTACATCGTCATCATCATCGACGAGCTGGCCGAGCTGATGATGGTCGGCGCCCAGGAGGTCGAGTACTGCATCGCCCGGCTGGCCCAGCTGGCCCGCGCCGTGGGAATCCACCTGGTCATGGCCACGCAGCGGCCTTCGATCGATGTCATCACCGGCACCATCAAGAACAACTTCTCCAGCCGCATCGCTTTCCGGGTGCCGTCGAAAATCGATTCCCGCATCATCATCGACACGTCCGGAGCGGAAAAGCTCCTCGGCCTGGGCGACATGCTCTTCATGCCCCCCAATTACCCGCGGATCGTCCGCCTCCACTGCGCCTACATCTCCATCCCCGAAGTCACCCGGCTGGTCAAGTTCGTCAAGGAGCAGGGTACGCCCGAATACGATGAAAAACTCATCCGGGTCATCAAGAGCCCGGCCGAGGGGGTCTGGGAGGGTGACGGTGAGCGGGACGCGCTCTACGACAAAGCCGTTGAGCTTGTCCTCGTGACCGGACAAGCGTCGGCCTCCTACCTGCAGCGGAAAATGAAGCTCGGTTACGCCCGGGCCGCACGGATTATCGACCAAATGGAACAGGAGGGCATCCTCGGCCCGTCCGAAGGGAGCAAGCCCCGGGACATCCTGGTGGACGCGCAGGCGTACCTCAAGGAAAATGAAAAGAGCCGGAAATCCAAGGAGGAAATTTAGGCCGCGGGACCTTTAGGGAACGGGAATCCGCCTCAATGAGTCGCCGCGAGGCGCAGAGACTTCAGGGTGCTTTCTCCGGTCATCTCCCACCGGCTTCTCGGGATGGACAAAAATACTTCGACGATGGCGGGATCAAACTGGCCGCCGCTCCCGCGCTCGACCTCCCGGAAGACGTCCACGAAACTCCCGCGTTCATGGTAGGACCGGTCTGAAGTGATGGCGTCCGCCGTATCCGCCAGGCTGAAGATCCGCGCCTCGAGGGGAATATCTTCCCCCGACAGGCCGTAGGGATAGCCGCTGCCGTCATACAGCTCATGGTGGAACAGGACGATGTTCGATGCCCGACCCAGGAAATCGAGGCCGGCAATCAGCTTGTAGCCCAGCAGGGGGTGGCCCTTGACGATCTCCTTCTCGATCGCGGTCAACGGGCCTTGCTTGCGCAGAATAGGCTGGGGCAGGCCGATCTTACCGATGTCGTGGAGCATTGCGCCGCGCTCGAGATCGATCAGGAAATCCGCGTCCTCGATGCCCATGGCCCGGGCCAGGAGAACGCTGTAGGCCGCGACGAACCGGGAATGACCGACCTGATCTTCGCTGTCGTCGGCTGCGGCGATGAAATCGGTCAACTGGGAATTGAAGGCCGCCTGCCTCGCCGCGAACTCCCTGAAACATCCGCCGCCATTCTCGAAGAGACGGTCGTGCCAGCGCCTCATGTCCTGGAACACGTCCCTAGCCCGGAGGACCCGTGAAGGTCGAGACGGGCGCGCCGGGAGCGCGGTGTTCCTTCCCCAGGATTCTTGGAATAAAGTCGCCCTCCCAAAAAGCCCGGCTTTCGTTCCGGGGAACGGGCTGGAGGATAAACAGACGCCCTCATTTTCCGCGATGGCGGAGATTGAAGCCGGCGCGTACTCCCTCAATAAACTCTCCTACTAGGACAGACGGGGGCAGGGACTTGAATGGCTCTCGGGGGTCTGAATAAGGGTATCGACGGCCTCGAATCCTTGCTCCTTGAGTAACTTTTCAATCCACTGGAAGAATTCCGGCTCGGTATCGAGGACCCGACGCTTGAGAGTCCCTGACGCGACAATTTTGACCTCCATCTCTATCTCCTTAACAGTACATTTTTAGTCGTCCCGGCCGGCCTGAGGTTGAATTTTTTCAATCTTGCGGGATGGGTGCCCTCAAGTTATAATGGCGCCGTGAAAACGAAAACAGAGGGGCTGGACCTGGAACAGGTCATTCTCAAATATAAACCGGTCATTACTTTCCGCGTCAAAAAAGCCCTGGGAAGCCACGGTCCGGATTGGGAGGACGTGGTCCAGGAGATTCTGAGCCAGGCCGTCCAGAAAATCCAGTCGGGTGAATTCCGGGGCGACTCGAGCGCAGGGACTTTTCTATACACCATCACCAGCCGGCGGATCATCGACTTCATCCGGCATAAAACCAAAGTCTTGAAGGAGGCGCCCGAGCCCGTCCCGCTGGCCGATCCCTATAAGGATGCGGTGGAACGCGAGCGGTCCGAGATGCTGGCCTCCGCCCTGGCCAAGCTCAAGCCCAAGTACCGAGAAGTCTTATATCTCTATTATTATCAGGAGCTTTCTCGGGACGAGGTGGCTGCCCGCCTGGGTATCCCGGTGCGCAAGGTGAGCGAGCGCGTCAACTACGCCCAGAAACTCATGAAAAAGCTGGTCCGGAAATGAAAAATTTCTTCGATTTTTCCCGCGCGCGGCGACTAAAAGGTTGTAGCTCAAGTAAGAGGTGAAAGGTCATGAACGCCTGCCCGTTTGAAGACCAGATCGACCGATATCTGCTCAACCAGCTGAGCGGGGAAGAGAAAGACCGGTTCGAGGAGCATTATTTCAATTGTGCCGGCTGCTTCGAGAAATTGGCAGGGCGGGACGAGCTCGTTCGCGCGGTTAAACGGCAGGGAGAAAAACTGGTCCGTGACCTCGCGGCCGGAAAAGAGCCCGCGCGCCTTTCCGTCTTCCAGAGGCTTCTCTCCTTCCCGGCGCTTAAGCCGTGGGCCGTCGCCGCGGTCTCGGCCGCCCTGGTTCTGGTGGTGATCTTCGGCCTCATCCCGCTGCTCAGGAAAGAGGCCCCTCCCCGATTTTTTTTGAACGATGAAGGAACCGTCCGGGGCGAATCCCTGAGCCTCGTCTCGCCCGTCACCGACGTCAAGACCGCGCCCGCTTATTTGGAGTGGAAAAAGCTGGGTGAGGACGTCGAATACAAGATCTCGGTTTACGATAACAAGCTCCTCTGGACCGAAACCACCCTTAAAACCCGGATCGCCGTGCCCGACGACATCCGCAGCCGGATGACCGCAGGACAAAAATATTCCTGGGAAGTCCGGGCGTTTTCCTCCAAGGGAATCCTGATCGCGGTCTCGAACCGGGTCCACTTCAGGATCTCGGCCGAATAGTATCATTAGCCCCTTTAAAAACACAGCCGTGGGCCGGGCCGACCCGCTAATCTTCGATCAGGTCGTTTTCCATCTCATAGTACATCCGGCCCTGGGTGCTCTCCTCGAACGACAGGCAGCACATCAGCCGGCCGCAGAGCCCCGAGATCTTGGTGGGATTGATGACGATCTGCTGCTTCCGCGCCTTCTGGATGGTCACCGGCTCAAAGGTCTTCATGAAGCTGAAGCAGCAAAGTGTGCGGCCGCAGATGCCCAGCCCGCCGATGAACTTGGCCTCGTCACGAACGCCGATCTGGCGCATTTCGATGCGCATTTTCAACTCTTTGGCCAGGTCCTTGACCAGCTGTCGAAAATCGATCCGGCCGTCGGCGGTATAGAAGAAGATCCCCTTTTTTTCGTTGAAGAAATAGCGGACCCCGGCCAGTTTCATGGGCAGGTTCCGGTCCTTGATCCGTTCCAGGCAGAAATCGAACGCCGCCCGCTCCTTTTCCCGGAGCCACTCGAATTTCTGCTTGTCCTCGTCCGTGGCCTTGCGGATGATCTTGACCGCCTCCTCGGCCTTGCGGCGGTGCTGACAGACGGCGCTGGAGACGTCGACCACGGCGGCCAGGTCTCCGCCCAACTCCGACTCCACCAGGCAGATGTCCCCGCGCGCGAGCGGAAGGGCGTCGGCCCTGGCGGCCCGGATGATTTTCCCGGTGAGCTGTGATATCAGGCAAACGATTTCAGGTTCAGACATAGTTCCAATCCTCGATGTGGGAATAGAAAGCGCTGACCAGCAGCCTCATGTTCAGTTTTTTATCGAGAGCTGACAAGGCGTCGTCGATATGCCCCAGAGCGGCCCAGAGCCTGTCCAGCCTCCAGTCCTCGGCCGCCCGCGGAAGTTCCTCCCGGAAGTCCGGGTTGAAGAGGAACCGCGGATCTCCGTTCTCCTTGATCAGGACTAGATCCCTGAGAAAAGCGCTCAAGAGCTCGAGGATGCCGCGGAAATCCTCTTCCGCGGCCTCCCGCGACGAAAACGCATAACTCTGGAGGAACCGGGACGCGTTCCGTCCCCGGCCGAAAGCGAGAAGCGTCTCCCAGGCCTCCCGTCGCCGCGCCTGGACGGAATCCCAGTCCAAGCTCACGGCCTGCTCAAGGTTCCCTTTGACCAGTAAGGACACGGCTTCGGCCCGCTCCTCGGAAAAGCCTTTCTCTCGGAGGGCCGTCCGGACCTCCTCCTTGTCCAGGGGGGAAAACGAAAGGACCTGGCAACGCGAGCGGATGGTCGGCAGGATGAGGTGCAGATCGTCTGTAATCAGGATGATGTGCGAGAACCGGGGCGGCTCCTCCAGGATTTTCAGAACGGCGTTGGAGGCTTCCTCACCCATCTTATCCCCCTCGTTGACGATAAAAATCCTCTTCCCGCCGATCATGGGCCGGAGGTAAGCCGCCTCGCGCAGGAATCTCATGTCATCGATTCCAATGTGGTTGTTTTTCGGCCTTATTTCGAGCACGTCCGGATGCCTTCCTCCGGCGATGGCCCGGCAGGGCCCGCACTCGCCGCAGGCGTCGTCCCTGAGATTCTCGCAATTGAGCGCCATGGCCAGAGTCAGGGCCGTCTCCCGCTTACCGACACCGCCGGGCCCGCAAAAAAGCAGGGAATTAGGCAGGCGTTCCCTCTGCAGGGACATCCTCAGGATCTTCTTGACCCTGGTGTTCCCCAGGATATCGCTAAACGCCACGGCGTTGTTTCTCCTTTGACCGATTTTCACGTCCCGGGCAGAGCCCTTTTCAGGTACAGGCCCGTATAGGAAGACGGAACCTTAGCCACCTCTTCGGGGGTTCCCTGGGCGACAACCCTTCCGCCTTCCTCGCCTCCTTCCGGCCCCAGATCAATAATATAGTCGCAATACTTAATAACTTCAAGGTTATGCTCAATGATGAGGATAGTGTTGCCCATCTCGGCCAGCTCGGCCAGGAGCTCGAGCAGCTTGCGAACGTCGTCAAAATGGAGGCCGGTGGTGGGTTCGTCCAGGATGAAGAGCGTCCTTCCCGTCCCCTTGCGGCCCAGCTCCTTGGTCAGCTTGATCCGCTGGGCCTCCCCCCCGGACAGGGTCGGAGCCGGCTGCCCCAGTCGGATGTATCCCAGTCCGACCTTTTTCAGTGTAGCCAGTTTCCGCTTGAGGACGGGATGTGACTTCAGGAACTCATAGGCCTCGTCCACGGTCAAATCCAGGTAATCGGCGATACTCTTCCCCCGGTAATGGACCGAAAGCGTCTCCTTGTTGTAGCGCCGGCCGCCGCAGCGGTCGCAGGTCACCAGCACGTCCGGGAGGAAGTGCATCTCGATTTTCTTGACCCCGGCGCCCTGGCATTCCTCGCAGCGGCCGCCGCGAACGTTGAAGCTGAACCGGCCGGCCGAGTAACCCCTCATGCGGGCTTCGGGCGTCATGGCGAAGAGCTCCCGCAGCGGCGTGAATAAGCCGGTGTAGGTGGATGGGTTGGAACGGGGGGTGCGGCCGATGGGCCGCTGGTCCACGGAAATGACTTTGTCGATCTGCTCCAACCCCCGGATGCCCTCGTGCCGGCCCACCCGGTTCCGGGCATGGAGCAGGGCGTTCTGCAGGCTCCTATGGAGAATGTCCAGGACCAGGGTGCTCTTCCCCGACCCGGAAACGCCAGTGACAGCGGTCATCACTGACAGGGGAATGCGGATGTCCAGGTTTTTCAGGTTGTGCTCGGACGCCTTGAGGACGGTCAACCATCCGCCCGGCTTTCTCCGTTCGGCCGGAACCGGGATGGCCCGTTCGCCCCTCAGGTACTGCGCGGTCAAGGAATCCCGGGAGGCGAGGATCTCGGGGAGACTCCCCTCGGCGACCTTGTAACCGCCTTTCTCTCCGGCGCCCGGCCCCAGGTCCAGGATGAAATCCGCGGCGCGTATGGTCTGCTCATCGTGTTCCACGACCACCACAGAGTTGCCATCGTCCCGGATTTTCTTGAGGAGCGAAATCAGGCGGCTGTTGTCGCGCTGGTGAAGCCCGACGGTCGGCTCGTCCAGGACGTAGAGCACGCCGCGGAGCCGGGCCCCCATCTGGGCGGCCAGCCGGACCCGCTGCGCTTCTCCGCCGGAGAGGGAAGCCGTGGTCCGATTCAGGTGGAGATAAGGCATACCCAGCTCGACCATAATCCTCAGCCGGGAAAGGATTTCCTTGATGATCTTGGAGGCGACCATCCCCTCGGATTCGGAGAATACGAACGAGCTGACCTCCTCGATCAACCCGCTGACGGGGAGCGAGGCGAGCTCTGAGATATTCCGGCCGCCGATCATGACGGACAGGCTCTCCTTTTTCAGGCGGCTGCCCCGGCAGACCGGGCAGACTTCGTCGGTCAGCTCGATGTCGCCCCATTCGTCCACCACGGTCAGGTAGCCCAGGCCGTGGCAGCGCGGGCAGGCACCGTAAGGGCTGTTGAAGGAAAAGCTTCGGGGCTCGAGCTCGGGCAGGTCGATGCCGCATTCCGGGCAGAGCAGTTTCAGAGAATAGGCGACCTCCCTTCCGTCCGGGCCGATGGCGAGAACCCCCTCGCCGGCCAATTCGAGGGCTCTGGCCAGGGCTTCTTTGAGGCGCGCCGTCGTGCCCTTCTGAACGACAAGATCGTCCACCAGAACCTCGATGGTATGCTTCAGCGTCTTGCCCGGCCGGATGTTCTCGTCGAGGTCCCACCATTTTCCGTCCAGCCTCATGCGAAGGAATCCTTTTTTCCGAAGCCTTTCGAAGAGGCGCGAATATTCGCCTTTCCGACCGCGGACGATCGGGGAAAGCACTTTGACTTTTTCGCCGGCAAAGGTTCCCAGGATCCTCTCCAGGATCTGCTGTGGCGTCTGGGAGCTTACGCGGCGGCCGCAACCGGGGCAGTGCGGCGCCCCAATCCGGGCGAAAAGGAGGCGGAAGAAGTCGTAAACCTCGGTCACGGTCCCCACCGTGGAACGGGGGTTTGAGGAAAGCGTCTTCTGGTCGATGGAAATCGAGGGCGAGATCCCTTCGATGGCCTCCACCTCGGGCTTCTCCATCATCTCCATGTACTGCCGGGCGTAGGCGGATAGGCATCCGATGTAGCGGCGCTGCCCCTCGGCGAACAGCGTGTCGAAGGCCAGCGAGCTCTTACCCGAACCGCTGGGCCCGGTGACGACGATCAGCCTGTTCCGCGGCAGGGCGACGTCGATTCTCTTGAGATTGTGCTGCGCCGCTTTCTTGATCCGGATTTCTTCCAGCATGATTTTCTATTGTAGCGGTTTATTCTCAATCGGGCAATTGACCATTCATCGGGACGAGCGGAAGCCAAGGCCGACTGACGGTAAATGGCCGGGCCGCCGAAGACAGCCGTGTTCAGAGAATGAATTTGATCCCTGCCCTGAGGGAGAAGCCGGAGAGGTCGATCACTCCGTTCCTGAATTCTTTCAAGGGATAGCCGCGCTCGGCATTGGGGAGGCTGAGGGCTTTGTAAGGTTTCTTGAGATCGGATGTCAAGAACTCATAATAATACAGATCAAAATTCTCTTCGCTTGCGGAATTGTTGAAGGTAAACCTGCTTCCTCCCGAAAAACCGGATATTTTGGCGAACCGTCCCCCGGCCTCGGCGATGAATGAGATGTTTCCCGTGACGCCGAGTTCAAGGCCAAAACCGCCGAAGCATCCGAGGCCCGCCGCTTTCGTGTCCGCTTCCCAGCTCGAAGCATAGCCAGGCAAGCCGCTCATCAGGACGAGTTTTGCCTCCCCGGTCTCCGCGAATTTCGTGAAATAAATTCCCCCTCCGGAAAACACATAAAAGACGAACCGCCCGGAAACCGGCCAGGTGCAGCCGAGGCCAAGAGTCAATGGAAAGGCGCTGATGGAATGGTCAAAAGTGTTCGTCAAGGTGCTGAAAGAGGAGTTCAGGTTCAGGCCGTTCCGGTTCTTTTCAACTCTGATATATCCTGAGGCCAGGATCACATGAACATGCCGGGAAACGGGAATCCAGGCCGATATGGCAAATTCCCGGCCGCCATGGAAGGATTCAAATTCCCTGTCCGCAATGTAACCCGCCGCTTGAAGACTATCCTTCCGAAATTGCGAAGAGCCTTCCAGGTAGGAATTGATGTCGCCAAGGGCGTAACGACCGATCCCGCCCGAGATTTTCAAGGCGAACCGGTTTCCGTCGGCCGCCCAGGCCGGCACGGCCCAGAGGCCGGCGAGAAAAAGAAAAAATGCCGGCCAAATCTTCTTTCTTGCCGTTCCCATGATTATGATTCTAGGCCGTTTCGTTATGAATAGCAACGGAAGCAGTCGGATGGCTTTCCTATGGAGTTTCATCTCTCCGGGATTGGCCAAGCGCTGCTGGTCGGCTGTTTTCCATTGTATTTTTCGGGAAACGAAGATATTGTTTTAGTTATGAAAAGAATGACGACGGCGCTGCTCCTCTCATCCATCTTATTGGCGGCCGGCCTCCCGGCGAGAGAAGCGAAAAAGCGGCCGCTGGAAATATTCGCATTTTTCAACCTGAACTTCGGGTCTCTTGATACCGCCTATCCGAACAGACATACGCTGGAATCGTCCCCCGGCTTTGAAGGCTCTTATGCCTCGCAGGCGCTGGCGATTCAAGGAAAAGCGCGGGAAGGGTTCAGCACGGGCCTCTCGTTGTTTTTATCCGACGATCTCGGGCTCAAACTCGGGTTGAATTATGCGAGGAACCTGTTGAGCGGCGAGAACTCCCCTTATCAAGTCCATCTCCAATATGTCTCCAGGCAGCCGCCCGATTATACTCCCCATCAGGTCATCAGCGATCAATCCATCGAATGGGTGCCGACCCGGGGGAGCGTGAAAAACCTTTTCCTCGCCTTGAACCTCCAATATGTTCTCTTTGATTCCCGCCGCTTCTCCGCATGCCTATCGGCCGGCGGGGGGATTTCCAGGGTTTGGGGGGATTTCAGCCCTTTGGGATATTCTGAATATTGGATCGGCGGACACGGCGTCCTGTTCTCGCAACAATACCTGGTCAGGCTCGCGATCCCCTCTTCATATCGAGCGAGTCTGAATGCGGATTGCGAACTTGGCCTCCGGATATCGGAGAGGATCACCTTTGCGGCCAAGTTCGCTTATTTCTTCTGCGGAAGTGTTTCGTTCTCTCCGGCCATCGATAATGTTTTGTATTACTATTCATTGGACAAGGTCGATGAAAACACACTTTCCAGGATCAAAAGCCGAATGACCTTGAATGCATTGAAAATCAAGCCCTCGTTCCTGGCCCTGAACCTGGGGATAAAATATCACTTCTTCCTTTGACGATACTAATTTTCGCTTTTCCTCCTTATGTTGACTTACCCGCCTTCAGGTGTTTGTCGAACCAGGCCAGATAGCGCTCGAGCCGGTCGCGCTGGTAGCTCGGTATGGTAAGGCCGTGGAACTGGCCCGGGTAAATCACGAGTTGCGTCTCGACGCCCTGGCTCTTCAGGGCCTGGTACATCTGCTCGCTGCCGATGATCGGAACGTTGAAATCTTTCTCGCCGCCCATGAACAGCGTCGGCGTCTTGATGCGGTCGGCCTGGAAAAAGGGATACGAAATTTTCAGCCACGCATCCCGGGCCTTCCACGGAACTCCGATCTCAAGTTCGTACTGCATGATGTACTGGTCGCTGCCGTACATCGACAATTGCAGGGCGCTGCCCGCGCCGCTCGCCGCGGCCTTGAAGCGCGGGTCGGTGGCGATGGTATAATCGGTCAGGATCCCGCCGTAGCTCCACCCGCCGATGCCGAGCCGGCCGGGATCGGCGACGCCGCTCGCCACCGCCTGGTCAACGGCCCCAAGGAGGTCGATGACTTCCTTGTGGCCCCAGTCGGCGTAAATGGCCTTCTGGTAGGCGCTCCCTCGTCCCGAGCTGCCTCGGTAGTTGATCGCCAGCACCACGTAGCCGTTCGCCGCGAAGAACTCCCGGTCGAAGCTGAAGCTGTGCTGGTCCTGCCCGTTCGGCCCGCCGTGGATGTAGAGCAGGGTGGGGTATCGCTTACCGGGCGCGTACGACGCCGGCTTCACCATCAGCCCGTTCACGACGGTTCCGTCTTTGCTCTTCGAGGTGAAGTCCTCCGTTGTCGCGAGCTGTAACTCGGCAAGCAAAGCATCGTTCTGATGGGAGAGCCGCCGAAGCCGGCCGTCCTCGAGCGCGTTCACCTCCGCGATCTCGGTCGCCGTTCCGGCGATAAGAGCCAGCGCGCCGTCGGCCGAAATGGAGATGTTCGAGACGATTCGGCGGCCGGTCGTGAGCTTCTCAACCGGGCCACCGGCGGCCGCCGTGCGACCCACGTATACCGTACGATCATCGGAGACAAGGAACAGCAGGCTCTTCCCATCCGGGCTCCATTGGACGGGGCCAGACACGTCGCGGTCAAGCGCTGCGGTCAGAAGTTTGGGCGCGCCGCCGCCGGCGGGCACGATCGCCAGCTTGTCGAGGGAGTAGGCTGAGAACCGCGGCTCGTCTCCCTGCAGGTAGGCGACCCACTGGCCGTCCGGACTCCACGCAGGGCGCCCGCTGTCGGGCCCGATGAACGTCGTGAGCTGCCGCGGTTCCGCACCGGTTTTCGCCTCGATTACGTACACATTCGAATCCTCAGTTTGGTCGGGATCGGGTCCGCGCTGACTCACAAATGCAATGCGTGTTCCGTCCGGCGACCACGACGGCGTGGTGTCGTCATACGGCCCGGCGGTGAGCGGCTCGGCCTTGTGCGCCGCGACGTCAAACAGCCACAGGTGCGAGGTGAGCTTTTGAAGATAGCCCTCGCGGTCCTGTTTGAAGTGATACCGATCGATGACGATGGGCGGCTTAGTCTTGCGCTTCCAGCCTTCCATCTTCTCCGGCTCATCGGCGGGGTCAACGTCTCTGGCGACGATCGCCAAACGTTTGCCATCTGGGGACCAGACATAATCGCTGACCCCGCCCTTGATATCTGTGAGCTTCTCCGCTTCGCCGCCGGCCCGATTGAGCAGCCAGACCTGTGCGCCCTGCTTTTTTTCTTCCTCGGTTCCTCGGGAGGCAAGAAACGCCAGGAAACGGCCGTCCGGGCTCCAGCGGGGAGAACTCTCGCTGTCCGGGCTGAACGTCAGGCGCGTCTGCTGCGTCCCGTCCCAGCTGACCATCCAGAGGTCGGTGTCGCGCTTGTCTTTCTCAACGTCGGTCACCCCGACGGTGTAAGCCACCCATTTCCCCTCGGGCGACCGCTGCGGATCGCCGACGCTGCGGATCCTGGCCAGGTCGTCGAGCGTGATCGAGCGCTTAGCCGCTTGGGCCGGCGCGAGGTCGGCAGAGGCCGCGATCGTGATTGCGACCGCCGCAAAAAATAGAAATAGATAATACCGCCCTTTAAGCTTGTTTTTCGCGTTTGACATGAAAAATATATACTGTTCGCCGAGGCCTGATGTCAAGGACACAAAATGATGAATCCGGGGGCAAACCCGCGCATAACACAAAATCGTGTCGTTCTCGGCGTGATAATTATGAATACAGCAGGCTGGAAATCCACGACGAAATTTGCTATTTTCCCAAGAGGAGAAGGCGGGCCGGCCGAAGGGGATAGTCCGGACGCCGGTCATTGAGAACATGGCTAAAGACCGCAAATACTCTCTGCTCTTAGCGCTGGAAATAGGCGCGCTGTCGTCTTTTCTCTGGCAGGCATTCATTCTGAAAGCCCCACCGGCATCAATCATGCCGCGGCTCTGGGCGTGGTCTGCCCTCTTCGGAATCACGCTGCTCGTGGCCCTCGGACTCTCTCTGCTCATCAGAAGCTATACAGCTCTTCTTGCTTCGAGAGCACATCCAACCGGGAAGGCCCTACGACAATCCATCATCATAACGTTCGCGCCTCTTATTCTCTTAGGACTCACTTTCGTCCAGCGCCTTGTTTACCTCAAAGACATCGATCGAGCGCTCCTCCTCGTTTCCGGCTTCGGCGTGATTGTCCTCCAGGTCATTTTCCTATCAGGGTTGAAACGGACCGGAGGCCGGGATCTCCGGGAAGGAGGGACGATCCGCCGGCTTTCCGTCCGCCTCTTCCTCCTGGCTTTATTGATTTATGCGCTCTACCTCTCCGGGCTCGTTTTTCCCGCCCAGCCGTTCACCGGCGATGAACCCCACTATCTCCTCATCACCAAGAGCCTTCTCTTTGACGGCGATCTCAACCTCGCCAACAATTATCGCGATAAGGATTACGCGGCCTTTTATGATGGGGATCTGGACGCGCACGCTCATCCCGGGATCAAGGGTGAACAATTCCTCTATTCCTGGCATTTTCCGGCTCTGCCGATATTGATCCTTCCCTTTTACGCCGTCGGCGAAAGGATCGGCGGGACGATTTCGTCTCTCACCCATCAGGCCATCAGCCCCAAGGCCGTTCTTCTCTTTTTTTCCCGTTTTCCTCTCTGTCTGCTGACCGCTCTCCTCGGCCTCCTTCTTTTCCTGTCTGTCTGGAAGCTGACGCAAAGAAAAACGGTCGCCGTCGGCTCGTGGCTAATCTTCAGCTTTACCGCTCCGGTGCTGTTTTATTCCCACTTGATCTATCCCGAAATTCCCGTTGCCGTTATTCTCCTGGGAATATTTCATGAGATCATCCAAAAAAAGCGGCTCTCCGCCGGAGCTCTTTTCTGGTCGGGAGCCGGAATTGGGGTTCTGCCGTGGTTTGGGATTAAATATATTTTTTTAGCCCTTCCGGTCTTCATCGTCGTCCTTTTCGTTTTTTTGAAACGGCCGCAGAGAGACCTGAAAAAGTCGCTTTATCTCTTCGCGCCCGTGTTCCTCTCGGCCGGCCTTTTTCTCTTTTTCCTGTTCTCGGTGTACGGGAGCTTTTATCCACAAAGCGTTTACCTGGGAGCAGCCTCGGCCAAGACGCTTCCTCTCTCCCGTCTGATCGTCAAAAGTCTGGCCGATTTTGTCAGCCTGCTTCTTGGCTATTTGTTTGATCAGAGGGTGGGAGTTTTTATTTATTCGCCCGTTTATATGCTCGCCGTCCCCGGTTTTCTGCTGCTGTTCAAGAGAAAGAAAAAGGAAGCCGCGACGCTCGCCGTCGTCTTCGCTATTTTCTGGATCTTGTGCGCCTCGACTTTCTACTGGGGCGGATATTGCCCGCCGGGAAGACCTCTTTTGCCCGTGGTCTGGATTCTAGCCGTTTTCTGGGCCGAGGCGCTGTCCCGAGGGGAGGACAAGAAGCTTCTCCATGTCCGGAATTTTCTCATCGCCCTGAGCTTTTTTCTGGTCCTCATGGCCGTTCAAAATCCGAAGCTTCTTTACCATGAAAGCCTTTCCTCGCTCTCACTCCTAAGCCCTCGAGAAATCACCGGCAAGCTCCTGGCCGGCCTGGGCAATCTACTCATCGATTGGACCAAGATCGTTCCCTCTCTCTCCAACACCGTCGCCGGCCAGAAAAACTGGATACCGCTTATTTTTTGGCTTCTCGGGCTGATGGGCATCACGGCGATTTCGCTTCGACAAAAAAGAAGAAAAGAAGCCGCAACCGGCAGTCCGGCTCTCTCGGGCCATCTCGCCCTCATCGTTTTCTTGAGCCTGGTCGCTATCGCCTCGACGTTTTTCAGCGTTCGTCTGGAAAGGAGGGGGGGCCTGAAGAATTCGGGGTGGGAACTTGTGCCTCAGGACGAAAATAGCTACGATCCGGAGAGAGGCGGATTCTGGGTCAGGGGGGATAGCCGGTCATGGTTGATCATCATGACGGCCGGGCCCATCTCAGAAGTCAGGCTTTCCCTCCAGAGCCCCGTCGGGGGGAAGGCCGTTGTTTGGGTGGGGGGTTCCAGAAGGGACATCGAGCTCGGCTCGAAAAGCGGAAACGAGCGGACGGAAAGCTACTTTTCTCCTCTCTGCTTTCCCTGGAAGGGGAGTTATCTCTATTCTCTCCAAATCGAAGCGAAGAGCGGTTTTTATCCATACAGTATCGACAGAAATAGTAAAGATAAAAGACATCTCGGCGTTTTCGTCCGGATTGACATCACGATGAAGTCGAGTCGGAAAAATCCGTATTAGCCTGCATGGTTCATAAACCGGACGGCATCTGATGGGGGACGCCGGAAGGAATTCGCTCCCGAAGTCCCGCTATGGTCGCTTCGTAAAGGAATTTCTGAAAGAGGTCTGCCTTATGCGGAGGGCCGCTGTTAATCATTATGGCTCCCCGATCTTTGATGATGGTGCACGTGTTAATGCCCATTGCTGGGTCTTGAAGGCTGTTGACAGAGGCTTTCCACTTGGATACATTCATGGAGAAAGACGGAATGATCCTGGGTGAGGTTTTCAAATGAAAAAAAGACTTATCGGCATTCTCGTGCTCTTCCTCATTTTTCCTTTGTTGGCCGGGCAAAAACCTGAAGACGGCCAACCCGGTCAGGGGCCCAAGCCGGTCGTGACCGCCGCCCAGGCCATGGTTTCTTCGTCGCATCCGGAGGTGAACCGGGCGATGTTGGACGTCCTGAAAAAAGGCGGCAACGCCGTCGATGCGATGATCACCGCGCTCATCCTGCAGCCGATCCTGGAGCCACAGATGTCGACGCTCGCGGGCGGCATGGGAGCGCTCATCTATGACGTCAAGACGAACCGGCTCTATTACCTGGACGCCGAGCTCGATCACACGAGCAAGGGCGCGCCCATCACCGCCGTGCTCGGCGCGGCAGGCGCCGGCGCCGCCGAAACGTCCGGACGAAGGATCGGAGTGCCCGGGACGGTGGCCGGCCTGCGCGCGGCGGCCGAGCGCTTCGGGACGATGAAGTGGGCCGACTACTTCCAGCCGGCGATCCGCCTCGCCGAGCAGGGTTTCCCGATGTATTCTTTTCTCTATGCCGAGATGGTAGCCGCATCGCTCGGCCGGCTGGCGGCGTTCCCGTCCGGCCGCCAGGAATATATGCCTGACGGTTTCGTGCCTTCGGTCGGCGCGATCGTCCGTCGGCCGAACCTCGCCAAGACGCTACAGCGCCTGGCGGCAGACGGTCCGGACTATTTCTACAAAGGCGAATGGGCGCGCCGCTTCTTGGACGCGGTGAACGCGACCGGCGGCAGCATGTCGAGGGACGATCTCGCCGGCTATCAAGCGCGGTGGGAGGAACCGGTCCGGTCGACATATCTCGGGATTGAGATCGCCGGCGCGCCGCCGCCGTCGAACGGAGGCGCTCTCATCGAGATGGTGCTGAACCTCGCCGAGCAGTGCGATCTCGACAAGATGCCGCATTACACCGAGTCGCCGAAAACTCTGGCGTTGATGCGGCGCATCTTCGAAGTGGTCGAGACGAACACGAACACGTTTGTGCGCGATCCTCTGTCGTCCGACGTGCCGATCGACACGCTGCTCTCGAAGGACTATGCAAAGCTACTCGCGCGGCTTATCAACGGCAGCTGGCCGAAGGCGGAGCTAACAGGGGCGTCGCCTCAGGAGCTCCCGGCGGCAGCCCTGCGAAACGGCCCCGATCCCTTTTATACAGACACGAACCATCTTGTCATCGCTGACGCCATGGGCAACATGGTGAGCGTCACGCACACCGTCTACGGCAGCACGTTTGCGACCGGGCTCGTGGTGGACGGCGTCGGCGTCAACACGGGCAACGGATTCCCCGGCACCGGCAAGGGCAAGGGGCGCCGCGTCGTTTCACCGTTTCCGGCGACAATGGTGATGCGCGACGGGAAACCGTGGGTGGCGATCGGTTCTCCCGGTCTTTCCTCGCGCGCCGTGGCCATCGTCCTCACAAACCTGCTCGGGTTCAAGAAGGATCTTTACGCGTCGGTGGACGCGCCGCGGTTCCAGGGCAATCAGCCGACCCAGGCGTTCGAGGTAGAGTCACGCGTTCCCGACAAGGTGCGCGAGGGCTTGGCGGCGTTCGGGATCAGCGTGTTGGTAACTGCGCCGTACAACTGGCATTTCGGATCAGCGCAGGCGGTGATGCGTGACGAGAAGACCGGCGGTCTCATCGGCGTCGCCGATCCGCGGCGGGCGGGCTACGCTGCAGGCTACTAACAGATTGGCCGAGAAGACGATCGAAGAACCGGATTCGGGGAAAAGACTACAGAGTAAACCTGCATTATTCATAAACCGGGTTCCATATGGGGGGAAGGCCGGAATGGACTCGCTCCCGAAGTCCCACTATGGTCGCTTCATCCATTCCGGCCTTCCCCCTTGAAGCATTCATTGATTCCGTCTCTTCAACTTAAAATTTATGAATAATGCAGGTTAACAAAGTCTATCGTATCCGCCTTAAGAGTTGCCATTGCGGGTACGACCATACAGCAATAGTGCCTCGATCATTGAGCCGGCACCCTGATAAGGTGGCCCAATAAGTCCGAGAAGAAAGTTCCATGCCTAAAACCTTTCTCCGCTTTCTCCCCCGGTTGACCATTTCCGGCCGTTCGGATAGGATGGAATAGAAAAAGGAACTCCGCATGTCCCGACACGAAAATCTTCTCAAATCCCTGACCATCCTGAAGGACATCGCCGTCAGGACCGATTCCCTCCGGGCGCTGAAATACCTCCCGCCGCAGGAAGGGAAATTCGAGGATTATCCGGAAGACGTCCATCCGGCGCTCGCGGCGGCCCTGAAACTGAGGGGATTCGAACGGCTTTACGCCCACCAGGCGAAATCGTGGCGGCTCCTCCGGGAGGGGAAAAACGTAGCGGTCGTCACACCCACGGCTTCCGGCAAGACGCTCTGCTACAACCTCCCCGTGCTCAACGCCATCATCGAGGACCCGGCCGGCCGGGCCATCTATCTCTTTCCCACCAAGGCCCTGGCGCAGGACCAGAGGGCCGAGCTCGACGACACGATCGCCCGGCTGCGCGAGGAAATCCGCATCTACACTTACGACGGCGACACGCCCCAGGATGCGCGCAAGGCCATCCGGTCGCAGGGGCATATCGTCCTCACCAATCCCGACATGCTCCACGCCGGTATCCTCCCCCACCACACCAAGTGGATCAAACTCTTCAAGAATCTGAAATACGTCGTCATCGACGAGCTCCACAACTACCGCGGCATCTTCGGCAGCCACCTGGCCAACGTGCTGCGGCGCCTGAAGCGGATCGCCGCTTTCTACGGCTCGCACCCCCAATTCATCCTTTCCACGGCCACCATCGCCAACCCCCTGGAGATGGCCGAGAAGATGATCGAAGAGCCGGTGACGCTCATCGACGAGAACGGCGCGCCGCGCGGCGAGAAATATTTCGTCTTCTACAACCCGCCCGTGGTCAACGAGTACCTGGGAATCCGCCGTCCCTATATCAACGAAACGCGGCAGGTAGCCCAGGTGTTCCTGCGCAACAACCTGCAGACCATCGTCTTCACCCAGAGCCGGCTGACGACCGAGGTCCTTCTCACCTACCTCAAGGAAGACTTCGAAAAAACCGTCAAGGACGAGGGCCTGATCCGGGGCTACCGCGGAGGGTATCTGCCGCTGAGGCGGCGCGAGATCGAGAAGGGGCTCCGCGACGCGAGCATCCTGGGTGTCGTCTCGACAAACGCCCTGGAGTTGGGCATCGACATCGGCAGCCTGGACGTCGCCGTCCTGGCCGGCTATCCCGGCACGATCACCAGCACCTGGCAGCGGGCCGGCCGGGCGGGCCGTAAAACGGGCGCGGCCGCTGCCGTGCTCGTCGCCTCGAGCTCGCCGCTGGACCAATTCATCATCAACCATCCGGATTATTTCTTCTCCAGCAGCCCGGAGCGGGCGCTCATCAACCCTGACAACCTTTCCATCCTTGTCAGCCATATCGGCTGCGCCGCCTTCGAGCTCCCCTTCACCCAGGACGAAAAGTTCGGGACGAAGGAGATCGGCGAGGTCCTGAAGTTTCTGGAGGAGGAACAACTCCTCCACCACTCCAAGGACAAGTGGTATTACACGTCGGAAGCCTATCCGGCCGACGCGGTCAGCCTGCGCAGCATCAGCTCGGACAACTTCGTCGTCGTGGACACGACGGGCGAGACGCAGGCCATCGCCGAGGTCGATTTCTCCTCCGCCCTGACCACCCTCCACCCCAAGGCCATCTACTTGTGCGAGGGCGAGCAGTATTTCGTCGAAAAGCTGGATTTCGACGAGCGGAAGGCCTACGTCAAAAAGACCGACGTGGATTATTTCACCGACGCCATCGACTACACCAAAATCAAGATCCTCGACATCTTCGACTCGAAAAAGGCCGGACCGTTCGACAGCCACCACGGCGAGGTCCACGTGGCCACCCAGGTCGTCGGCTTCAAAAAGATCAAGTTTTTCTCCAACGAAAACGTGGGCGCCGGCGATTTGGCTCTTCCCCAGAACGAGATGCACACCACCGCCTGGTGGCTGACCATTCCCGTCCCGATCTTCCAGTCCCTCCCCTTTTCCTCCGAGGAGAAAGTCAACGGCCTCTTCGGCCTGGCCTACCTCCTCCACCATGTCTCGCCCCTTTTCATGATGTGCGACCTGCATGACGTGGGCGTCTCCATCGGCGACAACTCCACGGGCGAGTCGGTGCCCCCGCGCAACATCCCGCTCAAGGCCCAACAGGCGGAAGATCCCGGGGTCTTTGCCGACATCGACTTCTCGCCGAACATCTTCATCTACGATAACTACCCGGGCGGGATCGGCCTCAGCCCCTCCCTCTTCGACATCGACCGGACCCTGCTCGACCACGGCCTCCAGACCATCCTCGCCTGCCCCTGCCGCGACGGCTGCCCGTCCTGCGTCGGGCCGGCCCGGGAAACCGGAAAACAGGCCAAGCAGGTGGCGCGGGAAATCCTGGAAAAACTGCTGGGAGAGGAAGAGGGTTTCGGCCGGGAACGGCCGTTTTAATACGAGTTGATAATTTCGAGGCTCTTCTCTTCACCCATGATGCTTCTTGCCCGAGCCCGATCCAGGCTATCCAAACCGGCTCCGTTTCCGTGATAACAAAGCCTGCGGCAGTGGTGGGCAGCGCGGCGGAGGGGCTCCCCGCCGGCCCGCAGAAGAGGGGCCTTTCTGAGGGAAGGAGCCGAGACAGGACCCTCCCCAAAACATCATTGTTATCACGGAAATAAAGCCTCATTTCGTTGACAACCCAGCCCTCCTATGTTACTTTGAATTCGATCATGAATTTAATCAATTTAGTTTACGAAGCCAGCACCATCGTCCAGGGCATCCTCATCGTCCTCATTTTTTTCTCCGTGTTCTCCTGGGCGATCATTTTTTTCAAGCAGAAAACCTTGAAAGCTGCGACCGTCCAGTCGCGGAAATTTTTGAACGTTTTCAGGAAAAGCCAGAATCTCTCCGACGTGAACGAAGCCGCCAAGAAATACCAGTCCAGCCCCCTGGCCAAGCTCTTTCTGGCCGGGTTCAAAGAGCTGTCCCATGCCACTAAATCCAATCCCACGAGCGGCCTGACCCAGTCGAAGATCGACAACATCAACCGTTCCCTGGTCAAAGCCTCGAACTCCGAGATCAGCCGGCTGGAGAAAATGATGAGCTTCCTGGCCACGACCGGAAGTGTAACGCCGTTCATCGGCCTGCTCGGCACCGTTCTGGGCATCATGGACGCCTTCGTCAAGATAGGCATCGTGCGCTCGGCCAGCCTGAGCACGGTCTCCGGGCCTATCGCCGAAGCGCTCATCGCCACGGCCGCCGGCCTCTTCGCCGCCATCCCCGCGGTCATCGCCTACAACTTCTTTCTCCACCGCATCAAGGACATGATCTCCGACATGGAGGAATTCTCGCTGGAGTTCCTGAATATCGCGGAACGACTCTATGGCCTTTAAACCTCAGTCGCTTTCATCATCGAAGAACCGGCTCGGGACATCTCTGTCCGAGATCAATGTCACGCCCCTGGTGGACGTCATGCTGGTCCTGCTGATCATTTTCATGGTCACGGCACCGATGATGCAGTCCGGGATCGGCGTCAACCTTCCCCAGGCCGAGACCGAATCGGCCCCGGCCGAGGGCGGTCTGACACTGACCATCACCAAAGACCGTTATATCCACATGGGGCAATCCGTCATCAACATCAACCTTCTGGAACGGACGCTGCAGCAGTATTTCTACGGGAAAGAAAAAAAGATCGTGTTCATCCAGGCCGACACGGATGTTCCCTACGGGTTCTTCATCGACGCTCTGGATATCGTTAAAAAGGCCGGCGTGGAATCCGTCGGGCTGATCACCGTGCCGGAGGAAAGCCCGGACAAAAAGAAAGCCCCATGAACCGGAAAGGGAGTCAGCCGTACTTTCGGAGGGCCGTCGTCATTTCGCTCTCGGCCCACGTGGCGATTTTTCTGCTCCTCATCGTGAATCCCTCTCTCCCCCGGCCTTCCAAGAAAGGCATGATCCATTATCTGCCGCTCAACATGGTCTCGTTCGGGGGCGGAGGAGGCGGCGGCGGAACGGGAGGGGGCGGAGGAGGCGGCGGCGGGGGCGCGGCCAAAGTCGCCGCGACGAAAACTCCAGCCAAGAAAGAGACGCTCCGGGACCTGACGGTTCCCCAGAAAGTTATAACGGAGGAGCCCGGATCCTCCCTTCGCTACCCCGTGGACAAGCCAAAAAGGAACGCCAAGAAAACGGCCGAGAAAAAGGCGGTGATCAGCAAACCGCAGCCGAATCCGCCGGCCAACACCCAGGCCAAAGAAACCGGAGCGAATACGGCGACCGAAGGAGGGACGGGAACGGTCGGCGGTCCGGGGTCGGGGCTGAGGATCGGCGGCGGAGGAGGCCCGGGCGGAGGGACCGGTTTCGGCAGCGGTTACGGTGACCAAATCGGGCTGTCCAACTTTCCCTTCACCTGGTATTTGCAAATTCTGACCGATAAAATTTCGGGCCAGTGGTTCACCTCTCTCATCGACCCCGGAGTATCCGGCCAGTTTCAGGTCGTCGTGACCTTCAGGATCCAGAGGAACGGGCAGGTCACGGACCTGGTGGTGGAGCAGGCCAGCGGGATTCAGTCGCTCGACGACTCGGCCAAGCGGGCGGTCCAGAGGGCGGCACCGTTCCCGCCTCTCCCCAAGGATTACGAGGACCAGTATCTGGTGATTCACTTGATTTTCGAGCATAGCAAATGAACTCAAGGCAAATCTCCCGAATCTTCATTTTCTTTTTTCTGCCGGTGATGGCCGTCCGTCCGGCGTTCAGCCAACGGGAAGTCGTCATCAAACTCGGCGAAGGGGTCCCGGCCATCTCCGTGGCTATCCCCAAATTCGTCGTCCGGGCGCAATCCCCGGCCGCCGCGGCCGCGGCCGAAGAAATTCTGCAGGCCCTCCAGGACGATCTCAAGCACAGCCGCGTCTTCGAGCCCCTGCCGAAAAGCTATTACAGCTATATCCGGCCGCTCAACCCCGATCAGATCTTCTTCAAGGAATGGGATTCCATCCAGGCCAAGGTCCTCTTCGCCGGCGACATGTCCGAAGCGGCCGGCAAAGATGAGATCATCTTCGAGGGCAGGCTGTTCGACGTCAGGAGCGAGCGCCTCATCGTCGGCAAACGCTACCAGTTCGGCAAAGGCCTGGCCCGTTACACAGCCCACAAGATGGCCGACGAGATCATGAAAGCCTACGGCGAGAAGCCGATCTTCACCACGAAAATCGTCTTCGTCTCCGATCGGGACGGAAACGAAGAGCTCTACATGATGAATTACGACGGCCAGAACCAAACGCGGCTTACGTTCAACAAAGTCATCGACTACATGCCCGCCTGGTCGGCCGACGGAAGCGCCATCGCCTTCACCTCATACCGCAATTATGCCGCCGGCCTCTATCTGCTCTATCCCTACGAGCAGAACGCGGGCAAGCCCCGTATCGTCCCCGTCTCCACCAAGGGCACGAGCAATTCTCCGTCCTTTTCCCCGAACGGGAAATGGCTGGCCTTCTGCTCCTCCATGGACGGTGACGCGAACGCGGAGATCTATGTGTCCACGAGCGACGGGCGCAACATCCGGCGGCTGACTTATAACGAGGCCATCGACACCGCTCCCTGCTGGTCCCCGAACAGCCGCGAGATCGCCTTCATCTCGGACCGCGGCGGCTCGCCCCAGGTCTATATCATGGACGCCGAGGGTTCCAGCGTCCGCCGGGTCAGCTTCGGCGGCAACCATTTCGATTCACCGGCCTGGTCGCCCGTGGGCGACCGACTGGTTTATGTTTCGCGCGTGGATAATGTCTTCGACCTCTACATCCACAACCTCCGGAAAAACGAAGTCACCAAGCTCACCGAGAGCAACGCCCGCAACGAATCCCCCTGCTGGTCCCCCGACGGCCGGCATATCATCTTTTCCTCCAATCTCTCGGGCACGATCCAACTCTACATTATCGACTACGACGGGACGAACCTCCGCCCCCTGACATCCAAGGGCAATAACAAGCTCCCCGACTGGTCGAACTGAGGCCGATTTGATAATCAAGGGGCCGGGAAAAAGAAATACTCCCGGCTGAATAAATCTGCCTTATTCATAGACGAGACGGCATAGGGGGGATGGCTGGGATGGACTCGCTTCCGAAGTCCCGCTATGGTCGCATCGTCCCTCCCGACCGTCCCCCCGAGTGGGCATGACGATTCCCGCCTTTTTACGCGAGATTGGTGAATAATGCAGGGGAAGAGATTGACTTTAAAGAAATCGGCGTTTAAAATGAATTCCAGAATGACGGGTTCAGGAATTTTTCCGGAAAAAAAATAATTTTGACAGGAGGATACATGAAAAAAACCCTCGTCCTGCTATTCGTTTGCCTGATGGTTTTGCTGGCTTTGTCGGCATGCCAAAAGAAACCCAAGCAGGTTGCGCCGCCGCCGCCGCCCCAAGTAAAGGAACAGCCCAAGGTAGAAAAGGTCGAACAGGCTCCCGTGGTGACCAAGCCCCAACTCAGCGAAGAGGAAATCTTCATGTCCAAGTCGCTGGAGGAAATCAACCGAGAAATGCCCATGATGATGATTCACTTCGACTACGACAAGTATTTCGTCCGCGATGACGCCAAGCCCGTCCTGGAAACCAACGCCGCTTGGCTGAAGAAGTACAGAACCGTGAAGATCCTGATCGAAGGGCATTGCGACGAGCGCGGGACCGAGGACTACAACCTGGCCCTGGGAGAGAAACGGGCTAAGAGCGCCATGGATTACCTGAACTCCCTCGGCATCGCGCCGGAGCGGATGAAGATCATCTCTTACGGAAAAAGCCAGTCCATGGCTACCGGCCACGATGAGGCCGCCTGGCAGAAGAACCGGAGAGCCCAGTTCACCATCATCGAAAAATAGGATCCGGCATTCGAAGCCATGTTTAAAAAGTCCGCGGGACTCCTGATTTTTCTCTTTCTGTTTCTGGCCGGCTGGTCCGCCGCGCCCGGTCAGAGCAAAAAAGCCTACGAGCTTATTTACGAGGACATCCAGCTCCTCAAAAAACAGATCCTGGCGGTCGAGGAAAAGCTGGACAAAACGGCCGATGAAGTCCTGGCCCTCAAGGACCAGTTGAAAGAGCTCCAGGCGCAGATCAAGCTTCTCCTCTCCGAACAGGCCGACTCTCAGGGAGAGATGAAAAAGATCCCGGCCCAGAATCAGATGTTCCTGGAAAAGCTGGACCTCCTCTCGCAACAGCTCAATAAAATTTCCGAGGATCTTCTGGTTCTCAAACAGACGGCCCCGCCCCTTACCGGTCCCGGACAGGACCAAACCAAAAAGGAGTCCCAGGACCCTAAACAATCCCGGGAAGCAAAAAAAACCGAGACGAAAACCGAGATAAAAACCGGGCCGACTGAGAAAAAACCTCCAACGACCGCCGTCCCTTCTATATCTCCGCAGGAGGTATACAACATGGCTTACGCCGACTACCTGGACGGCAATTTCGACCTGGCCATTGACGGCTTCAAAACTTACCGTCAGCATTTCTCGGACAGCCCTCTGGCCGATAACGCCCTCTACTGGATCGGCGAGTGTAATTTCAGCCAGAAAAAGCACGAAGAGGCCATCAACACTTTCAACGAGCTGATCATGAATTATCCCCAGAGCGATAAGGCCGCGGCCGCCTTCCTGAAAAAAGGGCTCTGCCTGGTCGAACTCGGCAAAAAAGACGAGGCGCTCTCTGTGTTCAAGCTCCTGGTCGGAAAATTCCCCATGGAGAACGAGACCAAGATCGCCCAGCAAAAAATCAAGGAGCTGACGGGAAAATGAGAGACATCAACAGCCTGAATAAAGTCATCCTCATCGGCCGCCTGGGGGGAAAGCCGGAGCTGAGGGTTCTTCCCCAGAAGGACCGCTCGGTGGCCCGGTTCACGCTGGCCACCAACGAGCGCTCCTACAACCCCACGACCAGCCAAACGAGCGACCGGACCGAATGGCACAAGATCGTGGTCTGGGGAAAGCTGGCGGATTTCTGCGAACGCTACCTCAACCAGGGGAAGCAGGTCCTTGTCGAGGGGAAGCTGCGGACCCGGAGTTGGCAGGACCGGGACGGGAACAAGCGGACCACCACCGAAATCGAGGCCTTTAATATTATCCTCCTCGGAAAGCGGGAGGAAGGGGCGGCGGCGGAAAGCGTTGCCGCCGAACCCGCCGCGATGGACGTTCCGGCCGAAGGCGAAGCCGAATTCCCCGCCGGCGGCGAGGGCGAGGACGAAGTCCCCTTCTGAGCACGGAGCCCGGTTGTCAAACAGAGCTTCGCGAAGCCGCCTATTCATGCTGACCGAAAGGACCCGAGGATGAAACGGCGAACCAAGATCGCCGCTGAAGAGCCTTATCGCAAAGATATCCTGGAAGACCACCGGCCGTGGGGAAAATTCCGCGCCTACCCCACCCAGCGTGCGCGGCACGTCAAGATCATCACCGTAAACCCGGACTCATCCCTCTCTCTCCAGCTCCATAAGCGCAGGAGTGAATTCTGGGTGGTCCTCGACGGCGGGCTGGAGATCACGGTCGGGCCGAAGGTTTGGCGGCCCGCGGCGGGAGAGGAAATCTTCATCCCCAGCCGGACCCCGCACCGGCTCCGTTGCCTGGGCCGGAAGCCCGCCCGGGTGATGGAAATCTGGCTGGGCTCTTCCTCGGAATCGGACATCGTCCGGATCGAAGACCAGTACGGCCGGAACCGCTAGCGGGACGACTGCCCCTGCAACAGAAACGCCTTGGGGTGGCGTCTCAGGATCTTTTCGATCAAATACTCTTCGACTTCCTGGGCGGTTGCGAGCACGGTCACCTCATCGACGATCTCCTTGACCGTCTTGAATTCGACCAGGCGGAACGTCTTCTTGATCCGCGGAATGAAGATGGGGTTCATGCTGAAATTCCGGAGCCCCATCCCGAGCAGGATCAGGGCCGAGACGGGGTCGGCCGCCATCTCGCCGCAGACCGCGACGTCCTTCCCCGCCTCCGCGGCCGTGCCGATGATGAATCTCAGGAGGCGCAGGACCGAGGGGTGGAGGGGCTTGTAAAGGTAGGAAACGAACTCGTTCGACCGGTCTACGGCCAGGTAATACTGGATCAGGTCGTTGGTCCCGATGCTCACATAATCCACTTCTTTGACCAGGATGTCGGTGATCGCGGCAGCGGCCGGGACTTCGATCATCACGCCCAGGGGGATATTCTTGTCGAATTTCACCCGGCTCCGTTCCAGCTCTTCCTTGACCTCCTGGAAGAGGAGCTTTACTTCGGCGATCTCCTCGACTTCGGTGATCATCGGGATCAGAATGCGGACGTTCTTCCTCGTGCTGGCCCGCAGGATGGCCCGCATCTGGACCTTGAGCAGGTCCCGGTTCTTGAGCGAGAAGCGGATGGCCCTCAGCCCCAGGGCCGGGTTGGGCTCCTGCTCGATCTTGAACTGGGGAAGGGCCTTCTCGCCGCCGATATCGATAGTCCGGATGTAAACCGGCTTGGGATAAGAGGCCCAGGCGATCCGGGAATAGGTCGCGAAGTGGTCTTCCTCCGAGGGCAGGTCGATCGACTGGAGGTAGATGAACTCCGACCGGAAGAGACCGATCCCTTCGGCCCCGAAGGAGAAGGCCATGTCGACTTCTTCGGGAAGCTCGATGTTGGCCAGGGGGCAAAACCGCACCTCATCCAGGGTGACCGAGGTCAGCTTGGCCGTTTTCTTCAGCTCCCGGCGGTAGCTGTCGTATTTTTCCTTTTTGCTCTGGAACTCTCTGCGCACGGCCTGGGGCGGATTGACGATGACCTCGCCGTCCGTTCCGTCCACAATGACGAAATCGCCCGCGCGGACCTGCTCGGTGATGTTGTGCAGGCCCACTACGGCCGGGATGTTGAGCGACCGGGCGAGGATGGCCGTGTGGGAGGTCCGGCCGCCCATGTCCATGGCCACGCCGATGACATTCCCCCGGCTGAGCCTCAGCGCGGCTTCAGAGGGCAGGAGTTCGTGGGCCACCAGGATCATCTCATGTTCTGTGTCCAGCACATCTTCCTTCTTCCGCTTCAGCTCCAAGTTCCTATAGATCTTGGCCAGGACATCGGAGATGTCGGCCTTGCGCTGCCGGAAATAGTCATCGTTGATCGATTCGAAGAGCTCCTGGTAATGCCTGTTGACCTGGGACAAGACCCACTCGGCCTTGGTCTTCTCCTCCCGGATGAGGCTCTCGATCTGGGCGTTCAAGGCCTGGTCGTCGAGGATGAGGAGGTGGGCGTCGAAAATAATGGAGTGATCGCGGCCCGCTTTTTCCCGGATTTTTTCCTTGATGGCCAGGAGGTCGGCTCGGGTCCGCCCGATGGCCGCCTTCAGCCGCTCGATCTCGTCGGCGACCTGGCCTGAGGGAATGGCCTCCTTTCTCGTGGTGAAGATGACGCGCTCGGTCAGGAATATCTGGCCCAAGGCAATTCCGGGCGAAACCCCGCTACCCCTCAACCGGATGATGTCCATCGTCTGCCTATTCCTTCTCGCCGAATTTGTTTTTGATGAGTTCCAGGAGCGCCTGGCAAGCGTCCTCCTCATCCTTGCCGGAGAGCTTGAGAGTAATCGTCGTGCCCTGGGTGGCGGCCAGGGTCAGGATGCCTAGGATGCTCTTGCCGTCGATCTCGACGCCGCTGCGGACGATCTTGACGGCGGCGCTGTAACGGTTGGCCAGGTTGACGAACTTGACCGCGGCGCGGGCGTGCAACCCGAGCCTGTTCTTGATGAGGATTTCTTTTTCAATCATGACGGGCGCCTCTTACTGCTTCGAGTTCAGCAGGGCGCTGGTCAGGTGGATGTTTTTCTTCCCCTGTTCCACGACTTTTTTGGCCACTTCTTTGAGGTTGTTGCTCCTCTGCAGGGAAACGAACTTGATGAGCATGGGGAGATTGACGCCGGTGATGATCTCCACTTGGCTCTCCTTGAGGAAGCTGAAGCTCAGGTTGGAGGGCGTGCCCCCGAACATGTCGGTGAAAATGATCATGCCGTTCTTCTGGTCGACCTTTTTCAGGCTCTGGTTGATTTTCTTCTTGGAATCCTCGACATCGTCGTACCAGCCGATGGAGATGGCCTCGATGTTGGGCGCCTCGCCGAGGATGATTGTCAGGGCATTGAGGAGTTCCTCGGCCAGCTTTCCGTGGGAAACGATGATGCCGCCGATCATGATCGCGTTCGCCCGTTCCCCGAAGTCGCCCGAATTCCGGTCATGGCCATCCCGTTACTTGAAAAGGTCACGGTGATAGATCTTTATATCATATTTCCGGGCCCGAAGGTAATCCCGGAGTTTGTCGGCGATGACCACGGACCTGTGCTTGCCGCCCGTGCAGCCGATGGCGATGGTCAGATAGCTCTTGCCCTCTTGGATGAACCGGGGGATGAGATAAACCAGGAAATGCGTGAGTTCCTTCAGAAAGCTCCGGGTCTCGGCCGAATGGAGGACATAATCCCGGACCGGCCGGCTCTTTCCCGACTTCCCCCGGAGCGTATCGATGTAGAAGGGATTGGGCAGGAAGCGGGTATCGAAGAGCAGGTCCGATTCGAGGGGCACGCCGTACTTGTAGCCGAAACTCACGATCATGATCTGCAGCCGCTGGATTTTGCTCTTCAGGAAACGCCGCCCCAATAGCTCTTTGAGCTGGGTGATGTTCGTGGCCGAGGTGTCGATGACCTCGTCGGCCATTTTCTTGATCTGGGCCAGCCGCTTCCGCTCCAGCTGCACCCCTTCGAGGACCGATCTTTTCCCGGTGAGGGGATGAGGCCGGCGGCTTTCGCTGAACCGCTTGACCAGAGTCTCGTCCGAGGCATCCAGAAAAATCAGGCGGGGCGTGATCTTCTTCCGGATCTGCGCCAGGGCAAGGGGAAACTGGGACAGGAATTCCGGCTCCCGGATGTCGACGACCAGAGCGAGTTTTTCGATTTGGACCGCCCGCTTCGTCCACAGGTCGACCAAGTTGGGGATAAGCTTGGCCGGCAGGTTGTCGACACAGTAATACCCCATGTCCTCCAGGAACCGGCTGACGACCGTCTTCCCGGACCCCGATTGCCCGGTGATGATCAAGAAGCGTCCGCTTTTGATGTCCGCAAGAAATTTTTTTAGTTTCATAGTAGGGCCCTGTTGAGTTTTTTAACGATGTCGCGGGAAGCGTGATAGCCCTTTTCCCGGAGAAGATGCACCTTGGAGGCCACCTCGATCAGAGTGGCGATGTTCCGGCCGGGTGCGACCGGGACGATCTGCCGGGGCACGCGGACGCCGAGGATGTCGAAATCCCCGGAGAATTCGAGCCCCAACCGGTCGTACTCGAACCCCCGCTGCCATTTCTTGAGCTGGACGATGAGGTCGATCCGGGTCTGGCTGCAGACCGCCTTGGGGCCGAAGATCTGCCGGATGTTGATGATCCCCAGGCCCCGGATCTCCATGAAATCGCGGCTGATGGCGGGGGCTCTTCCGATGAGCGTCCCGTCCGGCGCCAGCCTCACAGCCACAACATCATCGGACACGAAGAGGTGACCGCGCGAGACGAGCTCCAGGGCGCTCTCGCTCTTGCCGAGGCCGCTGTCGCCGACAATCAGAACCCCGATGCCGAAAATTTGGAGAAGCCCGCCGGAAATGATCTGGGGACAAGTGCCCGTCGTCCGGACGGTCCGGCCGCCCGTCGGAGACGCTTTGCCGGACGGACGCCCGGTTCTTGCGGCCGGCGTAAGACCTTTCCCTCTAGGCATAGATCCTCTCTTCTTCTTCCCGGATGATGTCCATCATCCGGCCTGCGTTGCGGGCGGCCAGCAATTTCTTCTGGAGGGAAGCTGCGCCGCGGATAAGCTGGGAAACGACGCCCTTTTTTGCCAGGAACGAGGCTATCTCCGTGAGCGCGGCGCCTTGGTCGTCGGCCGCCAGGTCCGTGATGATCATATCATTGGACATGAAATCTTGAAGCTTCATCCGATTCTTTCAATCGCGCGGCAGGCCGGTCATTCGGGCTCGATAACCCCGACATTTCCGTCCTTCCGGCGGTAAACGACCGCAAATTTTTCCGAGCCGAGCTTCCGGAAGACGAAAATGTCCCTCTTCTCCAGGTCGAACCGGATCAGAGCCTCATCCAGGGACATGGGCTTCAGGGAATAATCCCGGCTTCGGATGATCCGGCGCCGGCCGTCGGCCGCTTCCGGCGGCGGGACAAAGGCCTTCTGTTCCCGGCCCTTCCGCCTCTTTTTCTCCCGGTATTTCTCTTTTTCCTTTTTGAGTTTCTTGGCGAGGCTCTCGAATGCCAGCTTGAGGGCGCTCATCATCTCCGACTCTTCTTCGACCACGACCAAGCCGGCGCCCTTGCCCTTGACGTTGATCTCGACTTTGTTCCTATATTTTTCCACGCCAAGGATCAGGTCGACTTCCAGCACCGATCCCAGCAGTCTCTCGAGCGCCTTGAGCCTCCGCTCGCAGAAATCGCGGATGTCGGGGGTCAGCTCCACCTGACGGCCGGTCATGTGTATGTTCATACCTGCCCCTCCATGACAAACTTTCTTTTCCGAATATGAGAAGGCGGAATTTTTAGTTGCTTCCGGTACTTGGCCACGGTGCGGCGGGCGATCTTCAGATTCCCCTTGGCCAGCAGCTCGCCGATTTCGATATCGCTCAGCGGGTTATCCCGGTTTTCGGATTCGATGAGCTTTTTGATCTTGTCCTTGATCCTCAGGGAGGAGACTTCCTCCCCGTAATCGCCGATCAGGGACTTGTGGAAAAAATATTTGAGCGAGAAGACGCCGCGGGGCGTCGTCATGTGCTTGTTGGCCACGACGCGGCCGACCGTGGACTCGTGGACGCCGATCTCCTGGGAAATTTCGAGCAGGGTCAGGGGCTTGATGTAATCGATGCCCTTGTCCACGAAATCCCGCTGCTTATCCACAATGTACTTGGCCACCTTGTAGACGGTCAAGTCGCGCTGGTTGAGGCTGCGCAGGAACCACAGGGCCTTTTTCATCTTGTCTTTCAGGTAGGCATAAGCCTCCGGGTTCTCCCCGGCCGCTTTCGCCAGGAGCCTTTTGTAATAGGCGTTGAGCCTCAGCCGGGGAAGGCCTTCGTTGTTGAGCGTAATCTTGAATTCATCGCCCTCCTTAGTCACCAGGATGTCGGGCACGACGTAGGTCGTTTTTTCCTGGGCATATTTTCGCCCCGGCGCCGGGTCGAGGCCCTTGATGACGTCGATATGCGCCTTGACCGCCTGGAGGGAGAACCCCAGAAGCCGGGCCAGTTGGGAGTAATCCGATTTCTCCAAGAGCGGAAGATATTCGCTCACGATCTTCCGGGTGATCTCGTCCACGATATGCAGGTCGTCCATCTGGGCGAGGAGCGCCTCCTTCAGGTTCAGGGATCCCGATCCCACCGGGTCGAAGGCCTTGATCTTTTCCCGAACAGCGTTGATTTTCTCCACCGGAACGCCGGCCATCTGGGCGATTTCCTCGACCGGAGTTGAGAGATAGCCGTCCTCATTGATGCTGCCGATGATGAGCTGAGCGATTTCCTGGTCGGCGGGGTCGAAAAAGGTCAGCGTGGCCTGCCAGTTGAGATGGTCCCAGAGGGAGGGGCTCTTGGACAGGGTGTTCTCCAGGGAGGGGATGTCCTTTCGATCGGAAAAAGACGGCCGGTACTCCCCGTCGAAATATTCCTGAAAGCTGATGTCGTACTCCGAATCCGCCGCCTGCTTCAGATCGCCCTGGGCTTCGCCGGAGTTCATTTCCGCGTCCGCGGTCTGGACCCGTTCCCGCTCCTCCGCGGTTTTCCTGGCCGGTCCTTCCTCAACGCCCCGCTCCGGCGTCTCCTCCTCCAGCATGGGATTCTGGGAAACCTCGGCGTCGATGATCTCGATCAGCTCGAGATTGGTCAGCGGGAGCAGCTTGATGGCCTGCTGGAGCGCAGGAGCCAGAATCAGTTTTTGAACCAGCCGCTGGTCGAGCCTTTGTTTCAGCACCATGCCCACGCTTTGGCCGCTCCGGTCAGGAGAGGCGGAATTCTTCTCCCAGATAGTGTTTCTTGACAGTGTCCGACATAACCAGGTCTCGGGGCGTCCCCTCCATCAAGATCTCCCCTTTATCGATGATGTAGGCCCGGTCCGTGATCTTGAGGGTATCCCTCACGTTGTGGTCGGTCACGATGATGCCGAGGCCTTTCTCCTTCAGGGACAGGATGATCTCCTGCAAATCATGGGTGGCCAGGGGGTCGATTCCCGTGAAGGGCTCATCCAGCAGGATGAACTCAGGCCGGGTGACCATGGCCCTGGCAATCTCAAGCCTGCGGCGCTCTCCGCCGGAGAGCGTCACGGCCCGGGATTTGGCGACTTTCTCCAAGCCGAATTCGCCGAGCAAATCGTCCGCTTCCTCCCGGGCCCGCGGGCCGGATTCCGGCGTGACCTCCATGATGGCCAGTAGGTTTGCCTCGACGCTCAACTTGCGGAAGGCCGACGAGTCCTGGGGAAGGAGGCAAATCCCTTTCTGGGCCCTCAGGTACATGGGCATCCCTGTGATCTCATCATCGTCCAGAAAAATTTTCCCCGCGTCCTGGGGGACGAGGCCGACCAGGATGGAAAAAATGGTCGTCTTTCCAGCTCCGTTGGGGCCGAGCAAGCCGACGACCTCGCCCTGGCCGACTTCAACGGTCACTCCGCTAACGACCTTTTTCTTTCCATAGCTTTTTTCGAGGCCGACGGCTCTCAGGTGGGACTTCATCTTTCACTTTATGATCGCACGGGACCGTTTTTGGCTCTTATTTTCAATCAGGATTCTATCATCGCCCATATAAAAAGTCAATTTGTCGCCCTCCGCTTTTCCCCTGGCGGGATCGGTCAAAACGGCTTTTCCCGTCAGGACGAATTTTTCCTCGTCCAGAACATAATCCCCCTCGTCTCCCCTCCCCTCCCGTTGGCCTTGGATGACCGATACTTGGCCCTTGGCCGTGACTTCCTTCAACTCGCCCCGGCCTTCTTGCAGAGCCACCCGGAGGGTCTTCGCCGCCAGACCGACTGTGTCCGCCCTCAGGGAGCAGCCTTCCTCATAGGAGATCAAGTTCTTACCGGGCTCGAAGAGCATCCGGGCGCCGCCGATCTCGACCCGTATTTCCCGGCTGCCCGCTTTTTTCGGCGTGTAGGGGAAAAAAGACTTTACTCCGCCCGAAGCCAGGATCTCGCGGGTTTCCTCCAAAAGAATGAGGTCCTTGGCCAGGAGCATGGCCTTGTCCTGCCAGATTTTCACGTCTTCATCCTTGTCCGCGAAACGCTTGTCCTCATTAAAGACAAAACGTTTTTCCTCCCGGGAATATCTCAGGGTCTGGGCGGTGACGAAGACGGGCTTCCCCCGGGAAAAAAAGCCGGCTTCGTTCGCCTTATCCGTCGAGGCCTTGAGGACGGCCGTCGTCCCCCGCCAGGCGTTCAGGTCCTCGCTTTTCAGATTGACCATGATCCTTTCAGCCTGGACATCGATTTCGGCCGATTCGAGCCGGGAGACGGCTTTCTGTTTCTTATCGGCTGTGAGCGTTTTTTTTTGGCCGTCGATGAAAATCTCGTCCCCGAAAATACGGCGTTCACCGGTCCCGGCCGCCCGCTTTTCCTCCATCTCGGCGCCCCCCGCGGCCTTGAATTCCCTCAGCCCTCCCCAGCGGTCGAACACAAATTTCATGGACTCCGCCCGGACGACCTTGGCTTCACCGGAGGAGGAACGGAGATTCAGGAGACAATTCCCCCGGGCCTCCACGGAATGAATCTTCGGCATGTTGAGGAAGGCCTTGAGGCTGATCTCATCCGCCTCAAGGTCCCGCTCCTCTCCCTGGAAATAGAGGCCTTCGCCTTCACGGGGCGGGGCTTTCTTTTCCTCTTCAACCAGATGGGTTTTCACCGCCCCCTTGAGGGACAGCATCCAGAGGTATCTCTCATCGGCGGACAAGACGAAATCCATAGCCCGGGCGTCGCCCCGGCTTTTCCCGCTCGAAAACCGGACACCGCCCCCCATCGAGCCCTTCTTATCCTTGCGGCTGTAACCGAAGCTCTGCCCCTCGAAAACAATAAGATAGGATTTCTTCTGGCGCGTCTGGAGCTCGACCTTGACGTTTCCCTCGAGCTGGAAAACTTCGCTCCCCAGGTTGTAAGCCAATTTTTGGGAGGTCCCTCTCATTTTCTCGGAAACAAATGATGCGCCTTGGGACGTCTTCAGAATCTCCGTCTTCTTGTCGTAATTCAGGGTTTCGGACTCCACCGTGACGTCCTTGTATTTCACCCGGGCATGGCCGAGAAGCTCGTAGCCGGTCATCCCCTTGTCGTAGATAACCGTGTCTCCGTAGATCCAGGTGTCCTGGCCTTCGCTGCGCCCGAAATCCCGGACCTCCACATGCCCCTCTAAACGGTACCTCCCGTCCGGTCCCGGATAATGCTTATCGGCTTTGATCTCGGCCCGCCGCCTATCATCTTTGTACTCAAAATGCCGGATGCTCTTCTCCGTCTCCACTTTCTGCAGCGGGATCTTCTGGGCCGGCTGGGGCTCGACCCTCTGCGGGGCATTCTTGTGGACGATGATATAGCGGCCCATGACGGCCAGAAAGGCCAGAAGGCAAAGGACGGCCGCGACTCTCATATTCCGGGCCAGAAAGACCTTAATTCTTCCTTTCATCGGCGGATGTCCTCAACCGAAAGGTTGAGCCTTTCCTCCCCCATGTATTCGGAGAACTGAAGCGTATAGACCAAATCGAGCCGGTCCCCCCTGGAGAATGTTCCAGCCCATTCGGCCTTGTCCCAGCCCAGCGCTTCAAAGACCCTGCCTCCCTGCTTCAGCGTGAACTTGAGATGCTTCCCCTGAAGCTTCTGGGGGTCGCTCATAACATCCGCCCGCTCGGTCAGGAAAACGGGCTTGGGGTTGCCGACGCCGAACGGATATAAAAAAGAGAAATGCTCCAGGAAGGGCAGGGTGATATCTGCGAAGGAGATCGGCGCATCGATCCGGATCTTGCGGACGAGGTCCTCCTCCTTCATCCGGCTCTCGGCGACAGCGTTGACCGCACTCTTCATGGCGGCCATGTTCTCCCTTGCGAGGACGCACCCCACGGCCAGTTTGTGGCCCCCGAAATCGAGAAAAGCGTCGCGACATTCCTCGAGGCAGTCGATCAAGGGAAACTCGGAGATGCTGCGGCCCGATCCGAAGGCTTTGCCGTCCTCATAGGCGAAAAGGATGACCGGCCGATGGTAGCGGTCCTTGAGCTTTGAGGCGACGATGCCCGTGACGCCCCGGTGCCATTCCTCGCATCCCAGCATCAGAATCTTGTGGCGGCGGTCGAGCCCGTCCCGATCGATCCGGCTGACCGCCTGTTTGAAGATCCGCTCCTCGGTCGTCTGCCGTTTGGAATTCAGTTTGTCCAGGGCCTTGACCAGCTCCAGAGATTTCTCCAGGGAATCGGTGAAGAAAAGCTGGACGGCCAGGTCGGTCATCCCCATGCGTCCCGCAGCGTTGATTCTCGGGCCGATACGGAAGCCGACGTCTCCCTCCGAGACCCTCCGGCCCTTCAGGCCGCAGTTGTCGATCAGGCTTCTCAAACCGATGTTGGAGACGTTTTCCAGGCCCTTGAGCCCGTGCCGGACGAAAATCCGGTTCTCTCCCCTCAGGTCCGCGACATCGGCGATGGTCCCGATGGCCACCATTTTGGTGTAGTGCGGAAGGGCGGCGGCCTTGCCCTGGCTCTCGAGGAGGGCATGGATCAGCTTGAAGGCGACACCCACTCCGGCCAGGGCCTTGTCCGGATAGCCGGAATCCTTGAGAACGGGATTGAGGATGGCCAGCGCCTCGGGCAACTCTTCGCCCGGCCGGTGATGGTCGGTGATGATGCAGTCCACGCTGTTCTCCCGGGCCCGGCGGACAAAAGCGTTGGCCTTGATGCCGCAGTCCACGCTGATGACCAGCCGGACGCCCCGTTCGAGGACGACCCGGATGTGTTCTTCCTTGATTCCATAGCCTTCCTTGAGCCGTTCCGGGATGAAATATTCAACATCCGCGCCCAGGGATTGGAGGGCCTTGGTGAGCATAACCACGGATAATACGCCGTCCACATCATAATCCCCGAAAACGAGGATTTTCTCCCGTCGCTCTACCGCGGTCCGGATCCTCTCCACTCCCGCTTTCATCCCCGAAAGCGCGTACGGATCATGGAGGTCCTTGAGGCTGCCGAAGAGGAACATCCTCGCGGTTTCGGGGTCGGCGATGGAGCGATTGACCAGGATCCGGGCGATAGCCGGGGGGATCTTGAGCTCTGCCGCGAGCTTTTCGGTTTCCGGCCGTTCGGGGATTATCATCCAGGTGGATTTTTTCACCATGAGTTCAATTTAACACAAAACAGGGGGCTTGGGACAGTGGGACGGCCTCGTAGGATGCATCTCATTATTCATAAATTTTAAGTTGGAGAGACGGAATTAATGAATGCTTCAAGTGGAAAGCCGGGAAGGACGAAGCGACCATGTCGGGACTTCGGGAGCGAGTCCGTTCCGGTATTATTCATAAATCTCGCGTAAAAAAGCTGGTATCGCCATGCCCACCCAGGGGGAAGGCCGGAATGGATGAAGCGACCATAGTGGGACTTCGGGAGCGAGTCCATTCCGGCCTTCCCCCTATGTAGAACCCGGTTTATGAATACTCCCTGGTCGTTTTAGTTCTTCCTGCCATGCTCTTCATACAAACCACCCACACAAGATGGAAGAGAACCATGCAGGTTAAGAGAAGGATTGTCATCTTAACATCAGGAGTTACCCTATGTTGTTATTTATAATTTATGGAACTCCCTGAAGGACAAC
>Ga0315288_10000840_pt1 | contig 39169 bp, 42 predicted proteins | sample YL17G11_20_MG_FD_203454 | JGI IMG/M metagenome (GOLD analysis project Ga0315288, IMG submission 203454) | Sediment microbial communities from Yellowstone Lake, YNP, Wyoming, USA - YL17G11_20 | ecosystem: Environmental > Aquatic > Freshwater > Lake > Sediment | place: USA: Wyoming | collected...
TTACGCCTACTGGGGTAATGGCGAGGGTGTCAACGCCATGGTCATCAATCACAAAAATGTAACAGGTGAAGTAGCTGAACTTCTTAAACCATGGTACGGTGGATCAGCATCAAAAGCTGCAGAACGATTGCTTGTCAGCGTCGCTGAACAGTTCTTCAATGATGCTTATCATGATTGATCAGTTGACTTGAGATTGTCATGAATATATCGAGCAAACGTTCCATTGCACAGTGACATTTGCCTCTGTGAACGCACGTAAGCCAGACACTTTGAGCCGGGCCAGCCTGTCAAGTAGTGCACCGCTAGTGCCACGATGAATCCCGATCGATTGAGTCCGGCCATGCAAGTGACAAGGACTTTTTTGCCAGCTCGCACCAGATCAGCGACCTCATGAGCAGCGGCAATCCACGTGGGCAGGAATTTTTCAAAGCGATGTAGTCTTGGGTCATCGTCGCCTGGGGCGCAGATCACCTGAATTCCATGATACATGCTAGAAACTTGGTGATCTGCCGCAGCCAGAACCAAGACATCGAATCCATTGTCCTTGAGAACATTGCCGCCAGGAGGACAAGCACCTTGCCAGAGGGTTCCCCAGATATTATCCACGTCTAGTACGTTGAAGACATCATCAATTGATGGGTTATCGTTCATCACATGTCCTTGACAATGACACTCGCAACTGTGCGTCGTGGAGGTCCCACCATGATCCGGTTTGTCAGGCCTTTGTCTTCCTTGACAGTAAACAGTCGCCCGATGGTGCCATCTGACTTGTAGAGCACGCACGCCTGGAGGATACAGTGCACGTCGGGGCCCACGCGGAGTTCAACGCGGTTGCCTTCGCCGACCTTGATCTTGTGTGCACGGACCGCCTGATTGCGAGCGTCGATGCAGGTCTCAACCAACGTTTCGTACCATTCACGGACAGTGCCGGTAAACTTGGGCAGCGTCCCGAGTAGTGGTAGTGTCCCGCTCTCGATCAATGAGATGTACGACTCGCCAGTTGTCTTGTTGACGAAGTTGCCGGGTTTCCGGCTCCAATACAATTCAATCATTTTTGTCACCTTTCTTGCTGACTGCGCGCCCTGGCATACGTTCCCAATCACGGTGTTCTGGTGAAACCACTTCAAGGTTCTTGTCCCAGATGGCAGACATGACGGTGGGCGAGACGTTCAATTTTTTAGCTTCATAGATGAGTGCGTTCAAGTCTTTCGGAAAACAGTGCCCTCTGGCACCCGGAATGCCATCTGGACCTGGGACGTTCATGTGTGAACTGCCCAACCTGGCGTCCCACTTCGCGTACTCGACGACTTTGTCGTAGTCAATGTTCATGCCTTTCTGATCAAGGGCCTCGCACACCTGAGACAGTTCACAGGAAAGCACCACGCGGGCCGCGAGCTGGATGTTGGTGAAGTACTTGACCATTTCTGCCGTGGTACTTGACGTTTTGATGATCGGGACCTTTGGAAAGGCCTGTTGAAAAATGAGCTTGACGGCGTTGATCCACGGGCGAGGTCCGCCGAGCACGATGCGGGACTGGTTTCGCATGTCGTCCAGGGCATTCGCTTCTGTGAGGAACTCCGGGCAGAACACCACATGGAGTCCAGTTCCCTCGAATTGCTTGTTCCAACGCTCTGTTGAACCGGGAGGCACAGTAGATTTGACGACTGCGATACGCACGCCGGGGACAGATGCCAACTCTTTCAGGACACCTTCAACGATCGTCAGATCTGCTTCACCGTCCTCGAACATCGGTGTTGGAAGACAGACGAAGTAGATGCCTGAAAAGTTCTTGGGTATGTCAGCTTTGTTACTGTGTTCACCCACCCGAATTCCTTCGCATACCACAACTAGATCAGTTACGCTGTGAACTTTGCATAGATCTCCATTGTCGTTAATTTGAACGTAAGGCGCGCGCCCACCGGACGAAACTTTTCCTGCCTTATCGTAAGCAAGTACGTCGAACCCACGTTCGGTCAAAACTGTCGTCAGTGAACCGCCTACAAATCCCTGTCCAATACACGCGATGCTTTTCATGATGTTCTAATCTTACTTCATTAAGGGACAGATTTACAAATCCACCTGCAGACGTCGTTCCATGAACTCAAACGAAGCCATGCATTTCTGTTGGTATTCAAATCATCATACGTTAGTTCATCCATTGATTTCAAAACAGTGATCGGATCATCGTTCTGTGTCACTCGAACGAGCCCGACCCCATAGTCATAATTTCCCACGATTGCATCGAAATTTGGATTCGCTCGAATGTGAACCATGGCGCGCCAGGCGGTACCACATGCATCTTGCAGTTCATACCTCTGGTTGTGAGGATTGCAATCATGAAACAGAATTATGCCTCCGGAATTGAGGACCTTGAGAGAATTTTGAAAATCCTTCATCACCTGAGTGTGATGGTGAAAAGCGTCGATAAACACGATGTCAAATGTTTCTGTGTTCTGCAAAAAGAACTCATCAGTTGTCATCCTGTGGGTGCCACCTTGTTCTGAATCAACACCAATTTTATGAGAACAATTGACTCCATTGAAATTGCTGTTGAATTGACACCCAAGTTCCAGGTAGGTTTTGTACCCGTGGATATTGATAGCTTGGTTGATGGTCTGTGTTCTATTCATAGGTTGTGTCTTTCACTCAGGAATGAAGCGTCCTCTGTACGACGTTAGCCACGACATGAAGTTGCGTTCAGTTTCTGTCAACAACTTTGTATACTTCCGTGAGCTCACCGAGATATAAGTGACCCCGGGCTCGCGGGCCTCGAGTGGGGGCAGATCGAAGCACGGCACGATCGAAAATTGCGTGTGTGCTGTGAAGTTTGGATCGTGCGTGTTCAAGTACTGTGCCTTCGTCTGTTCCAGCAGGAGAAACTTGTCCTCGTCGGTTCGCGGGATCCACGGGGGCCCGACCTTGTCAGTGATATCCTTGGCTGGGGTGCCTGCGTAGACGCGGTTCATCTCCATGTCCTTGGCAACGACAGAACCCAACATGGCCATCGACTTGGCTTTGGCGTGGATCGGTGAAACGAGGCACTGACCAACGAACCACACGTCGTCTTCTATCGTCATCTTCTTGACACTCATGAAACGACAACCTTCGATGACGTCACCGTGTGCAATGTGGGTATAGAGATGACTAGCGATTCCAACGCCGATGTTGTTGCCTCCCGATAGACCCCCAGTACCATCGAGGACAGTGCGTTCGCCGAACCAACAGTTGTGACCGAACTCAATGTAACCACCGTCTCCTACATTGATGAGACAACCATCATGAACCTTGCAGTAGTCACCGAACTTGACGCGGCCATATCCAACGATGCGGACGCCAGGTCCGATGTGGGTCATGTCGCCGAGCTCGAGTTCAACGTTGTGACCAATCTTTGCAGTAGGATTGACGTTGATGTACTTGCCATACTTGCGTAGCATTCTCACCCCCTGATCAGGACCTCAGCGGTCCTGCTCCATTCGTCTGAATCACGAATGTATTCAACCGTTGAGTTGATTCGTTCTTGCAACTCTATTGGGTCCATTTGCGAGATTGTCTTGATAATCCCAGGTACCTCCTCGGGACGTTGGTAAAGAAACGTGTTCTTCACGTGGTCATTTACGTACGAAGAATGTTCAACTCCCCAGTTGCGGATGCTGATGCAACCTCGAGCACCGACCTCGATCTCGCGGGCCCACAGTCCGTCGTTGAGATTGTGAGGTGCACCTGCGATGGTGAAGGGACAGTCCTCAGAATGTACGTATACCTTGATCCTGTGGAGCGCGTTTAGGTACCCGCGATAGTCGTACCCGCCAGAAGCATTGACAGGCATTCCTGCGTCATCGAGCAGGTCAATCAACTTACGACGATGCGGGTGCATGCTACCGATGAATCCCAACTCAATGTGTCGATCAATCAACGGTGGCCCTCGATCACAGTATTGAGGCAACATCCACATCTTGACAAAGCGCGCCGGAACGCTGTGGGCCTCCATGTATTCTGCCCACCACCTTGTCGTGACTGCCACAAAACTAAGATTCAACTGTTGTCCTATAAGAGCAAAGATCCCGTTATATGGACTTCCGTCCATGTACCCGTGCCAGGGATCCTGCTCATACATGACCAGGGGGCAATTGCTCAGGTACGAATTCAAGGCACCGATCGAGCGATGTACTGTCCTCATCTTGAGACAGCTCACCACGTGAGAAGTGTTCGCTGGGACCTTGCTATTATGAAGTTCCGCTACGGTCACCTGAGTGACGTCAGCTTTACTTCTCAACGCGTCTAGAAGTTGGTGCTGAAAGCAGTTCGAGTGAACATACTCGAGCGAATCAACGAGCTGAATGATTTTGGGTTTCATCGTACCTCCTCAGACACTCTTCGAATGCCCGCTCAAATTCAGGATCACCGTAGTTGTGTGTGTGGAGACCCATTGTCACCTGTTGCGCACCAACGAGGGCCATTCCACGGGTTCGGTCTGCTAGCTTTGTCCAGGCAATCTTGACGCGCTCGATGATGTCATTCTGATTCTTGAGAGCCCGGTGAACTCCATAATGAAACGCTTGTTTTTCACTGGCATGGAAGCAGTGCAAGCCTGCAGGTTCAAGTTCCTTGGGCAATTGCCCCTGACGAAGTACTAGCTCGTGGCCCGTATCAACACCTCGATCACAATATAGACCATCGCGTGACGGATTGAAGATAACTCGTGGACTGAAACAGTTGAGTCCATTGATCATGCTGTTTGTCATATAGTCGAACAATGGTGCCTGAACGGCAGTCACCCGCGGGTCGGCAGCAAACAATTGCCATATACGTGAAACAGTGAACTCGTCGCGGAGGACAGTATCAGCGTCGACCTTGATGAACAGATCATATTCACTTTTACAACTGTTCCAAACGTTCCACAGGATATTGTGAGCGTCTTTTTCAGGCAAGTTAGCAATGATGTGATGGGTAATTGCGACGTGCTCCTGCACTGTGATGAGACGTGATGATTCTTCGAAGTCGCCCTCGCGACAGTACAACGTGCCGATGAAAACCCTAGGTGTCATTTCGTTAGCTCCATGACCCTGTGCGCAATGTGATGTATGTCTTCTTCTTGCAGCCACCAACCGCAAGGCAATGAAAATTGATGGCTTGAAAATTCTCTAACGCCAGGCAAGTTTGTCTTAAATTGTTTGAATGCTGTGTAATCATCATTAGGAACATGAACAATACCGGCCATGATGCCTTCAATGTTCAGAACCCTCAACAATTCATCACGATCAATGTGAGCACGATTCGAATCAATTTTCATGGCATAGACCCAGTGACTAGAAAACGCATCATCATGACGTTTCAAAGGACGTACGCCAGCATGATTTCGAAAAATCTGATCATATATCGATGCATTTGACCGATGGGCACCCAAAATTTGATCGATGTATTTGAGCTGTGACAGTCCAACTGCAGCAGCGAGATTGTTCATGTTGAACTTATAGCCACTTTCAACAATGTCAACGTCCCAATGTTGTCCTCTCCAATCGCCTTTTTCATCTTTGACTCGATCGCGATCTAGACCAAACCATTTCAACGCTTTTGCACGATGGTGATCAGCTGGACGTTGACAGACGAGCGCGCCCCCGTCGCCGGTCGTAAAGTGTTTGATAGCCTGAAAAGAGTAACACGTGTAGTGTGCCCAGGCATGGGCTGGTTTTCCTGCAAATCCTGAATCGAAAGCATGTGCGGCATCGAGAATCAAGGCAACACCGCGTTCATCACAGACCTGACGAATTCCTCGAAGATCAGGTGGCGTGCCGGCCCAAGCGACAACGATCACAGCCTTGGTTTCCAGTGTCATTGCACTTTCAACCGTTTGAGGTGTCACCATCCCAAATTCAGGATCAATGTCGGCCCAAACAATGTGGGCCCCGGCTACGATGATAGGAGTGTTTGATGCTACACATGTCATCGGTGTGCTGATCACATGATCCAAGTGTCCCACGTCTGCAAGGCGCAAGGCCAACGTCAAGGCAGACGTGCAACTGTTTGTCAGTATCAAATTGTCTGCCTGTAGTTCGTGCTCCATGGCCTCTGTCAACTTAGAAACCTCGACACCCTCATTGATAAATCCCGAATCAAACACGGATTCGATCAAATTCAAGGCATCAACTTTGTTAACGTGAACCTTGAACAGAGGATATTTTGCTACACTCACTTGCGAATCTCCTCAATCGATCGACCAGCAAAGTCATCAGACTTCATGTCGATGATTCCAAGACTGGTCAAGTGTTGTCTAAGCTGTGCCTTCGTCATGACGTTCTGATCGCTCGAATACGTGAATCGGGGACCTGCGGCTGAAGAATGCGCCGGCTCGATCACATAGTGAAGATCGATGGATTCTGTACGAACAGATTCTGATTCATTGATCAGATCCTCGTGTTTCTTTTCGCCCGGACGGAGGCCGACGATCTTGACCTTTTTGTCGTGTTGTTCGGCAAAGATCTCTGCAAGGTCTCCGATACGCATTGAAAACAACTTGGGAATCCACGTTTGCCCATTATGGCCTTTTTCAATGGCACTGAGAATCAGATCGACAGAATCGTCCAGTGTCATGACGTACCTTGTCATATCAGGGTCGGTGACAGTCAAGAACTCTTGCGTCTCAGCCTGGTATTTGAACAGCGGGATGATGCTCCCGCGGGATTCAAGAACATTGCCATAGCGAACTGCAAGAAACCTGACATCGGGTCGACCTGACAACTCTTGACTTGTCACAATGCGTTCTGACACGGCCTTACACATGCCATAGACGTTGACGGGAGAACAAGCCTTGTCAGTGCTGACGAACAACACTGCGTGGAACGTCATGTCTCTCAGGTCGTTGATGGCAGCGACGATGTTTTGTGTTCCTATCAGGTTGGTGGCAACGGCTTCATTTGGACTGCGTTCACACGTGTCGACCTGCTTCAGTGCTGCTGCAATGATGACGTGGGCCGGCCTCACCTGACGAATGACGTCCTTGACACGGGAATAATCACGCACGTCGCCGACGTAGAAATGAACGTCCCTACCCCGATCCTGCGCTGCAAGTTCGTTCTTGATCGTCCAGTGCTTTGCCTCATCGCGGGAGTACACAGAAACATGGTTCTTGCGCGACAATCGGTCGATCAGCTTTTTTCCTAGCGAGCCCGTGCCGCCAAAAATGAGGTACCGTGACATGTGTAGATTATCCTTTATGTCGAACAGACGTTACATTACAGAGATCATTTCTTCAAATGATGGAACATTCAACTTAGAACACAGATCATGAACTGTTGACAATGTCCTATCAATTTTGTTGAAAGCAGCAGCGTGATTGATTGACAAGTTAAGTCCAAATTGTCGATTGAACGCTTCAAGCATCTCAGCTTTTGTTACAGGCGTTGGATTGAAAATGTGTCGAAGTCCGACGCAATATCGATCGTTCAATATGATGTCATCACAGCACTGAGCAAATTGTTGCGTTGTCACGCCGTTCCAGAGGTGATTGGTGTAACCGGTGACAGACTTTCCTCGTTGTGACATAGCCCAACCTAGTAGGCTAACTGCCCCATGCAATTCTGTTCCCACAAACGATGTTCGAATGACCATGCACGTGGTGGGTTCACCCGTGAGTTTTGACAAACCGTACGAATCGACCGGTTTGGGTTCATCGAGCTCCGTTGATTGTCCTTTTTCGCCACTAAAGACGCAGTCTGTCGAAATGTGAATCAAACGTGAACCAGCTTGTTCGCATGCTGCAGCCAATTTTTGGGGGAACACGACATTGAGACGGTACAGTTGCTCGTCATTCAGGGCATTCTGCTTGATCCCACCGATGCAATTGATGACGTAGTCGTATCCATCAAATGATGTCTTTGTTTTGGCATCGATGTAATCGAGTGCGTCAAAGTAAAAGTGTCGCGTGGGATCATAAGAGTATTTTATGTTACGCAGCGACAAGCTAACATCGTGATCTGTTTTGGTCACAAAATGGTGACCCAAAGCATGTCCCAACATACCTGTGCTACCCAAGACAGCTAGTTTATACCGCCTTGACATGCATTTTTTCCGGAGGTGTGATGATAGAAACGCGAGTTTCTTGATAACCAATCGTGTTTTGAACGTTTGGACCGCAATAGCTACCTGCGATTGTGCCGTTATTCCAACTTAGCCTGGCATGAAACAAACCTCCGTCAATGATACCAAACTTGTCATGATGCCGTTCAAACATGAGTTGATAATCAAGTTCACTAAACTTTTTTCCCGAGCGCGAGGTTTTTTCGAGCTCTGTAAACACTTGTTTGAATGCGTCTAGACGATTGACGCTGTGAAGTTGTGACAAAAAATCTGTCACAAAAAAACCTGCAGTGTCTGTCTCAGAAATGGAAATGGGCTGACGTGTCTTGTGACTGATTTGATTGACCCAAGCATACGTCCTAGAACCGGTTACCGGCGCTGATTTGTTGTAGAGGCGACGTTCAGCTACTACGAACTCTTGAGCTCGAACACCGCCAACTTCAGGGTGAGTGAGCAAAAATGATTCAATGTCAGCAACTTTTTCGAGTGCAAAATGCACGTGATCAGACTCAATGACATAAATGAATTCGTACCGTGAATCAATGACTTGCAACACCCAATTGATGGCTGACCAGAAACCCTCATTAGTCGATGATTGAAAAATGTGTTTGAAATTTTGGGCCAACAGATCAATCGTTTCAGGAACAGTTGAACCATTGTCAAAAACAATGATGTCATTTTCGATGTTGAAATTCTTGGTAATCTGTTCATTTTTGATGCTTTCAATCACTTGTTTCAAAATGTCAAAACGAGTTTGTTCTACACAACAAGTGATCAACAGGTAAAGAGTTTTCTGTGTCATCAAATTACTCACAAGGAACAGCAGTAAATCCGTGTGGCTCGATTGTGATGATGCACTTGATGTTTTGACTGGGTGGGTGCTCTGAACAACAACATGAACCCGTCGACACCCAACCTTCACCTCGAGTGAGGGCAGCAAGAATCGGTTCCAAGAACAGTTCACGTAGTCGAGCTTCAAACTCACCCCCGGTGATGAGTCCCTCTTCGTACATTTCTACGTACGTTTTGGTGATCACAACGATATCGTTGTCTTTCATCACAGTGATTCAATCAACCTTCTGTAGGGTTCATATCCCATGGGCAATTTCAGGTGTTCAACGTTTGGAACTGCGGGTGTTGTTGCCGATAGAGCGTCTGCTGTGAAATCTATTGCAATTGCACATGGTGGTAGCACTTGTTCAGCAATACCCACGGGAGTTGAAATAACAGAGATGTTTAGCAAACCACATTCAATCAATGATTGTGGGCCACCTTCGCAACGAGCAGTCACGGGGTACAAGTCTAGACATTGATAGAGCTCATTAACATTTTGTTGGGGAGGTCGTTCAAAATATGTGAAAGGAACGTGTTCTTTCAACAAGCGACTAATGACGTACTGTCGACGCCATCCAATAAGAACTACGTGCAAATTTTGATGTCGTGTCTTGTTTTGTACGATGTAATCACACAAGATATCAGGACCCTTTTCAAGCTTAGGCAAATACTGACCCATGGAAATCCCAGCACCTTCTGTGTCGCGTTGCGCGCTTCCAATGAGAAATGCGTCAATTGGCAACTGATACTTCTGTCTGAGCGCTGTTTTGATCTTGTTCATATTTCTTTTTCCAACGACGTTTAGAGGCTTCTGAACATTTCTGGCATGCTTCTTTTGATAGACGTTGTCCTCGTTTTTTAATTGCAATTTTAGCTTTTGTTTCATCTGAGTGTCGTTTTCCATGTCGGGCAGCCATTTTTCCCGTGCGCCCAAATTGTGGATTTCGTTGACCCAATTTTGTTTCTCTCAACAACGCACGTGTTTCTTCTGAAATAGGCGGCCGTTTTTTTGCACCCAAAGATATTTTCAATTGTTCATTTGGATCCATGAAACGACGATGTTGAGCCTCACTAAGATGTTGTCTTGCAAGAACATTTGGTACTGCGCCTTCGCCACCCGTTGATGAATTGTATCCATGATTTGGGTCATTACTTTGATAAAATGTAATCCACTTCTTTTCAGCTAGCAGTGCTTCAGATTGTGTAGCCAGTGTTTCTAGAACAATGGATATCCAATCACTCTCACCATAAAGTGAAATTGCACGATGAAAATGATACTTGCTACCGCATTTGGCGGTTGCAACATGTCTCCTCCAACGCTCATCAATGGATTTTGATGTCCAACCTACGTAACATTTGCTAGTTGTTTTGTTTGTGTGTTGGTAGATTATGAACATGTCTCATTGTAATCTACCGTTGGAACACGTAAATTGCTGTGTGGGAGAAATTGTTGGAACATCATCAATGTTCTCTAGTGTTGTCATCTTGAATATGGATCCATTTGCCCAATAATTGATGACGTGAATCGGTTTCTGGGTCAGTGGACGGATGAACGCTTCAGTGTACCTATTCGGCACGTGGTACACCGTCGTGAATTTATCACAGGCAATGAAGTCTGCCAACTCTGCTGTCCCAAACTTTTCTGGGACGATGTGATGCACCGTGGTGATGACCTTTTTACCGTGCAGAAGACCCGGGTCAGCCAAGCGCCGCCAACACCAGTTTGCATGCAGCCACACCACATCAGCATCTTTTGGGTGCAAGACACTGATGTCACCGTTGTCTTCATTCCACTCTTTGACAAAACGGTCAACGATCCATGATTCGTTTGGTGCTAGAACGAACACGCGATTCATGTCGAGATACTACCATCAGATGAGCGACGCGAACAACTCAATGTACGCTTGTGCCACGTGGTTGATGTCGATATTCAAGATTCCCGTATAATCGAGATCCTCGCGGGAAGGCAAAAACTTGACCTGTGTGACGTCGATCTCAGGTGGATTATCGTAATCTGCCAACTCAAAATTATAGGCATGCGGTTCTTTGAGGACTATCCCATAGGCACCGTGACCGATCAGTTCCTTGGTCCCACCGACCTCACTGCACACCACGGGGGTACCCTGTGACAGTGCCTCAACGATGACGTTGGGACAGTGATCAGCCCATGCCAGGTGTAGCATCCAGTTCGCGGCAGAATAGATCTGCATGTAGACCTCAGGGCCAACTGCTCCTGCATAGAAAATGTGGGGTCCCACGATTCGACAATCAGGGTGGTCACCCAAAACGATGAGACAGCTATTTGGATGCTGCGTAGCACGCAGGTGATCAAACAATTTGATGTTTGCTGCAAGTCTCTTTTGTGGGTGCCAGTTAGAACTACAGACGTAAATTTGATCGTAGGCGGCGCGCATCTCCGCGAGCTTAGGAATAGTAATCTCCTTGACTCTTGTCAGTTCAAGGTCAACGCCATTGCTGATGATTGTGTAAGGTTTCTGTTGATCGTGAACACCCCACCAGTGATCAACCATGTCATGATCAAATTGTGATTGGAACACGATACAATCAGCTCGGTCGAACAAGGCCTTGATTCCTCTATTTTTGATTTCGTACTCGTTGGGTTTAAACCATATTCCATCGAGACGTTGGACGACTTTCTTGGCCAATGGCTGACCCGTTGGTTCAATGAAGACCAACGACACGTCAGCTTCGGGACCTTTGTCGACCAACTCGTGACCTGAGTTAAATAGGGCAACTGCAAGTCGCTGTGCGAAAGTCCCAGGGCCAGTTTTGAACTGATGTACGTTGTCAAAATGTACTTTCACGAGCGCTTCTTGACCTCCATGATCAGTGGCACCGCAAAATCAGTGCCATTCAACATCATGGCCATCAGAGCAATTTCCTTGGTCGTGATGTTATCGAGCCTGGCACGTTCACTGAAGATGTTAGGATCTAGCTCGTGGGTGTTGTTGATGAGGATGCCATCATAGTACTGTTGTGCCAAATAATTCATCGATTCATTGCTGATTTCGACCTTGGCAGCGGTCATCACCTCGACCAACGTCTCGAAGATCTCACTGTAGATCTGCGTACAAACAAGGACGTTCAAGTCCTGGTCAGGTCTGATATATTTCTTGAGCTTTCCTCCCAACAGAGAACTGATTGCCTCGTGCAATCTCGGTGGTTTCATGGAATTCCTTTGACGCTTGTTTCGAGAAAGTCACTGTACTGCTTGACACAGGTTTGCCAGTCGGTGAGAGGTTGTGCCTGGGCGATCTTGGGAAATTCATTTGCCAACAGGTCACGCTTGAGTTCTTCCCAAGAATGGTACTGAGCTGCATCTCCTGCAAATTCTACTGCACCGCCACCGTCTGTGTGAACGAAGGTCGGCAGGCCACACGCGAGGCTCTCGAGCACGTGATTGGGCCCAGGATCCCACCGTGAGGCACTGACATAGACATCGTGTTTGCCGAGCTCTTCCCCGAGTCGCTTACCACTCAAAGGTCGCACCACGGTGGTGTTCTTGAAGTTGCACTTGTGTCGACCGATGTAGGTGAAAGCGAACTTGTCAGGGTTCTGTCCGACAAACTTATCGAGTTCCTCGTAGATGTCGGCCCCTTTCATCGAGTTATCCGACCAGTGGTGGGCTGCGATGTTGACCTTGCCATTGTTCAACTTGGACTGTGACTTGAAGACCTCACGGTCAACACCGTTAATGATGACGGTGTTGTTGGTACAACCCCATCCCTTTTTCTCGAAGTATTCCTGCAACCATCGTGAGACAAAGACGGTGCCGTCGACATGGTGAGACAAGGCAATCAGCATCTTGTCGACGTCAGTCGTTCCCTTGCGGGCATCGTTTTCATTAACGCGGAGCACGAGCTTGACGTCGCGGTGCGGGCTCATCACCGACTTGTACATCACTGCCTGTTCGGCAGAGATACCGTACCCATCATTGTCGATTCCTGCGAGGAGCATTGCATCAGGTGCCACCCGCGAGTCGTCAGCTGCGATGACTTGGTGACCGTGTTGAGGCAGCATTTCGTATGCCGCGTGCACGAAAGCATTGCCCCCGCCCCAGGGTCCACGAACAGGTAGCCTATTGACGTAGATCTTCATGTTACAATATTATCACCGTGGTATCATAAGGTTCACTGTCTGTTGACAATGAAATTTGACGATTCATCGTCAATCCAAACAACCTGTGTCATCCCCTGGTGTCCGTGAATGTCAATGACGGTGTCGATGTCAGGGTAGTAACTCATCGCAGTCTTATCAGACAACCAAACCAAGGCACACCAATTGGTGTCAAATTGACAACCTTCGGCGACCTTTCATAGACCTGAGACACCTGAAGCATCTTGATTACGTTGTAGGTAGAAGCGTTTCATGATTGTTCTCTTGTTCGATAGACGATATTTGTCACGTAGATGTACGGCTGTTTCAGTTGGCCACTTTCGATGCAACCACGACATGCCCAAAGAGGGTAGCCCGAAATCCATCCGACGTCGGCAATCTCATCTTTGATCGCGTAGCAGAGTTTGCACCGCTGGTGATCCCAACGACTCATTTAATGTAACTTCTCTGACGTAGGAACACTGCCTCATCGCGCTGGAATCGAGCATCAGGCGTCTGGTAGGTCGCTGGGACATCATCGATCGTATAGTGATAAAATACACGGGGAATGAACCCGCGACGCTTAGAGTTGTGCAAGACCGGCAAATAAATCGCCTGATCGCCAGCGCGCTTGATGTACTCACCGTCTTCACCGCGGAAGTTTTCATCCTTGACATCATTGAGCATGCGCTTACGGAACGTCTTCAGGTGACTGGAAACCCATGGGTGTGTGTACGGGTCAGCATCAGGGGACATCGGTCCTGAGATGTTCTTGTCAGTGAATCCCCACCTGTGAGCCGTCCACAGGGCATCAAAATCGCCTTGGTTGTAGAAGACATTGAGGTACTTGAGAGCGTCAAGCTCTGTCAACCAATCGTCTGCATCAATGCGACAGATGATGTCGTCGTCGTCACACAGTGAGATCCCGTGAAGGACGTTGGCGACCTCCCATTTTTTCTCAGCGTTCCAGATGGCCGTCACCTTGCCAACGTTCATGTCATCGAAACGTCGCAGCCAGTCCTTGGCAGAACACACCTGAATAGGGTCACTGACATCATCGATCAGAATCAGACGCCAGTTCTTGTATGACTGCCCATACAGCGAGTACAACATCTGTGGCAATGTGGCCTCTGCGTTGAACATCGGAGCCACAAAGCAGAATCGATTTTCACCAGTCATCGAAGTTTGTGACGTCATGTTCATCTCCACACATGCAGAAAATTGACACGCATTGGCCTATACCCGTGTCGATGATTTTCCATCCAAGAGCTCGGCCGGCTGCACTAGCATATGGAAATTTGCCTTTGTGTTTGTCGATGATGTGTTGATTGACCCAAGCGTTTGCTTCTGCACGTTGTTCTTTTGAAAGAAAACCAACCGGCTGAAGATCTGTTGATGTTTTTCGTGGCCTGCCATACTTCCTTTCGAACCATGCATCTGAACCGAAATCATCGGCTAGCTTGAATTCACCAGTCATCACGGGCGCCTCCTGGTTTTGTGAGCAAAACTTGACCGTAGTCAACTTGCTCGTCAGCGAAACGTCGGTCGTCAAAAAATAGTCGACGATCCATCACGATCAGTTCTTTGCTGGGATCATCAATGGTATCAATCAGGTCGCGGCACTGGATTCCTGGGTCTTTCTTTGACGGCATGTGGTAATCGTCAAAGAGCATGCATTGCTTCCATTTGTCCTTGGTCAATTCCCAATCGAGCTTGGTCGCCTCGTAGGAGTGATCACCGTCAATGTAGATGAGGTCGAACTGTTCGTTCATTGCCGGCAACACCTGACCTGATGTTCCTTTGACGAACTGGATGTACCCGAACCACTCGCGGGGGAAGACTTGTTGCAACATACCCACGTATTTCTCGTCAAGGTTGGGATCGACAGTGGTGACCTTGCCCACGATCCCCGCGTCATGGAACGCCCGGGCCGCACAGAACGTAGAGTAACCGCGACCAAAGCCGATTTCCAACATCGACGTCATGTTATATTTTCTGATCAGGTGATAGATCAGGATGCCTCGTTCATAGTTGGCGCGGTAGAATGATCCGTATTTCTTGTAGTTGGGATCAGCTGCCTCGCGCTGGCGTTCTGCAGTGAATCGACCGATGTAGTCAAAGTCTCCCATGATGACTGTATCGGGTGAGACACCGAGCTCTTCGAGCTTCTGTTTGATGTTGATCGTTTTCATTTTTGCATCACCTTGGGTTGTGATCGGGTACACTTGATATGAGGTGTGGTTTTTCCAGTCCACTTTGAGTGCCAGATGTGACCGCCTGTTTTTTCTGTGAGTTCTTTTGCCCGTGATTCAATCATCTCATCGGTCACTTGCGACCACGGGACATCGAACATCATGTTGTTTTCTGTTGTGTCAGATGTGTCTTTATCCCAGAGACCTGACCAGTGATTTTGCCAGTAATCACGATAGAGCTTGATCTTCCGCGACATATCATACCAACTGTAGTGAAACACTGACGGCAACTGTGAGACTGCGACATTGAACCAACTTTCGTACTGCTGCATGTCATTTGACTGCAATCCCCTCAGACGAACCTGATCAACATCAGGCGTGTAGAACGAAATGTGAGGAATCCGTTCACCCGTTTCTTTATCAACCATGTCACACCCGTCGGTACCCAGGCGGGCCATAGGATGCCCAGACGCGTCGATCGCACGAAGTTCCCTGGGAATTCCATGGGTAATGTTGGGCTTGTTCCGCGAGAGCCGCCATTTCCAGGGTTGAACGTCAGCACGAACTTTCTCGGGACCACCCCAATACTCAATGACGGGCAGTGAAATGATGTCAATGTCGCGCGGCATGTGACGACATAGGTCTTGAATCTTTCTTACATCATCCTCATGAACGATTTCATCTGAGTCCATCTGCCAACAGAACTCGCCGGTGCACATGGAGCGGGCCTCAGCCTTCTGCATGCCATCGTAGACCGCGTGTCGGGGGTGAGACCAATCACGAGAAACCTGCTTGACCTTGACCCGAGGATCAGACGTGGCCAGGAACTGCAATGCAGGCCAGGTTCCGTCGGTACTGCCGCCGTCAACCACACAAATCTCATCGCAGAACTCTGCCATCGACAGGATGGCTTCTTTCCACGGATACTTCTGCGTCTGACAGTTGTAGACGGTCATGTAGCCCGAAATGGTGGGCTTGTAATTCATCATGTATTTGACACTCGACCAAAATGTCTTGGGAGAAACTGAAAGATATTCATGAATTGAATCGAGATCATCTGTGTTGAACCACTCCTCGTGACGGTGTTGAACGTGGTCATTGAGGACCAACTGACATCCCAACAATTTGGCTTCAATGACCATTCGTGGACATGTGTCGCCGCCAGCGGGCAAATAAACAAAGCCTTCGGCCTGTGAAAGTTTCGTCAACAGTTGATCGTACGGAAGATTCCAAACCACTTCATAGTCTTTGTTGTTGTCTTTGCACCATTGCTCGGCAGTTGAGGCCCCTTTGACCCACGAGTTCGAACCTAGGACGAGCCACTTTTTGCGCTCTGCAGAGGCTTCACTATGAAGCTTGTTGATGAAAGCTAGGGTGACAGGATCGAAGACACTGGATAGTACAACGTTTGTCTTTTCAAGCAAGAATGGAAACAACGTCGTGTAGCGCTCTTTTTGCTTCTCGGACATCCACCAGAGGCCCATCGAACCATAATAGAAAGCTGACACCAGTTTACCACTATTTTGCTCGTGACAATCACAAGGTGTCTTAGTGTTGTCAAAGTGTTTTTCTGGTGACCTAAAACGACAGTACTTGTAGTCGTACTCAAGTACCATGTACTTCAAGTTACCGATAATGCTGGGGATCAGCTGTGCATTAATGTCAGCGAAATTTCCAAACAACCAGAACTTTGCTACACCCTGCTGCAGCAAGTCCATCGTCAATTGTTTTGTGTGAAGCTTGAACACCTTGAAAGGACTGGACTCAATCAATGCTTGAGTCGTCAGTTCCGCTCCTCCGACATAATCGTCAACAAACATGTCAGAAACAAACACGATGTGTGCATCGTCTGGAATTTGTGGTTGCTTGTTTCCTGAAAATACCGGGTTTTCAAACACAGTGTTGACCTCAAACAGAATACTACCCACTTAACATGACTGTGTTCAAGATTGCGTTTCTATGTTTGTCTCGCTCGAGAGCACACCTACTTATGCGTGCAACACTTAAGATCCCATTTCTTAAATTTCTTAAATTCTGTTTCCCTGCTCGAGCAGGCATTTTCTTAAATCTTTAAAGCATCTTTAAAGCTTAACTGCGTAGCTAGCGCGAGAAAGTAAGCATGGCACAGCAACCCAAGAAATCATCGTATACCTCAAATTCAATCGATGAACCTGCGATGATCAAACTGTTGCTTGATATCCAACAGAAGATCAATGCTTCACCTGCGCTAAATGGTGGATTTGATACGTTGTTGTATAAAGTCGACAAAATTGAAGGAGCCCAGGGTGAAATTGTTGGTCGTCTCAGTGAAATTCACAGTGCGATTTATAATCCTGACGAGGGTCTATTCGCGAGAATCGTTGAAGCAAAGAACACAGCTGTGACAGAAAATTCTGAGCTCGACAAGAAATTGATCGCAATGAATTCCTGGCGTGAAAACGTCGACAAGTTGATCGATGACGATGCTACAAAAGACGAAGTGTTGTCTAAAAGAGTCGACGAACAACAGAACATCATCAATGACTTGAAATTGTGGCGTGCGAACGTTTCATCGCTCGGTAAATGGATGGGCGTTGCATTTGGCGGGGGCTTTGTCACCGTGATGTTCAAGTTGATCTATGATGCCGTCACTACCCACTGGAAGTAACGTGGTATACCATTACCCGTGTGGATAACACGGTTCAACTGCAACACGATGTCAGGCTAGCGATCGAGGTCGTCGTTTTCACCGTCAAGCGTCTGCTCGATGCTGACGTTAACACGGTCATGATCCCAGTCGATTCACGTCCAGTGACACAGACTCGTTTGCAGTTGTTTTACAACTTGAAGTGGTCCAATCGAGTTCAATCTCGAGTTTGGGAAATCGTGTTGACCCATGCCGTGGCTGCTGAAAAATTGGGTCCCGGGGCCTTCGATCCGACACTCAGGAGCATCATAGAAAATCTCGAGTGTCACTTGAAGGGACAACAACCTTCCTTTATTTTGAACAACTCGTGTGTCACCTCGAGGCACTCTTCAGAAACAGACCTCAAGCGGCTCATTACAACATACGATGTCAATTCACTGACCCGGTCGATGCTCCATACGGCCTTGCATCTGGCCGGTTATGGGGGACGCATTGTGGTTGAAAAGACGCATGCCCAAGTGTCGTCCGTGGAATTGGTCAATGGTTACAATTTCACTGTGAATCCTGGTTGGCCCATGTCAGTTCGTCTTGAGTCACCACGGGTGTTTGTCATCGACGGTTATATCGAGCAGGTATCAGAGGTGAATCACCTGCTCGAGGCTGCCAGTGAAACCAGAGAATCAGTAGTGATGTTTTCACGGGGACTGTCAGATGACGTGTTGCATACCCTCCGCATCAATCACGATCGTGGAACACTGAAAGTGATTCCGCTGGTAGTTCCATTCGACCTAGATGGGATCAACACCGTCAATGACATCGCGATCGCCTCAGGTGCCAACATGGTCGCTAGCAACAAGGGTGACCTGATCAGTTCGACAAGATTCGTCGATGCCCCACGGGTAGATTCAGCGTTGGTCTATCCCACCAAAGTGGTCATCCAAGAGACCAAAACGGGACATGCTGTGGCGGCCCATGTCGCAGAACTCAAGAAAAAACGACATAGTTCGAACCTGGTCGATGTGGGTGAATTGTACGATCGCAGAATTAGAGCATTGTCGCCCAATCAGGTCGTCATTCGCTTGTCAGACGACAAGGATTTTGTCAGAAATTCACAAGCCATCGATGTGATGCTGCGAACTTTTAGGTCACTGGTCGATCATGGGACAACAGATGATGGTAGATCAGCGATTATAAAAGTAGCCACAGTGGTACATGTTCAAAAATGTCTAGAAACGCTGATGTCTTTGGGTGCTGTTATCATTTCGTCTGATGACGCAAAACAGACTCCTTGAGCTTTCCATTGGAATTCAAGGCTGAAAGGATCTTGAGTGTCACAGCTTTATCGACACCGAGTTGCTTTGCGAAGTCTCCCGCCATCGATTCAACATGATCGTCTTTGAGTTTATTTTCCCCGGGACCCTTGGCAGCTCCGGTGGTGGATGGGACATTTGGTGCATTGGCTCCCCCAGGAGTTGATTGCGTCGTTTCCTTGCCTTGTTCACCTGCTACCGGGTCGCTCCCCTTACCGGCCGACGCAGCGATTTTTTCACCTTCAGCTGCTGCATTAGCAAACTCCTTGGAGACCAACGCAGCCTTTTCCTTGAATACCTTAGGCGTCGTTTCGAGAATATCCTTGACGATCGATTGAAGTCCCTTGCCTCCAGTCAGACCTGGAAGGTACTTGCGGATCCATCCTTGACCAAGCTTTGATGCATCAAAGTCCGGACGAAGGCTTTTCTTGATGATATCACTCATCAACTTGATCTGTTTTTGTGCATCTTTATCAGACTTTGTCGAGGCGTTCATAGCCTGCCGGGCTCCGGCAGTGGCTTCGCCTTCTTTATCCTGGCCAGTGATGCCTTGCTTGATCGATACGTCTTCCGGAAGCTTCATTGAATCAATGAGCTTTGTCATGTCTTCAAAGAAATTTCTCGTGGAATCAACGAAGGCCATGGCACTCGTCAAGGGATCATCATTGAGTTGTTCACCTTTACCAGTGAGCTTCTTGAAAAAATTAGCGATCGCTCGAACTGGATCTTTTCCGCCGCCTGCCAACACTTTTTTGACATCGTCAAGGACGGCTGTTTTGACAGTGTTGAACGCCGTGATAGGTTCAAAATCAGTGGCACTCAATTTCTTGATGATATCAAAAGCGATTGCTGATTGTTTTGGATCGAGCGCTTCCAACAGCAACAGATCTCGGGGTCCGTACTTAATTTCACCGATAATGACTTTTTTGTCAATTCGATGCAATCGTTCTTGCAACAGTTTCAATTTACGCGAGGCATGTTTTTCTTTGAGTGTCGTCATTCTGGCGTCCCTTCACCTTTTACTCATGTAAGTAGGTGGATACCTTTCACGGTAGGAACATCGTACAATGCAACCCAAAGACAAGATTGGCAAGGCCTCATGGAATCACTTTGAGGCCTCCCGTGATTCAGTCATCAAAAATATCGTTGATGCCATCCGTGATGGAAAAATCAAAGTTGAAGCCTCAACAGTTCCTCAACTATTGTCCTTGATCGGCGCTTCTTTGGAAGAAGGCTATCACAAGGGATACAGAATCTTTGAGCGCGAAGTCGTCGCAGCTCTGGGTACTGCAGCCGGTACATCAGTGCCTTCACCGACTACGAAAAAAAAGTGACCTGGTTGAACTGGCTGGAAGATGTGAAACTGAGGATATTCTGAATGCCTTCAGGAATCAAGCACTTGATCCGTTGCCGATGTATCATGCCCCAGTTCAAGAACTTGCATGAGCCTCCTGTACACCAATTCATTGTTTTTTCTGTCTTGGGAGACGATGACAAGCTCGAGGTGAAGTTCACGCAGTGTAACAATTGTGGTATCATTCACAAAGTGACTGACGTGTGTCGATCAGAGATCCTACAATCTCGTGAGTCGATGGGATCACTAATGACACTCGATGACATCAAGTTGGGCCTGCCGGCAAGTCTTATAACCATCCTAGATGCTAACGGTGCCGATTTGTCAACATGGGAAGCCGCTAAGTTCATATATGAAAATAAGCAATGGGGCAACTTTACTGTGTTGGGAACGGATTCAGACGCAGGAACTCGACAAGGGAAGTACCTGCAAATTCTAGGTGAAAACCTTTTCAAGGTCAACACATTTTCTCGTGAGGAGTATGCCAAGTGAATCAACCCACCGTGTACGGTCAATTGCAATCAGAGAAGACTGCCCAAGAGAATGCCATCGCACGACAGATTGTCCGTGAGATCGGCATGTTTGGCATCAATGAGAGACAACGATGGCTCATCATTCACGGGCTCGCAATGGAACTTGAGAACGTAGAAGACCTCAAGACATTGGTCGGCTTTGTCAAAAATCTCAAGGGTCATGAAGTCTTCTTGACCGGTCATGATAAGGAGTTCGACGATGGGACGATCGATTGAAAAAAATATGCCGGTGACAGTCGCGACTGCATCAACACGGCATGCTGGTTCTTCTGAAGAAATGTTGATGCAGTCATTGATGGTCCAACAAAGTGACACAGCACGCATCGTAGTGTTGCACGGTGAAGTCAATGAAATGACAATTTCTACCGTGATTGTACAGCTACTACAGCTAGCGAATCAAAATCACAAGCCCATTCATCTGGTCATCTCAACTTATGGCGGGTCTGTCGATGAAATGTTCAGTCTGTACGACACAATCAAATTTTTGCCATGTCCAGTTCACACTATTGCCTTGGGAAAAGTAATGTCAGCAGGTGTTCTCTTGTTGGCCTCAGGTGTTAAAGGACGCCGCATGATTGGAAGATCAGCACGAATTATGATTCATCCAATCTCGAGTTCACGAGAATTTGGCAACGTTTTTGAGGCCATGAATGAAGTCAAGGAACACCAACGTCTACAATCATTGATGATCAATGCATTGAGTAAAGAGACTAAGATGACCCGTGTACAGCTCGAAAAAATTATGAAAACCGGTCACGATTATTTCTTGACCCCGGAGAAGGCCGTCAAGCTAGGAATCGTCGACAAAATTGTGGGCGACGATACAAAGTCTGAACCACCTGAAGTGTAGAAATCATTACCACCGTAGTACATTTGGAGCATATGCCCAAGTTTGACTACGTGAGGTATTTTCCATTTTCTAGCATCAGACCTGAACAACGGACAGCTATCGAATTTGCGCTGGATGCTTACGAAGCAGGTAAGCGCTATGCTGTGCTAGAAATGGGCACAGGATGTGGAAAATCCGCGACTGGCATCACGATTGCTAGGTATCTTGAGGCTCACGGGAACAAGACGTTCGACGAGGATAACATGCCTCTGTCAGGAGCCTACGTCTTGACGACTCAGAAGGTACTTCAACAACAGTACCTTGATGATTTTGGACCGGGCATCGGTGCCAGCAAGAACCTGTTGTTGAGCATCAAGTCTGCTACCAACTATCGCTGCGGTTTTTATCAAGATCAGAGCTGTGCAGAAGCCCGCCGCATTTTGACACAGTTGGGCAAGCGCATTGCAGGAACAGATTTTCATAAACACTGCCGTGGAGGTAAGTGTCCCTATGCTGTCGATAAACAAGCCTTCATCGAGTCTCCCATCTCCATCACCAACTTTTCATATTTTCTAGCAGAGACGATGTATGGCAAGAAGTTGACACCACGGGACCTGTTGATCATTGATGAGTGTCACAACACAGAGAATGAGCTGGGTAAGTTCATTGAGATCACATTTTCTGAAAAATTCGCTAAAGAAGTACTCAAGTGTCGGATCACAGCGCTCAACAGCCAAGAAACTGTCTATGATTGGATCTGTAAGAGTTATAAACCGGCCCTCTCACGGTATCTCAAGGGCGTTGAAAAGGCACTGCACTCCAAATTTGACTCGTCGATCACTGGGTTCGGTGACCTCAGCAAACAATATGAGATGCTCGACAAACACATTTGTAAAGTCAATCGTTTTATCTCATCTTACACACCTGACAATTGGGTGTTGAACCTAGTGAAGCCTCCCGCTGGCTCACGGGGAAAGCGCAAGTTTGAGTTCAAACCCGTCGATGTTTCAAGATTTAGCTACGATTCATTGTTTAGATTTGGAGGCCGCGTCTTGTTGATGTCAGCGACAGTCGTTGATAAAGACGTCTTCTGTAGGTCGATCGGGCTCGATCCGTCGGATGTGGCGTTCTTGAGCATACCGTCTCCATTTCCAGTCGAGAACAGACCTGTTCATTATGTTCCTGCAGGATCAATGTCAATGAGCAACATTGAAAAAACGTTGCCTTCGATGGCTGAAGCCGTCAAAATGTTGATCGATCAACATCCCAACGACAAAGGCATAATCCACTGTGTTTCATTCAAAGTTGCTCAATACATGATGGAACACGTAGATTCACCGAGGTTGTCGACACATAATTCAGAAAATCGTGATCAAGTACTACGGTCTCACATTGAAGCAAAAACCGCCTCAGTGCTCCTGTCACCATCTATGATGGAAGGTGTTGACCTAGCTGACGATGCCAGCCGGTTTCAAATTCTGTGCAAAGTACCTTTTCCGTATCTCGGTGATGCCGTCATCAAAAAGAGGATGTCACAGAACAAAGCATGGTACACGTATCAGACGGTCAAGACGATAATTCAAGCCATGGGACGTTCTGTCAGAAATGATCAAGACCATGCTGTGTCGTATATCCTTGATTCAGACTGGGAGAGGTTCTTTTCGATGAACGGCCGGATGTTTCCACCTGAGTTTTCAAAAGCGTTGTTGTAGACTGCCACGCGCACTCTGGTCACCTTTCCTTTACTAGTAGGCACCAAGGCGTATATCTATATTAGGAGATGTATACGAATGGAAACTGACAATCAAGTGTTCACGAAGTGGTGCGAACTAAAGGCAGTCTTTGAAAGCATGGAGCTCGACGTGATCAAGAACTCTCGGGGCGTTTCAGCCGCTGGTGTTCGTGCTCGTAAGGGACTACGAACTTTGAAGACAAAGGCGACTGAACTCGTCAAGCTGACAGTTGAGCTCGATAAGTCAAAAAAGTCTGACCAGCCGGCGAAGGTTGCCAAGCCTCCGGTCAAGTCACCCAAGAAGTCCTGAACTATAAAACGTTAGGATGCCTCGGCGACTGACCGGGGCATTCTCGTTTCTACTGACCTATTTACGTTAGTTGGAGAACACATGCCTTCAAATCGAGCAATTCTAGCAGACCTCGCGAAGTACAATCTAGATCCCAAGGTGGCACATACTACGATCCATGCTCATGGGCGATTGGGAAAAAACGTCGCTCCGCCGTCCCAGCCTCCTGTTCAACCTGTGAAAGTTGTTACTAAACCGCCCACGCTCCCCAAAATTCAAGATCTTGAACCGGTCGTGGTCGAAGTCAAAGTAGAGGAAAAAGTGATTGAAGTAAAAGTAGACGAAAAACCTGTCGCCAAAAACAATGACGAAGTCGTCGTAGACGTCACAGATTCTTCGAAAAAGAAAGTCAAGAAGATCTTTGAGAAGGCTTAACGGCTAGCATTTCTGATTTTTTCATAGATGCCCTTTTCGATCTGACAGATTCTCATCCTTGTCAATCCATAGATCTTTCCGATCTCCTGCAACGTGTGAGAGCCCTCGCCGGCAGCGATCATGACACAGTTGTGTCCAGCTGGATATGATATCCAATGTGAACATTGTTTTCGTTGGCAGTCGACACCGTATTTTGCGTGGACTGAAAAACACGTAACACCCTCAATGACAGTACCTGTTGATTTGGACTGGATGATATTGAGATGCCTTTTATCGTTCTGCTTCACCATGTGTCTCCTTGGTATACAGTAACGTGAGGTGGCCGCTGTGTACAAGATTCAACGCAGATCAAAATTACATGCTGTCAGTGAAGTGAGAAAATTGTAAGGACGTCCGGAGACACATGACTAAAAAGACTTATGTTTTGGATACGAACGTGTTGTTGAGTGATCCCAATTCGATTTTTTCTTTTGAGGAACACGATGTCATCGTTCCTATGGTCGTTCTTGAGGAGCTAGACCATCATAAGAGCCGTCAAGATGAGGTCGGCCGCAACGCACGAAACATTAGCAGGACGCTAGACGATCTCCGTCAGAAAGGTAGTCTCTTTGAAGGCGTCGCCCTTCATTCCGGAGGTGTGCTCAAGGTCGCAACTATCCAGTCCGACAAAATTGCAGAACTACCGATTGAACTGAGGTCGACCAATCCAAAGGTCGATAACTTGATCATTGCTTTTATGCTATCGTTCAAGTCTTCTTCGGCTGAGGCCGTTCTAGTATCAAAGGACATCAACGTCAGGCTAAAGTGCGATTCTTTGAACGTCAAGTGTGAAGATTACTTGAAGATGAGAGTCACTAGCGACCCACAGAAGTTCTACCGTGGTGTTGAAGTCATTGAATTGGCAGAAGACCTGATCGATCAGTTTTATCATCAAGGTGAACTACAGCTGTCGGCCGACATTGCGTCTTCTTACAGATTGTGTCCGAATCAGATTGTTGTCATCAAAAATGTCTTGAATGGTCAGACGACCAAGTCTGCGATCACCAAGTTCATTGCGGCTGACAAACCACTCATCCCAGTTGCTAAAATCGAGCATGCATACAATCTGAAGCCCAGGAATAAAGAACAGAGCTTTTCACTTGACCTGTTGTTTGACAACAATATCAAATTGTTGACGTTGGTTGGTCCATCGGGCACCGGTAAGACGTTGTTGGCTATTGCAGCTGCTTTGGCACAGCTTAAAGGTCTAGGTGATCAGCCTAAATATGAAAAGTTGATTGTGACACGCCCAGTTCAACCTGTAGGTAAAGACATTGGCTTCCTGCCGGGCACTCTTGAAGAAAAAATGGAGCCATGGATCGCTCCCATTCGTGATAACATCAATTTTTTGATGGGCACACGGAAGACGCCTGTAAGGCGAGGCAGAGGTGGAGGTGACCAGGGTAAAACTGTCGATGAGTACTACTTGTCGCTGATGCAGGAAAGGGGACTCATCGAGATCGAAGCGATCACTTTCATCAGGGGTCGTTCAATTCCAAATGCCTTCATCATCATCGATGAAGCACAGAATTTGTCGATGCACGAATTGAAGACGATCATCACCCGTGTTGGTGAAGGGACAAAAATTGTCCTGACGGGCGACATTGAACAGATTGACAATGTACACGTTGATGCTTATTCAAATGGGCTGTCATACGCCGTTGAGAGGTTTAAAGGCTACGACATTGCTGGTCATGTTACACTCATAAAAGGTGAGCGAAGCATGCTAGCTACTCTCGCCTCTCAAATTCTCTAAGATTCGGGCGGCCACTAGAACACAGCGGCTGTATATTTGTAGTCGACATGGCAGGAATTCTTGACAGTAAGACTCGAGTGCTCGATAGCATCATCACGCTAGAAGGCCGCAAGCAGTTTTCACAAGGTGGCATCAACATTCACTATGTGACGTTCACTGACGCTGCTACCTTTTATAAGGGTGACGTTGTCAGTGGTTCAGCTGATGCGACTGCTAGGATCTATCTTGAACAATCACACTTGCCACAGGATCAAGTGACATTGCAGGCTGACGATGATGGTCTCCTGATGAATGATTTGGGAATTTTTGGAGGAAAAGTCGAACAGATTAACCCTGATGCTGCAGTTGCATATGAAACTGTGACACCATTGACGGGTACAGAACTGGTCGATTATTTTGAAAAGACTGTGTTGCCAAACACAATCAAGAACTTTCAAAAACAACAGGCGATCGCTACCCGTGATCCTGTCTTCGAGGATGATGGATTTGCCCTTGGAAATTCAGAGATTCAATTTACCATCGTAGAAAACAAACCAATTCCCAATCGAGCGTCTTTTATTGGACAGTTTGAAAACTTGCAAGACATCTTTGCAGACCTAAGGATGGCACACGTTGATAATTTCAAATTTTTGCCACCGATCAATCGAGTTGATGACTCTACGGTCGACAAATCAGATCGTTTTCAGGTTTCTAAGTTCGGAATAGGTCACTATAGACCATGGTCACCACCGACAACTGTGCCGCAAGATCAACGATTCGTTGAACTGCAACACGATTACTTCACTAAAAATGGGTATGTCCGACATATCAATATTGATCCTACGTCACGGGATAACAATCTGTTCATTCAGGCCTTTGAAGTGACTCATGGGACAATGCACAAACTTCATATCATTGACTTTGGTTCCCCTCCTGCTCCACCTCCTCCGCCTGTCAAGATTGGCAAAAAAGCCGGCGGCGCGAACATTGTCAATATCATGAAGCTTCAAGCAGCTACATCGTCCACGTTTCGTACTTTTTTTGTGGGGAAACTTGTCACCAAACCCGAAACTGGCACCCACTCGTTCGTTCATCTTTTTACGTTGATATTTGGGTGATCACATGTACTACAATCCTCCAGCGCAGTTTAGATTGCTACAAATCAGTGATGATTTTGCATCACTTAGACATGTGGGTGCTGGAAATCTGTTGACGTTCGAATTTCGATACAAGATTTCACAGAGTTCAGCTATCAAACATAACGCTATGATCGTTGAAGCTACGGTGTTCACCCGAACCGTGACTAAACGTCCAATCTTGGGTCGAACTAAATTTGGACAAATCGATTCTCGACAGGTTATCAAGAACATTTTGTCTGACATGCCCGAAGCAAAATCAGCCGCAAAAAATAAAGAGAACTACGTGATTCACTCACGTAAACATGACATTTCATCATTGATTAACAATGAAATTGTGGGTGATCTCCGCCGCGGGATACATCCTACGTACATTCAAAAAATGTACAGCAATCAATTGAAGACTGTCACGGCCGGAGAACTGAAAGAAAACAATAACCTTCATCCCATAATCGATATTCTAGATCTTAAAGTTGAAAACATTGCGCTCAAAGTTTCTGCCTCTCTTGAAGAAGACACACAGAAATTGTGTCACGATTTGATCCTTCGCCGCGGGATCGATCCTAGTGAAGTGCAAACGATTAGTTCTAAAATGTTGCATGCTTCAGAATCCTACCTGGGTACCCTAAGACCTCGTATACGACACGAAGCTGAAGAGGGAACATTGATGCGACTACACGATCACTTGATTCTTAGACATGGAGTCAATGACGTTCAATCGACTACCGTTGAGGTCGAAGATCATAAGCTAGTCAATATCATTGTCAATGAACCCCATGATGATGTCGAGGCTGTGATGTCATTCAAGTTCACACCGCCGGTCAAAAAACCAAAATCAAAAGACACGACTGACGTTTTCGTCAAATTCCAACTGTTGGATCCCAATACAGGATCAGCTATTGACGAAATCATCAAGCCCCTAGACGTTCCCAGACACCTCAGCATATTCTATACGCCTGTTCATGCGCCGATAGTGAAGCTAGCCCGATCAAAAATTTCTTCTCGAGCTAATCTAGAAATTTTGCAAATGTCTCCCAATGCTGATCAAGTGTTGATTTATAGGAAAAATGTGTACACCGCAGACGTACACATTGACGATTACAAGCTCGTGGGCGTATATCCATGTCAATTTGCTCATAGAACGACTATTCAAGTTAATTTGCCCACCTACGACGCGGCAATTTACCGTGTCATTCCTGCGAACAAGCGCGCTCGCGGTTTTTTGTATGCTAGTGCAGTCATCAAACCTCAAAGATATCGTCCAGTTCGTGCAATTTCATTGACGTCAAAAACAATCGATAACGGCATCTTGATCGAGGCTCGTAGGTTGCCTCCCGATGCAGTCTCGATTCAATTTCTACAACGTAATTTGACAATTCATGAAAAGGATTTCTCACCGGTCGATGTACCAAAATTTATTAGCAACACTGTTCGTCACGGTGATCATTTGTCGGTCATCACACTCGACGTGCAAGATCACAACGTGTATGAATTTGCTGTCAAACTTTATCACCGCGGTGGCGAACAAATCATCACAGCAAATGAGATACAGGAGTATGTCAGTCCAGCACCAGGAAAAGTTGACATCAAAATTAGCAATGTGACAGTCAGTCACGGCGATGAACCAAACGTGACGTTCAATGTTGCAATTAACATGCTCGATAAAGACATTGATCATGTCAAGTCATTGCTCGAGAGACATGGGATCAAATCGTATTTTGAAGATGATATCATGAACCACCGTGACCAACTTAAATCACTGTTGGCATATTCTGTTCATAGGATTGATCTTTTTACGGGTGACCGCGAAGACATGGGAATCGTGACAGTCAATAGTTTTTCTGATAATGATATCAGCAAAAATTTCGCTTCAAAGCCTTTGAAGTACGGTCACAAGTATCGTTACATTGTGTCTGCTGTCGCTCGTGCTCCAGAGCCGATGTTCGAACTGACAGAAAAGAAACTAGTCGATCAAGTCACTAAAAAGCCCTACAGTTTCAAGCCTCATAAATTTTTGCATCCCATTGCTCTTCGACGAGGTCTATTGTTGTCGCCTTCGGGATTGAAAACCTTGTACACTAAGTCCGCTCTCGCTCACGGAGAATTGGGAACTTATACCGAGATTGAAGTTTCACTTGACCCATCGCCGGTGCAAATTGTAGAAGCAAATGCTAGCAAGTTTGACCACTACAACAACATCATCACCTGGAGGTATCAGGGCGATATCGCATCATGCGATCACTTTGTCATAATGAAAGACGTACATGGAATTCGTAAAGTACTGGGAACAGCCCACACGGATTTTTCACATCACAGTGCTCAGTGGTTGCATCATTTGACCAGCACAGATAAAGGAGAGATCAGGTACGTTATAGTTCCTATTTTGAATGATTTCAAACACGGACAACCAATTGTCACCAATGATCTACTCATCGAGGAATCATGATCAAGACTTTTAAAGTTGGCAACACCGCTGTCATGCAGACCAGTTTGGTTGAAGTTCAACCACAAGCGTCAACAACAGCGGCACCTAGTGGAAATCAGGCCTCATTGCCTCCCAGTGAGGCGAAAATCAAAGGGCTAGCGTATACGTCTCAACAAAATGGGCAATCTTCCCTTTCCACAAATGCCAGTCTTAAAGACATTGTCAATGCCATTAGTCTTCCTGGTTTTTCTACGTCGACATTTCGAGGTCAAGGAACGAATCGTTACATTCCAAGCCAACACAATCGTCATGATCCCAATCACAATCTACCTAAATCGACTGACGATCTTGCTGTCTCTCCTCAAAAGTTCGAACCCTATGAACAGTTGACTGGAATATCAAAAGAGCGACCTGAAGTCATCATGATGACCAATTTTGTGCCACTTTACAAATCACCATCATCGACTAACAACAACGATAAAGAAAAATATTCTACAAGAAGTGCATCTGCAGCTCACAATGCTACACCAGCGGGTCATTTTTTTGATACACAGTGTACCGCCCGTGCTCTGAGGCAGGCAAATTTCAATCACATATGGTCGACTCTTAAGGAAACGTACCCTGGATTCAAACACACGGCCTCGGGTAAATTCAACATAATGGGCGAAAAAGTCAATCAGCTTAGCGCCACAGCATTTTATCTGTATAATCTAGTCAAGACGCTCGAACTTTTGAAGCGTCAGCTAGACATTAGAGATGATGTTCACATAGTTGAGGCTCAAAAAGTTTCTGACAGTCACGATAACAAAAATGCCTTTCAAGGCAGCAGTGGGGGTTTGTCAGCAAACAATATAGCCTCTGCGGTGCCTCCCAAGTACGATACTTCGTATGTCATGGGTTTGTTCGGATACAACACCAATAGCGTCAAAGGCATTTACTCATCGACAAAGATCTGGATGCAACTGTTGCTTGAATTGAAACACGTCTTGCGATCGCATTCTCTTGACATGCTAGACATTCCTAAAACGATACAGAAAAATGACTCGAGCGCGACACGGATCGTTAAAACGCCCAACACTAAGCGTTTTGAATATGCATCACTGCTGCCGGCAAATTTGCCCACGCTAAGTGTCTTGAAAGACTTGCAACCAGCAAGTCTACCTAAAACAATTCAGGCAATCACAGATGCATATGATTCAATGTACACAGGCGTTCATTTCAAAAATGAAGAAATGCGTATCGCTGGAATCTTTAACATGATGTCTCGAGAATATCGCTATTCTCGAGGATTGACTGACGATGACGTTAAACAAGCGCTGTCAAATTATTACGGATTTACTGCCACCGTTCCCTCTGGGGCCCCAAAAGAAAACAACGCAATTGTTCTTGATGCTATCATAGGCCAATTTGGAAACAATATCTCTGATGTAGCCTCAGCCACTAGTAATTCACTGGCATCACTTGCTCAACAACAGCCCTCGGCAGACGTTGTGGTGTTGCCTCTAGAATCAAGGTACATTGATGGAGACGATGGCACCTTGACGCCTGGTAGCGTATACTATGTTGATCAAGTGTTGTCAATTAAGGACAATAGATTTGACACAAAACGTCTAGAAGTTCTACGAACGACGATCCGTGAAGCTCGAAAAGCGTTTGGGATCATCGTTAGCGGTATGAATTTCTTGTCAAAAGACGATCAGGTCGATGATGGAGGACCCACGATCAGCAATCCTAGGACGTTCTTTGATCAGATGCGAGCAACCGTACTAGACTCTGCGGGATATCCGATATTTGAACTGAAGTATGATCCACTTGTTCCCGTCTTTGCTGCTGCTCACAAGAACAAAAAAATCAGATCATTGTTGTTGATGTACACTGTCACGGTGATATCTCGTGCGTACCTTTCAAACATATCGTACCTCAATAGTTTGGCCGAGCAAGACAATACGGCAACAACAGAGGCCATCGTTAATTCCTTGATCAAGGAACTACAAATCGATGCACATCACACAGCAACATCGACAAAGACTGCTTCAAAAGCAAAGTACGACCCGAACAACAAGACTACATTGGCACAATCCGGATCTCCTCCGGCTCCTGCGGGCAGCATTATCAACGTAGACACTATCAAAAATGCGCTCAAACAAGAACCTTTCGGCAGGTTCATAGGTCAAGTCATCACCATGATGAGTCGTGTGATGCAATTTTTTAGAATCGATTCACAGGCCGCGAGTTCAGGTTTCACTCGTTATGGTGGCCACGTTGATACAATTGTGTTGATGACGATGTTGGACATCTTTACGTCAATGATCTACAATTGGGGCGGACGTCGCATCACCGGCATCCATAGCGAGAAGTCCAGTTCTCCGCATTTCACGATCGACGAACACGTTGATAATCACACGCCATCAATCAATGAAATTGATTCTCGACTAGCCAAAGAAATCAACCACACTCACACGGTCATATTTGCGATTTTCAACTTGCTTGACAATCTAGCTAACTCGATTGACAATGTCATTCATGCCGTCAATGGACCTGATTCATTGACAGAACTGAAAAAAATCACTGATTTGATCGATGATCCCGTCTTGTTGCAATTGTTGTTCTCAGAACAACAGATCAGTTTGTTTGCGTCAGCTGTTGCTGACATTCAAAGTGCCTTGAAGGGAGGCACATTTCCCAAGGAAGTTGGCACTCAGGGTACTTTTGATTCTGATGAGGAGATCAGGGCCCTCGATGATTCGGTGGTATCGTCTAAGATGAAAGACGTCTTGGAGACCGTACTGTCGCTGCCTGAGTATTCTTCTAAATTTGCCGCCGCTAAGAAAATTTTGACTGTAGGTATACCGTTGGGATTTGCGCGACATTTGCAACAAAAATTGACAGTTCATCCAGAATCTAATTCTACGTCCCAGCGCTCTGGACCCAGCAAGGGAAATCCACTCCTTAAAAAAGATCATTCGTTTGACGTCAGACAAAATGACGTCATAGAAATTGCAGTTCATAAAGTCGATCTACAAAATCCTGACATCATCTTTCGACCGGTGAAATTTCTTTTCGAATTGACACGGTATCCAGTCAGAAATGATGGCGTAATTGGTGATGAAGCTGAGGCTTCGTCCTCACGGGGATTGCAAGGTATAGTCAATGGATTTGCCACCCGCGGCTATGCCCAAGTTTTTGCAGAAGGTGGAGATGCCGTGCAATTTTTTAAGTCTCACTCGGCATATTCACAGGCACTTTCTGGGCCTTTGTATAGCTTCTTGACTGATGAACAGAAACAACAACTATACACAAATCATGTCATGAGTTACTTGTTCGAAGTGTATCTCAGGGTGATGACAGGAGTTTCCACGACTGATTATCACTTTGATCTTGTGCAGGCGCCACCGCCAGTTGACGTCAAAAACACAGTTGATGTTGTCAAACACTATTTGAATTTCTTGCAAGAAAAAACCCGGGGAGGCCAGCGTACTTCAAGAACCACGGGACATTCTCACACGCACTCAGATCCCAGCGGCGGCATGTACATGTCACAAATACAGATCAATCCCGGTTTTCTAGTCGGCACGAATTCTACTAGTCGCGGTAACATTGCTGGAGGAATGAGTCAGAATCCGTGGGACTTTTCTGTGGCCGACATGCCAGTCAGTGACCAAACAATCGTGAACACATCAATTTCTAAAGCGAATGGAAATCTCCCGTCGTCTGATGAAGTCATGTCAAGTTTTTCGAGCAAACAAGTAGCTCCCGCAGTTCATGGAGTGGGCGTGATTAGTGAAGGATCACGGACGCTGTCGCCACAGTCTGATCCAGTTCCATTGACCAAACGTTTGTTGAATCCCAAACAGTTTGATCGTGTTTTTAACATTGTCATCGATCCATTTGCATTCAAGATCAATAAGACAGCAACCAATGCTTCACCTCACGGTAAACAAGCGCTTGAACTGTTGCTCAAGCAAGGTGATGTCATCCATGTGTTGAAACAGACGTCTTCGCCGTCACACGTTCCCTTCTTTGACAATGAATTTGCAATGCGACCACGTGATGTTTCTGAAGGAAATTTGTCATTCGAAAAATACATCGTTTCAATCAATACTATTGGCGAAGAAGAGGTTTAAATGTCGACATCGTTGCCTTCTCGACAAATATTTGCAGTCGACGTGCCTGAGGTCAAAAACTTCAAAGTCGTCTTCAAGTACAATTTTTTTACGCCTGACGAACAAGTCAATGAGCGTAGCGGCATTCCTAGAAAATTGATCTCTCGTTCAACTGGAGAGACTGATGATAAAACTGTCAAGTACTTCGAGTCTCGAGTTCCTCGTTACGTGTTGTTTTCCTGGAACAAATCAAAATTTGCTGATCCGGGCAATCTAGTTCTTGAAAAAGACATAATTGCTCATGCTCACAAGACTCATCCGGTCAGTACGTTGATAGCTACGCACTATGATAAAATTGTGATGGAAGATCACTTTTCTGATTTCAATTATGTGGCTGTCACGTTTCACGATGGTGACATCGACACAAAGATCTACAATTTGATTTCCGGAAGCAGCGTTCAGCGAAATTTGGTCTCATCAATGGATCCCCATGCTGTTGCAGTTGACTTGAACAATCAGACTCCTGAAAACGTTGACATGTCAGTCTTGGATCATGGTTCTGCCGGGAAAAGTGCCTCAGGCAGACCTCTATATCCAAGAGATAAAAAGACCGCCGCAGTTCCCGGATCTGCATCTGGTCAAGAACACCACGAACAATTTCATGATAGTCACTTTGATGCAATGAAGGGTGTCGTCGTCACTTCTCAAATCAATTCAAAGTTTTTTCATGACGTGACAAGTAGAATGATTCAAGATCCACATGCATCAGATCCAACAGAACTTTTGACACTCAATCAGCATGCACACAAGTTGTCACTTTCAACTAAACGCCGGCTCAATTCGGCTATTAACGAAAATGAATTCAAGACTGTGGCTCCTCACATTCATCACCGTGTCGATCGAACATCACATCATCAGCAGCGCCATGCGGCGGAGCTAGTCGGATATGTCATCGACAAGTATGCTGTCAACCCAAATGGAACGACCACACCTCTACACCCAATCATCATCGAGAATCCAGCTGCACACCAGGCGATCGATTCATTCATCAAGTATGATCAAAATTACTTTTACACGATTAGAGCGATCGCCCGTTTTTATCTACCTGCAATCGACAAAGACTCTGGTGACGTCGCAACGATTCAACTGTTGGTCAGTTCGCAACCATTTGCCAAACAACACGTGCGCGTTCATGATATGATCGCCCCACCGTCGCCAACTGACATCAATTTTAATTGGGACTATGAAAACAACAAGTTGGTAGTCCACTGGACGTTCCCACCGAATCCTCAGCGCGACATCAAGAGATTCCAGGTCTTCCGACGGGCATCGATTAATCATCCTTTTGAATTGATCAAGGAATACAATTTTGACGATTCTGCCATCAAAATGGACGATGGGGAACATCCGGATCCAAAATTGATAATGAATTCTTTGAACCCAGCTTCTTTCTATGTTGATGATGATTTTGTGAAAGACTCAAAATACATCTACACTGTGTGTTGCATTGATGCTCATGGTCTGACATCGTGTTATGGAGCGCAGTACGAACTGTCGTTCGACAGATTTAAGAATCAACTAGTCAAGCGTCTGGTGAGTCACAGCGGCGCGCCCAAACCTTACCCAAATCTGTACTTGCCCGGTGAAGGTTTCGTTGATGTGGCCCGTGTCAGTGGTCCGAGTTCAAAAAAGTTTCGGGTCTTCTTTACGCCGCAGTACTATTTGCTCGAAGACAACAAAAAATTGACGCACTCGATCCTGTCGACGAATCAATCAGGGGGCTACTATAAATTGCAGTTCATCAACACTGACAATCAAAAATCCGATTCATTGACAATCAAGATTGACGACAAGATTAAAGTAGCGGAACCCAAATTGGCCTATCCGGTGGCAAATCTCAAGCTCAACAAGAAAAGTTTGAGTGGAATCTGACTCGTTTACCTTGACGCCCAAGATGATAGGATGTTCTTGGTTACACAGACGCTGGTGGAAGTCCAAGCGAAGAGAATATGTAAGGTAGAACAATCATGATCGGGTACAGAGTTCGCAACGTTTTGAATGGTCGTCGACATACTCACAAGGGATACTTGTGGCAGTATACTAAAGAAAACAGTCATTCTGTAGAAAAGGGTTAAGGTGTAACATCGGTTTTCTAGACCACTCAACTAACAATATCATCCTCGATGCAGTTCTGACTGACGTGGGTCGTCAGTTCTTGGCCCGCAATGACGGTAGCTTTTCGATCCATAAGTTTGGTCTCGGCGACGACGAGGTCAATTACAAGATCATTGCGAAGTACGGGCGAACCGTGGGCCGTGAAAAGATCGAGAAAAATACGCCCATCTTTGAGGCCTTGACCAACCAGAGCCACTCGCAAAAGTACAAATTGATCAGTATTTCCAATCCTCATCTATTGCGTTTGCCGAACCTCAACTTGTCAGGTGATGCCAACGTCGATGGTCTCAATGCAATCGTCACCCTAGGTAGAAATCGACAGAAGACTTCGACTGTGACGTTCGAACAGACGATTCAGAATGAAACCTCGATCGACGTGGAGCTCCGTGATCAGACATTCATTGTCGAAGTGCCGAATCTCTTCTGTCACATTCTCCGCCACACGCCAGAAAATGTCGATGGACAACAAAAGGCAACATACATTATCACACGATCTCCTTCTGAAAATGCATTTGGAGGTTCGTCTGTTCAATTCACCCTGGCCGTAAAGTCGTTGACCGATACTTTGTTTGCGGTCTATGGATCGACGGCCAACAAGTCGAAGATCAAGGTTTTCATAAAGGTCACAGGTGTCCAGTCTGGTGCCGTCAAAGACATCACTGTTGTCATCGATAAGAACCTGTGAGTGAACTATGAATAAACTCATCAAAGAAGCACAAATTTTCATCAAAGATTACATTGATGATCCTGCTCTTGAAGCAGAACTTCGTATGATCGCGTACGAAACTGGACAAAACGTTGATCACCTCAAGCGTCGACTTTTGGGAAAAGCAAAGTTTACGTCTTTCAAAGAAGTGTTACCATGTATTCGTGTACACTGAAACCACAGAAGAGCGTTTTATGAACAGGCGTTGGAATACCGAATCCGTGCGACACAAGGATGTCTACAAGTGTGACGAGTGCGGATCTGTGTTTCAAGGGCCATACAGGGCAGCTCACGCGACATCTGGGGCACTCACGTTCTGTGGCAGTACATGCAACAAAAGATCTAGATCGTCCGGTGTGTTGGCCGAGCAATGGAGACGAACGAAGCTCGAGCGCTACGGTGTTGAACATTCATCACAGGTTCCCGGTGCTTCCAACAAGATGTTGGCCTCTCGTGTTGAAAGGTACGGAACGACCGCACCGGTGCATCACCATCCTGAAATTCACAAAAAGTGGGCCAATACGATGCAACACCGTCACGGGGCCCAACATCCCCTGCAGGCACCGGGACCCAAGGCCAAACGGTTGGCAACGGTCAAAGAAAAGTTTGGGATGGATCCACTGGCGATGCCCGAAAACAGGAAACACCTCAGCGAGGCGGGACAGAAGGGATATCGAACGACAGCAAAACGCATTGGATCTTGGATCCTTTCGAAACCTGAAATCGACATGGTGAAATTTCTTCGTGATCGATACGGTGACGTTGATCAACAGGCTGAAGTTGATGCACCTGTAGGAAAGAGATATTTCATCGATGCATATGTCAAATCGCTTAACACGTACGTACAGCTTGATGGGGAATTTTGGCACGGTCTAGACAAACCATATGATCAGCTGCATGAAAATGGTAAGAAAGCATATGATCATGATCGGATTCAAGATACATGGTTCCTTTCTTTACACAAGACGCTAATTAGAATCACAGACAAAGAGTTCCTCGCGTGTCAGAAGAGTGGTGACTTTTCTAACATCGTTCGCAAACTCGGAGGGTGAAAACATCGCAATATTTAAAGAAATACTCCCAAGCGACATCAAGTCTGCACGAAGTTTCCTCAACCAGTTGATCGATGTCCTGCAAGAGGACGTCAGCGGCTCGACGTCGCGGCGTAAGTACCAAGTCTTCGTCACAGGTGGTATCGGGCCAGGAGTGACCAGTTCGTTGTTTCAGACTGTCTATGATCAGGATTTCACGCTGCAGACAGCCAATGCTGTCTTTGATATGACTGTCGGCTTGCAACCTGGAGGTGTCACAGAATTGTCCAGTCAATCAGGGACTGATTCTGCGGGTAAAGAATTGTTTCCTAGTTCTTCTTTGATGGCCCGTGAGAAGCTTGACATCTACCGTCAGTTTGCTCAGGCTCTCCTTGGTGATGCTTCACTGAAATTTGCGGCCCCCCTGGATTCAATCACCACCACTGACACGATTGACGTGGGTCTGTTCATTGCCTTCAAACGTTTGTTTGCTCGCGATCAGATCAAACGTGAGTCGTTCGCCATGAGGTTCTTTCAGACAGCTTCCGCTGTTGCCAAGGGTCCACCGGGCAGTTCAATTGACGTGCCTCCTCATACCAATGGGTACACTGATGCCTACGGTCAGTTCAATCTCAACAGTACCTCTGTATCAGGATCATCGATTTACACTGACATCGGTGCCTCGACCAACAAGTTGTCGACGTTCGGTGGCCAGGTCGGTAATGTCGTCGACGCCGCGAATACCAACAGGACAGTTGGATTGATGTTCTATGACCGCGGGATCTTGGTGCTTGACATGGCTAAGGTCACTTCAGGTTCACAGTTCATGTCTGGAAACATCGATGCAATGCATCCTCTGGGGACCCAGGTCCTGGGCAATCCCGGGACGGAGACTCCCTTCAAGTCGAATTTCATTCCTGATTTTGTGATGTCAGCCTCGATTGACAACATCGTTGACCACATCGCGGCTGCCCGATTTGGTTCAGGCTCGCAGTCCGCGATGACGTTTCAGAACGTGACCAACATCAATTCAACATTGATCTTCTGCAGGGCCTCGGCAGACGAGTTCAACTACTCTGCTAATCCGACGTTCACTGATGCCCAAAATCGGATCGTCGTCATCGACGCGGGCCAAGAAGATACGCAGACGTCCTTCACTTTCATCACAAGCGTGGGTCTGTACGATGCCAATGATAACTTGTTGGCGGTGGCTAAGTTGAGCCGACCTGTAGAAAAGAGCAGTGAAAGAGATCTGACGTTGCGTGTGAGACTTGACTTCTTAAAAGTTTTGATCGAACCGACACTTCAGTAGAACATACTTATTGACATGGCCAATCACAGCTGCGTCAACTGTCCATGGTGCCACTCAGGTTGCAACATTTGTGAGCGTTGCCTTTGTCGTCACAGTGATGACCACAATCTATTGTTCATGAACCCTGTTGTCACAATAGATCCTATGAATTACGTTGCCTATGAAGATGATCCTGTGTCTGACC